>Ga0335085_10015717_pt1 | contig 10967 bp, 11 predicted proteins | sample Lox_Sample_45_FD_206712 | JGI IMG/M metagenome (GOLD analysis project Ga0335085, IMG submission 206712) | Soil microbial communities from Loxahatchee National Wildlife Refuge, Florida, United States - Lox_Sample_4.5 | ecosystem: Environmental > Terrestrial > Soil > Wetlands | place: USA... | reverse complement strand
CGGGGCGGCTCGCGAATTGTTGCGCGCGCAATCGGCCGATTCGGAAACCACCAAACTCCAACTCCACCAGTTAGCTGCTCGGCAAATGTTCGAAAAGTTTCTTCGCGAGTCGCAGGCAGGCAGCTCAGGCGAGGTTCAATGAAGTCTCTGCCCGGTAAAGTTTTCCTTATAGGCGCGGGTCCCGGTGATCCGGACCTGCTCACGCGCAAAGCCGCTCGCATTCTTGAGTCCGCGGACGTCGTGCTGCACGATTCGCTGGTCTCTTCCGAGATTCTCGCCCTGATACCGTCCGGAGCACAGCGCATCGATGTGGGTAAGCGCGCCGGGTTCCGTCTCCTGACTCAGCCGGATATTAATGCGCTGCTGGTTGATGCTGCCACAAAGCATGGAATCGTGGTGCGCCTCAAGGGCGGCGATCCGCTCCTTTTCGGTCGCGCCGCGGAAGAAATCGACGCTCTTCGCACGCACAACATTCCCTTTGAAATTGTTCCGGGTATCTCCGCGGCATTTGCCTCCGCGGCGGCGGCGCAAGTTTCCCTGACGGATCGCCGCCTCGCGTCACGCGTGCTCTTTACCACCTTCTCTCGCTCCGAAGACGCGCGCTCCTTTTCTGGCATTCCTATCGCTCCAGATACCACCGTCGTGGTTTACATGCCCGGCCCCGATTACGCCGAGGTGTCGCGGTGGCTCATTGATTCTGGCTTGGTTCCCGAAACGGCGGTGCTCGTGATTTCCAAAGCGTCGCAGCCCGAGCAATCTACCCGCGTCGCTGCGATTGCGACTCTCGGTGGACTTGCTCCACTGGCCGCCCCCGCTCTTCTGATTGTTGGCCGCGTAGCCGGGCACTCCAGCACAGCCGCTGTTGCCGGCTGGTTTGAGCATCAACCGCTGGAATCGGTGGTAAAACTTTCCGTCTCGTGAATGAACAAACCAGGAGAAGCTCAATGCCCAAGGAACAAACGCAGTCCGCCGTTAAGCCCAGTTCGAAACTCTCTTTGGATACCTGGGCCGTTCTGCTCGCCCTGTTGGCCGCGGCGATCATCCGCCTGGGTGCCATCCAGCACATCCCCTGGTAGCGCCGGCATCCCTGCCGGCCCTTGGGTGCAGTTATCGCGAGTCAAATCGCACTAGGAATTGTCGCGTTAAACCTAACCATCGGGCTCAACTCCAAATCTTACGAAGGACAAATCTACATGGCCGACGCAATCGCACTTCCGCAAAATCCTCCGCTCTCTCTCAGCACAAAATTCCTGCGCTTGCTCCCAGGTATCGGCCTGCTCGCCGCTATCGGCTTTGCTGGCAAACTGCTGGAGAAAAATATCAACGGCTATGCCAAGGCCCATCATTTCCCGTTTCCCAACATCGAATATGTCTTGTGGGCCATCCTTATCGGCCTGGTGATCTCCAACGTTTTCGGCCTGGCGGAAATCTTTAAGCCCGGCGTGGCCACGTACGAATTCTGGCTCAAAGCGGGCATCGTTCTGCTTGGTTCGCGATTTCTTCTCGGTGACGTTGCGAAGCTCGGTGGCGTCAGCCTGCTTCTGGTGGCCATTGAAATTGCTGGCTCCCTGGCGTTTATGACGTGGCTCGGCCGCTTGTTCGGGTTGAAGCCGAAACTGACCACGCTGCTTGCCGTGGGCTCTGCGGTATGCGGTGTCAGCGCTATTATTGCCACACAAGGTGCGATCGACGCCGATGAAGAAGACTCCTCCTTCGCCATTGCCGCTATCCTTGCGCTCGGCGCGATTGCGCTTTTCACTTTCCCGCTGATCGGTCATAGCCTGCATCTTTCCGATCACGCCTACGGCATCTGGGCCGGACTGGCCGTAGACAACACTGCCGAAGCGACCGCCGCCGGCGCGCTTTATTCCGACGCTGCCGCCAAACTCGCTGTGCTCACCAAGACTTGCCGCAACGCCCTCATCGGCTTCGTCGTTCTTGCCTACGCCATCTATTGGGCCAGCAAGGGGCAGGCGCAGAACGTAACCAACAAAGCGGCGTTTCTGTGGCAGAAATTTCCCAAATTTGTTCTAGGTTTTCTTCTGATTTCGCTGCTTGCTACGGTAGGGTTTTTCACCAAAGACCAAAACACCGCACTCGCGAATCTTTCCCGCTGGGCGTTTTTGCTGACCTTCGCTGGTGTCGGCCTTCGCACCAATTTCCGGCAGATGAAGAGCCAGGGCCTGCGCCCCTTCGCTGTCGGATTCATAGGAGAAATCGCCATCGCCCTGTTCACGCTGGTGCTGGTAATCGCAGCGGGAAAGTTTTTCGGCTTCTAGCGCGCTACCCAATTTGTAGAGGCGGCTTTACGCCGCCATTTTGGCTCGGCAGCAGAGCCTTCAGCCTGGGTCTTGGGTTGCAGGTGCGAAGTCCTTCGCCGTTAAGGGTGCGCGTTTAGGTTTGACCAAATCCAAAGCCTCAACCACGTAGGTCCAAAAAAGATCCGTAAACCCAATCACTTAGCCGGGCTCTACGCATACCTCAATGATGTTCTCGTCCAAATCGTAGAACTGAAAAAACCGGTTTCCGCCGGAATCGCTTTGCAGAAGCCCTACTCTTATGCCCTTGGAAACAAATTCTCTGTGAGCCTTCTCAATGTTCTTTGCAAACAGAATGGGATGACCGGGTACATTTGCTGCTGTCTCTCCCGGAGGGATCAGCACTAACGCAACACCTGTGTCATCCTCTTTGCCAAACGACAATAACGCCTCGAAGTCCTCGGATTTTAACGCTGTTAACTTCAGCCTGAGTTTTTCCTGGTACCATGCGATCGCGGTCTGCAGGTTCCGCACGCCTACAGAGATACTTTCGCCAAAATAAAAAGACTTCGTTCCCCACATGAAAATCCCGAAGATCCCCCTAAATCCCCAATACGCCGACCAATTCCTTGACCGACGCAGCGCTCTTCTGGAGCGCCGCGTTTTCTTCCGCCGTCAACTTGATTTCGATGATTTTCTCTGCGCCGCCGGCTCCCAACTTCACCGGAACGCCCACAAACAATCCCTTAATCCCGTATTCGCCATCCAGATACACGGCGCAGGGCAGGATTTTCTTCTTATCCTTCAAGATCGCTTCGACCATCTCGACGGCCGCCGCCGATGGCGCATAGTACGCCGACCCCGTCTTTAGCAGATTCACAATTTCCGCTCCGCCCTTGCGAGTACGCGTGACAATGGCTTCGATTTTTTCCGCCGGCAACAGATCCGGCAAGGGGATCCCCGCCACCGTCGAGTACCGCGGCAGCGGCACCATGTCGTCGCCGTGTCCGCCCAACACGAACGAGTGCACGTTCTCCACGCTCACGCCGCATTCCATGGCCACGAATGCGCTCATACGCGCCGAGTCCAACACGCCCGCCATGCCTAGCACGCGATTCTTCGGGAAGCCGCTGATTTTCATGGCTGCCTGGGCCATGGCATCCAGCGGATTGGTCACAATCACCAGAATGCAATTGGGCGAGTGCTTCACGATCTGTTCCACCACGCCCTTCACCACGTCGTAATTCGCCTTCAGCAAATCGTCCCGGCTCATCCCGGGCTTGCGAGGAAACCCGGCGGTGATTACCACCACATCGCTGTTTGCCGTGCCACTGTAGTCCCCGCTCGCCGTGGAAAGTCCCGTGGCAAACGAATCCGTCCGCGTGATTGGCCCGCTCTCCACCATGTCCAGAGCCTTCCCCGCCGGTGGCCCATCCAGAATATCGGTGAGCACCACGTCGGCCAGCTCCAAATCCACAATGCGCTGCGCCGTAGTCGAACCCACAAACCCACCACCCACCACCGTAACTTTCTTCCGGCTCATCTCTTCTCCTTATGCACCAGCAAGATCGAAAACCCAATGATACAAGGGCCTGCAAAGGCAGGCAGCCTACGCTCTGCCGTCGCGGGCCTCTGGACCCGCAAGAGCAAAGTTACTTGCAACCTCAGCCCATATTCTCAATAATCGCGGACGCAAACGCGCTCGTCCCTAATTTTGTACCACCGGTCATCAATCGTTCCAGGTCGTAGGTCACACGCTTCTGCTGGATGGTCTTGGCGATTCCATCCTCAATCAGCTTTGCCGCTTCGCTCCACCCCAGAAACTCGAACATCATGGCCCCACTCAGCATCACGGAACTGGGATTAATCACGTCCTTATCCGCATATTTCGGTGCAGTCCCATGGGTAGCCTCAAACACGCCGTAGCCATCGCCGATATTCGACCCCGGCGCGATTCCCAATCCGCCGACCTGTGCCGCGCACGCATCGCTCAAATAATCGCCATTCAGGTTCGGTGTAGCCAGCACACTGTATTCATTCGGCCGCAGCAGCATCTGCTGAAACACGGAATCCGCAATGCGGTCGTTGATCATCAACTTCTTCTTCCACTGGGCGCGTCCATGCGTTCCGCCAATCGCATCCAGCACGCCCTCCACTTCGGCATACACGGTCTTCTTGAAATCTTCCGTCGCTGATTCCAGTCCTGGTTCGATCAGCGCCGCGTTTTGTTCGATCGCCAGCCCCGAGTTTTTGTCCAGGTTGTCCAGGATCCAGCTTTCGCGCTCCGTGACGGTTTGCGCGCGGAATTCTTCCCGGGCCAGGTCATAACTCCAGTCGCGGAACGCACCTTCGGTGAACTTCTGAATATTGCCCTTGTGCACGATGGTGACGCTCGGCCGCCTGTTGTCCAAAGCATATTGCACCGCCCGCCGCATCAGGCGTTTCGTTCCCGTAGGAGAAATCGGCTTGATGCCCACTCCGGAATCCCAACGAATCTGCTTCTTCCCATCCTTGAGCATTTCCTTATTCAGAAAATCGAGCAGTTTCTTTACTTCCGGAGTTCCGCTTTTCCATTCGATCCCGATGTATACGTCTTCCGTGTTCTCGCGGAAAATAACGACGTCCATCTTTTCCGGCTCGCGCACAGGGGAGGGAACTCCCGTGAAATAGCGCACTGGACGCACGCACGCGTACAAATCCAAAATCTGCCGCAGCGCCACGTTCAATGAACGAATTCCGCCGCCCACCGGCGTGGTTAATGGCCCTTTGATCGATACACGAAAATCCCGCGCCGCTTCCACGGTATCGTCCGGCAGCCACTGCTTGAAAGTATTGAACGCCTTCTCTCCGGCGAACACCTCGAACCACGCCACGCGCTTCTTGCCACCATAAGCCTTCTGCACCGCGGCATCAAATACGCGGCGCGACGCTTTCCAGATGTCCCGGCCCGTGCCATCGCCCTCGATAAACGGAATAATCGGATTATCGGGCACCTGCAACACGCCATTCGCGTACCCGATAGCCTTGCCATCCGCCGGCACTACCACCCCGTTATATGTCGTCTTCATGTTTTAGGTTCCCTGTAGCTCAGAGTTCTTCCGACTCTGCCGTCCTTCCCCTATTTATCGTAAAGACCGCTTGCTGGGGCGGTCCGCGCTTCAGCGTTTACGTTTTGATATGCGCAGGCAGAACTCCCCGTAATGCGCACTTAAATATTCGCGGAGCGATAGCGAACCAAAAACTCTACCACATCGCAAGGCCGCTCCGAAATCGCAACCGGCCTCCACGCACATCCGGGGCGGAGCCGATTGGTTGATTTAACCGTTTGTGGTATTCGGCATCGAACACTAGAATAACCGCGCAATTCTCTCTCACGGAGGAACTTCCTTGCTCTTTGACTGGAACACCTATCAAGCGGAACTCACCAAATCTATTCCCGACTTTGCGAAGCTCTCGCCTGATTCGCTGAAGGGCTACCAAACCCTTTCCGCCGCGAATGCCAAGAATTCTCTTCTCGGCGAGAAAGTGCGTCAATTGATCTCGCTCGCCGTTGCTGTCACCACACGCTGCGATGGTTGCATCACGTTCCATACCGAAGCCGCTCTGAAAGCCGGCGCCACCAAACCGGAGATTGCTGAGGCTCTCGGTGTGGCGATGGCGATGAACGCGGGCGCCGCCCTTATCTATTCGCTTCGCGCGCTGGATTCGGTAGACGCACATTCCCCGAAGCCCTGACGTCGCTTAGCCTCAGGCAACAGCTGGGTTAAGAGCCGACAAGAATTCCGGTGCTACCCGTCGAGGCACGGGTGCCTAGCATTCTGTTCGTGTTGGGCTGGTACAGCATCACACCCAGGATTTGGGATTCTTCGGAAGGACAGACTGAAGGTAGTTTGACTTAAGACCCTTGGCGGCGGTTGCTAAAGAACGAACTGGTCACGGACAGTACAAAAAGTGCCAGTACGGCTATACATAAGATGACAACGATCACGTTGGAATCCCTCCCAGGCACATTAGGGGAGCACGGGAGGTGCCACTTACAATCATTAATGTTTTCAATAAGTTAACGAATCAGGCGGGCGGCTAGGATGTAGTGAATTGGATTCATTGTGCCGTCCGTTCCGTGCAATTTATTGGACCACCTAGGCCGCGCGGTGCAGCCGCCGACCTTCTTAGGTCTTGCTTAGGTGAATTGACCCGTCGCCGGTGCGGATGGTTAACGTCTGTCCGCCGCCGTTCAGTTTGCCGTGAATACTCGATGAGCTGAACGATCCCTCGACCGTCAGCGGCAAGCCCATGCTGATATGCCCGTCGTGCGTGCTGGCATCCACATTAGCCTGCAAATCTCCCGGCACTTCCAGATCCACGCTGCCGTCTCCCGAGCGAAGTGACCAAGGTGCCGCCATTTTTGAGCCCGCAGCTGCCCGAGCCGTCACGCTGCCGTCGCCGGTCTTGATGCTCAGGCCATCAAAACGGCCTTCCAGATTGATGTGACCGTCTCCGCTGGAAGCGTCGACGGTTCCATCCAGCCCGCGGGCCTCGATATGACCATCTCCCGTATGGAAGCGAATATTTCCCTTGGCACCCTGCACCGTGATGCTCCCATCGCCAGTGGTTACGTCCACGTTGCCGTTGATGGAATCGGCTTCAACCGAGCCGTCGCCGCTACGCACGGTCAGGTCCGCGTCTTTCGGCATGTGCACTTCAACGCGCAAACTGGTGTGCCGCACGCCCCAATTCCAGAAACTGCCACCAGACGTCTTGGCTACTACTTCCACGGAGTCGCCGTTCTGTTGCGTGGTGACGCGCAAATCGCGGTCCAACTTGTAGCCGGTATACACCACACGTATCTCAATCTGCTTGATGTCTCCCGTCGACACCCGCACCGCGCCGTCGTCGGTATCCACATTTACCCGGGCATGGCCGGTCACACTGAAGGTCTTTGCTACTTCGTCCGCGTGTACGGCGGTCGCGCCCGCGAGCGCCATCGCGCCAGCCAACATCGCCAAACTCATCAGTTTGCGTCCCGCGGCCAACCGCGGCCGGGAACCATGTACTACAGCAGTTATGCTCATCATCAATCTCCGTGAAACCACCGTTCCTCGTCCTATAACCATGAACGTACAAAGTCCCCAAAATGTTCCCTTGGGAGTACCGAGGGCAGCTATCCGCTCCGGCCGGCCGTGCTTACTTCTTCTTTCGCAGGGCCTTCAGGAAGTCCGCAACCGGCAAGGTGTTGATCACGTCTTTCTTCTCCAGCCACCCGCGCCTTGCCATGGTCACGCCATGCCGGATAAACGCCAAATTTCCCGTGCTGTGCGAGTCCGTGGAAATCACCACCTTCACGCCCTTTTCCTTGCACATCCGCAAATACACATCCTTCAGATCCAGCCGGTCAGGATACGAATTGCACTCCATGGCCACACCATGTTTTGCGCAAGCATCCAGGATCTTCTCCATGTCGTATCCCAATTCTTCCCGTTTCAGCAACAAGCGGCCGGTGGGGTGTCCGATAATTTGCGCGTAGGGGTTCTCAACCGCTGCCAGCATCCGGTCAGTCATTTCTGCCGGCTCCAGATTGAAATAGGAATGGATGGAGCAGACCACCACATCGATTTGTGCCAGCATTTCGTCCGGATAATCCAGCTTCCCATCCTTCAATACGTCTACTTCTGACCCGACCAGCACGCGAATTCCCAGGTCCTTGGCGTCTGCCGCCCTTAGCGTTTTGATGTGCGCCGCCATGCGCTTTTCGTCCAGGCCGTTGGCTACCGTTACTGCTTTCGAGTGGTCCGTGATTGCGATGTATTCGTGTCCCAGGGCTTTGGCGGCCACGGCCATCTCTTCAATCGTATTCTTTCCGTCGCTCGCTTTCGTGTGCATCTGCAAGTCGCCCTTGATGTCTCGCAGCACTACCAACTTTGGCAACTTGCCTTTTTCCGCCGCTTCTATTTCCCCCGTGTTTTCGCGCAATTCCGGCGGCACAAACTGCAGCTTCAACTTCTCGTAAATCTCTTCCTCGGTCCGGCCCGCCACGCGTTTTTCGCCCTTGAGCGTGGCCAGATCATACTCATTCAAGGTCCATCCCATATCGTTGGCGCGTCCCCGCAAGCGCACGTTGTGTTCCTTGGAGCCCGTGAAATACAGCAACGCAGCGCCAAAATTCTCCTTTTCCAACAACCGTACATCCACCTGGAGCCCGCTGGAGAGCGTGAAACTCACCTTGTTCTCCCCGTGCGCCAGAACTTGTTCAATCCGCGGGTAAGTCAAAATGTGTTTGGCCACTTCATCGATAACTTCTTGCCTGGCGGCATCCTGCCGACCCTTGGATTTAGCGGAGGCAGGCGCCATGGTCACCAACAAATCCAAATCGCCCACCGTTTCTCGGCCTCGCCGTAACGAACCGGCCGGTGTCACGCTCTCCACGGCTTTTCCAACCTTCTTGATATGCTCGGCGATCTCGTTCGCCGCCGCTTCCACCGTGCTGATCGGGAACCTTCCCGACCCCTTCTTGAAGGTCTCCACGGCCTTCAAGATGTTCTGCTCGCTTTTCTCACCGAATCCTGCGAGGTCCCGTAACTTACCGTCGCGCGCTAATTTCTCGACATCCGCGACCGTCGCACACTTGAACTGTTTCCAGAGAAGCAGGACCTTTTTCGGCCCTAGGGATTGCAGGGTCAGCACCTCCAACAGAGTCGGGGGGAACTTCTTCAGGAGTTTGGCGCGAAGGGCATAGTCGCCGGTTTTCACGATCTCGGTCAGGTGGTCCACCATGCCCTGGCCGATTCCCGGCAGTTCGAGTAATCTCTCGGGGGTGGCGACCAGTTGTTCCACCGGTTGCGGTAATCCCTCGATCAGCTCTGCCGCTTTTTCATAGGTCCGGTAGCGCCCGATGATCGCGCCGTCAATCTCCAGCAATTGCGCGGTCTCCCGCAAAATTCGTGCAATCGATTTGTTGTCCATGCCCGTGATTATATCCCGTACTTTCGCAACGACGCACCCACCGCTATTCCGCCGATCCCTGGTCGTCGTGTGCCATTCGTCGACCGCTCCTTCTCCAAATAAAAAACCGGCGGAAGCGCTCGCCTCCGCCGGTCCATTCCTTCCGGACTCTTACGACACCGGTTTGGATACATTCGCGGCTTGCGGCCCTTTCGGGCCTTGCACAATCTCGAATTCGACCGGGTCTCCTTCCTGCAATGTCCGGTATCCGTCGCCGACGATCGCTGAGTAATGTACGAACACATCGGGCCCGTCTTCCCTCCCTATGAATCCGTATCCCTTCGAATTATTAAACCACTTAACGGTTCCTTGCACTTCGTGTCTCCTTGGTGACTCACTGTTTCTACTCTTGGGGCGGATCAGAAACTAATCGCCGCCATGAGCACGAATTGCGTGGAGTGTATCAAAATGGCTTTCCCAGTCAATATTCGTTTCGCGGAAAAATTCCTCCTTGTGCATTTTTATACAAAAAAGAACGTTAAAACGACATGTCGTACGCATACCGCACTGCGCGTAGCTAGTTAGCGCTGCCTTTGCTTGGAATCCCAAGCAGGATGCAAAAATGTGAGGTAGTACAAAATGCCGGCAATCGATTTGCCGTCACGTAACTTGCCCTTTTGCATCATTTGTTTCAGTTCTTGCGGCTTATAAGCGCGGGAAATTATTTTCTCATCCGCTTCCGGTTGCGCCTTGCCGGCTGTTAGCCCCTCCGCGAGCAAGATGTGCATGCGCTCTTCCAGAAATCCCGGCGTCGGAAAAACGTCTAGGAATTCAGTAAATCGTTTTGCGGTATAGCCCGTCTCTTCCTTTAACTCACGCGCAGCGCCTTTTTTCACCGATTCTCCTTCGTCGATCCGCCCCGCCACCAGTTCCCATAGGTATTGCCGTGCAGCGTGGCGGTACTGCTGGATCATCAGGATGCGGCCGTCGTCGAATACCGGGAGTACCACGACGGATCCCGGATGGGTGATGACCTCGCGTGTGGCGTGCAGGCCGCCCGGCTCTACTACCTCGTCTCGCCGCACGCCAAACACCTTGCCCCGAAACACCATCGTGCTCTTCAATACTTTTGCTTTTTCGTTAGCCATCTCGCTCCTCTTCGTCTTTCCCTTCGAACGCATAACTGTTAACTTATAACTTCACGCCGCCATGCCCATCAACGCCATTATCGTCGACGACGAAAAGCCCGCGCGCGAGGAGTTGGCGTTCCTCCTTAAGTCGTTTCCCGAAATCAATCTGCTGGCGTTGGGCAAGAACGGTCTCGACGCCGTCAATCTCATCAAAGAGCACAGCCCAGACCTGATGTTTCTGGATGTGCAAATGCCGGGCCTGGATGGTTTCGGCGTTTTGCAGAAGCTCGTCGAGCGCAAACTGAAAGTGCCGCACGTCGTTTTCGCGACCGCTTTTGACCACTACGCGGTTCAGGCCTTCGATGTAAACGCAGTGGACTATGTATTGAAGCCCTTCGACAAGGCGCGGCTTTCGAAAGCCATCCAAAGAGTAAAGCGCGAAATCGAGTCGGAGACTAGTCCCACCGAACGGCTCGAACAACTCGTGAACCAACTCGCTGCCCCTAAGCCCAATAACTCCCAACCCGCCAAAGTTTTGATCCGTTCGCAACAGCGCATGCTTCTCGTCGATTCCCGCGATCTTATTTACGCTGCGATCGAAGGCGGGCTCATTTCCATTTTTGCTAAAGATGCCGAGGGC
>Ga0335085_10015716_pt1 | contig 10968 bp, 3 predicted proteins | sample Lox_Sample_45_FD_206712 | JGI IMG/M metagenome (GOLD analysis project Ga0335085, IMG submission 206712) | Soil microbial communities from Loxahatchee National Wildlife Refuge, Florida, United States - Lox_Sample_4.5 | ecosystem: Environmental > Terrestrial > Soil > Wetlands | place: USA: Florida... | reverse complement strand
GGCTCGCGCCATCCCAAACGCTGGCAGGACGTGGTCGAACTGATCGAGGCCGGCATCGACGTCTATTCGACACTCAACGTCCAGCACATCGAATCGCGGGCCGATGCCGTCCGGCAGATCACCGGCGCGCCGGTGCACGAGACCGTGCCGGATTCGGTGATCGATCTGGCGGATGAAATCGAGCTGATCGACCTGACGCCGGCGGCGCTGCGCGAGCGGCTGGAGGAGGGCAAGGTTTACCTCGGCGAGCGTGCGGCGGCGGCGCGGGATAACTTTTTCAAGGAGGAGCATCTCACCGCGCTGCGCGAACTGGCGCTGCGTTTCACGGCCGAGCGGGTGGACCGGCAGCTGCGCGAAATGCGCGCGGGCGACGCGCGCCGCATCGTCTGGCGCAGCGGCGAGCGCCTTCTCGTCGCGGTCGGACCGAGTCCGTTTTCCACCCAGCTGGTGCGCTGGACACGGCGGATGTCAGCCGCCCTCGGCGCGCCCTGGATCGCCGTCTATGTCGAGACATCGCGGACGCTTCCGCCGGAAGGCCAGCGGCTACTGGATCAGAATCTTGCGCTGGCCCGCGAGCTGGGCGCGCAGGTGATCGTTACGCACGACGAGGACCCGGCGGCCGCGCTGGTGCGCGTGGCCCGGGCGCAAAACGCCACGCAGATCGTGGTGGGCAAGACGCGCGGACGGCGCTGGCGCGACTGGCTCCGCGGCTCGCTGGCCGACCGGCTGGCCCGGTTGGGAGGGGAGATCGACATCTACCTGGTCCCCGCGGAGGAAAAGCGGCCGCGCCGGCTGCGGCTGGAGTGGGTCGAGCACTCGGATCCCAAGGAATATTTTTCGGCGCTCGGCGCCATCGCCGGCGTCACCCTTGCGGGCTGGTTCCTGCCCGCGGATTATTACCTTTCCGTCGGCCTGGTTTACCTGCTGGTGGTCATCAGCCTGAGCCTGAGGCTGGGCCGGGGTCCGGTCTTCATCGGTGGCCTGCTCAGCGCGCTGGCGTGGGATTATTTTTTTATCCCGCCGCGATACACATTCATCATCACCAAAATCGAGGACGCCCTGCTCTGCGGCACCTATCTTGTCGTCTCATTGGTGGCGGGCCAGCTCACCGCGCGCATCCGGGCCCAGTCACGCAACGAGCGGATGAGGGAGGAGCGTGCCACCGCACTGCTTCATCTCACCCGTGCGCTGGCCGGGGCGAAGACGCTCGATGATGCAGTCTTCGCCGCGTTGCGCCAGGTGGATGAACTTTTTGGCGCGCAAACCTCGCTGGCGCTGGCGGACGAGGGCGATGGCGCGCTGGTGCCGCATTTTGCCGGCTCCTACGTGCTCGATGAAAAGGAGCGCGGCGTGGCCGAATGGGCGTTTCGCAACCGCCGCATTGCCGGTCGCTTCACGGATACGCTGCCGAGCAGCGCGGCGTACTATGTGCCGCTGGTGCGGGAGGACAAGGCGGTCGGCGTGCTCGGCGTCAAGCCGGTGGCCGACCGCGTGCTGACACTGGCGCAGCGCGATTTGCTCGACGCGTTTGCCCGACAGCTGGCCTTGAATGTGGAGCGAGAAAATCTCCGGGCGGCCAGCGAGCGCGAAAAGCTGCTGGTCGAGTCGGAAAAGCTCCATCGCGTGCTTTTCGACAGCGTGTCGCACGAGCTGCACACGCCGCTGGCGGTGATTTCGTCCGTGTTCGAAAACCTGAAGCAAGCCGATCCGGCGCTGCGCGACAGCCTCACGAACGAAGGCAGCACCGCCGTCGCCCGCCTCAATCGCCTGGTGAAAAATCTCCTCGACCAGACGCGGCTGGAAAGCGGCGCCTTGCAGCCCCATCAGGTGTGGTGCGACGTGCACGACCTCGTGAAGGCGGCCCTGGAGGACACGCACGACGCGCTCGCCGGCCACCCGCTGGAAACCATCGTGCCCGACGACATGCCGCCGGTTTCCGCCGATTTCGCCCTGACCGAGCAGGCGCTGGCCAACCTGCTGCTGAACGCCGCCGTGCACACGCCGGCGGACACGTCCATTTTTCTGACCGTCGGCCTCGATCGCGGGGGGCAGCGGATATTTTTCACCGTGGCCGACCGTGGACCGGGACTTCCGGCGGCCATGCGCGAACGCATGTTCAAGAAATTCGCCCGCGGCGATGCGGCCCGCGCCGGCGGGCTCGGGCTCGGCCTGTCGATCGTGCGGGGCTTCATCGTCGCCCAGGGCGGCGAGGTGGTCGTGGGCGAAAATCCCGGCGGAGGCACGGTGATTACGATTTACCTGCCGCACTCGATCCCAAATGATGTCCCCAAAGAATGAACAAAACCTACCGGCCGCGGGTGCTCGTCATTGACGACGAAATTCAGATTCGCCGGCTGCTGCGGGTTACGCTTGAGTCCGGCGGCTATGATGTAAACGAAGCGGAGACCGGCCAGCTCGGTTTGGGCGAGGCCGCGGGTGTGCGGCCCGACGGCATCGTGCTCGATCTCGGCCTGCCCGACATGGACGGCAAGGAGGTTTTGCGGCGGCTGCGCGAATGGTCGCAGGTGCCGGTGCTGGTCCTGACCGTGCGCGACAGCGAGCAGGAGACGATCGCCGCGCTCGACGCCGGCGCGGACGACTATCTGACGAAGCCCTTCCGCGGGCTGGAGCTACTGGCGCGGCTGCGGGCGGTGCTGCGACGCACACAGCCGGCGAACGAGGAGACGGTGGTGCGTTTTGGCGACGTCGAGATCGATCTGGCGGCGCGTCTTGTCCGCCGCGGTGGCAGGGAGGTGAAGCTCTCGGCCAAGGAATACGATTTGCTGCAATACCTCGCGCGGCATCGCGGCCGTGTCATCACCCACCGGCAGATTTTGCGCGAACTCTGGGGCCCGAACGCGGAAAAGAACACCCATTATCTGTGGGTTTATACGACGCATTTGCGCCAGAAGCTGGAGGAAAATCCGCACGAGCCCAAATATCTCAAAACCGAGGCGGGCATCGGCTACCGGCTGGACGTGGAAGGCTGAGCGACAAGCGCATCTTGTTGCCGGACAACGGCCGACTCCCGGACCGGCTTGACACCCGGGGCCTTTTCCATTTTCACCGCGCTCTTCGCAGCCTAAGTCGCGTTTCCTTCCTGAGGCGCGACACGGAGGAACCAACCCCCGGAGCAATCCGGGGAGGGGCGAACGGCGCCGGGCAACCGGTGCCGCGGTCACTTCCACGACCGAGCCCGTCAGCTAACTTCGTCGGCATCTGGAAGGGCGATTTTGGGCCCGCTCGCGCGGAACCACGATCTCCCAGGTTCAACTTGCGGTGTACGGCCCCGGCCGCGCGCCGCGCTTCTCGGAGATCGCATGCGCTTCAAACATCTGCTGCTGGGCAAACCGCGGGACGTCCATGACCCGCATCTTTTCCACAAAATCTCGCTCATTGCCTTTCTCGCCTGGGTCGGCCTGGGCGCCGACGGACTGAGTTCTTCGGCCTACGGTCCGGACGAGGCGTTTCGCGGAATTCTGGAGCACCGGTATCTGGCGGTGGCGCTGGCGCTGGCCACGGCCGGCACGGTGTTCATCATTTCCTTCGCCTACAGCCGGCTGATCGAACATTTTCCGGCCGGCGGCGGCGGCTATGTCGTCGCCACGAAGCTGCTCGGACCCTCGTGGGGCGTCGTTTCCGGCTGCGCGCTGCTGGTCGACTACGTTTTGACCATCACAGTTTCGATCGCCTCGGCGGTCGACCAGGTTTTCAGCTTCATTCCGCCGCATTATGTGAACCTGAAGTTTCCGATCGAGTGCGTGCTCATCGTCGCGCTCATCATTTTGAACCTGCGCGGCGTGAAGGAATCGGTGTCGGTGGTGGTGCCGATCTTCATGCTGTTCGTCGTGACGCATGCGATCGCGCTGGTCAGCTGTCTGATCGTGTACGGTCACAATCTGCCCGCGGTGGCGGCAGAGATGGGCGCGGGCGTGCGGCAGGATTACCATCAAATCGGCCTGTGGGCGGTTTTCCTGATCTTTATGAACGCCTACTCGCGCGGCGCCGGCACCTACACGGGCATCGAAGCGGTGTCGAACGGCGTGCCCATCATGCGGGAACCGCGGGTGGCCACGGCCAGGCGCACGATGCTCTATATGGCGGCATCGCTCGCCATCACCGCGGGCGGCATCCTGCTCGGCTACCTGCTGGTCAACGCCGCGCCCGAGGAGGGCAAGACGCTCAACGCCGTCCTGCTCGAGCGGCTCAATTTCGGCGAATGGTTCGTCGTGCTTTCGCTCCTGGCCGAGGGCGGGCTGCTGCTGGTGGCGGCGCAGGCGGGCTTCATCGACGGGCCGCGGGTGATGGCCAACATGTCCCTCGACGGCTGGCTGCCGAACCGTTTCAGCTCGCTGTCCGAGCGGCTCACGACGCACTACGGCGTGCTGCTCATTGGCGGCGCGGCCATCGCCGGCCTTGTCTACACCGGCGGCGACGTGACCACGCTCGTCACGATGTACTCGATCAACGTCTTCGTCACGTTTTCGCTCTCGCAGCTCGGCATGTGCCGGTTCTGGCTGCAGCGGCGCCGCGAGGCCGGCGCGGCCTGGCGGCGTCCGCTCGCCCTGCACGGCGTGGCGCTGACCCTTTGTACTCTTATCCTGGTGATGGTGGTGGTGGAGAAGATTGGCGAGGGCGGGTGGGTGACCCTGCTCGTGACCTCGGCGCTCATCGCCCTGTGCTGGCTGATCCGGCGCCACTACCGCGGCGTGCGGGCGCGGGTGCGCCAGCTTTCCGAAATCCTGGACGACCTGCCGAAGTCGTCGCATCCGGCTTCCGCGGACGCGCCGCTCGATCCGGCGCAGCCGACCGCCGTGCTGCTGGTCGCCGGCTTCAGCGGACTGGGCGTGCACTCGCTGCTCGCGGTGATGCGGACGTTTCCGCGGCATTACAGGCAGGTGGTGTTCGCCTCGGTCGGCGTGCTCGATTCGGGCAATTTCAAGGGCGTGGAGGAGGCCGACCGCCTCGAGATGCAGGTGCGCGCCAATCTCGACAAATACTGCGAGCTGGCGTGCGGGCTCGGCCTGCCCGCGGCGTCCCGGCTGGCGATGGGCATCGATCCCGTGGCGGAAGCGGTCAGGCTGTGCGAAAAGATCGCGGAGGAATTTCCGCGCGCGGTGTTTTTCGGCGGGAAGCTCGTGTTCCGCCGCGAGACCTGGTGGAACCGCCTGCTGCACAACGAGACCGCTTTTGCCATCCAGCGCCGCCTGCAATGGCTGGGCCGACCGATGCTGGTCATGCCCGTGCGCGTGGGCGAATGAGGCGCCGGTGCCTCAGGCGGGCGGTTGCTGGGCCGCGATCGCCTGCGCGCGCTGGGCGGCGGCGGCCATGAAGTAGCTCTGGGCGGAGAACGAAGGCTCGCCGACCGCCCGCGACGGTGGCAGGTAGGCGCCGTTGGCGTGCAGGATCCGCGCGCCGTCGTTGTCCTGCAGCTCCATCGGCAGCAGGTCGTCGGTGATGCGGCGGCGCAGCTCGGGATCCTCGACCGGGAAGAGCACCTCGATGCGCCGGAAAAAGTTGCGCGACATCCAGTCGGCGCTGCCGGCGAGAACGAGCGGCTCGCCGCCGTGGTTCTCAAAATAGAAGGCGCGCGCGTGCTCGAGGAACCGGCCGAGAATGGAGCGGACGCGGATGTTCTCGCTTAGTCCGGGCACGCCGGGCACGAGGCAGCAGATGCCGCGCACGATGAGATCGATCTGCACGCCGGCTTGCGAGGCGGTGTAAAGATTGTCGATGGTGGTTTTGTCCACCAGCGCGTTCATCTTGGCGACGATGCGCGCCGGCCGGCCGGCGGCGGCATGATCGGTCTCGCGCTGGATGAGCTCCTGGATGCGGCGGTGGAGGTTGAAGGGTGCCACCAGCAGGTGGCCGAACTCGGGCGCACGGCTGAAGCCGGTGAGCGAGTTGAAAAGATTGGCCACGTCCGCGGTGATGTGTTCGCGGCTGGTGAACAGGCTGAGGTCGCTGTAAAGACGGGCGGTGCGCGGGTTGTAGTTGCCGGTGCCGAGGTGGGCGTAATGGCGCAGCGCGCTGCCCTCGCGGCGGACGATGAGGCAGAGCTTGCAGTGGGTTTTGTGGCCGACGAGGCCGTAGACCACGTGCACGCCGGCTTCCTCGAGCTGGCGTGCCCACTGGATGTTGTTGGCTTCGTCGAAGCGCGCCTTCAGCTCGACCAGCGCGGTGACCTGCTTGCCGTTGCGTGAGGCCTCGATCAGCGCGCGCACGATGGGCGAGTCGCCGCTCGTGCGGTAGAGGGTTTGTTTGATGGCGAAAACCTGCGGATCGCGCGCGGCCTGTTCGACGAACTCCACCACGGGCGCAAAGGCGTCGTAAGGATGATGGAGGAACACGTCCTGCGTGCGCAGGGTTTCAAAGACGGTGGCGATGTGACGCAGCAGCGAAACATTAACCGGCGTGAAGGGCGGGTACTTCAGGTCGGGCCGGTCGATGTCGTAGAGACTGAGCAGGCGCATGAGGTTGAGCGGACCGTTGAAGCGGAAGACGTATTCGTGCGAGAGGCCGAGGTGGTCGCACAGGGTGTTAAAAATGACGTCGTTGACCCCGTCCTCGATTTCGAGGCGGACGGCCGCGCCGCGGCGGAGATTGCGCAGCTCTTCCTCGATTTTTTTGAGGAGGTTTTCCGCCTCTTCCTCGTCGATGTAGAGATCGCTGTTGCGCGTGACGCGGAAAGCGTGCGCGCCGGTCACGGTGTAGCCGGGGAAGAGCACGCCGGCACAGAGCTTGATGATTTCGCTGAGAAACATGTAGCGCTGCGGGCTGCTTTTCGAGGGCTCGATCTGGACGAGGCGCGGCAGGATGCGCGGCACCGGCAGGATGGCGACCATGTTCTCGACCTCGGGCGTTTCCGGGTTGTCGAGCGAGACGACGACGTTGAGGGACTTGTTGCCGAGCTGGGGAAAGGGATGCGCCTGGTCGAGCGCCAGCGGCGTGAGGACGGGAAACACCTGTTCCTGAAAGTAGGTTTTGACCCAGTTCAGTTCGGAGGCGTTCAGCTCGCGGGCGGTTTTGAAGACGATGCCCTCGGCGGCGAGCGCCGGGACGAGCTGCTCGTGCCAGCAGCGGTACTGGTCCTCGATGAGCGAGGCGACGACGGAATGGATGCGCCGGAGCTGCTCGCGCGGGCCCAGGCCGTCGATGCTCGGCTCGGTGACGCCGCTGTCCACCTGCTGGATGAGGCCGGCGACGCGGATTTCGAAGAATTCGTCGAGGTTGGAGCAGACGATGGCGAGGAATTTCACCCGCTCGAGGAGGGGCATTTTCTCGTTTTGGGCGAGTTCGAGCACGCGGCGGTTGAAGGCGAGCCAAGAGAGCTCGCGATTGAAGTAGGCGGCCTTGGGCGACCGGATCGTCGCCGTCGTTTCCGTGTGATCGGACACGGCGGGCGGAGCGGACGCGGCGTCGCCGTTGCCAGCGACTGCGGCGGACGGAGCGGAAATTTTGCGGGTGCGCTTGGCCATGGAAACCGATCGGAAAAAACGAGGGGAAAAAGCTTATAGGCCCGGTCGGGCCGAAACGAGATTTTTGTGTCGCTTTGCCGGAATGTAACAATCGGCCGCCCGCTTGCCAGCCTGCCGAGCGAATTTCCGCGCGCCGGCGCGCGGCGGGCTTTGGCGCCTCCGCTAATTTCGCACCGGATATGGCGGTGGCGGCGGGAGATTGACTTCCTGGGTCTTGAGCTCGTCGAGGACGACGGCGATGGCCTTGTCGAGCTGCTGGTCCTCGCCGCGGAATTCGCGCGCAGGGTCGTTGTCCACATAGATGTCGGGGTCGACGCCGTGGCCCTCGATGACCCAGGTCTTGCCGTCCTTCGTATAGGGCGCGAATTCGGGGCGGGTGAGATAGCCGCCGTCGACGAGCGGAAGCGTTTCGCGGATGCCGACGGCGCCGCCCCAGGTGCGCTTGCCGATGAGCTTGCCGAGGCCGAGGGTTTTGAAACGGAAGGGGAAAATGTCGCCGTCGGAGGCGGAGAATTCGTCCATGAGCGTGACCTTGGGGCCGAGCAACATCTCGTCGGGATCGGGCGTGGGCGTGCCGTAACGCGTGACCTCGATCATGATGAGTTCGCGGCGCAGGCGGTCGATAATCATGGGCGAGACGAAGCCGCCGCCGTTGCCGCGGATGTCGACGATCAGTCCTTTTTTCCGCAACTGCGGATAGAAATGCTGGGCAAATTCGTTCAGGCCCTCGAATTCCATGTCGGGGATGTGCACATAGCCGACTTTGCCGCCGGTCTTTTCATTCACGTAGTCGATGTTGTGCTGCACCCAGGTGTAATAGTAGAGCGGCGCCTCGTCGGCGATGGGGACGACAGTGACGTCGTGGGCGCCGGCGTCGACGGGCTTGGAGTTGACGCGAAGCACGACCTGCTTGCCGGCGGTGCCGATGAGCAGCTGGTAGAGATTGTCGACCTGTGCGACCGGGGTGCCGTTGATGGCGAGAAGGTAATCGCCCTCCTTCACGTCCACGCCGATTTCAGTGAGGGGCGAGCGCAGCCCGTGGCGCCAGTTTTCGCCGCGCAGGATTTTGTCGATGCGGTAGGCGCGGGTGGCGGGATCGCGCGAGAACTCGGCGCCGAGCAGGCCCATCCTGACGCGCGGCACGGCCGGCCGGTCGCCGCCGCCGACGTAGGTATGACTGTTGTGAAGCTCGCCGATGAGCTCGCTGATGAGATAGGTGAGGTCGTTGCGGTGCTGGACGTAGGGCAGGAGCGCGGCGTACTTGGCGCGCATGGCGGACCAGTCGACGCCATTCATGTTCGGCGCATAGAAATAATCGCGCATCTGGCGCCAGCATTCATTGTAGATCTGCGTCCATTCGGCGCGGCGGTCGAGGTGCATTTCCAGGCCGGAAAAGTCGAGTTTGCTGTCTTTCAGCTCGATCTTGGCCGAGGGCAGGTCGATGAGGGCATAATCGTCGCCGGACTTGACGAGCATCCTTTTGCCGTCGGCCGTGATTTCGAAGCCGCCGACCTCGCCGAGCTCGGTTTCCTTGTGTTCCTTCAAGTCATAAACCAGGAGCGTGCCCTTGGTCGCGGCCGGGCCGGTGAGGTCGAGGTCGTCGCTGTTGTCCTCGGTGCGAAGATAATAAACTTTTCCATCCACGGCCTGGATGGGGCCGTAGTTCGCAGGCGCGATGGGCAGGCCGACAACGCGGTCCTTCAGGCCGTCCGCGTCGACTTTCACCTGAACGGGCTTCTTTTCGTCGTCCTTGTCATCCTTCGTACCGGCAGGTTTCCCGTCCGGCTTTTTTTCGCCGGCGATTTCAACCTCGTCGCTTTTCGGTGCGAAGGGCGAGGGAGTGGCCTTGGCCAGCGTGACGAAATAAACGCGCTGCATGTTTTGATAGACAAACTCCAGCTCCATGTCGCTGAGCTGGGGCCGGAAGTCGCGGCTCGAACTGAAAAACAGGTATTTGCCGTCGTCGCTGAAGGCGGGCGAGTCGGCGGCGTACCAGCCGTCGGTGACTTCGAGGCGCTTTTTCTCGTCGAGCGAATAGAGCCAGATTTTGCTCAACGACGCGTCCTCGGGCCGCGTGTAGGCCACCCATTTGCTGTCGGGCGACCAGGTGTAGTTCGTGATTTCGAACGCCGTGGCGCGGTCGACCTCGGTGACGGCCTTGGTCTCGACGTCGACGAGGCGCAGGCGCTGGCGGTAGTCGCTCCAGAGGAGTTTTTTGCTGTCGGGCGACCAGCGGGGCGCGTAGTAATACGTGTCCGCGCCGCTGGTGATCTGGACCGGGGTTCCCGCGCCGTCCTGCGGGCGGATGAAGAGTTCGTTTTCGCCGGTCTCGTCGGAGAGATAGGCGATCCATCTGCCGTCGGGCGACCATACGGCGTCGCGCTCGTGCACGCCGGACGTGTCGGTGAGGTTGCGCGTCGCGCCGTCCTTGGCCGGCACGGTGAAAACATCGCCGCGTGCGACGACGACGGCGCGTTTGCCGTCGGGCGAGGGATGCACGGTCGTGACGAATTTGGAAACATCGGTGAGCGCGGGGCGGCTGCCGGCGAAATCCTCCTTGATGACGATGGGCACCGGGCGGGCCTTTCCGGCTTTCAAGTCAAAGAGCCAGACTTCGCCGGCCTGCTCGAAGGCGATGGCGCCGCCGCCGAGCGAGGGGAATTTGATGTCATAGTCCTGGAAAAAGGTGTGTTGCTGCGTCGCCCTGGTCGCGAGGTCGTAGCTGAAAAGATTCATGCGGCCGTCGCGGTCGGAAAGAAAATAAATTTTCCCGTCCGGCGCCCACATCGGGATGATGTCCTGGGCCGGGTTGTTGGTGATGTCTTCGAGGGCGCCGGTCTTGAAATCAAAAATCCAGATATCGTCGGCCATCCCGCCGCGGTAGTGCTTGCGGGCGCGGAATTCCCGGAAGATGCGGTTGTAGGCCATCTTCGAATCGTCGGGCGAAAACGACAGGAATCCGCCGCGCGGCACCGGCAGCTGCTGCGGCAGCTCGGCGTCGAGGCCGACGGAATAAAGCTGGCCGATGAAGTCGTTGGTCGAACGCATGCGCGAGCGGAAGACGACGCGCGGCTGCGTGTTCATCCACGTCATCACGATGTTGTTCGGCCCCATGCGGTCGCCGATGTCGTCGCGGTCGAGCGTCGCGGTGTAGGTGAGGCGCTTGGGCGTGCCGCCGTCGGCCGGCATGACGTAGACCTCGGTGTTGCCGTCGTATTGCGCGGTGAAGGCGAGCTGCGTGCCGTCGGCGGAGAAACGTGGAAACATCGCATAGCCCGGGCCGTCGGTCAGCCGGCGGGCCACGCCGCCCTCTCGGCCGACGGTGTAGAGCTGGCCGGCGTAGGAAAAGACGATGACGCGGCCGTTCGTGGCGGGGAAGCGGAGCAGGCGCGTCTGCTCCGCCGTGTCGGAAGTTTGCGCCGCGAGGCCGGCGGCGGACAGCACGAATGCAATGACGAGACGGAAGACCTTGGGCATAAGGGCGACAGTG
>Ga0335085_10015715_pt1 | contig 10968 bp, 11 predicted proteins | sample Lox_Sample_45_FD_206712 | JGI IMG/M metagenome (GOLD analysis project Ga0335085, IMG submission 206712) | Soil microbial communities from Loxahatchee National Wildlife Refuge, Florida, United States - Lox_Sample_4.5 | ecosystem: Environmental > Terrestrial > Soil > Wetlands | place: USA... | reverse complement strand
TTCGTGTCCGCATTGCGGGCTGGCATTTTCGACGTGCGTTGAGGCGCTGGCCCCGATGATTCACGTCGGCCGGTCGCGGGCTTGATATGGCTGGCAGGTCACGTCGTTCTAGACGCTCTACACGCCTGAGGACAGTGGTGCCAAGGTCCCGGGCGCTCATGTATCGGCCATATCGCGTCCCCAATGAGTTGCGTGGTCGCGCCTTGGTCAGTACGCGTGGCTGAGGTAAGCCCGACGATGCGCCAGCGCGAACTCGGCATGCGGCTGCGTGATCTCCGGACCGGCCAGGGCCTGACCGTCGAGGAGGTTGCCGAGAAGTTGCTTTGCTCGGCCACCAAGATCAGCCGAGCCGAGACCGGGGCGAGGCGGGCGACTCTGCGCAATGTCCGCGACCTATGTGCGCTGATGTGGCAGCCGTAGCGATGATAGTCGGCGAGTGCCAAACGGGGCTGATCAGTGCCGTCTGCGCTCATAACCCAGAGGTCGCGGGTTCAAATTCCGCCCCGCTACCAGGAAGTGCAGGTCAGGGGCCTGATCGCCAGAGGCGGTCAGGCCTTTTTGATCTTCGTGGCAGCGTGGTGGCAGCAGGATCAGCTGCTGGCACTGGTGGCACAGGACTCAGCGGGCCTGGTGATAGCGCCGCCAGTCCAGCGGTGGGCAGGCGGGCGAGGCTGTTTCATACTGGGTTGGTGGTAGGTGTCGGGCCGCTGGTCGACCGGGATCTTCCGCTTCTCACGCTGGTGGCTGCCGCGCGGGCGGCGGTGAACCGGCGGCCTTTGCTGGTGCTGGTCTGTGGTGAACCGGGTGTCGGCAAGACCGCGTTGTTGACAGAGGCGGGGGAGCTTGGCGATGGTGCGGTTGATGCGAACTTTCACTGGTATGCGGTACAGAACGCCGATGATGGCAACCCGGACAACCCGTACACCGACGCGCAGCTCTCGCGTATCGCGCAAGTCCTCGGCCTGACCTCAAGGGCCGAAGTACGGCCGGTTCGCGTTCCAGGTGACCGGCTCGCCGGACCAAGAGGTCTGGGAACGCACCACATGGGTGGCGCCGCCTGGGGCGCCCACAGTTGCCCCGACGCGGGTAAAAGACCGAATCACACTCGCTCGCAGGCCCGCGCCGAGATCGCGCGGCGGGCAATGATCATCCCGCAGCGCGGGCCGCCTGATCAGCGCTTTTAACAAATTCATCAACTATGTAGGGGGGGCCAGGCATGGCTATTCAGGATGCGATCAAGCTCATCAAGACCGCCTGCACACAATGGAGTCTCGGCTACGACCAGTCCAATCGGCTCGATTTCCGCAACGGCGGCGAAACAGACTGCTCCGCGCTGGTCATCCTCACCTGTGAGCAGGCCGGGCTACTCCCCGGCAACAACATCAGGAAAAACATAGGTGCCACCTTTACTGGTAACATGCGCGCCAATTTCAAGGCTCGTGGCTGGCGGGTGCTCCCCAACCTGCCTGTCTCCCGGCTCCGGCCGGGCGACGTGCTGCTCAACGACAGCGACCACACGGCCATGTATGTGGGGAACAGCCAGCTTGCGCAGGCCTCGATTGACGAGCACGGGAACGTGGCGGGTGGCGCACTGGGCGACCGGACCGGTAGCGAGACCTCCGTCCGCTCTTACTACAACTTCCCCTGGTCGTGTGTCCTGCGTTACCACGTTCCCATAACAGTCCTGGAGGATTCCATGCTACTCAACAAGGGCAAAGACGCGATCACCCCGATCGCGCTGCCAAACGACATCAAGGTGGTCCGGTTCTACTCCGACCAGCCAGCCCAGCTCGCCGTTGACACCCGCGAAAAAGACAAGCCAGTGATCAAGCTGAACCTCACCGGCGGCCTCGCACCCGTGGTGCAGGTACCCGATAACATCCACGCGTTCATCGCCCATCGCCTCGACGCCGGCACCAACGACATATCCATCGCTTTCGGCGCTTGAGCGATCCGAAAAGTCCGGGCAGGACGGCCCGCGGGGGAGGGGGCAGCTCCCGCGGGCCGTCCGATGGCCACACCTGGGTGCTGCTTTCGTGAGTTCTGGCCCTGGTGGCAGGCATCGGCATTGCTGCCGGGGGTCCGGCGCGCCGTTGCGGGCTCATAGGCAGCCGCCGCATGCTGCTGGCAGCCCGGGGCAGCACCCGGTGCGTGACCGGTGGCGTTGATTGGGGTGGCAGGTGGAGCCTCGGATGAAGCAGTAGCGCCCGGCGGGTTCCAGAGCTCTCGAGGTGGAGGTCGGGGATGTGTGTCGTTAGAGGAGGGTGCTGATGGCTTTGTGGACTGAGGCGATCGCGCTGGCGCCCTCGCCGGTGGCTGCGGCGACCCGCTTCATTGAGCCGGAGTGGACGTCGCCGACGGCGAACACGCCCGGGATGTTGGTCTCGAACGGAAGCGGTTGCCGTTTCAGCGTGGCCCAGGCCGGCCCGAGGTCGTCGTCGTTCAGCTGAACGTCGGTCCGGATGAACCCATCGTCTCCGGTAGCGATCCCGGTCAGCCAACTCGTGGCGGGTTCGGCACCGATGAAGCAGAACAAGCCCGAGCACGGCTGGGTTTGCGTGCTGCCGGTCGTGCGGTCGGTGATGCTGACTTCCTGGAGGAAGTCGCCGCCATCGAGCCGGGTAACCTCGCTCCGGCGCCGCACCGTGACCCGCGGATGGGCTTGCAGCCGGTCGACCAGATAGGCAGACATGTTGGCCGCGATATCTGGGCCGCGGACGACCAGCGAGACCTCACTGCCTCGCCCGGCCAGGTACAGCGCCGCCTGACCTGCGGAGTTCGCGCCGCCGACCACGGTGACCGGGCTGCCCATGCACCCCCGCGCTTCCAGCTCGGTGGCCGCGTAATAGATCCCGGCGCCCTCGAAGTCAGGCCAGCGCTCCAGCGGGAGCACCCGGTAGCGGGCGCCGGTCGCGATGATGACGGCTTTGCTGTCGATGACTTCCCCGCCGTCCAGGTGCAGGCGGAGCAGGTCGCCGTTCGGGTCGGTGTCGAGCTTTACCGCCTGGCAGGGGCTGGCCAGCTGGGCACCGAACTTCAGCGCCTGGAGCACGGCCAGCCCGGTCAGATCGGCGCCGGACAGGCCGAACGGGAAGCCGAAGTAGTTCTCGATCCGGGAACTGGCCGCGGCCTGGCCGCCGGTGCCGACGCCGTCCAGCAGCACGGTGTCCAGGCCCTCGGACGCCCCGTAGACCGCGGCCGCCAGGCCGGCTGGACCAGCGCCGACGATCGTGACGTCAACCGGCTTGGTGGAAGAACGACGGTAACTCAGGCCCAGCTTCTCGGCCAGGCCGCCCGGCGTGGCCTGTTTCAGCGTGGTACCGAGCATGACGACGGCGGGCAAGTCGTCCTCGGTCAGGCCGGAGGACTCCATCATCGCCCGGCCCGCAGGGGTGTCGGCATCAAACCACAGATGGATCAGACGCTGCCGGGCGGCATACGTCCGCAGCGCTAGCGCCGCCGCCGACCTGGCGCCGCCGACGATCTCCACCGCCAGGGCGGCGGTGCTGCGCTGCAGCAGCTCCCGGCGGGCGATCAGCGCCTTGAACACAATGTCGGACAGCTCGACGTCAGTGGCCATGAGCTGACGCAGGCGCTCCGGCGACACCCGGTAGACCGTCCCGGCCCCCCGCACCCGGCACAGCAGGTAGACGTTCTGCCCGGTCAGCAGGTTCAGCTCGCCGACAAAGCCGCCTGCATCCACCATCGCGACGGTCGCGGCGGGCACGTCAGCGGTCGCCGTCCGGACGACCTCCACCGAACCCCGGGCAACCACGATCAGATCGGCATCTTCGTCGCCCGGACGGAACAGGACATCGCCCCGGTGAATCTGCTGCGGCGTGCCGTAGGACACAAGCCGGGCGAACAGCTCATCGCCCAGCCGCGGCGATGCCACGCTGGTCGGCACCAGCGGTCCGCCCAGCCGTCTGCGTCCGTGGCTGGCCCGCAGCCGATCCAGATCAGGCGGTGTGGCCCAGGCCACCGGCCGGGCCAGGCCGGCCTGGCTGAACACAGAGCCGCGCCCGGCCCAGGGCGCGGCGCCGGCACGCGACCGTCCATCCATCGCTGTCACGCTTTCAGCTCTCCTGCCATCTGGTCAAACCTCTTGCAGGCCAGCTGCCTCGCCACCCGCCCGGCGCGCTGGACCTCGCGGTAGACCGACGGTGGGGACACCGTCCACAAGTTGCGGACGGAGGCCCGGCGGATGAGACGGCCCGGTTCGGGCTCGGTGCCACGGAGTATGAGATCGACCTGAGCAAAAAAGAACGCCAATGCGTTCCGCTGGCAACTCGCGTCCTTCATTGAGCACGCTCGCAAGGCGGGGCGGGGGAGCGGCGTCGGCCCGGGCGGACCGCGTCAAGCCGGGAGCGCAGTGCGGACATCCGGGCGTGGGCGAAGGACCAGGGCATCACGGTCAGCGACCGCGGGCGCATCTCCGCGAGCGTGGCCGAGCAGTACGAGGCCGCTGCTCAGGGATCTTGACCCGGGGCTGATACGCGGCGGCCTCGGCAGGCCGCACCTACTCGTCGCCGGTGCAGCGTTTGTGGCTGCTACCGGGCGTTCTGCATGGCTGTTACATTTCCATCTTCAGCACGGCCCGCAGGGACGCGATGGCCTTGGCCGTGTGACTTTTCGCCGCGCCTCTGCTGATGCCCATGGCCGAGGCGATCTGGGCCTCCGACAGATCCGCGTAGTAGCGGAGCACGAGCGCTTCCCGCTGCCGCGGCGGCAGCGCCTGCAGCGCCGCGACCACGGTCCTGCGCTCCAGCAGGGTCAGCGTCTCCTGCTCGGCGCTGGGCAGGTCCGGTGCGGGCTTGGACGCGTCGCGGTCGGCCACTACCCGGTGCCGTAGTACCGAGCGTGACCGGTTCACCACGCACTGGCGCAGGTAGGATAGTGCCTTCTCGTTATCCCGCACCCGCCGCCAGGCGAAGTACAGTGCCATAAAAGAGTCCTGCACGATCTCCTCTGCGGTGGCGGCGTCGCGCACCAGCAGAGCGGCCAGCCCGACCAAAGATCGGTAGTGCGCACTGTACAGCGCGGTCACCGCCTCCTCAGCCTCCCACTCGGCTGGTGTCCCGCTGCCGGTGCCGGTGGATCCTTGTGTGGTCCGGCGCAGGACTGCCGGCCCGCCGATGACCGCCGCCGCGGTGCCGTCACTGGAACCGGCGAAGGCCGCCCGCAGCGTCGCGGGCACCGTTACCGGGATCGCTTGGGGCCTGGCCTGTTCCTTGGCGGTGTGCTCGTCCAGCCAGGCCCGGTACCGGTCCAGGCCGGCTGCCATGTCGTATCCGGCGGCGAACCGGGCCGCCTGCTGCTCGGTGACTTGCTGGTAGAGCCGGGACAGCAGTTCGTCCTCGCCCGAGCTGTCCGCCCGGCGTCGGCCGGTAGTCATGACGAACTTCCTTCCCCGTCGTCGCCGCCAAAGGGGTAGTCCCGTCCCAGCTGGGCGATCAGCCGCCGGCGCGCCTGGGTCAGGTGGACGCTGACCGTCTTTTCGGTCATACCCAGGGCGGCGGCGATCTCGGTTTGCTTCATCCCCTGCTGCCAGCGCAGCGTCGCGACGGCGTGCTGCCGTTCGGGCATGTTCTTGATGATCTGCCAGCACCGCTCCAGCACGATCGACGTAAAAGCCAGCGCCGGAAGGTCAACCGGGGCCTGGCGGTACCTGGCCTCGATCCGTGGCAGCCGCTCCCGCCAGGCCTTCTCGCGCCGGAAGCCGCTCGCCGCGATGTTGGCGACCGTTGTCCGCAGCCAGGCCCGGCGCTGCTCCTCTGCCCGGCACCGCAAGATGCCCCAATCGTGGGCTGCCGCCTCAAAGGCCGCCTGCACCAGGTCATCGGCGAGCGCCCGGTCGCCGCAGGCCAGCACGCAGGCATACCCGAACAGGCCAGCGGCATGGGCGGCGAAGCACGCGGCGAGCTCGCTGGCGTCGCGCGGGCAGATCTTCTCCTCACCCACGCTGGCCTCCGCGCGGCAACCGGCTGAGCCCGCCGCCTGGCAGATCTGCAAAGGCCACGGCAGAGCGGGCGGATCGCCCAGCTGCGATCATTCCACCAGGCAGGCGCCGGGCCTGGCCGGCCACACCATGGCCCCTGTTGCATGATGCCCAAGCCGTTGCCCGATCACAGCCCAAGCGACCACAACCGGCATCGCCGCCGCCAAGGGCGCGGCCGCGCCGATCGCGATCATGCCCGTCGCCGCCAGTTGGTCCCACCGGGGGATCAGCAAGGTTCACGGAGATAAGTCGCACGGCAGCCCCTAAACCCTTAACCTCTCCGGCTTGCGACCGGGCAGTGGGCTTGCTAACCGGATTCGATCCAGCGACCCGCAGGGTAAGGCGACCGAGGAGCTCCCTGGAGAGCTTGATCTCTGAGGAAGTGTAAGGGTCGCTCTCCGCGTCGAAGATCGCATGCGTCGCGCACTCCGCCAGCGCGATGACCCCAACGTTCGGGAATGCCGATCTCTCGCCCTTGTTCACACCCGGACGGCCGGAATGTGCGTCGTTCTCCAGCGTGTCGGCGACGTCGAAGCAGGTCCGGTCGATCGCGACGAGCCGGGCGTCCGGCAAGGAAGGCCCCGGGGGTCTCCTCCGTCGCGAGCGGATGGGCAACCCGGGAGAACAGTGTTGCGAGCGGCTCGGCCCTCAGTCGCGCCCTGCCTGGAAGATCGCCGACTTCGGGGGAGGAGGGCACGACTCTGACCAGCGTGACGATCACTAGGGTCCATCGGTTTGCCCTTACAGGGCAAGCAGGCCGATGATGGCCGCTCCGTGGGCTCCCAGCCAGCCAGCAAGGGTCTGCAGCGGGCCGATCAAGGCTGCGCCTGCGGTTGCCAGCGATCCGGCGTCGGCGAGCAGCTTGACGAGCCGTTTGAGCGGACCGGCCGCCCGTTCCTTGTCTGGCTCGGGTGCGTGCATTTCTGCGTCGATCTCCGCGACCCGGGCGCGCGCCTCGGCCGCTGTGACATCGTCGAGGGCGGCGCCGGCCAGTGCGTGCCGCAGGTCGTGTACCGCGCGCCGTGCGTCCTGGCTGGTGACCACGGTCCCGTACTGGCCGCCGTAGATAACCTGGTCGCCGTCGATGTTGTTGATGACGCCGGCGTGCTGGTTCTTTATGCGGATGCTCATGTCATTCTCCTCACGGGCCCGGCATCCTGCCATGGCGGGAGCACCGGGAACTCGCGGTAGGCACGTCTGCGCCGCGAGGTAGCGACGATGTGCAGCACGATCCCTACGACGAGCAAGATCATGCCCAGCGCTGCCAGCGCCCAGCCGGCCAGCCCGAACGGAACGCCTCCTATTTCCCGCCCGAAGGGGCTCCTGGTAGGCGGCGGCTCAGCGCCGTTCTGGATGGCGTCGCTGATCCCCTTGATGAAGCTCAGGTCGGCAGCGGCGAAGATGCCGAAGCCCACCACGAACATCACAAAGCCCGTCCACGCGAGCCATCGTGCCTTCGTCTTGGTCGCGGCGACTTCCCGGAGGAAGTTCTCGCGCTGCTGGTTGACGTACTGAATGTGGGAGATGTACTGGTCGCGATCGACATTGTTGATCACCCCCGCGCGCTGCTCGTCGATCTGATGCACCACAGCGGCCTCAGCCGGCCTGACCGGCATGGCGCTGGTCTCATCGGCGGCGGCGCCATCGGTCTCCAGTCGCGCAGCCACGGCGGCGAAGGTCAGCACGTCGCCGGCGCGAAGCTCACGGGCGGCGGTCGCGGCCACCCCGTTAACGAACGTGCCCGCGGAGGAGCCGAGGTCTTCCACGTACATCGTGTTCTCGCGCCGCTGCAACGCGGCGTGGGTCCGGCTGACGCTCGGGTCGTCGAACCGCACGTCACAGGTGTGCTCGCGCCCGACGACCAGGTAATCCCTATCCAGCGGGATCCGGCGGCCGCGGTCCGAGCCCGGTCGCAGCACGACCAGGTGCGGCATGCCGCCGCCGCTGTCTCGGCGCATCATCACGCCCCCTCCTCGCGCGATAGGCGGCTGGCAACTGGCAAGACCGAGACAATCCAGCACACCAGCTGCCGCAGCCCTCACCGAGGCAGAGCACCAGATACCGCCGCTGATACATAACGGCGGCCCACGATCACCGCAGCATCGTGGTCCATCAGAAGCCAGCCAGATGTCGGTGGCGGCGGACGCTTGAGCGCGGCTGAGTCCCAGGCCGGATCGCCGGGGCCGGTATGTCAGTTCTCGTCATTTTCGCCGGGCCTGGTTCCGCCGTCGTGTTCACCGGATTGGTTGTGTCGCCCAGTGCGCTGGGCTGGTGCCCAGCAGTTGCAGGTGGTGGGTGAACAGGCTGACCACGTCCAGGGTGGGATGGTTCCCGAACTCCTGGATGGTCACAGACAGGCCGTCGGCGTCGGCGGCGCACAACGTCTGCCCGTATGGGCCGCGGGAGACGCTCACCGGGTAACCGTTGACGACTTTGTGCACGAGGCTGCCCTGGGCGGGGCCGCGGCACGGGCTGTACTGGGCGGCCAGGCCGATGGTGAACAAGAACCGGGGACCAGCGCGTGGCCCGGTGCTGGCTGCGGTGGTGCTGACCGACCACCCGCTGGCGTACAGCACCTGGCCGCGGGGCCGGTAGGTGACGCCGTTCCAGTACGGCATCCAGGCGCGGGCACCGCTGATGAGGTGCCAGGAGGCCGGCAGACCGGTGAGCCGGACGGGGAAGCCGACCGGCGGTTCGGCGTGGACGCCGAACCGGACGTGACTGGCGGCCTTCACCGCCACTTGCCGCCAGTGGGCATCGAGAGGCTTGGTCTTCCCGAGTTCCAGCACGGCCCAGCTGCCGGGGGCGTACTGCCAGGCCAGTACCGGCTCCGGCGACGGAAGGTGAGCGTAGGCGGTGGCCCAATAGGCGCGGTGCCCATTGATATCGGGTGCCCGGCTGGTGAGGGCAAGCGGCCCGAACGGGTAGTACGCCTTGCAGATGAGGCCACGGGCCTGGGTGAGCTGGCAGCCACCAGCCGGATATGCCAGCAGGTACCACGGCCGCGGGATCAGGTGAGGCCGCCCGGCTATCTGGTAGGTAGACCCGCGGGTGGTGCCGCCTTCCAGGAGCCTGTATCCCGCGGGCAGCCACCCGAATGCCGCGTAGGCGATGAACGGGCTGAACTGATGCGGGACCACGGCCGCGGGCCGGACCGGTGCGATGGCCGCAGGCCGGCCAGGGGCCGCTGCCGTCGCGAGGGCCACGGCCGTGACCGTCGCGGCCGCCAGCGCCGGGATGGCGGCCAGCGCCACCCGCCGGCGTCGGCGGAGCCTCACGCCCGCCCGCAGCACCTTGTCCCCCACTGGCCTGATCGGCGGCTCGCTAGTCACGGCGCTGTCCAGCAGCTTCCGCAGGGCGGTTTCATCCATCGCGGCTCCCCCCTTGGCTCGGTTTGTCCTCGCCCGGGGCGAGCACCGCTTGCGGCCTGGCCAGGCACGGAGCGGTTTCAGCCATCACGGCCGCCCCCGGGGATAGCGTTGTGCCAGCGGCGGCCTGCTGGGCGGGCCAGGTTCGGCCAGCGCCTCGTCCAGCACCTCCCGCAGCCTGTGCAAGGCCCGGGCGCTGAGGCTCTTCACATTGCCGGTCGAGCAATCCAGGACATCGGCGACCTGCTCCACACTCAGGTCAGCCCAGTACCGCAGCACCACAACCGCCCGGGCCCGCGGCGGAAGCGTAGCCAGCGCATCCAGCACCACCATCCGGGTCTCCGGCGCCGCCGCCGCGGCCGGGCGATCGGGAAACCAGCCGGTGAGAAGCTCACCCGTACGCTTGAGGCGCCGGTGCGCCAGGTACGCATTCACCAAGGTGCGGTTGGCGTAGGCGTGCACCGCGTCCTGCCGTCTAATCTCGCGCCAGGCCACGAACATCTTCACCAGCGCCGTCTGCGCCAGGTCCTCCGCGGTATGCCAGTCACCACACAGCAAGAACGCCGTGCGCCGCAGCCGCGGGAACATCACCTCCGCGAACTCGACGAACTCCTCCGCCGATGCCATCAGCCCAGCACCCCTCCACACCCGGCGAAACCAAAGCTGACATGCTGGCGCCCCCGCGGCCAGCACGACCGGCACTGAACATATGCCTCAGTCGGCGCATCAGGTTGCATCCCAGGCACAGCAATTTAGGTCAAGCAGGCTGGTCACCATCACCCGGTGCTCGCTAGGACGGCGGTCGGGCCCTTTGACGTTTGTCCGCGGTTCGTCCGCGGGATCCGGCCTCTGAGCGTGGCACGTCGCGTGCGGGACAGGCAGGCATCGGTATTGCTGCCCTGGGTTCGGCGGTGACCATGCCAGCGCCATCATGCGCGGGCTGAAGGATGGGCTGATCGGCATCGTCGCGGGCTGCCTGTCATCGGCCGCAGGTCGTGGCAATACCGGACTTTAGGCCCTGCCGCTGGCGGGTGGGCTGCGGTGGTATGGAAGGGCAGGTGGGACCCTTGAGGACGCGGGGATGTGGGCTAGCAGCCCGCACACCACGCAATCAGGATCCGCGAGAAGCGGATGGGGTCCCACCTGTGACGGCTTGTTCAGCGTGGCCCGGCCGCCTGCCCGCCGTCACGCCAGTCACCGATGGTGCCCTCCTGCGTGCCACGGTGCGCGTGCGACGGCGGGCAGGTGGTACGGGTGCGCATGCAGTCATCCGCCCGGGGCCATGCCTCGTGTTTGCTCGTAAACAGATGCCGGCCGTCTCACCGGTGTCGACCGGATCTGCATGTGAGTGCGTTGGCTGCGGCGGCGTCGGCGTCACATGAGATAACACAGATTTGTGTTATCTCAGTCTTACTTGTATCCTGTTGGTCATGCCGTCTGATGCCGAGATCACGTTTGCCGACCACGCTGGCCGTTTTTATGCCCGCCGCTACGGCATGGCGCCGATGGTGGGCCGGCTGCTGGGCTACCTGGCGATCTGCGACCCGCGCGAGCAGAGCATCGGCGAGCTGGCCGAGGCGTTGCTGGCCAGCCGCAGCGCGA
>Ga0335085_10015714_pt1 | contig 10968 bp, 9 predicted proteins | sample Lox_Sample_45_FD_206712 | JGI IMG/M metagenome (GOLD analysis project Ga0335085, IMG submission 206712) | Soil microbial communities from Loxahatchee National Wildlife Refuge, Florida, United States - Lox_Sample_4.5 | ecosystem: Environmental > Terrestrial > Soil > Wetlands | place: USA: Florida... | reverse complement strand
GTCCTGCGCGGCCGCCAAATCACCACTTCCTGGCTCTCCGCGAAATAGAGCACCGGCGCCACGTCCGGCAGCGCCACGCCCAGGGCCGCGGCCATCGTGTTCCTTTCAAATTCCGCCTCGGCGGCCTGCAATCTCCATGGCGGATGGTGAATTTCACCGCACAGCAATCGTCCCCGCCCCGCATCCGCGTACAGGCAGTAGCGTTCCGTCAGCCAGTGTGCCAGCGTTCCCGGCCCCGAATCGCGTGGCTCCCCTCGCGCTCGGTAGCGCACCGCCAGTTCCGCGCTCGGCGCGCCGGAATGTGCGCGAATGCTCCGGTACTCGATCCATCCACCGCTCGATGCACTTCGCATTCGCGCTCGGTAGTACGGCAGGTGGAACCACGCGCGAGCGACCTCCACCGCCGTGGCATTACCCGCATCCAGACTGAAGAACCACACGCCCGGCTTCCCGTGGCGACGGACGTACGTCCTCACGTTCAGTTCGGGGAACGCGGAAAGACCCGGCAGCGCCGGCGTCCCGCGAAGCCGCACGCCCGTCATCCGGAACGGGATCACTCCCAGCCACGCCTGCCCTTCATGCGTATCCAGCTCCAGTCCTTCGGGCAGGATGGCGCACAGCGCTTCGGGGGCCAACGGCCAGTGCGCGAACAACAATTCGTGCCAGCGCTGCGCCATCACCCATGGCCCGTGCGGCACTGGCCACGGACGATGCTCCGTTGCTCTAAACAGGGTTTTCACGGCGCTGCCCGCGGGCCTGGTAAGCAGGCCCATAGCTCGACTATAGCGCCGTCAGAACCAACAGAGTGATTTTCAGCGGATTCAGAACTGACGCGTGCGTTGATTCACGCGAATCATTCGCGGCAAATGAATCTCAGTTGAAGGACACGGTGCGCTGGGCACAGAGCGTCAATTAGGAGTTCGTCGCGCCGGACCCTGGCGACCGCCCCAGCCTGTCGGCAGGCAGCCGCCGTGGCAGGAGGCTGGCGATGGTGGATCACTCGTTACGGTTTCTTGCCGGGCCGCTTGGCGGGCTTCTTGCCCTTTTCTTCCGGAATGTCTTCCGGATTCACCTGAACGTTCTCCCAGGTCATGTAGAACGGATCTGGCGTGTACCCCGTGATCTTGCCGGAGAACCGGAAGATGGAGTCTTTGTCCAGCCGGGCTACGTTCGGCTGGCCCGCGGCGATCTTCAGGTCCGCGTTGGGCGCCGTCGATGCGTTCAATTCGTCTTCTGTGATTCCCACTGCGGCCTTGATCACAAACGCGTCCGGAGTCGCCGTGTTCATCTCGTACGCCTTTGCCAGCGCCTCGGGAAACTGCCCATTGCACACCGCCAGCCAGGTCACCTTGGCCTTGTCGCCGCCGGCCTTCAGGTCCGCCAGAACAGTCTGGATGTTTGCCGCCTCGCGCACCTTGGCCAGGTCCGCGGAGCTCGGGATCGAATAGCCTGCCGGCGGATCCTGTGCGTTTTGCGACAATGTCAGAAGTTCACTCACTTGTGCGTCCAGCGACGAATCGCATCCCGGCAGCTGGTACTGCTGAATCTTGTCGCGCAGGAACGACTTCACTTTCTCCGCGTCCGGCACTTTCAGGTTGATCGCCCGCGCCAGCGCCCAGAACCCCGCGATGTATTGTGGCGGGCTCTCCTGCAGGTCCGCGATGCCCATCCGGTAGTCGTCCACCGGCTGCTGCGGATCCACGCCGAGCGCGGCATGATAATTGTCCGCCGCCGCCTTGTAATCCTTCAAGTAGAACGACGCGCTCGCCGCCGTGTTGTAGAACTGCGTCGTGTATTGCTTCTTGAAGGCCGCCCATTGCTCATCGGTGGCCTGCGCCGGCTTGGGAAACGCATTTAGCGCTTTCAGCCCTTCCAGCGCCGAATCCCGCGCCTTGGTGCTTGCGTCCGCCAGGTCTGGACTCTTCGCGTTGTACGCGTACTCGAAAGTCGCCGCACGCCGGTAGTAATATTCCAGCTTTGCTCCTTCATTCAGCTCCGGCAGCGCCAGAAGTTTGTCGAGGTATTCAATCACTTTGGTCCACTGCTTGAGCGCCACATATGCCTGCCAGTAATCGTTGTACACGTAGGAAAGGTATTCCGAGTTCGGGTACTTGCTCACGAAGGCGTCGAGCAGCGCGATCTTCTTCTGCGGGTCCTTCTCCGTGTTGGCCGCCTGGTAGGCGTCATATTCCGCGCGCGTCGCTTTCGGATGCGCCGCCTGCTGCGGTTCCGGCACGCTTCCCGCCCAGGCCGGCGCAAAGCACGCGGCAAGCGCCAGTATGGCCGCCAGAGCCACGATTCGAGTCCGCATCGTCTTCATGATCAAAGACCGCCTCCTGTTTTCCTGTGTTTCTGCCCCCGGGGCCGGGGGCAACCTAGTAGCGCGCCGCCGCCGCAACCGCTTCGGAGTGGAGGCGCGAATTATATGGAATGCTTGCAGCCTGCGCAAGAATTTCCGACCGTTGCTGCAGTTCCGGCCGGGGCTGCCGGAACTGCCCTTTCCTGTCATGCTACGATGCCCTCGGCGTGCTCCGTGCCGCCTGGAGTTCCCATGCAGAAGAATGCGCCCATCGCCGGACAAATCGCAATCGTCACCGGCGGCAGCCGTGGAATCGGTTTCTCTATTGCCCGCCGCCTCGGACGCCTCGGCGCGCGCGTGGCCCTCTGCTCCCGCACAGCCTCGGCCGCAAAACGGGCTGGCGACCTGCTCCGCAGCGACGGGATCGACGTCCGCGGCTGGCCGGCCGACGTGAGCGACGCAAAATCCGTCCGCCAATTCGTCGCCCGCGTGCAGAAAGAGCTCGGCGACGTTTCCGTGCTGGTCAACAACGCCGGCATCGGAGTCTTTCATTCCGTCCAGAACATCGACGAAACGGACTGGGATCTCGTCGTCGGCACCAATCTGAAAGGCGCCTTCCTGATGAGCCGCGAAGTCGCTCCCCAGATGATCCGCCGCAAGGAAGGCCACATCATCCACATCGCATCCCTCGCCGGGAAAAACACGTTTGCCGGCGGCGCTGCCTATTGCGCTTCCAAATGGGGACTCCGCGGCCTGGCCGGTTGCATGGCGGAAGATCTGCGCGCGCACGGCATCCGCGTCAGCACCATTTTCCCCGGGACCGTCCACACTGAGTTTTCTCCTCATCACGGAAAAGACCCTTCCCGCATGCTCCAGCCGGATGACGTTGCCCATGTCGTGGAGATGCTCGTCCTCCAGGCCCCGCAAAGTTTCGTCAGCGAGGTGGACCTTCGCCCCGCGCAGAAGCCCTGAGCAGCCCGCGCGCCTCGTGGCTGCTAACCTTGGACACCGGAGGACGCCGTTCGGCTCCCTCCTCATCCCCTGCGACCGCAGCGAGATACGCGGGCAAACCCACGCTCGCCGGCTGAACGACAGTCCTCTTGACAATAGTCGTTGTAACAGATATCATTTCTGCGTGCCTGGACGCATCCTCGCCGAGATCAAACAGTCTCGCCCTTTCCCTTCCCTCGCGGCCGAGGCCGCCGTCAATCTCATGCGGACCACGGATGCCGTCCTGCGCGGTCTCGCCCTCGCTCTCAAGCCCCATGGCCTCTCCCCCGGCCAGTACAATGTTCTGCGCATTCTCCGCGGCGCCGAGCCCACCGGTCTGCCCTGCGGCGAGATTGCGGCTCGCATGATCTCCCACGACCCGGATATGACCCGTCTTCTCGACCGTCTCGAGGCCCGCGGCCTCATCTCCCGGTCTCGCGACACGCGCGACCGCCGGGTGGTCCTCACACGCATCGCCCCGGCCGGCCTCAAGCTTCTCGCCGGCCTCGAGGCCCCGCTCGAACGGGAAAATCGCCGAGCCATGGGACATCTCGGTCGCAATCGGCTTCGCCAGCTCGTCACACTGCTCGAAGCCGTTCGCGAGCGTCCGCGTTAGGTCACGGATTCTGGTCACGCAGGAGCAGTTCGGTGTTCGTGGATGTAACCGGGAGGACGCGCACACGCTCTAATCGTTTACCCGGACCAAATTCTCAAAGGAGAGAAACATGAAGAAGTGGGTGACCGTTGCAGCCCTGATTGCATTCAGCGCCCTTCCCGGCCTGGCGCAAACTACCGCCTGGAAGGTGGACCCGAATCACACCGCCGCCCAGTTTTCCGTCAAGCACCTCGGCGTTTCCACCGTTCGCGGCGCGTTCATGAAGACGACGGGAGAGGTCCAACTCGATGAAAAGGACATCACCAAATCCCAGATCGACGTAACCGTGGACACGACCTCCGTCGACACGCGCAACGAGACCCGCGACAAGGACGTGAAAAGCCCCAATTTTCTCGACGTGGCCACTTACCCGACCATGACCTTCAAGTCCAAGCGCATCACTTCCGCGGGCGACGGAAAATTGAAGCTGACCGGCGATCTCACCCTTCACGGCGTCACGAAAGAAGTCACTTTCGACGTCGACGGCCCGTCTCCCGCCATCAAGGATCCCTGGGGCAACCTTCGCCGTGGCGCTTCCGCCACCGCCACCATCAACCGGCAGGATTTCGGTATTAACTACAACAAAATGATCGATACGGGTGGACTCGTTGTGAGCAACGACGTGCAGATCACCATCGACATCGAATTCATTCGCAAGCCGTGAGCCAGCCCGGATCGTAGCTGCGCCGGTGTCCTCCGCGACACGTTCCGTGCGGAGGACACCCGGCGTCAGGAGATTCGATGCACGAAACGCTTCAATTTCTTTCCCGTCACGGCTACGCGGTCATTTTCGCCTGGGTGTGCGCGGAGCAGGCGGGCGTGCCCGTCCCCGCCATTCCCATGCTGCTTGCCGCGGGCGCTCTGGCGGGAGCTGGCCGGATGAATCCCGTGGCGGCCGCTGGACTCGCTGTGATCGGTTCGCTCGTCAGCGATTCCCTCTGGTTCTCGCTCGGCCGCACACGTGGCATCCGCGTGCTCAAGCTGCTCTGCCGTATTTCGCTCGAACCCGACTCGTGCGTCCGCAACACCCAGGGCGTTTTCGCGAAGCACGGTGCGCGCACCCTGCTCGCCGCCAAGTTTGTTCCCGGCCTGGGCGCGGCGGCGGCGCCGCTGGCGGGCGTGGTGCGAATGCCGCTGTGGCGCTTTCTGTTATTTGACACGTTGGGTGCGTCGCTTTGGGCGTCCGCCTACGTCACCGCGGGATTTGTCTTTAGCGATCAGCTCGAAGTGGTGGTCATGCGCGGCGGCCGTCTGGGCGCCGATTTTCTGGCCCTTATGGCCGTGGCATGCGCCGCGTTCATCGCCTGGAAATTCACGCGGCGGCGGCGGTTTCTCGCCGAGTTGCGCCAGGCGCGCATCACTCCGGAAGAGCTGCACGACATGATTCAGAACGGCAGGGACGTTGTGGTGGTGGATCTGCGCCATCTCCTCAGCGTGGAAGCGGACCCGGAGCTCATTCCCGGTGCGAAGTGGATCGACCCGGAAAACCTTCGCGCGCAGACCGAGGCGCTCCCCCGCGACCGCGAAGTGATTCTTTATTGTGCTTGACCCAGCGAGGCCACCAGCGCCCGTGTGGCGCTGCAACTGCGCAGGAACGGAATCCAGCGCGTCCGGCCCCTCGCCGGAGGTCTCGACGGCTGGCGTGAGCGCGGCTATCCCATCGTCGCCGCGGAGGAAGTGTGTCCGGCGGCTCTGCCCGCTCCCGCCGTTCGCTGAGCAGCTTTCTTCGCCAGGCGCTGCGCTTCGCGCGTAACGGCGCAATTCTTGAAAGAGGTGAACTCATGGAAAAACTGGCGCCCGCGGATTATCCCATTGAAGCATTGCTCTCTCGCCGCTGGAGCCCTCGCGCATTCGAGGACCGGCCTGTCGAGGAAACGAAGCTCTGTCGCCTGTTCGAGGCTGCGCGCTGGGCTGCTTCTTCCTATAACGATCAGCCCTGGAACTACATCCTGGCCACACGCGAACATCCCGCGGAATTCCAGAAAATGCTCGCCTGCCTCGGCGAATTCAATCAGACCTGGGCGAAGGCCGCTCCCGTCTTGGCCATCTCCGTCGCGCGCACCATATTCCGCGAAAACGGCAAGCCCAACCGCCACGCTCAGCACGACATGGGGGCCGCCTCCACCACGCTTGCGCTTGAGGCAGTAGCTCTCGGACTTGCAGTGCATCAGATGGCTGGCTTCGATCCGCAGCTCGCGCGAGCCACCTATAACATTCCCGCGGACTGCGAGCCCATGGCCGCGATCGCCCTCGGCTATCCCGGCCATCCCGACACTCTTCCGGAAAAACTTCGCGAACGCGAGATAGCTTCCCGAACTCGCCGGCCAGTTTCCGAATTCGTGTACTCAGGCGAGTGGGGCAAGTCCGCGGAATTCACGCGTAGGAGACACAGCTAGTGTGCCGTCCCTCCACCTTTTCTTGACAACCCGCAAGTCGTTCCCTAGCATTGTGTTGCGAAAGGCGCGGGAGGCGCGCGTGATCAAGCTGGACTTCGTCAATCTGGTCGTCAGTCGCACTAACGTCAGCCGCGCCAAGGCCGAACAGGCCGTTGAGACCGTCTTTGATATGTTGAAGAAAGCCCTCGCCGCAGGCCAGCGCATCGAGCTCCGCCGCTTCGGCGTCTTCAGCGTCAAGCCCCGTAAGACGGGCATCGGCCGCAATCCCCGTACGGGCGAAGAGGTGAGCATCCCCCCGGGCAAAGCTGTTCGCTTCAAGCCTGGCAAGGAATTGCGGGGCATCTAGGCACTTCCCTCCGCCGGCCAAGCCGCCTTTCGCATCTCAATGGCATGAGTCAGGGCAACGGAAATCGCATCGACACTCTGGATTTCGCGAATCGCGAGTCCCTGTCGCTCCCGCCATGGATGGAAGGCTACACTCGTCCCGTCCCGCGCAGCCGTAAGACTCTCGTTGTCGCCTGCCTCCTCTTTCTCGCCACCGTCATTTCCACTCTCTCCGTCGGCGCACAGTTTGCCCAGGACTACGCTGATGGAGTCGCTCCCTTCACCTACGACTTCGCGCCCTGGCACTATCTCTCCAGCATCCGGCTCCTGCTCATGGGCCTGCCTTTCTCCTTCACGCTGATGACCATACTTCTGGCCCACGAACTCGGACACTTTTTTGCCTGCCGCTACTACGGCATCTCGGCCAGCTATCCTTACTTCATCCCCTTCCCCTCCATCTTCGGCACCATGGGCGCCTTCATTCGCATCCGTTCGCCCATCGTCAACCGCAAGGCTCTGTTTGACGTCGGCATTGCCGGGCCCGTCGTGGGTTTTCTGTTCGCTGTGCCCGCGCTCGTGCTCGCCATTGGCTTCTCGAAAATCGTTCCTGGCGCCAACGCCAACGCCGACGCGGTCTTCGGCGTTCCCCTTTTGATGAATGGGCTCACACGCCTGCTCCATCCCGGCATCAGTCCGGATGCGTTATTGCTCAATCCCGTCGGACGCGCGGCTTGGGTGGGTTTATTCGTTACCGGCTTGAACCTCATTCCCATCGGCCAGCTCGATGGAGGCCATATTCTTTATTCGCTCGCCAGCGACCAGCACCGCCGCATTTCTCTCGCCGGTGTCGCAGTGCTCCTCGGCATGGGGTGGCTGTTCGCGCCCATGTGGTACGCATGGGCCATCCTCTCCCTGCTGATAGGGTTCCGTCATCCGGTCTTGCTCGACCGCTGGGAACCCATTGACGCCAAGCGCCGCATCTGGGCCCTCGTCGCGCTGGCCATCTTCATACTTTGTTTTATGCCCACCCCGTTCTTCGTGCGCCCCGGCGCATCCTGATCGCTCTTCCCCGTCACATCAACCCGATCGGATCCACGTCCGCCAGCACCGCTCCCTCCGGAATTCCCTTCTCCGCGCACGCATCGAGCGCTCGCGTCAGCGCCTGCGTCAGCAGTGTCCTTCGCGGCGATTTGATCAGGAACTGGAACCGGTGCTCTCCGCGCAACCGTGCCAGCGGCGCTGCCGCCGGTCCCAGCACTTTCAATCCGCGTTCTTCCTCCGGCCCCAGCATTCCTGCAAGCTGCCGCGCCCATTTCGCCGCGTTCTCCAGGTTCCGGTCGCGCACAATCACATTGGCCAGCGCCGCAAACGGTGGATAGTGCATGGCCCGCCGGAACTGCGCCTCCCGCTCGAAAAATGCGTGGTAGTCCTGTCTCGCTCCGTACTGGATCGCGTAATGTTCCGGATAGTGCGTCTGGATTAGCACGTCGCCGTGCAGTTCACCCCTCCCGGCGCGCCCGGCAACCTGCGTCAGCAACTGAAAGGTCCGCTCGGCCGCGCGGAAATCCGGCAGCCCCAGCGCGAGATCCGCAGACACCACTCCCACCAGCGTCACCCGGTGGAAGTCATGACCCTTCGCCAGCATCTGCGTTCCCACCAGCAGATCCAGTTCCCCGGCCGCAAATCCGGTAAGAATCTCCCGGTATTTCTGCTGCGTTCGCACCGAGTCGCGATCCAGCCGCGCGATTCGTGCCTGCGGGAACTCCGCCCGGAGCTGCTCCTCCACCTGCTCCGCTCCCTCTCCCACGAAATACATGTAACGCTCCGAGCATTTGGGGCATGCCTGCGGCACCGGCCGCGAGTATGCGCAGTAGTGGCACAGCAGCCGCCCGCGGCCTTTGTGGTACGTCAGCGAAATGCTGCAATTCTTGCATTGCACCGCCGCGCCGCAGCTCCGGCAGAGCTGGAACCACGAATAGCCTCGCCGGTTGATCAGAATCAGCGCCTGCGTCCCGGCCGCCAGCCGTTCCGCAATCGCTGCGCGCAGCCGTTCGCTCAACGCGCGCGTCGAATGCGTCTGCCGGAAATCCTCGCGCAGATCCACCAGTTCCACGCGCGCCAGCGGACGCTGCGCCACGCGCGTCGGCAGCTCCAGCAGCCGGTATTTTCCCCGTCTCGCGTTTTGGTAGCTCTCCAGCGACGGTGTCGCCGACCCCAGTACCACCACCGCCCCTTCCAGTTTTGCCCGCACGAGCGCCGCGTCCCGCCCGTTGTATTTCGGAGTTTCCTCCTGCTTGTAGCTGGCCTCCTGCTCTTCATCCACCACGATCAGTCCCAGCCTTTCGAGCGGCGCAAACACCGCCGATCGCGTTCCCACCACCACCCGCGCCGCTCCACGCCGCACCGCCCACCACGCCGCCGACCGTTCCGCATCAGGCAGCGCGCTGTGCAGCACCGTCACGCCGGCCTCGCGCCCCAACCGCGCCTCCAGCAACCGGCTGAGCGCCAGCGTCAGCGCAATCTCCGGCACCAGCACCAGTGCCGTCCGTCTCGCCGCGAGCGCCGACTCGATCGCGCCCAGATACACTTCCGTTTTCCCGCTGCCCGTTACTCCATGCAGCAGATTCACGCGAAATTCTTTTGCGGCCATGTCCGCGCGCACGGCATCCAGCGCGCGCTGCTGTTCGGAATTCAGTTCGTGCCGCGGCGCGTCCGGCGCCCACTCTGCCGGAGCGTCCGGGTCGAATTCCACCGCCGCGCGCGTCCTCCGTCGCGCCACGACGCGCGCTTCGAGCGCTCCGCGCCGCAGCAGCCGCCCGATCGCCGGCTCGCCTCCGGATATCCGCCGCAGCGGAGCGGCGCGCTTCGTCCCCGGCTCGCCCGAGAATGCCTGTAAGACGGCAGCCTCCGCGCGTTCGTCCCCTGTGCGCTCTTCGAGCGCTTCCAACTCGCGCAGGTATTCCGTTCCCGCCGCCGTGCGCGAGAGTTCCTGGACCGCGCGGACCTCCACCACAGGCGGCAGCATCGCGCGGAACACTTCTCCCACCGGCGCCAGGTAATAGCTCGCCACCCAGCGGCCCAGCTCGATCATCGCCGGAGTGAGCGCTGGCTCGGCGTCCAGCACCTCCGATATTTCGCGCACGCCTTCGCGCTCAGCCGCCCCGTGCGCGCTCGCCAGCACCACTCCCACAAGCGCTCGGTTGCGGAATGGCACCACCACGCGCATCCCCGGCCCCGCTGCCGGCGTGGTGTTCTCCCGCGCCGCATACGTAAACGTGCTGCGCAGCGGCACAGGTAGCGCGACTTCGCACAGTTCTGTCATTCGTCGCTCAGTGTATCAGTGGCGCAGGTTTTCAGCCTGTGTTCCGGGAAGCACATCAAAATCGGAGCCGTTAATCGCGAATGGCCGCTCGAAATGTTGACACCGCGCGTCTACCGCGCGTTAATCAGAACAATCCCGGCAAAAATCAGCGCAACTCCCGCCCACTGCCGCCGTGACAATCGCTCTCTGAGAACCACAAACGCCAGCAGCAGCGTCACCGCGCCGAACAGCGATCCCAGCACCGTCACCACTCCCACCTGCTCTCTCTCGAATCCCCGGTTGCTCAGCACGAACCCGAACGCGTCCAGCACCCCCACAACAATCACCAGCCACCATCCGTTCCCGGCAGGCGGTGCAATGCTCCTCCGCAGCGGCACCACCGTCGCCCCGAGCCACGCCACGGTCGATAGCCTCTGCGTCCACACCGTTCCGAGCGCTCCCCACGCCGCGATCGCGTAGAAGCCCAGCGCCCAATACGTAACTCCAAATCCCAGCGCGCACACCATCGCCAGCAGCACTCCCGGCGCGAGCACCCTGGTTTCCGCCCCTGTATTTCCGGCGAAAGAGTTCTCCGGGATGGAGGCCAGCACCACTCCCCCGAGCGTCAGCGCCACTCCCGCCGCTCGCATCGCCGTCAGCCTCTCTCCGCTCGCATACGCCAGCAGCACCGTCAGCGCCGGATAGCTGCTGGCGATCGGCGCCACGATCGACAGCGTGCCGTGCTCCAGCGCGCTGTAAAACGCCAGCATGCTTAGCCCGCTCGACGCGCCCAGAAACGCCGCCAGTCTCCAGTGCTCCCGCGCGCCTCGTGCCAGTGCGCCCATTCCTCCGCCCTGGTCCGCCGCCATGCTCCATGCGCTCGCAAATGCCAGTCCTGCCACCTGCATGTAGAACAGCGTCCGGTATGCTCCAATTCGCTTCGAGGAATATCGCGCGATGAAATCCGCCAAGCCCCAGCAGATGGCGGCGGAAAGTCCGAGCA
>Ga0335085_10015713_pt1 | contig 10969 bp, 6 predicted proteins | sample Lox_Sample_45_FD_206712 | JGI IMG/M metagenome (GOLD analysis project Ga0335085, IMG submission 206712) | Soil microbial communities from Loxahatchee National Wildlife Refuge, Florida, United States - Lox_Sample_4.5 | ecosystem: Environmental > Terrestrial > Soil > Wetlands | place: USA: Florida... | reverse complement strand
TGGTAGTGATTGAGCTTGGTCACGAGGTCGCGACATTCCTGCTCGATCCTCAGCCTTTCAGTCGCGTCCATCGTCAGATCCTCACTTCTTCGGCAGAAACGCGTCGGTATAGAGCTTCGACATCTCGGGCGGGCTGTCGAGGAGCTTCAGCTCCATGAAGGACTGCTTGAGGGTTTCGACCGATTCCACATCGAAGCGGCAGTCCTTGGTGAACATGCCCTGGTCGATGTCGTATTCGCGCGCGACCAGGTGCTCGGGATAGCCGGTGAAAGCGCTTTCGATCTTAACGATCTCGGCTTTGTGGCTGCGGTCGCCGATATAGGCGGTGGTCTCGATCCAGGCCGCGAGGAAGGCGCGGATCGCATCCGGATCGCTTTTCATCATCTGCTGCGACGCGTAGATGCCGCCGGAGGCGACCCGGCCCATATAGGTCGAGGTCGGCGCGACGAGGCGGCCGACATGCTGCTCTTCCATGCGCTGGAAGTTGATCGTGCCGCCGATATAGGCATCGACCAGATGCGCGCGGAAAGCCGCGGCGACCGCGACGGGATTGCCGCCGATCGCGACGCGCGTCGTGGTATCGCCCGACCAGCCTTCTTTTCGGATGAGCTCCTGCGCCAGCCAATCGGTCAGGGAGCCGAGGCTCGAGACGGCGATCTTCTTGCCTTCGAGATCGGCGACCTTGTGCACCGGCGAATCCCACGGCACGCCGACGGCGAAATAAGGCAGGGTCGCCGTCGTCTCGCAGACCGCGAGGACCGGCGCACCCTTGGCGACGAGCGCCATCGCCGTCGCGGCGCCGACACCGATGCCGATGCTGCCGCTGGTCATCGCCTGGATCAGCTTGCTGCCGCCCGCGAAGTCGACGAATTTGACGTCGAGACCGTGTTTCTTGAAGAAGCCAAGCTCGAAAGCGACCTGCGCCGCGAGCTCCGCGTCCGCCGTCGGCACCGACCGTCCGACGAGAACCGCCGGTGCCTCGGCCGCTGCGGCAAGCGGCCGAACGGCAAGCGCGGCAATAAACGCGATACCGACCGCGCGGCGCAAGATGTCGTTTCGCATCGCTCCTCGCCTTGCCTTGCGCCTGCTTTCACATCCCCGGCACTTGCGGTGCATTAGATTACAACGCGCCCGCGATTACAACATCGCGCCGGGCCGCACGGCGCGGGCGTTGCGTTTGTATTGTCCGTGTTCGGATCATATAATTTACCGGTGAGTAAAGCGTGGGGAGGGAGTGGATGGCTCTCGATCGACCGCTGCAATATGCCGATCTCGAAGCCGTGGGCCCGGGCACGCCGGCGGGGCGCTATCTGCGGACCTTCTGGCATCCGGTGATGCGGGTGCAGGATCTGACGGCGAAACATCCGAAGCCGCTCGAGATCCTCGGCGAGAAATTCACGATCTACCGCGGCGCGGACGGCCGGCCGCGCATCACGAATGCGCGCTGCCCGCATCGCGGCGCGCTGATGTCGCTCGGCTGGGTCGAAGGCGACGGCATACGCTGCCGCTTTCACGGCTGGCGCTTCGACGGAGCCGGCCAATGCGACGAACAGCCGAACGAGGATCGGCCGTTCTGCGCCCGGGTCAAGCTCAGGACCTATCCGACGCGCGAATATGTCGGCCTCATCTTCGCGTATCTCGGCGACGGCGAGCCGCCGCCGTTTCGCAACTATCCCGATTTCGATCAGCCCGGCGTGATCGTCGACGATCCGCCGGAGGTGATCCCCTGCACCTTCTGGAACCGGCTCGATACCGACAACAGCCACGTGCCCTGGGTGCATCGCGCGACGGCGCTGCGCACCGGCCGAACGCAAAGCCTCACCTTGCGCAAGGAGGCCGTCAACGAAACGCCCTACGGCTATGTCAGCTATCGCACGCTCAATCGCGAGAATGTCGGCTACCGCAACCAGGCGCACTTCTTCATGCCGAACGCACGGCTGTTCTGGAAGAAGATGGGCATGCCGGGCTTCGTCGGCCGCGACATTGTCGAGGCCAAGATGACGTGGTCGGTGCCGATCAACGACGCCAAATTCGTCGCCTTCGACGTGACCAACACGCCGCTCTTCGGCGACGACGCCACGCGCTATGCCGCGATCCGCGCCGAGGAGCAGGAGCGCCAACTCAACGTGCGCTGGGATTTGGCCGACAAGATCCTCGCCGGCGAAATGACGCTCGAGGACCTGCCCCAGGACATGGACCCCTATACCAGCTTCGCGATCGAGGATTACGTCACGCAAGTCGGCCAGGGACCGATCGCCGGGCGCGAGAAAGAAATGCTCGGCAGCACCGACGTGAAGCCCGTGCTGCTGCGCCGCCTCTGGATCCGCGAGATCACCGCGATGCTCGAAGGCCGGCCGATGACCGATTGGAAAATTCCCGCCCAGCCGATCTCGGCGCTTGAGCCCGCCTGAGCGCGCTCGGCGCGAAGCAGGATGGTGGGCCCGGCAGGATTCGAACCTGCGACAACACCGTTATGAGCGGCGCGTTCTGACCACTGAACTACAGGCCCCCGAGCGCGAGCAGCGATCGCCCGCCAGCTTACAGGCAAAAGCCGGCGGCTGATAGCGGACCGCGGCGGACTTCAGGTATCGAGGAAGCTGCGCAGCTTGCGCGAGCGCGAGGGATGCTTGAGCTTGCGCAGCGCCTTCGCCTCGATCTGGCGGATGCGCTCGCGCGTCACCGAGAATTGCTGGCCGACCTCTTCGAGCGTGTGGTCGGTGTTCATGCCGATGCCGAAGCGCATGCGCAGCACGCGCTCTTCCCTCGGCGTCAGGGACGCCAGGACGCGGGTGGTGGTCTCGCGCAGATTGGCCTGGATCGCTGCATCCAAGGGCAGAACCGCGTTCTTGTCTTCGATGAAATCGCCGAGATGCGAATCTTCCTCGTCGCCGATCGGCGTCTCGAGGCTGATCGGCTCCTTGGCGATCTTCAGGACCTTGCGCACCTTCTCCAAGGGCATGATGAGCTTGTCGGCGAGTTCTTCCGGCGTCGGCTCGCGGCCGATCTCATGCAGCATCTGGCGCGAGGTGCGGACCAGCTTGTTGATCGTCTCGATCATATGCACCGGGATGCGGATGGTGCGCGCCTGGTCGGCGATCGAGCGCGTGATCGCCTGGCGGATCCACCAGGTCGCATAGGTCGAGAATTTATAGCCGCGGCGGTATTCGAATTTATCGACCGCCTTCATCAGGCCGATATTGCCTTCCTGGATCAGGTCGAGGAATTGCAGCCCGCGGTTGGTGTATTTCTTCGCGATCGAGATGACGAGGCGGAGATTGGCCTCGACCATCTCCTTCTTCGCCCGGCCGGCCTCGCGTTCGCCGCGCTGGACGGTCTGAACGATGCGGCGGAATTCGACGGGCGGCACGCCCGCCTCGCCCGCGACGATGACGATCTCGCCGCGCAGCGTCTTCACGTCGTTGGCATGCTTCGTCGCCAGGCCCGACCAGCCCTTGCCATGGAGGCGCTTCACCTGCGACAGCCAATCGGGCGCCAGCTCGAAGCCGATATGGTGATTGAGGAAGTCCTGGCGCTTGACCCCCGCGGCTTCGGCGAGGCGCAGCAGCTTGCCTTCGGCGGTGACGAGCCGGCGGTTGAGGCCATAGAGCTGGTCGACGAGCTGCTCGATGCGCGCATTGTTGAGACGCACCGTCTTCATCGCCTCGACGATCTGCGATTTGAGCTTGTCGTAATTGCGCTCGGCGCTCTTGCCGAGCTCCTCGCCCTCGTTCAGTGACTTGAGGCGGTTGTCCTGACGCTTCTGCAGTTTCTTATAGAGCGCGGCGATCTCATCGAGGATCGCGACGACGCCTGGCTTGAGCTCGGCCTCCATCGCCGCGAGCGAGATCGCGTTTTCCTCGGCATCGGCGTCCTCGCCGTCGCCGCCTTCGGGCGACGGCTCCGCCGCGGCATCGGCCGCGGCTTCGACAGCTTCCGGATCCTCGCCGTTGGCAACAGCGGCCTGTTTGGCCGCTTCCTCGGTCTCGAAGGCGTTGTTGCCGTAGGTCGCATCGAGATCGACGATGTCGCGCAGCAGCATGCGGTTTTCGTTGAGCGCGTCGCGCCAGCCGATCAGGGCGCGCATGGTCAGCGGGCTTTCGCAGATGCCGCCGATCATCATCTCGCGGCCGGCCTCGATGCGCTTGGCGATCGCGATCTCGCCCTCGCGCGACAGGAGCTCGACCGAGCCCATCTCGCGCAGATACATGCGCACCGGATCGTCGGTGCGGCCGATATCCTCGTCGTTGAGGTTGCCGCCGCCGCCTTCGCCGTCGCCCTCTTCTTCGTCGCCCTCGTCCGCTTCCTCGCTCTCGACGACATTGACGCCGAGCTCGGAGAGCATCGTCATCGTGTCTTCGATTTGCTCGGAAGAGACTTGCTCGGGCGGCAGCGCCGCGTTCAGCTCATCGTATGTGACATAGCCGCGCTCTTTGCCGCGCGCGATCATCTTCTTGATCGTCGCCGCAACCGCGTCGAGCAAAGGTGCTTCTGCCGCTTCTTCGCGACCCTCGGGAACGTCTGCCGTACCCGCCGACTTGCTCGCCATTTCCGTCCCGCCCCGCAATACCGCTCAGCCAAGAACGAATGCCATGCCAAAGCAAGGCCCCGCCGTCACCTTTCGCTTAAACTTCCACTGACCCTAGCATCGCCGCAATCACCCCCGTCGCGCCTCGCAGGCCCCGATTCAGCCCGCGATTTCCTTGTCCAGCTTCCCCGCTCTAAAGAGCACTTTCGCCCTCGTCCTTGTCTTCCAGCAAGGGCTGCATTCGCGTCCAGTTTTCGACGGTCATATCGCCGGCGAGGTCCTGCGCCGCATCCCGGATCTGCATGCCGAGGCGGCGCTTCTCGAACCGACCTTGAGTATCCGCCCAACCCAACCGCACCGTCTCGACATCGGCTCCGACCCGCGCGAAAGCGGCATGGTTAAGAACCTGTGCCGACAGCACACCATCGACCGTCTTGGCGAATCCGTCGTCTTTCAAGTGGCGAGTCAGTGTTTCAGCGTCAAGGTCGGGTTGTGGAGCGTGGGTTTTTAGGATTGCATTTCGAAGCTTGTCAAGGTCGGGGCTGAGGAATTCAAGCTGGGCGAATTCCTCTTCGACCTCGTTTAAGAGCGATGGATGATTGAGCACCAGCGCGAGGATCACCTCCTCGCGGCGGCGCGCCAGGAGTTGCGGATCGCCTTGCGGCGCGACCTCGCGCCAAGGCGACGGCGGCGGCGCGAATCGACGGTCTCGCCTGCGATCGCCGCTCTGGTAGGGCCCGCGCGGCGCACCGAAGCGCGACTGCATGCCGCCACGGCCGCCCATGGGGCCGCGCCGCGCTCCGAACATCTCGCTGAGGCGCTCGCGGAAGAAATTGCGGTAATGCTCCTGCACGCTGCGATCGGCAATGAGGCGCACCTGGCCATCGAGTCGCTTCTCCAGCGCGGCGCGGCGCTCGGGCGTATCGGTCGGATGCGCCGTCTCGATCTTCCACAGGACCTCGGCAAGCGGCTGCGCGCGATCGAGGAGCTCCCGCATCGCCGATGCGCCGTGATGAAGGATGAGGCTGTCCGGGTCCTCGGCGGGCGGCAGGATCGCGAAGCGCAGCGACATGCCCGGCTTCAGGATCGGCAGCGCGCGCGCCAGCGCCCGCGCCGCGGCGCGCTGACCGGCCGAGTCGCCGTCGAAGCACAGCACCGGCTCGGGCGCCATGCGCCAGAGCTCTTCGATCTGCGCCTCGGTGAGGGCGGTGCCGAGCGGCGCGACCGCCGTGGTGAAGCCGGCGCGATGGAGGGCGATCACGTCCATATAGCCTTCGACAACGATCGCCGACGGGTCCTTGGCCGCGGCGACGCGCGCCAGCGCCCAGCCATAGAGATTGCGGCCTTTCTGGAAGAGCGGCGTCTCCGGCGAGTTGAGATATTTCGGCTGGCCGTCATCCATGACGCGGCCGCCGAAGGCGATGATGCGGCCGCGCCGGTCGCCGATCGGGAAGATCACGCGATTGCGGAAATAGTCGTAGCTTTCGCCGCCGCCTTCGGGCTTGCGCAGCAGCCCGGCTTCGAGGAGCAGCGCCTCGGGCATCGCGCCGGTCATCACGGCGCGTTTCAGCTTGTCGCGTCCGTCGGGCGCGAAGCCGAGGCGGAAGCGCCGGATGGTCGCGTCGTCGAGACCGCGCTGTTCGAGATAGGCGCGCGCGGCACGGCCATCGGGCCCATGCAGCGTCTTCTCGAAGAAGGCGCAGGCCGCATCGACGGCGGTTTGCAGCGTCGCCTGACGCTCGGCGCGCTCGCGCTCTTCGCGCGTTTCTTGCGGCACCTCGAGCCCGGCGCGCTGCGCGAGTTGCGCCACCGCCTCGGGGAAAGAGAGATTCTCGGTCTGCATGGTGAAGCCGATGACATCGCCATGCGCGCCGCAGCCGAAGCAGTGATAGAAGCCCTTGTCCTCGACGACGCTGAAAGACGGCGTCTTCTCGTTATGGAAAGGACAGAGGCCGGTGAATTCGCGCCCGCGGCGGATGAGCTTCACGCGCCGCCCGACGATCTCGGCCAGAGACAGGCGCTGGCGCAGCTCGTCGAGAAAACGCGGCGGGAAAGCCATGAGCAATCAGCTTTCAGCTAACAGCCGTCAGCATGACGGCACAACCGCGAGTGTAGTGCTCGCCGGTCGAGCGTCAAACGATTGCAGCCAAAAACTTGTGGACTGAAGCGCTGATCGCTGAAGGCCGAACGCTGAGAGCTATCCCAGCAGCTTCTTGACCATCTGGCTCGACTTCGAGGGGTCGAGCTGGCCGGCATATTTCTCTTTCAGCGCGGCCATGACCTTGCCCATGTCCTTGACGCTCGATGCGCCGGTCGCGGCGATGACGCCCTTGATCGCGGCCTCGGCCTCGGCGTCGGACATCGCCTTGGGCAGGAAGCGCTCGATGATCGCGATCTCGCCGCGCTCTTTCTCGGCGAGCTCGGGGCGGTTGCCCTTCTCGTAGAGCTCGATCGACTCGCGGCGCTGCTTGATCATCTGCTGCATCATCGACTGGATGTCGGGATCGGCGATGCCCTCGGTGTTGCCCTTGGGCCGCGCCTCGATGTCGCGTTCCTTGAGGCGCGCGAGGATGAGCCGCACGGTCGAGACCGCGAGCAGCTCCTTGTCGCGCATCGCCTGCTTCAAGGCCTCGCTGAATTGCTCGCGCAGCATCGCTCCGTTCTCCGAAAAAATCCCGATTCGCGCGAAATTAGCGCGCGCGACAGCTTGACGGAAGGTTGAGCACGTTCTATCTCCCGCTTCTAGCCCAATCTTCCGTCTAGTCGCGCCGCCCGGCTCCCAGCGGTGCGTTTTGACGCGGGCAGGTCGCCACCCTTGCTACGAGGCCTACCGCAAGAATGACCGACGCGCCCCTGCCGTCCGCGCGCCCCGAAGGTGCGAATGCCGCTCTGGTTCTGGCGGATGGCAGCGTTTTTTGGGGCCGCGGTCTCGGCGCGCCGGGCATCCGCACCGGCGAAATCTGCTTCAACACCAGCTTGACCGGCTATCAGGAGATCATGACCGATCCGTCCTATGCCGGTCAGATCATCACCTTCACCTTCCCGCATATCGGCAATGTCGGCGCCAACGCCGAGGATATCGAGACGATCACGCCGGCAGCGCGCGGGCTCGTGCTGCGAGTCGACATCACCGAGCCGTCGAACTGGCGCTCGCTACAGCATTTCGATACCTGGCTGAAGTCGCGCGACCTGACCGGCCTCGCCGGGGTCGACACGCGGCGCCTGACAAGGCGCATCCGCGACGGCGGCCCGCCCAACGGCACGATCTGCTATGCGCCCGATAGCAAGCTTGATCTCGAAAAACTCCTGAAAGAAGCCCGTGCCTGGCCGGGACTCGAAGGGATGGACCTCGCCAAAGAGGTGAGCTGCCGCCAGAGCTATCGCTGGGAAGAGACCGGCTGGATCCAAGGCCAAGGCTACGGCACGCTGACGGCGCCCAAGCACAAGGTCGTCGCGGTCGATTACGGCGCCAAGCGCAACATCCTTCGCATGCTCGCAAGCGAAGGCTGCGACGTCACCGTCGTGCCCGCGACGGCGAGCGCCGAGGACATCCTGCGGCACAAGCCCGACGGCATCTTTCTCTCGAACGGACCGGGCGATCCGGCGGCCACGGGCGAATACGCCGTGCCCGTGATCAAGCGCCTCGTCGACAGCGGCAAGCCAGTGTTCGGCATCTGCTTGGGCCACCAGCTTCTGGCGCTCGCCCTCGGCGGCAAGACGAAGAAGATGCCGATCGGCCATCGCGGCGCCAATCATCCGGTCAAGGACCTCGCGACGGGCAAGGTCGAGATCACCAGCCAAAATCACGGCTTCTGCGTCATTCCCGAGAGCCTCCCTAAAGACGCCGAAGTGACGCATGTCTCATTGTTCGACGGATCGAACGAGGGTTTGCGCCTCAGAGACAGACCTGTCTTCTCGGTGCAATACCATCCCGAAGCGAGCCCCGGCCCGCAGGACAGCCACTATCTCTTCAAGCGCTTCACCGAGGCGATGGACAAGAAAAGCTGAGCGATGCCGAAGCGCACGGACATTAAAAGCATCTTGATCATCGGTGCCGGGCCGATCGTCATCGGCCAGGCCTGCGAATTCGATTATTCCGGCGCGCAGGCCTGCAAGGCCCTCAAGGAAGAGGGCTATCGCGTCATTCTGGTCAATTCCAACCCGGCGACGATCATGACCGATCCGGGCCTCGCCGATGCGACCTATATCGAGCCGATCACGCCCGACATGGTCGAGCGCATCATCGCACGCGAGCAACCGGATGCGCTACTGCCGACGATGGGCGGCCAGACCGCGCTCAACACCGCGATGGCACTGGCCAAGAACGGCGCGCTGCAACGGCACAAGGTCGAACTCATCGGCGCCTCGGAAGCGGCGATCGCCAAGGCCGAGGACCGACTCTTGTTCCGCGAGGCGATGGATCGCATCGGCCTCAAATCGCCGAAGAGCAAGCTGGTCAAATCCACCGAGGACGCGCGCGTCGCGCTGGAGATGGTCGGCCTGCCGGCGATCATTCGCCCGTCCTTTACCCTCGGAGGCACCGGCGGGGGCATCGCCTACAACAAAGAGGAATATGACGAGCTGGTGCGCGGCGCGTTGCGCGCTTCGCCGGTGCACGAAATCCTCGTCGAGCAGTCGGTGCTCGGCTGGAAGGAATACGAGATGGAAGTCGTGCGCGACCGCGCCGACAACTGCATCATCATCTGCTCGATCGAGAATGTCGATCCCATGGGCGTCCATACCGGCGACAGCGTCACCGTCGCGCCGGCGCTCACCCTGACCGACAAGGAATATCAGATCATGCGCAACGCCTCGATCGCGGTGCTGCGCGAGATCGGGGTCGATACCGGCGGATCGAACGTGCAGTTCGCGGTCAATCCCGCCGATGGCGAGCTCGTCATCATCGAGATGAACCCGCGCGTCTCGCGCTCGTCGGCGCTCGCGTCGAAAGCGACCGGCTTTCCGATCGCCAAGGTCGCGGCGAAGCTCGCCGTCGGCTACACGCTCGACGAGCTCAAGAACGAGATCACCAAGATCACGCCGGCGTCCTTCGAGCCGACGATCGATTACGTCGTCACCAAGATGCCGCGCTTCACCTTCGAGAAATTCCCCGGCGCGGAGCCGCTGCTGACGACGTCGATGAAATCGGTCGGCGAGGCGATGTCGATCGGCCGCTGCTTTGCCGAATCGGTGCAGAAGGCGCTGCGCTCGATGGAGACGGGCTTGACCGGCTTCAACGAGGTCGAGATCCCGGGCGCCGAGAGCGGCGAGAAGGACGCGATCCGCGGCGCCCTCGCCAAGCCGACGCCCGATCGCCTGCTGACCATCGCGCAGGCCTATCGCCACGGCCTCACCACCGCGGAGATCCATGCCGCGTGCAAATACGATCCGTGGTTCCTCGAAGAGATCCGCAAGATCGTCGCCGCCGAGTCCGAGGTGAAGCAGCGCGGCCTGCCGAAGGACACCGTCGGCTTGCTCAAGCTCAAAGCCATGGGCTTTTCCGACGCGCGGCTCGCCGAGCTCAGCGGCACGACCGAGGGCGCGGTCGCCGAAGCGCGCGCCGCCGCGAAGGTGCATCCGGTCTATAAGCGCATCGACACCTGCGCCGCCGAATTCCCGTCGCTCACGCCCTACATGTATTCGACCTACGAAGGCGACGGCGTGCAGCCGCCCGAATGCGAGGCCGAGCCGTCATCGCGCGACAAGGTCGTGATCCTCGGCGGTGGCCCCAACCGCATCGGCCAGGGCATCGAATTCGATTATTGCTGCGTCCATGCCGCCTACAGCCTCAAAGAGGCAGGCATCGAGACGATCATGGTCAACTGCAACCCCGAGACCGTCTCGACCGATTACGACACCTCCGACCGGCTCTATTTCGAGCCGCTCACCGCCGAGGACGTGATCGAGCTGGTGCGCGTCGAGGAGCGCAACGGCAAGGTGCTGGGCGTGATCGTCGAGCTCGGCGGCCAGACCCCGCTGAAGCTCGCCGCGGCGCTCGAGGCGGCCCGCATCCCGATCCTGGGCACCTCGCCCGACGCGATCGACCTCGCCGAGGATCGCCGACGCTTCCAGGGTCTGCTGCAGCAGCTTGATCTGAAGCAGCCCGAGAACGGCACCGCCACCTCGCTCGAGGAAGCCGAGCGCGTGGCGGCGCGGATCGGCTATCCGGTGGTGATCCGGCCGTCCTATGTGCTGGGCGGCCGCGCCATGGAGATCGTGCACGACCGCGCTGGGCTCGCCCGCTACATGACGCACGCGGTGCGCGCGTCCGGGCGCAACCCTGTGCTGCTCGACCGCTATCTCCAGGATGCGATCGAGGTCGACGTCGACGCCCTCTGCGACGGACGCGAGGTGTTCGTCGCCGGCATCATGGAGCATATCGAGGAAGCCGGGATTCATTCCGGCGACAGCGCCTGCTCGCTGCCGCCCTACTCCTTGCGGCCC
>Ga0335085_10015712_pt1 | contig 10969 bp, 9 predicted proteins | sample Lox_Sample_45_FD_206712 | JGI IMG/M metagenome (GOLD analysis project Ga0335085, IMG submission 206712) | Soil microbial communities from Loxahatchee National Wildlife Refuge, Florida, United States - Lox_Sample_4.5 | ecosystem: Environmental > Terrestrial > Soil > Wetlands | place: USA: Florida... | reverse complement strand
TCACGCCGGCGAAGAGCAGTGTCTTGACTTTGAAGGGTGAGAACATCAGGTCCAACGCCAGCACCGTGGCCAGGTCAGTGATCAAGCATGCGGCAAGCACAGTCTTGCCAGATTGCGTGGTGTTGAGCCCGTATTCGAGCATCACCGCGGAGACCACCGCCACGGAGGTGGTGGACAGCGCGATGCCTACGAGCCAGCCGGAGGGTTCGGACCACCCGAGCCACTAGCGACCGCGGCGCGGCGCGGCGCAAACGCCGGATTGCGCTCGTCGTATACGACAAGCGCATGTCCTGAGTCCATGTCCAAAACACCATCATCGCGCATGCAAGCCGCCAAGATGTTGCGCACCAGTTGATACGTCGCGCGTAAGGCGCAGGGGCGGTGATCTTCACTGCCGCTCCACTCGAAGGTGTCGGGAACGAACTCCCAGTAACGGATGCCGAGCTCGGAGAGCGCGCAGCGCTCCTTGCGATCCCTCTGCACCGTGAAGGTTCCGTCGCAATGTTCACGCGAGAACGCAGAGTCGGGTGGGCGCATTGTCGCGGAGCGGTGATAGCCCGCGGCAATGTCGTCGACCGTGAAGCCGACAGAGACTCGCTTGGCTTGCGGTAACTTCCGCGGCTCGTCCTTAAGGTGGATCAGATCCATCCCGGTTACTCCCATGCCGCCTCGCTTCGTGGTCTCGGACCGAGGGCATGGCGGGAGTTGTACCGAGGATATCCGATCGGCATCTAGGAGCGGATAGCGTCCGGTTCTGCATCGGCCGGTCTTCCACCATTGCTGTGGCCGAGTGCCTGCGCCGAGGCCCCGAGCTGCTCGGCGTGCACGAAGGGGCGCGATGCTGGCTGGACCACTCACAACTGCGTCGGTCGAGTCCGCGCAGCCCCGGCTCGCACCTGTAGCTCTTGAATGTTCGCGCTACAGGTTCCTCACGAACGAGAGCTCGTCCTGGGTGCCGTCGTGCAGCGTCAGGCTGAGGTGGAACCGTCCGCCCGGCTCTAGGATCTGCCTGACGGTCCAGATCATCGAAGAGCTGCCCCTCACCTTGAGGGCGAGGACCTTGTTCTGATCGTCGAAGCTGTCCACCACGACCGGAATCGACTTGCCATTGATCTCGATGGTCTTCTTTTTTCCCTCCAGGCGGAACGTGACCATGGCACCATCTTGATTCGCCCGCCAGACGCCGCTGATGTCGCTCAGTGCGGTTTCCTTCTGGAAACTGGGATCGAAGTTGTAGACGAGCACGCCGGCGATCGCGGCAAAGACGACAAGACCGCCCACGGCGAGACCGAGCGGCTGTCCCCACTTCCTCCTCTCATACTGGGTGCCGAAGTGCTCCTTCACGTAGCTCACCTGTGCTTTCCCGGCGGCGAAGTACCACGCGAATAAGTAGCCGATCCCGATCGAGTGCGTGGCAGCGTACGGCAAGAGAACGGCTACCAATAGAGCCACCACTCCGCCGTAGACCCAGTACATGGACTGCTTGGCCTTCGACTCATCGCCCAGGGCAGACCAGTTCTTCGCGTGCACCCACGCGCCGAAGACCGGGGAAAACAGCGCGCTCCAACAGGCCGCAGCGTTGGGGTTCCACAGCGCCACGCTGGAGTCCCTCGCTTGATCCACCCGAGCGCCCGTCGCTGCCCGGGCGGGCGCGTCGTTCTCCCGTGGTGCGCCGGGGCCGACCTGCGGGACAGCCGGGCCGGGTGGTGACGCGGGCGCTGTGACCGGCGGAGGCGAGCTGGTGGCCTGCCCGGCAGCGCCGCTAGCCAGCACCTGCGACGCGGGCTCCCATTGCGCCATCCCCTCCCTCCAGAGCAGGTCTGTAGCCAGCACCTTCCCCCGAGCGTAGTTGGCCCGGACTATGTCCTCTGCATAGGGCCCGAACTTCTGTCCGGCACGGGCGATCCAGAACTCGTTCATGTCGGTTCCCTCTTGCTTGCGTCCAGCCGAGCCCCTTTGACGCACCGGCCGGACGGGCATTCCACACGGTTCCAGGGCGAGGGGCAAAGAACGTGCCAGCGCGGGCGCGCGATGCGCTGAGGACACACCGACATCGCAGCCCAGCGATGTGGAAGCGCAGCCGTGTCATGATGAGGCCGCCGCGAGAGGCTACGCGCGAACCTTCCTACCAAACTGGGAGCTCGACGAAGCGGACCGCGGCCCACTGTTGCATGCGGCTACCATGATCGCCCCAACTCACATGGCATCCGAGTATTGGACCGGATCTTGCTCGATGCAGCGATACACAAGCTGCATTGGACTTTCTGACCGCCCCGCAATGGCGGACAGAGCGTATACGGGCGTAAGAGGCTTCAAGCCATGGCGGCGGGCACATTTCGGGTTGTGGTGTCGGGGAAGACGCTGGCGGGAACATCCGCCGAACAGGCCGTTGCCAACTTTGCAGCGATGTTCCGCGTGCCCGTAGAGCGTGCGCAATCGCTCATCGGTCGGCGCGCGGTCGTCAAACGCGACGTGGACGAGCGCACCGCTGCATCGTATGTCGCGGCTCTGCAGAAGTCCGGGCTCGAAGCTTTCTTCGAATTCGCCGCGGACGCACCGGCGATGGAGCCATCGCCTCCCGCATCTTCGACGCCAACCGCGGTGTCGCCTGCGGGTGTGGTATCTGGCCCGGCTCAGGCGCAAGCGTCCCCGCCACCACTGTCTGCGCACGCATCGGCACGGCCGCCGATCCCTGTGGGAAACGAAGCGAGGGCCGTGCAGGCTTCCGGAGCGAGCCCGCCGCCTCTGCCGGCGACCGCACCGCACACGGCTGCCTACGATATGGATCGGGCAAACGGGCCGGTGGTGAAAGCAAACGAGGTCCGATCGTTCCTGCAGTCCATCAGCCTGAGCCATTTAGCGCCCGTGTTCGAGAGCCATGCCGTCACCGCGGAGATGCTCGCTGACTTGAGTGATCAGGACCTGCAGAGCATGGGGGTCGCGTCGTTGGGGGAACGCAAGCGCATCCTGGGGGCCGTCCGCCATATCGCAGAAGACGAGAAGGCGCTCCAAGCGGTGAGGATCAACGAAGAAGCGGAGCGTGCCGGGGGATCCGCGTCGCGAGGGTTTTTCATCACGTATGCTGTGCTGGCGGTGCTTTGTGGCGTTGCAGTCGCCGCCGAGATGGGGGTGACCGGATTCGTCGTGGCCGCAGCGATTACGTTCGTCGGCCTGTGGATCTACTTTCTGCCCACTCAGATCGCGTTCCGCAAGCAGAGCGAGCACCGCTGGCTGATCCTCGTTGGGAACCTGTTCTTTGGCGGGACCTTCTTCGGCTGGATCATCCTCCTCCTGCTCGCCAAGCGATTAGTGTCGGGCAAGGCGGCAGCGGCGATTGCGGTGGTAGGTGCGGTCGCCGGGAGCATGTAGCAATGCCGATTGCATCGCAGTCGCAGCCCGTGCTGATCCCGCCGCATGGTTGGCGACGTTGGGCTACGTCCAGCTTTGAGCTTGCGCTGCGCAACCCGTCGCTCGCGGGGATTGGGGTGGGGACTGCGATTGCCTGGACGCTGGTTGCTCACCTGCTGGGGGCCGGCATCAAGACGATCTCCCCGCAAGGGACATTCTTCGTGATCTGGGTGTTGACCGCTGTGGGCGCTTTCCACGCAGCCAGCGCGGGGATCGTGTTGGCGAGAGCCTCCGACGAATCGCGCTCGATGTATGACGCCGCGGTGCGGATGTTTGACTTGCGCAGTGGTCTCAACGCGCTGCGGGTCGGATATATCCCGCTGCTCGCGGTTGTCGGAGCGGGCTGCGCCGCACACACATACCTGGGGTTCGATCTGACATACGAAGTTGCGCCGGTGCTGCGGCGGGCGGCGGAGAAGATCCCCGACGCAGGAGCGCTGGAGCGCACGACCCTGATCGGTCAGGCCGCCGTGTCGGTATTGCTGGGGACGGGCGCGGCACTGTTGCCCGCGGTTGCGGGGCTACACTTGGCAGTGATGAATGCGTTCTTCATCACGAGCCTCCCATCCGGGCTCGATGGTGCACAGGTAGGCGCACTTGAGGCCATGCGTCGGTCTGTGGTCGCGTCGTGCCTGAACCTCCGGCGCACGGGGCTGGCCGGCTGGGTTGTGGTTCCAGGTGCAGGCGCGCTCTTGCTGTGGTCGTATGCTTACAGGCCCGAGCACGCGCTCGGCGGGCTGTATTCGCTCGGGTGCGCAGGGATGCTGCTATGGCTGTTCCCGCCGCTGGCCTATGTGGCCAACAGGGAGCTGAGCGCTGGGGTCTACTTCAACTGGCCCAATGGGTTGAGAGCCGCCGAGGGCGGCCTGATCGAAGGCGAGCGCGCAGACACCGAGGTACCGCATTGAGTCGTGCGCGCATTGCGCTCTGCCGCCGGTAGGGGATCGCACGTACAACCGAGGAGGCATCATGAACTCGTTCAGCGTATGGCATCTCGTCATCCTCGTCTATGTCTTCGGCATCGTCGTCCCCTGCTGGCGCATCGCGAGCAAGGCCGGTTATCCGGGTGCCTTGGCCCTGCTGGCCCTCGTACCGGTGCTGAACGTCATTCTTCTGTGGTTGTTCGCATTCCTCGAGTGGCCGGTTGAGCGGACCAGGTCGTAACCAACCTCTCAGACGCCGGAGCAGTCTCGGCCCGAGCGTGGCCGTTGCGCAGTAGCGAGGCGTTGCACGCGATTCCCGGATTCGATTGCCGCACCGGCAGCGGGCAGCTGTCTGCGTGGAAGAGGCGTTCGCAGGGCTGCTCCGAGACCGTGTCGTCACAGGCGACGTTCGGCTCCAGGAAGGAGTTGACCGGCGCCGCGGCGCTCGCACGAGCGCGACACCGGCAGTGAGCGACACCCGCGCTGCTGAACCCCGCGTGCGTTACCGGGTCAGGCCCCCTTGGGATCGCCGCAAGCCGGGGCGGCGCACCCTTTTGGTCAGAGCTGAATGAGCAAGGCGAAGATCAACAGATACGCGATGGGGAAAGCTTTCAGACAGACTCGATCCAACCGCTCCCCGGCTGTCGCCCGTTCGTCCTCGTAGAGGCGAAGCGAGACGGCAGATGCCAGTAGCGTCAAGAAGATCACCGTCACGGAAATCAGATGCAGCTTGTCGGCAAGCGTGAGCACATCGCTCTCCGGCAGCCCGGACGCGACGACGATCTCACTCGCCACAACCGTGAAGAGCGCGCCAATGCCCAGGGCGAAGCGCGCCTCGTGGTTGGTCGGGCGAACGAGAAAAGCGAGGAACGACACGAACGTGGAGATCAGCACCGGCAGGAACGCCTTGAGCAAACCTCCGACACCCGGTCTGCCGATCTGGATCGAATACAGGAAACGCGAATATCGCGATTGGTTGCCTGTCGGGAGCGAGACATCCCCGTAGTTCGTGTCATAGGTGTGGAACTGCACCTTGTGCTGCACGCGGGAGAGCTCCCAGCCGGGCAGCCGGATTACCGGACTCGCACCGGAGTTCGCGTCGTCGGGAACATAGACAAGTTCCGAGGCGTCGGCCTGACTGTCCTCGATCTGCAGCTCCAGAGTGTGCGCGTCCCTTGGATACTCCCGCAGGTCCCAGAGTTTGTTGATCACCGCCACCACTCGCGCGGATACGTACCGCTGCCCCTTGATCTCCTTGTCGACAAAGCTCGACTTGGACTCGATGTGTCCGTTCATGATCTCGAAGGACTCCAGCGGCTTGAGCTGCTTGTCGGCCGGCCAGCGAAACCAGATGTAGAAATCGACGGTGAACTGGTTGTCTTTGAGATTGACGTTGTAGATCTGGTTGAGGTAGATCCCCACCGTCACCGGAAGCGGGTTGGGACTGGGAGCTTGCTCTGCGCGCGCGACACCAACATAAGCGCCGAGGGCGAACAATAGGGCCTGGACAAGTGCGCGAAAGCACTGCATAGATCACCGATGTGGCTTGTACAAACTCGTGCGCGAGCAGAGTGGAACCGTTGGGCAGCAGCGTGGCGGGACTGCCTTCGTTGCGGGGCCGAGTCAGTATCGGCCGCGCACAGAATTTCGTGAGACCTTTCGGCCTAGGATGGCGGCGACGCCCGGAGGAGATCGATCAACAGGATCCGCTGGTGATCTAGGCCGGGTGCTAGGGTTCGAGGCGCTGCCTGACCGGCGGGATCCTTCAAATCGGTCCCGGCTCCGGGTTGGGTGAAGCGGGAGGTCCGGCTCTACGAGGCGTAGGCGATCGAGAAGGCACTCCTGGCACCGTAGGATGGCAGACCAACCACGCAGTCGGAGGGCGGCGCAAACCTCGTCTGGCTGACCGCGCCTCTGAAGGGGCCCGCTCGGTGGAAAGAAGACTGTCTGCCGATGCGACGGCTCAAGTGTCGAGGAACCTAGCCATCCTCAGCAGCTCACGTCCTGGACATGGTCGCTTTCGCCGAATTGGGGATCACCGAATTGGAGTATGCACATGGGCTCCTGGTTGGTGTACGGGCTGATCGTGCTATAGACGAACATTAAGTCCGTGGTCCCTGGGTTCGGCCGGCCGAAGCGCTGAATGACTTGCTCCCTGGTAAGCCCGATGGAGGCTTTGAGATCGGTTACGCTGGGAAGCCCGTTTCGGGACACAGCGGTGACGTCGACGCGACGAGGTGACTCGGCGCTGGGGCCCGCGTTGCGACCCCCGCATTGCTGCGGAAGATACCGGCGCGGAACAGAGGTCGAGCCCCGCCCGGCGGGAGCGAAACCCTCAGCGGTGGGCCCCTCGCCGCAGATCCAAGAACTGTCGGTGTTGGCGTTGAGGGCCGGGACCAGCGCCAGCGTGGTGCCGGCGATGCGGGGGTCTGCCTGGTTGCCGTACTTGATCGTGATGATCCCGTTCGCCGTGGTCACTGCGGAGACGTACTGGTTCGGTGGGGCTTTGTAATTCAAGCCGGCGTCGTCTGCCGGCCAAGCCCCGTTTGCAGCGAAATATTCGGCTACGGCGACCTGAACCGACTCGACGGCGGAAAGACCTTGCGCGACTTGGGCGCGAACCGTGCGGTCGTCCAGCGAGGCGGGGTTGGCTGATGGCGCTGCCGTCACATGGTTGGACCGCCGCTGGGCCGTTGCAGCGCTCAAGCCGTCGAGGGAGGCGATGAGGCCCGACTTCTTCTGTTCCACGGCCCAGGTCATGGCGACGGAGGTTCCTATGAGCAGGACGGCGACTGCGATTCCGGGTATCAAGAGATTCTTCAGCGCATAGTGTTTTCTCTTGAGCAGATATGCCGGATAGCCGACGATCCAGAACAGGGCCACGATAAAGAACCACTGAGTCGGACCGTACGTGCCGTGGCGCCGATCCGAAACCATGCCTGCCCTTGCGGCTTCCATCGCGGCCAGAATCGCGGTGCCGACAACGGCAACCACCATGATCAGCGTGAGCGAGCTCTCCGGGGACTGAAGCAGGTTCATGCTGCCAACCCAGAACCAGATCACCAGCGCCGCGATTACAGGAATGGCCAAGAGCACAAGCCCATAGTCCGCGGTGCTGGCTTGCCTCTGCGCTTGAACTGTGGGGGCTGGTGCGCTGGAGACTGGAGCCGGCGGAGGCGGTACCTGGGCCGGGGCGGACTGGGATCCGGCGGGACCATCGAGGTCCAGATCGAGGTCGCCTTGAAGATTGGTGAGCGCGCCCAGGCCAGTCATCGTCGCCTGAAGGGTCTTAAGCGAGGCTTCATCCGTCCCTTTTTTGAGCACCACCTCGGTGCCCGAGAACAGCCGGCCTGCGGGCTCGGGGGGCAGCTTGAAGAGCTGCGCGACACGCTGCTTCACCGCGTCTATGGATTCCCCCTGGGCGACCTCCCCCCTGAAGATCAAGCGATACGTGATGGTCATGAGAAATCCTCTAGCCCCCAGCGGAAGCCCCGGCTCCCCGCGCCCGCGGCATCAAGTTCGGCGCCTGCGAGAGTGGCCAGCCCGACTCGCTAAGCCGGGTCGCGGCTCCGATACCACGGCATGCGAGAGGTCGGGACGACATCCGTCGGGCTGGCCTGCAAAGTGGGGTCAACGGAGCAAACCACATGCCGGTTAGATAAGGTCGCTAAAGCAGGCGGCCGTGGGCTTCGGCTCGGGGGTGCCCGTTATGTCCGGATATTCAGCCGGCCGCTTCCGAGCTGGTCCGGCAACAGAAGTTGAGCATCCCGCCGAGTCGCTGACGTCGCTGAACATCTGCTGCGGGCATTTGCCGCGTGGGGGAGTAGCTGGATCAGCCGGTTCCCGATGCCTGGGTCATTGCGTTCTCGATGCTAGCGCACGGTGAATTCGCCAATCGCACGACGCAAGGAGGCATGGCCGACGAAGATCATCCGAGTCAGGCATTCTTCGTTTATCGAGCGCACGAGGCGCTCCGCGTATGCAGGTTGGGTGATCTCGGCGGCAGGCGGATCACAGCCGTCCTCGACCGTGCGATCAGTCGTCGGAACTGAACCGTCTACTTCGTGTCGCGGCCGATGGTCGGGTGGCTCTTGCCGTTGAGCACACCGCAGTCGGCATCGGTAGGGTTCCTGGCGATCTGCAGCATTTGGCGCTCGTTGGGCCGCGGCGTGATCCCAAGAATATGCGCGATCCGTGTGGCCAGCTCGATCAAGAAGAGGATGTAATACGTGACCAAGCCGCGCAGCGACCACACCTCGGCCGTGAAGAAATCGGCCGCCACGATGGTGCGCCAGTTCGCCTTGAGAATCACCGACCGAGGGGTGCGCTTGCCGCGCTGCGGCGCGGGCTCGATGCCCTCGCGCTTGAGCACATCGGCGAGGGTCCCGCGGCCCACTTCGTGCCCCGGGTCGAGCAACGCCGCTTGGATACGGGTGTAGCCCCAGCGCGGGTTCCCCAGCGCCGTGCGCAGAGGATACGTTCGACGATCAGGCGCATTGTCGGCGGACGTCCAGCCTTACGCTTCTGACTCGAGTCGAACTGGTGGGCGATGAGCTTACGCTGCCAGTGAAGCAGCGTATCGGGCGTGACAATGGTGCCAAGCTCCAGCAGCACCTTGCGCGGAATGCCCAACGCCTCGCGGGCCAGCAAGGCGCGCTCCTTATCCGAGAAGCGGAGCGAGCGTCCCTTGAGCCGCTCGCGCAGCATGCGGTTCTCGGCCTTCAGATGCTCGATGACGATCATCTGCTGGCGGCTGATCCAACCGCTGAGCGCGAAGATCAGGGATGCCAGCGGCGAGCGCTTGAGACTCAAGCGCCGAGTCTAACGCAGGGCGGTCAGCCGTGCCGGGTGTGCCGCCTCAGAGGCTCGTCCGAATGTCCGGACATGACGGGATGTATGCTGCGTGTACTTTCGAGATGGCCCGAGCGTTGCAGCTCGAGTTCCTGTACGTAATCCCGCGCGATCTCGTGTACGTGGCGTTGCTTGCCCGGGCGGCCGCCTTCCTCGGGCTCGTCCGCACGCTCGTGGGGGCGCTGGCCGCCGGCTACAAAGCGCCTTCTCGCGGCGGCGCGTAGACGTGGATCAGAGAAAGGTAAGACCTTACCCTGCCTCACCGAACCTTCACCCGGATGAGCTCTTCGCCTTCGGGATCCACCACGTGCACCGCGCACGCGATGCACGGATCGAAGCTGTGGATCGTGCGCAGGATCTCGATCGGCTGCTTGGCGTCGTGCAACCGCGTTCCCTTCAACGCCGCTTCGTAAGCACCGTCCTGACCGTTCGCATCACGCGGACCGGCGTTCCAGGTGGACGGAACCACCGCCTGGTAGTTTGCGATCCGGCCGTTCTCGATCACCACCCAGTGGCCGAGCGCCCCGCGCGGCGCCTCGGTGAATCCGACTCCCTTGGCGGTCTTCGGCCAAGAGGAAGGGTCCCATCGCTTCTCGTTAAAGGTGCGCACATCGCCGCCCTTGATGTTCGCGATGAGCTGGTCGTACCAGCCTTGCATCGCGTCGGCGATGATCATCGTCTCCAGCATGCGCGCTGCCGTGCGCCCAAGGGTTGAGTAGAGCGCCGCCTCCGGAACACTGAGCTTGCCGAGCGCCATGCCGACCAGCTCGCGCGTCTGGGAATGACCCGTCGCATACAGCATCAGCACGCGCGCCAGCGGGCCGACTTCCATGGCATGGCCGTTCCAGCGCGGCGATTTCAACCAGGAATAGGACGCCTCGGTATCGAGGTTGCGGTACGGGGGCTTCGGCCCGCTGTAGTGGAGCGTGGTCTCGCCCTTGTAGGGGTGCAGCCCTTTTTCCTTGCCGACGGAGTAGTCGTACCAGGAGTGCGAGACGTATTCCTGGATCTCGCCGTCGGCATGCAAATCGATTGGATGGATGGTCGAGAGATCGCGGCCCAGGATCACGCCGCGCGGGATCATCAGGCGGTCGGTCTCCCAGATGCTCTTGGCCGGGAACTCGCCATAGGTCATGAAGTTGCCCAGTCCCTCTCCGAGCGAGGCCCATTCCTTGTAGAAGCCGGCAATCGCGAGCGTATCGGGAACGTACACCGCACCTACGAACTGGCGCATGGTCCGAATGATGTTCTGCACTTCCTGCAGCCCCACCATATTGACGGCCGTTCCCGCTTCTCCGCCACCTCCCTGGCCCTGTGTGCTGATCGCGCAGGGCGCGCCGCCGACGAGGAAGTTGGGGTGCGGGTTCTTCCCGCCGAATACGGTATGCAGGCGCGCTACATCCCGCTGCCAAGCGAGCGCATCGAGATAATGCGCGACCGCCATCAGGTTCGCTTCCGGCGGCAGCTTGTACGCCGGATGTCCCCAGTAGCCGTTGGCGAAGATGCCCAGCTGCCCGCCCTCGACGAAAGTCTTGAGCGTCTTCTGCGCGTCGGCGAAATAGCCAGGTGAGGACTTTGCGTAGCCCGAGATGCTCTGGGCGAGCTCCGAGCTTCTCTTCGGATCGGCTTTGAGCGCCGACACGACATCTACCCAGTCCAACGCGTGCAGATGATAGAAGTGCATGACGTGATCGTGCACGAACTGCGCGGCGATCATGAGATTGCGGATGAGCTGGGCGTTGGGCGGGATGTCGTATTGCAGCGCGTCCTCGACCGCACGCACGGAG
>Ga0335085_10015709_pt1 | contig 10969 bp, 8 predicted proteins | sample Lox_Sample_45_FD_206712 | JGI IMG/M metagenome (GOLD analysis project Ga0335085, IMG submission 206712) | Soil microbial communities from Loxahatchee National Wildlife Refuge, Florida, United States - Lox_Sample_4.5 | ecosystem: Environmental > Terrestrial > Soil > Wetlands | place: USA: Florida... | reverse complement strand
CCATCTGGGACGGCTGCGGCGACCGTCGTTTCCGCGGCGACTCCGCCTCGAATCATTCCGGAGCTTTACACCGGCTCGGCGCTGGGCGAGTACGAGATTCTGGGCGAAGTGGGCGCAGGCGGAATCGGCAAGGTCTACAAAGCGCGGCATACGATTTCGCAGCGCTTGGAGGCCTTGAAAGTTCTCCAGCAGGACCAACTCGGCACGCCCGACATGGTGGAGCGGTTTGTGCGCGAAATCCGCGTGCTGGCGAGCCTGAGTCATCCCAACATCGCCGCTCTGCATACCGCGTTCCGTCACGAAGACCGCCTGGTGATGGTGATGGAATACGTGGAGGGCGCGGCTCTGAGCAGCGAGTGTGCGGCCGGGCGCGTCACAATCGCGCAGGCGGCGGAATACGTGCGGCAGGTGCTCCACGCGCTGGTGTATGCCCACGAGCGCGGTGTGATCCATCGTGACATCAAACCTTCGAACATCATCATCCTCTCGGGCGAAAGGCCGATTGCTAAGCTTCTGGACTTTGGGCTTGCGGTCAGTGGCCGCGACGCGTCGTTCACCGCATCCGGAACGATTCTCGGGTCGCTCTATTACATGTCGCCGGAGCAGGTGCGCGGTGCGCGAGTGGACGCGCGCTCCGACCTGTACTCTCTGGGAGTAACGCTCTACGAAATGGTTTCCGGGCGGAGGCCGTTCGAGGGCTCCAGCCAGTACGAGATCATGGACGGCCACCTGCGCCAGCAGCCCGTGCCGGTGAATGAGCTGAATCCGAACGTTTCCATTCCGCTGGCCGGGGTGATCCTGAAATCGATGGTGAAAGACCCGCGAGGACGTTTCCAGACGGCCACAGACTTCCTGCACGCGCTGGAAGCAGCCATCGGAACGGGCGCCATTGCCGCGACAGCGGATCCTGCCGCAGCCACGATGCCCGTCCCCGCTGCCGGGGGCGCCCCGGGGACTGGCACCGGATCCGGCCGCAGCAGGAGCGGCGACTGGGTTACGCCCGCGCTCGTGCAGGAGACTGCTCGCATTCTGGCCGAGTTCATCGGCCCGATCGCGCACATCATTGTGGAGCGGACTGCGACGCACTGCCGCGACGTGGAGGAGCTTTATGCCGCGCTCGCGCTGGAGATTGAATCACCCGCGGACCGTGCGCGATTTCTCGCCTCAAGGCCCAAGCGAAAGTTGTAGCTTCCGGGAAAGGTCAGCCCCTCAATAGTTTCAGAGCCTTCACCAGGCTTACGAACATGCGGTTGAACGATTGCGTGAGACCCGCAATCTCGTCTCTCCCTCTGACGGGCAGCTCGGTCAGGTCCACTTCGCCCCGACTGATCCGGTCTGCCGTGGCGGCCAGGCGGCGCACCGGCCGGACGACGATGAAGTACAGCGACAGGTCGATTGCGACGAGCGTGAGAACGAAAATGCCCACCAGGTTCAGCATCAAGGTGCGGAAGGCCTTGTCCGCGATCTGCACCGGCACGCGCATAGGCACGGACACAATCTGCGCGCCGACAATTTCATTCAGCTTCCAGCCGTAGCCATTCACAGGGCCGTAGGTCTTCACCACCATCGGCATGGCCGTATCTGCAGTGCCATGACAGCCGAGGCATTCGTCTGCCACCGCGATCGGGTGCGCCAGGTAAAGTGACCTGCCGGTGGGCGTGTCGCGTTCGCCCACAATCTCCTTTTCACCGAGATGATTCCGAAAATGCTCGATGAGGTCCGATTCCCAATCCACGGCCCGGTCGCGCAGGTTCATGGGATTGAGCGCCGCTTCCTTGTAAGCGTAGTCAGGGTATTGCTTGCTGAGTCCAGCGAAGATTCTGGTGGCACTATAAAAAGGGATAGTCTGCGGCAGAAATTTTTCGGAGGCGTCGGAACTGTCCAGAAGTAGCGGCTCAAGTTCCGTGGCGGTGTAATCGCGCATCGCCAGCGCGCTCTGCGCCATCAGCTGGGCCTGCTGCAGCACGTGGGCGCGCGCGTCGTCCATGAGAAAGTTGTAGGCCAGCCGGGAGACCAGCAGCAGCCCCGAGCCGAACAGCAGCACCAGGATCAGATTGAACTTCAGCAGGATTTTCACGCCCGCCCTCAATTCCGCGCCATCGGAAGCCGCAATTCCGAGCGCCGATGCGCCTGCGAATGGTGGAAGATGTTACTCCCAGGAAGAGGGCAGTCAACTGCGGCGACGGCGCGGCGCCAAGGAACAGACACCTCCGCGCCGGATTACAGGCTGGCAACGCCGGCCCCCTGCTGCCGGCTATTCTTCTTCCGCGGCTTACTCTTCCAGAGTGGAAACGTCGCCGACTTCCTGGCCTAGTTCCTGGGCCTTCAGCAAGCGGCGCATGATTTTTCCGCTGCGCGTTTTCGGCAGCTTTTCCACCACGCTGATTTCGGCAGGCACTCCGATGGCGCCGAGAGTGTTCCTCACGTGGTCTTTCAGCGCTGGATCGAGCTCCGGCGTCACAGCGTGGCCCGCGCGGAGAATCACGAACGCCTTGATGTTTTCACCCTTGATGGGGTCCGGCCGGCCGATCACAGCGGCCTCGGCCACGGCCGGATGGCTCACAAGCGCGCTCTCCACGTCGGCGGTGCCAATGCGGTGGCCGGCAACGTTGAGGACGTCGTCGGCACGGCCGACGACCGTAAAGTAGCCGTCGTCATCGCAAATCGCGACATCGCCCGTGGTGTACGCGTTCGGCACGATTCCCCAGTCACGCGCATAGCGCGATGCGTCGCCGAACACGGTGCGGAACAGATGCGGGAACGGCTGGCGAAGCACCAGCAGACCGCCCTTGTTCGGCGGCATCCGCTTTCCCTGCCGGTCCACCACCTCCGCGATTACGCCAGGCAGAGGTTTGCCCACCTTTGCGGGACGCGCCGGCAGCACCGGAGGGGTTCCCAGGCAAGGCCCTCCCGTCTCCGTCTGCCACCAGTTGTCCGCGGCGAAGCCCCACTTCCCTTCTCCACACAGCACGCGATGCGCCCATTCGTACGCTTCCGGATTCAGCGGCTCGCCCGCGCACGTGAAATAGCGCAGCGAAGTCACATCGAATTTCTTCACCAGCGCTTCACCGAAGCGCATGAACATCCGGACCGCCGTTGGAGCGGTAAACATGACGGAGGCGCGGTAGCGCTCCACGAGCTCCCAGGCGATGGCAGGATGCGGAAAATCGATGGCCCCTTCTCGAAACAGCGTGGTAGCCCCTGCCAGCAGCGGCGCGTAGACGATGTAGGAGTGCCCCACCACCCAACCGATGTCCGAAGTGCAGAAAAACACATCGTCGTCGCGGATGTCCCAGAACCGCGTCATGTGGTAGTACGTGCCCACCATATATCCGCCGTGCACGTGCACGACACCTTTGGGCTTTCCTGTCGTGCCGCTTGTGTAAAGGATGTACAGCGGGTCCTCCGAATCCATCACTTCGGCGGGACAGTCCGCGGACTGGCGGCTCACCAGCTCCTGAAAGTCCACCTCGCGCTCCGAAGTCAGCTCGATCTGGGGCTTCTGCCGGCGCAATACCACCACGTTGCGCACGAATTCCAGACCGTCGATGGCGCCATCCACGATCGTCTTGAGCGGGACGATCTTCCCGCGGCGATAGCCGACGTCGGCAGTCACGATCACTTCGGCATGCGCGTCCTCGATTCGGCTGCGCAGCGCCTGCACGCTGAATCCCGCGTACACCACGGAGTGCACCGCGCCAATGCGCGCGCACGCGAGCATGCAAGCCACGCCCTCCAGCGTCAGCGGCACGTAAAGAACCACCCGGTCGCCTCTCTTTACTCCCAGCGATTTCAGGCCGTTGGCCGTCCGGCACACCAGGTCCAGCAGCTGACCGTAGGTAACCTGCCGCTCTGAGCCGTCTTCCCCGGTCCAGATGTAGGCGACCTTGTTTTTGCGGCCATTGCGTACGTTGCGGTCCAGGCAGTTGTGCGTGATGTTGCATTTTGCCCCGCAAAACCACTGGAAGGTGGGGTAAGTCCACTCGAATACTTTGTTCCAGGGCTGGAACCACTCCAGCTCCCCCGCTACATCCGCCCAGAAGCTCTCGTTGTCGTCCACGGACCGGACGTATTCCGCGGTGAAGTCTTTCATCCTCGCTTTTGAGACGAGCGAGGCAGGCGGCCCTATCTCGCGCTCCGTATGCAGGAGCTGGCTGATTTCGGTTTCCGTGACGGGGGGACGAGTGGCCATCAGGATTCTCCTTCGGAGGGCGCCATCATGTGCATTCCCCCGGCCATTGTCAACCGGCTCCGGCCGAAGGAGGCACGCTGGCGCGCCTGCGGTTTCGCTTCAATTCTTTTGTGTTTCTCATCGAATTCGTGATGCAATCCGTGACGCTGGTCACAGCCCGGTGTGACGCGCACAATGCAGCCGACATGCGCCAGGCGGGCGCGGGAGGAATTCCATGAGAGCCCTCGTCTTCGACGCCTACGGAACCCTTTTCGACGTTCACTCCGTGATTCAGGCCTGCGAACGCGAATTCCCCGGTCACGGCACCGCGCTCAGCCACGATTGGCGGCGCAAACAGCTCGAATACACCTGGCTGCGAGCCCTCATGCACCGGTACGAGGAATTCTCCCACGTCACCTCCGCGGCGCTGGAATATGCATGCAAGGCACGCGGCCTGTCTCTAGACACCGCCATGAAGAGCCGGCTGATGGATGAATATTTCCGCCTGGAGCCGTTTCCCGAAGTCCGCGAGACCCTGGCCGCATTGGTCGGCCACAAGCTGCTAATTCTTTCCAACGGCTCCCCGCACATGCTGGACGCGGTCGTGGAGCATGCCGGGCTGAAGGACGCTTTCGCCCACGTGCTGAGCGTCCATTCCGTAAAAACCTACAAGCCCAGCCCGGCCGTCTATCAGCTGGCGGCTACGCGCACCAAGCTGGAACGAGCCGCCATTGGATTCGTCTCTTCGAATTTCTGGGACATCTGCGGGGCCGGCGCATTCGGCTTCCACACCTACTGGGTGAACCGCTCCGGAGCGACGCCGGAAGCGCTTGGATACTCACCCGATGCCGTTCTAGGGAACCTGACCGAACTGAAGCAAATTGCTGCCACCTAGATGCGCGTGCCGGTCGCGTGGACAATTCCGTGGTCTCGCGATTAAGATAATTTCGTTATGCCAACCCGCCGGGTTTTCGCGAACAGGGAAAAGACATGAAGCTGGTGACGTTTGAGCCGGGAGCCGGAGTCAGCCGCATCGGCGCCGTTCGCGCCAATGGCGAGGTGGTGGATCTGAATTCCGCCTACGCTCTCTTCGCCCGCGACGTGGAACACGAACAGGCCTGTGAGCGCATCGCCGCGGCGCGCGTGCCGCCCAATATGCGGCAGCTATTTGAGGGCGGCGATGCGAGCCTGAAGGCCGCGGATGCAGCATTCCAACATTCCGCGAAACTGGCACCCGGCACGGCGGGAGTCCGCGGCGAGCCGGTGGTTTATCCCACAGCGCAGGCGCGCCTGAAAGCGCCCATCATCCCCAAGAAGTTCTTCCACACCGCCGGGAATTTTCGCGAGCACCACGAAGAGGCGCAAAAGTCCGGATTCTCACATCCCGTTCTGCCCTGGATCATCTTCTTCCAGAACGTGGACGCGATCATCGGACCGGACGAGCCCATCATCTATCCCGAGCACCTTACGCGCGAGCTGGACTACGAACTGGAACTCGCCATCGTCATCAAGAAATCGGGTAAGCACTTTTCGGCCGCCGAAGCCTCCGATTACATCGGGGGATTCGTGATTTTTAATGACGTGACGGCGCGCGACATCCAGCGGGAAGAGATGAAATCCGGCGTGTTCAGCCTGAGCAAGGGTATCGACACGTTCTGCCCGCTGGGCCCCTGGATCGTCACGCGCGACGAAATGCCCAATCCGCAGAACGTTTCCATGAAGCTTCGCGTGAACGGCCAGTTGCGGCAGAGTTCGAATTCCAGCCGCATGGCCGTCACGATTCCGGAAATCATCGCGCACTATTCGCCCATGGGTTACAGCGCCGGCGACGTGCTGTCCACGGGAACCGTAAGCGGCGTGGCCGCGTTCAGCGCCGATCCCGGGTCTTTGTACCTCAAGCCGGGCGACATGGTGGAGTGCGAAATCGAAGGAATCGGCGTGCTGCGTAATCCGGTGATTTCCTGGGAGCAGGCCTACGGCGCGAAACCCGCGGGCACACGCTGAGCGGGGTGCGGCCGGAGGAAACAATGTCCAGCGACGCGAAAATCTGGGTCAGCCGGTTGAACGACCGCGGCGCGATCCGCCCGGCCGGTGCCGCTCCGTCGCCAGTGCGCTTTTACGACACGACACTTCGCGACGGCGAGCAAACCGTGGGCGTGGTGCTGACACCGCAACAAAAGCTGGAGCTCGCGCGCGCCCTCGACGATCTCGGCATATCGCGAATTGAAGCCGGATTCCCCCGAGTCTCGCCGGACGATGCGGAAGCATTCCGCCTGATCGCGCGCGCCGGGCTACGCGCGGAGATCTGGGGATTTGCGCGCGCGGTGAAAGGCGACATCGAAGAACTGGCCCGGCTGGGCGCCTCCGCGACGGTCATCGAAATCCCGTGCAGCCCGATAAAGCTGCGGGCCTACGGGATCAGCGCGGGGGATTCGTTGCTTCGCGTCGGCGAGGCCGTGCGGCTGGCGCGGCAGAACAGCATTCGTGTCGCATTCTTCCCAGTGGACGGGACGCGTGCCGAGCTCGAACATCTACGTGCCGTGTATCTGACAGCGCTCGAAGCCGGAGCGGATGAAGTCGTGGTGGTGGACACGATTGGCGCGTGTAGCCCCGAGGCGATCGAATACCTGGTGACGCAGGTTCGGGAATGGATCGGCGCCGCTGTCCCGCTGCATTTCCATGGCCACGATGACTTCGGGCTGGCGACCGCCTGCGCCATAGCGGCCGTGCGCGCCGGCGCCAACTGGATTCAGGCCACGATCAACGGCATGGGCGAGCGCGCCGGAAATGCGGATATCGCCGAAGTGGCCATGGCGCTCACCTGCCTGTATGGCGTGCCCGTGGAGCTGCGTCTGGAGAAAATTCGCGAAGTCTCAGCGCGCGTGCGCGCAGCCAGCGGCTACGCGATGGAGCCGTGGAAGCCGGTGACCGGCGACACACTGTTCCTGCGCGAGAGTGGCGCGGTGGCCAGCCAGTTTCATATGCCGGAAGCCATCGAGCCGTTTTCCGCAGACTTGGTGAACGCGCGCCGCGGTATCGTGCTGGGCAAGAAGAGCGGCGTGGACAGTATCACCATCAAAGCCCGCGAGCTGGGACTGGAAATTCCCGAAGGAAAAGGGCCGGCGGTCCTCGCCGCGGTCAAGAAGCGGGGAATCGAAAAGCGCGGCCTGCTGACCGACAGCGAGTTCCGAGAAATCGTGGCGCAGTGCTCATCCTGATGCGCAATCGGCTCCGCGCAGGGGACAGGGGTCAACGATGAACCGAGATCACTTCTATTCGATCATGAACGGAGAGGGCACTCTCGATTACGAGGTGTACCTGAACACCAAAGCCCTGCTCTCCTGTCAGAAGGAGTTTCACGAGTTCTGCAACGGCGATGAGTTGCAATTCCAGATCGTCCACCAGATCGAAGAGCTGTGGATGAAGCTCATCAATTACACCCTCCTGGATGTGGACGATTACATGGCTCAGGAAAACACGCATCGCGTGGTTACGCTCATGCGGCGCGTGCACGTAGCTTTGCGCCTGATGGTCGAACAACTGGCCCTGCTTGAAACCATGTCGCCAAAGGAATATCAGGAAATCCGCCTGCGGCTGGGCAACGGCAGCGGCCAGGAATCCCCCGGCTTCCGCGTGATCCTGAAGATGCCCGCGCACTTGTGGGAGACTTTTAAGACGAACTACCTGGACAAGCACGGCCTGACCGTGGAGAAAATCTACAATTCGGAGTATTCCCACGGCGATGCGTATGTGGTGGCCGAGGCGCTCTGCGAATTTGACGAACTCTTCCAGCGCTTTCGATACTGCCACTACCAGCTCGTGGAGCGCAGCATCGGGACAGGCGCCAAGTCATTGAAAGGCCGGTCGGTGGAAATGCTGCGCGAAGGCCAGCGCGTGCGCTTCTTCCCCGAACTCTGGGAAATCCGCAGCCACATGACTGATACATGGGGCTCCAGCTACGGGGTAGTGCGCGATTCCATCGGCGGCCATTAATTCAACCCGCTCGCCGGGTGCCGCTGGAAGGGGAGGATCAGCGGCGGAATCGCGGCAGCACCGCTTCGCCAAACAACCGCGCTTGTTCGGGCCGGTTCTCACCCCAGATCTCCAGCAGAATGTGCGTGCAACCGGCCGCGCGATACAGATCCAGCTGCGCGATGCATTCGTCTGGATCACCGGCAATGGGACAGACCTTTGTCAGCACATCGTCTGATACGGCCTGACCTGCGGCTTTGCGCCCGCCGCGCTCCATGGCATCGGCGATCGGTTGCAACTCTTCGCGCGTGAGACCGGCTTTTTCCAGCAGTGCATCCGCCGAGCCGCGGATGTTTTGCACCTTGTTGGCCAGGTACATGGCAGCCATTTCGCGCGCGCCTTCCCTGCCCTTGCGACTGTTGCGCGCGATGCTGCCCACGATCACGCCGCCCAGGTCGAGCCGCGAGGGATCTTTTCCGGCCTTCCTTGCGCCTTCTTCCATGAACGTACGCGCGTACTTGCAGTATTCCGGCGTAGTGATGCTGGCTGTCAGCAGTCCGTCTGCATGCGAACCTGCCAGCCGTTGCAGCACCGGGCCTGTGGCCCCCACATACATCGGTACCGTGCCGCGCGGCGATTGAGCGTCTGGTTTAAGCGGCGGCAGTAGCGCCGAAAACGCCTTGCCCTCGTAGCTGAATTCCTGTCCCCCGAGCGCCCCCCGTACAATTTCAATCGCCTCGCGCATCACCACCGCTGGAGACGCCGTCTTCGCCCCGGCCTCGCCCTCTCCAGCTTCCTTCATGAAAATCTTCGAGGCACCCAGCCCAAGCAGAAATCGCCCCGGCCCCGCTGCTTCCTGCAGCACGCGCGCCTCCATGGCGATTTGAATCGGGTGGCGCGTGTACGGCGAAATGATGCCCCAGCCGATCGGAATCCGCTGGGTCTCGCGTGCCACAATTGCCGTGATGGCCGTGGACGAACGCGCCTCCATGCCGTGCTTCCGCCACCAGGGATACGCCTCCGCGAGCCAGAACGTATCGAAGCCGGCGCGCTCGCACGCCTGTGCCATTTTCACGGTTTCCGTGAGCGGCTCCATGCTGAGTTGTAGTACACCGATTTGGAAGGGGACGGTCATATTCGTGCAACATGTCCTTTCGATCGTGGGTAACGAGCCGCAGCGCTCGGCAACCGCATCCCGATTTACTCCGACGGACTCACTTATAGGACCAGGAATTCTCCATCCCTTTCACCAATTGCCACATCGCGCGATTGAGCGGCGTGGGCACGCCCACCTGCTCGCCCATGTGCACGATTGCGCCATTCATGAAATCCACTTCCGTCTGTCTCCGCGCCTCCACGTCCTGGAGCATGCTGGCTTTGTGCCTTCCGGGAGCGTTCGCCGCGTACCGAATCATTTGTTTCGGGTCGTCATGCAGCGTGATGCCCAGCGCCTTCGCCACGGCCAACCCTTCATCTACCAGCGCGTCAAAGAGCGCGCCCGTCGGCTCGAACCGAGTAGCCGAGCCGTGGTCCAGGCCGGTCAGCGCTCCCACGGGATTCGTCGAGGCGTTGAAAATCAGCTTGCTCCATTGCGCTCCCCGCGCATCTTCCAGCGCGATCGTCTCCAGGCCCGCGTGCTTCAGAACGTCCGCCAGCGCCGACACCAGGATCATCGGCGTCTTGGTTGGTTCGAACGGGCCGATCCACGTTTTCCCCGCGATGTCGTAGGAAACGTGGCCCGGCCCGGCAAGCCGGCCCGCTGGAAACGTCGTTCCACGGATCACATAGTGCACGTGCTCCGCGATAATTTCCTCGTTCCCCACGCCGTTCTGCACTGAGCACACAGCGCTGCGCTCGCCGAACGCGTGTGCCGCGGCGGCAATCGCCGCGCGCGTGTGGATGCTTTTTGTGGCCACGATACCGAATTCGCAGCGGGGGATCTCGTCCGCATTCGTGGTGGCGCGCAGCCGCGCCGTGAAGTCCGCGGCGCCGGTAATCCGCAGGCCCGCTTCATTGATAGCCTGTACGTGCTCCGCATTCAGGTCGTACGCCCACACTTCCACGTCTGGCATACGCGCTAGATGCGCCGCAAAGATGCTTCCCACAGCGCCACAACCGATGATGGAAATTCGCGGGCCGGCCATAGGGGGGCGGGATTAATCCTCTGGGCGCTCGTCGCCGCGGTACATCTTCCACGGAATCGGTGTCAGGCACTCCCCTTCCGTTTTTCCCACGCGGTACATGTCCTGGGTGTACAGGCACACCTTTCCCTCCTGATCCACCACCTGCGGATGGAAAGAGAAGACCATGTTTTCGCGAAGGATCGACCGGTCCTTCGACCCGATAGCCGGCCGTTCGATCATCGTCAGTCCGATGGAATGCCCCGAAAGATGTCCCAGGCCAAACCCCCGGCGCGCAAACACGTCGGCGGCAGCGCGATGTACGGTGGCGACCGGTTCGCCATCCACCATTTTCAACCGCGCCGCCTCGAGCGCTTCCGGGTACACCGCGGCCATCTCTGCCGTGCGCGGGCCCAGCGGCCCGCGGATTAGAGCCCGCGAAAATTCCACCCAGTAGCCCTCCAGCCCGCCGATTTCGAGCGAGTACAGCAGCAAGTCCTCGGCTGCCACGCGGCGGTCACCCGGCACTTTGAACGCTGCCTCCGCTTCCCCATTCTCTCCGGAGAGAATAATGTTCATCATGCGCGGCCCCGCGCCCCGCGCAAAAAACCGCTCGATGGCGGGAGCCATGATCTCCGCCTCGGTTTTTCCCGGCTCATAGGAGCGGACCAGCGCCCAGAAACCTTCGATGATGATGTCGATTCCC
>Ga0335085_10015708_pt1 | contig 10970 bp, 8 predicted proteins | sample Lox_Sample_45_FD_206712 | JGI IMG/M metagenome (GOLD analysis project Ga0335085, IMG submission 206712) | Soil microbial communities from Loxahatchee National Wildlife Refuge, Florida, United States - Lox_Sample_4.5 | ecosystem: Environmental > Terrestrial > Soil > Wetlands | place: USA: Florida... | reverse complement strand
GGTGACGTCAAGCGGCTTGTGTAAAAAGGGAGAGGGCGCGGTTTTGCCACTGCTGGTTGAAGTTGTGAAAGATGGCATAAATGATTCGCTCGACGCTGGCGACGTTGACGAACAAGACCATGGGCCGGGTGCGGCGTCTGACCTCGACGAAGCATCGCTCGATAGCATTGGTGGTGCGCAACTTGCGCCACAGCGGCTGGGGCATTTCAAAGAACGCTAGCAGTTCGGGCAGTTCGCGTTCCAGCCGGCGCACCAGGGCCGGATAGAGCGCTTGCCAGTGGAAGCGGAACTGAGCGAAGGCGCGGCGCGCCTGGGCGACGTTGCGGGCCAGGTAGATGCGCTGGGCATCGCGCTTCACAGCGGCCTGATCGCGGCGCCGCACGCCGTCGCGCAGATTGCGCATCTTGTGCACCCAGCAGCGCTGATGACGCGCCCGCGGATAGATGGTTTCGATCGCCGCGGCTAGGCCTGGGCAGCCGTCGCTGATCACCATCTGGAGCTGGCGACCGGCTAGGCCGCGCTCGTGCAGGTTCCACAAGAACGCTTCCCAACCCGCCTGGCTTTCCGCTCGCGCCCGGGTGAACGCCAGCAATTGCCGGGAGCCGTCGGCCCGCACCCCGTATGCCACCAAGAGCAGCACCCGCTGTGGCCCGAAGGCGCGGCGCACCTTCAACCACACGCCGTCGAGCAATAGATACGCCCACTCATCGGCCAGCGGCGCGCGCTGGAATTTCTCGACCTCTTGGTCGAGCACCCGGGTCAAGCGCGACACCGTCTGGGCGCTCACTGGCTCGTCGGTGAGCAGCGCCACCACCCGCCCTACGGCCCGGGTGGAGATCCCCCGCAGAAAGGCCTGGCGGATCATCTCGGCTACCTCTGGGGCGCGGCGCTCGAGCGTGCGAATCCCACGAGGCAAAAAGGAGCGCTTGCGGGTGCGTCGCACCTTGATGCGAATCGATCCCAGAGGCGTCACGTAATCTCGCTCGTAGCAGCCGTTGCGGCTGTCGATTCGCTCTGCGGATTCGGCGCTGCGCTCATAGTGCGCCAAACCCAGATAGTCGGCCATCTGTTGCTCCGAATCGGCCTCCAACATCTGTTGCAAGGCGTGCTGGGTACGCCAACGCACCTGCCCCCAAAACTCTTCCGTCGCTTCCTGTTTGTAAACCGCATACTGCTCGGTGCTATAGTGCCGTCTCATAGGGTGTAGGTTCTCCTTGCTGGGAGATTTTTGTTGCTCATCACAACAAAACCTACACCCTCTCTCCTTTTTACACAGAAGAAGCTACGTCACCAGTTGCCCGCTTGGGATTACATTTGAATCCTTATGGAACGTCAAAAGGAATAGATGCTATGATATTTTGGTGTTGGATTTTCCACTCGGTTGGTGCAGTGGGTTTTAGGGTCCGGCGCGGTCGCCAAGTGGTAAGGCGAAGGTCTGCAAAACCTTTATCGGCGGTTCGATTCCGCCCCGCGCCTCCAAATGCACGTTCTTCCTCATTCCTCTTTCTCTTAAGTACGAACCGAATGTTAAGGTGCATTCGCGTCCGAAGCGGTGGTCCGGTCGACGCCTCCGCCCGCGATTCTCCTTATTTCAGACGTGTGATTCGCGATAGTCTGATAGACTCCTTTTTCCATCTTGGGCAGCGTTGCGAGGCCAGAGTGTGCGGGGCCCTTTGCCTTGTGCCCTAACCTGCGTCTTATACTGACCGCCACACGCATTTGATGAGCCGCTTAAGCCGCCTTAATTACCGACTGCTAGTCGCGCTGGCCATCCTTCTCGGCTTCGGAGTGCACGAAGTCGCCGTCGAGTTGCGACCGGCTTTCCTGCGCCCGGGGCTTCATCTCTTCGCGTACGTCGGCAATACCGCCGATGGAACTGTCTCGGTAGTCGACCTCATAAAGCTCGCGACAATTTCGACGATTCCCGTCGGCGCGCGGCCTTCCGGTATTCGCGCTCATCCGACCATGCCCGAGATCTGGGGACTGAGCTCCGCCGAAGGCTATGCGTGGGTGCTCGACGCGCCGTCCAACCGTATCGCCGCGCGAATCCCGGTTCCGTCCGATCCCTTTGCACTCGATTTCTCGCCAGACGGAAAGCGGGCGTACGTCGCCGCCGCCGGTTCGAACACGGTCTACGCAATCGACTGCGCAACTCGCCGCCTCGTGGGCCGCGCCCGCACGGGACGGAAACCATGGATTGCCCGTGTTACGCCCGACGGAAAGCTCCTGCTCGTCTCGAATCACGAAGACGGTACGGTTTCCATTTTTGACGCTATCAACCTCACTCTACGTGGAGTCGTTAGAGTCGCCCAGCAACCCGAGCAAATCACGATCCTCCCGGATAGCTCGAAGGCTTTCGTAACCTCCGGAGACACGGAAGAAGTGTCTGTGATCGATCTCAAGCGGATGGTACTGCTCGCGAATCTCGCCCTCGGAGGATCGCCGAGCGCTACGGTGCTAAAGCCGGATGGCGGCGAACTCTACGTCATTTCGAAAGACGCGCACGGCCTGATCGTCGTCAATACGCAAACAAACTCCGTCGGCGATTTCGTGTTGCTCGGTAACTCGCCGGCTGCCGCGGCGCTTACCGCCGATTCGCAGACGCTCTACGTCGCCGATTCCGCAGCGAACGATGTGGTCCCGGTTCTTGTGCAAACGCGCGAAGTGCAGGCGCCAACAAATCAGTGGCAATGGCCGCGCGTGGGAACTACGCCTGTTTCCTGCGTCTTCACGCCCGGAGGCGACATGCTCCTCGTCGCCGATAGCGGTTCGAGCGACCTTGCCGTGATTCGTACAAATGTCCCAACACCAGTCCTGACCACGCTGATTCCGGTAGGCACTGCCCCGCGGGACATTGCGGTTAAGATGTTTTAGCGGCGGGAACCCGCTCGACGGACCTAGGTAGAATTGGAAATCCCCACGCTTCCAAATCTTCGCGCAACCGCGCAGGTGTTAAGTAAACCAGTCCTTCCATTCCGATGGCGCGCGCACCCTCAATATTTGTCTCGCGATCGTCGAGAAACAGGGCTTCATTCGCCTTCACGCCGAGTTGCTGCAAGCTCTGCCGGTATATCGCCGGATCGGGTTTCGTCGCACGAATTTCAGCGGAAAATGTGTAATCGTCAAATCGATCGATCCAGGGCGCGTGAGCACGGATTTGCTTCGCAAGCCCGATGAACATGTTGGAAATCACGCCCGCCTTAATCCCACTGGAACGCAGCCGGTCAGTCCAATCCATCAGCACGGGGTCAAGGTCCCACCAAAGCTCGCAGTCCCGCCGATTGAGTTCATGGACCTGCGCCTCCGTGACCGTCACGCCCGATTCCTGTGCAAAACCCGTCCAATATTCCGCAGCCGTCAAATCGCCACGATCATAATCCAGCCGATTCTGGCCGTACCGCTTTACAAGCTGCTGCGGAGTGACGTTCAAGATCCTCGCCATGGGAGCAAATTGCTCAATCGGCGCTATTCTGCACAGCACCTCACCATAATCGAAAATCACAGCCCGAATTGACGAAGCTTTGCCTGACAATTTTCCGTTCCGATTTTGCAAGGGTAATTTGTAGCCTCCTCGTACAGTCTACGCGCCGCATACCGGATTCTGAGGCTCGGTTAGCAAATTGGCCGCATAAAAAAATCCCCGGAGGCCCATGGCTCCGGGGATTGCTGGCCGTTTCGTTGTGATTACGCGCAGGCGATCAGAAACTGAATACCGCCTGCACAGAGACCTGCCGGTTGTAGATTGAGCCGCCGCCGAATCCGCCGCCACCAAGCGACGTCGATCTCAGGAAATTGGGAGAAGTATCTGTCCCGTTCGGCTGACCAGGATTCACATGATTGAAAAGGTTCCTGGCGTTCGCGCTGAGCGTCAGCGTATAGCGGCGTCCAGCATTCGCGCCCCCGCCAAATCCACCTCGGCCGCCACCACCACCGCGACCTCCGCCGAACCCACCGCCACCGAACCCACCACGACCGCCACCACCCGGTCCGCCACGGCCGCCACCGTCTCCACCGGGACCGCGGCCGCCAAGGTCTCCGCCGGGGCCGCCACGGCCGCCTTCGCCGCCCGGACCACCATTGTTGGCGTTTGTAGCCACTTCCCTCGGCCGCCCGAACGTGAATGACTTTGCAACTCGCAAATTCACCGTGAAGTTGCCCGGCCCAGTTGCGTAGTTGACCGGCAGAATCGTGTCGCCAAGCGATGGATCAGGCGGGCCGTTCAATAACAATCCATATGGTGTCGAAATCAGCCCAGTCCGGCCTGCCGGATTCACCACTAGCACGGGCCGGTTCGCCACCGCCGTGTTCCCATTCCAATAGACGCTGCCTGTCGTAATGTCAAACGGCGATCCGGAAGACCCCGTGATGAAGGGGCTTAAGCTGATGCCCCATTTAGTTGTATAGGATCCGCCCACAAAGATGCGGTGTCTCGTGTCGAATCTGGCGCGGCCGTAATCAAGAGCCGGGTCATAAGCGTTCATGAGCGTTCCCGCCGTACCGCTGGCATAGTTCAACGTGTAATTCGCATTCAGGCTCAGCCGGTTCGTCGCGCGAATCACGAAGCTGGTCGTAAGCTGATTTTGCCGGAAGATTCCTCCCGACGTGAACTGGTTGATGTTCGTAATGTTCGGATAGAGCGGACGAGTATCATCCGTGACGTTCGTCGGCGCATTGATGTTCGCAACGTACAGCTGCTTCACGCCGCGTGCGTTCACGTAATTCACCGTCATCGTCACTTGCCTCGTCAGTTGATGGGATACCGACGCGGCCGCCTCCATCGTATACGGCGCATGAAAATTAGGAGCGATCGCATCGACCGTCGTAGTGCCCCCAGGTGCCACTTGTAAGGAACTGGTTGGCGGAATATTGGGAAAGAAATCGACGTTGGGAGCGTCGATTTCATAGTTGATCTGGTGAACGCCGTTCAGCCGCGTAAGAGCCATCACGTTTCCTTCCGAGAAACGGTCGTAGAAGATGCCCCATCCTCCGCGCAACACGAAATTCGGCGAGCCCGTCTTTGTCTTTCCGACGCCCCAAGCCACCGCCACGCGCGGCGCGACATCGGAGTGGTCCGGCATATCCGTCTGCGTTTCGAATCGCAAACCGGCGCTGATCGTCAGATTCGGCTTCCAGCGGAAGTCATCCTGAATGAACGCACCGGCATCCAGAAGGTTCACGCTGGCAAACGCATTGCCGGTCGTGATCGTGAATCGCGTCGGATAATCGGACGGATCGATCGGCTGGCCGTTCTTGAGCGCCGTCTCGGCGGCCATGAACTGCGCTGCCGTTGCAAACTCGAACGACCCGTTGGAATTGCTCAACTGCGTCACGTCGTACTGCCCGTCTCTCCACCGCACGCCGAAATTCAGGCCGTGCCTGCCGTGCGACATGGTGAAGTAGTTCTGCAACTCATAATTCTGGGTGGTGCTGGAGTTTACGCCTTGTGACGCTCCACCGAGCGTCACATAACTCGGCACGGAAATATTGACTGCGTTGCTCAAAGGCGTCGTGTTCCCGTGTTCGTCGTTGAACTGAAAGCGCGTGTCCATCACGAGCGAACTTCCCCACACCTGGGTGTCGCTGATCTGAACGCTGTGCTCGTAGCTCGACGTGTTATACGCCGCCTCGGGCGTGGCGAAGCTCGAAACGCCGTTGTTTTCTGAATGATTCCTGTTGTAGGAATACCGCACGCTCAGCGTGTTGTCCTTCGAAAGGTTGTATTCAATTCGCGGGCTGAACTGCGTCGTGATCCTCGGGTTCGAGACGCTCAAGCCGGAATACGTGGCTGTGAAGGCTTGCGGATCGTACAAAGCGCCCAGCTCCGCTTCATTGATCCGGCGCTGCTGCGCGGTAAAGAAATACGAAAGATTCTTGCCAAGCGAGCCGCCGATGTTTCCGTTGTATTGCAGCGTGTAGTAGCCGGGCACCGCTGCGTTCGCGTATGGATTTGCCGTATTGAACGCTTTCGTATTGCCCATCACGAAAAACGAACCGTGCGTCTGGTTTCCGCCGGCTTTCGTAATAATCTCGATCCGCCCGAATCCCACGCGATCGTATTCCGCCGAAAACGGATTGGAATTGATCCGAATTTCGCGAATCGACGACTTCGGCGGCAATTCGCCCGCCGTGAATCCGTCGATGTACATTTGTCCGCCGTTAGGACCAATCGAAGGGCCTGCCAAAGCCTGCAGGTCTGCCTGCAATTCGTCGGGGTCGTCCGGCAGCGCGTCAAGATCCGATCCCTTGAGCACAATCGCATCCGCATTGTTCTCCGGGTTCACGTCGAGCGCCTGAGAGTTCGCATTCACCTGCACCTGCTGTTGTTCCACTAGAATCGCGAGCGGAATGTCCAACGTCTTCGCTTCACCCGCCGTTATCACTACAGACGAATTTTGGAATTGCTGGAATCCTGTTGCGTTCGAGGTCACGTTATACATGCCCGGCGCCAATCCGCGAACGTCATAAGCACCCGTTGCACTGCTTGTCGCCGTCGTCGCTTCACCCGAAGAGGACGTGACCGTAACCGTGGCGTCCACAATTGCCGCTCCGGAAGGATCGGTAACCGTGCCGCGCAGCGTGCCTGTTTCCGACTGCGCCTGAACACGGCTAACAGAAAGCAGAAGCGCCACCAACAAAAATCCCAACAAAACTCGCCGCGAAACCGCGGTGACACTCATACTGCCTCCTCTTCTCTCTCGGCTAATCATTCGCATCCGGTTCGTTGTTCCGCGTTTTTGAAAATGCGATCCGTCTTTTTCAGATTCAACTTCGACTGGGAATTCGTTCCACTTTTTTCGAATCTGAAATTCTATTCCGATGCATCGCCGCCGCCACCGCCGCCGCCACCGCCGCCGCCACCGCCGCCGCCTCCTGTCACATCCCACGCAGGAAGACTCGCTGAGGGCGCCGCATCGAGAATCGGTTCCACGCCTGCGACTAATTGAATGGCGGAGACATCGCTCGATCCATTTCCGGCTGTCGAGACAATCATCACTGCATCGCCCTTTTGCAAATCGGCCAGAGTCACCTTAGGTGCGCGCGCAATCACTTGGGAGAGATCGCCACCGCCACCGCCGCGACCGCCAAACCGTCCGCCTCTGCCAAAGCCACGGCCGCCCGCTTGGCCCGCTTCTTGGCCGCCTCGCGCTCCATTCGTGGCTTCCGCGGATCCGTTCGTTTCATTCGCAGCGGCCTTCATCCGTGCCGCCAGCATCGCAGCTTCTTGCGTGGAGAGCTTGCGAAGCTCTGCATCCGGTGTGATCTTCACCGTAAAATTCTGTTTCGTCGCGACATCTTTCAATGTCACCGTGTTCTGCGACGCATTCACCGAAGTGATCGCACCGGAAAGATTACGAAAACCGCCGGAAACAACGGCGTCCGCCGTCAGATCGTTCCCGTCCGGACTGCGCGTGCCCCGCGCAAGCAGTTGATCTCCAGGCTTGATCTCGTCCAGCGTGCCCGGCTTCGCATCGCTAAATTCCACCGAATCCGGCGCATATCTCAGAATCTGCGTGGATTTTGACGTGTGCACCGTCACGGTTTTCGAGCCACTGAGCGTTCCAACTTTCAGCGATACAGTTCCAGCGCCCGGATCAACCGCGGCGACAAGCCCACCCACACCACGGCTGGTCCACGCCTGCAAATCCCGCTGTTGTTTCGCTTCTACATCGGCCTTTTTAATCGCAATCACGCTGCTCGCCAGAATCGTGTGCTCGGCGTTGCCCGGATTTCCGGATGCCAGCACGCGATCGCCTGCCTGAATATCCGATAGCGGCAATGGCACCGCGCCGCTCAGGCTTGTCTGTCCCGGCTCCAGGCGCAGCACCTTCGCGCCCTCCTCCACGGTCACGCTATACGAGACTCCCTGATCGCTCTTCAACGTGAAGCTATTGCCGGAAATCGATTGGACCGTACCGATCGCGCGCGTGGCGGCCACAGCCGGTGCGGTCTGAGCCTCCTGTGTCACGGAAGCCGCAGATTGCACAAGCGCCAGCAGCGCCGCATACATCACCACTCTCCAGATCGTTCTCATCACTCGATCCCTGCCTTATCCATACCTCTTGGGCTGGCTTTTAATGCGGTGGCTGAAAATTCCTAAGAGACGTCCACTCGTCTGAATACCGTCTGAAAACTCATTTCATTCGATATTCCATCACGTTTGATACGCACCGGCCGCAATCCGCGTTTCGTGAATTTTGTGACGATGTTCATAAATGTTGAATGAATTTCGCGAATATGATTCCCAGACCTGGGTCTTGCGCAGTGCGGCATTCAAAAAAGCGGCTTTCTGATCCCACTTATTGAATCTTGAATCTGGGCGGCAAAACGCTATCCGTAGTAATGAGAATGGAATTGCTATTGCAGGGAATATTTTTGCGCCAGCGGAAATCTCCGACCCACGCTGAACGCTTTTGAGGTGACTTTCAGTCCCGGAGGCGCTTGCTTCCGCTTGTACTCGTTTTGATCCACTCGAAGAGTGACCGATCGCACGAGAGCGATGTCGAAACCAGTATCCTTCGCAATTTGCTGCGGCGTATGTAGCTCCTCCACATACCCTTTCAGAATGCGGTCGAGCACGTCGTAAGGCGGCAGCGTGTCCTGATCGGTCTGATTCGGCCGCAACTCAGCCGAAGGCGGCTTCGTGATGGACTCGGCCGGAATGCGCGACTTATTAGGGCCGGCGATGCGATTCACCTCATTCGCCAACTCGTACACCATCGTTTTCGGTACGTCCGAAATCACGGCCAGGCCCCCAGCCATGTCGCCATAAAGCGTGCAGTATCCCACCGCCATTTCGGACTTATTTCCAGTACTCAACACAAGCGAGCCGAACTTGTTTGAAAGCGCCATCAGGAGGTTGCCACGAATACGCGCCTGCAAATTCTCCTCGGCCACATCCATCGGTAGTCCCGCAAAGGGCTTTTCGAGGATGTTGCGATAACTTTGGAACACATCGCCTATGGGCAACACCAGCAATTCCGTCCCGAGATTCTGCGCCAGTTCTTTCGCATCTCGAATACTGCCCTCGGATGAATACGGCCCCGGCATTGCCACGCCCACCACATTCTCCGGACCAACGGCATCGCACGCAATCGTCGCCACGAGCGACGAATCAATCCCTCCGCTTAAGCCGACGACAACCTTCCGAAAGCCGCATTTCCGCACGTAATCGCGCGTACCAAGCACGAGCGCGTGGTAGATCGCATCGATCTCGTTTTCCATGTTTTCGTGAATGTCGCCCTTGCCCGTTGTGGTGTCGAAATAAACCAGGTCTTCTTCAAACGATTTCGCCCGCGCGGCGATTGTTCCGTCCGCCGCTATCGCCATGCTCGACCCATCAAACACGAGGCTGTCGTTTCCACCCACCTGGTTCACATACACCATCGGCAGCTGGCGCTTCATCACAATCGCGCGCAGCATGTCCCGTCGCAAGTCGCGCTTACCCATCGTGTACGGAGACGACGAAATATTCAGCAGCACAGTGCTGCCCTTCGCGACAATTTCCGCCACAGGATCGCGCTCGTAAAGACGCTGCTTCCAGAATGTCTTATCGTTCCACGTATCTTCGCAAATCGTGATGCCGAGCATTTCCTTGCTGAACGGGAACACGAACTGCGTATGCGCCGGCTGAAAATAACGCGTCTCGTCAAATACGTCATACGTCGGCAGCAGCATCTTGCGCTGCTCGAACAAAATCTGCCCGCCGGAAATCAATGCGGCGCAGTTCGCGACGGGCTTGCCCGTATCGTCCTGCGCCTTGCCGACGTATCCCACAAGCGACGGAATCGCCACTTCTCCAGCGAGTTTCGCTAATTCTGTACGATTACGCTCTTCGAAGGCGGGGCGCTCAATCAGATCCTGCGGCGGGTAGCCGCACAAACATAGCTCGGAAAACACCGCCAAATCCGCGCCGCCGCGTTTCGCAGTGCATGAAAGCTCGCGGATGCGCCTCGCGTTGCCTTCAAAATCCCCGACGATGGGATTGAACTGCGCAAGTGCGATTTTCATAGGTAGCCGACAGAATACGGAGGGAAAAGGCTGTTTTCAAGAAAGCGCCGCCACGCCCGCGGTCGTGCGCGCGGACGCACAGGCTCCGGTCCGCGCGTTACGCGGACTGCGCTGTCGCGCGAGGCGGCCACGGCTCGAGGAGTTGCTCTTTGCGATAAATGAAAGCGTTGATGTCGTAGGGTGCCAATTCCAGATCATGGCCGTGAGTAATCGCGTCCGTCGGGCATGCCTCCACGCAATACCCACAGAAAATGCAGCGCGAATAATCGATGTTGTAAACCTTCGCGTAGCGCTCGCCCGCCGAGATGCGTTCCTTCTCCGTGTTCTCGGCGGCCTCGATGTAAATGCAATTCGCAGGGCACGCCGCCGCGCACAGAAAGCAGCCGACGCATTTTTCGAGCCCGTTTTCATCGCGCTGCAAAACGTGTATGCCGCGATAACGCGGCTGCACCGTCGGCGGCGCGTCCGGAAAACGCTCCGTCGTCGTTTTCTGGAGCATCGTCCGGAACGTGACGCGGAAGCCCTTAAAAAGGGTTACAAAAGTCTCGCCAACTTCCTGAATGATCGATGGCATCGCTTTTTCACTTTAGCAAAGTTGCTCTGCGCAAACAATCGCCTTTGGTTGCCGCCCGCGCTTATCACTCGCCCGGAGGCGCAACAGGGGCAGTTTCGTGCAATTTCCCCTTGCCCGTCATCGCCGCGATGATCTGCCTCCCGTGGAAGCGGCCGTTTTCGATAAAGATGTCGCCGGTGTTCTTGCCGCCGACCACCACGCCCGCCACATAGATTCCCTTTACGTTCGTTTCGAGCGAATCGGGATTCACCTGCGGCCGAAGCGTTTCAGGATCGAGCCTAATCCCCTGCTCTCTCAAAAAATCGAAATCCGGATGGTAGCCGGTCATCGCGAAAACGTGCGTCGCGGGAATCGCCTTCTCCCCATTGCCGTTCTTCACCCAAACCTG
>Ga0335085_10015707_pt1 | contig 10971 bp, 4 predicted proteins | sample Lox_Sample_45_FD_206712 | JGI IMG/M metagenome (GOLD analysis project Ga0335085, IMG submission 206712) | Soil microbial communities from Loxahatchee National Wildlife Refuge, Florida, United States - Lox_Sample_4.5 | ecosystem: Environmental > Terrestrial > Soil > Wetlands | place: USA: Florida... | reverse complement strand
ATCCGCCGGCGAGGCGCGCGGGCGACACGCTCGTCGTGCTCGACCGCGACGCGCACCTGCTCGCGTTCTCGGTCGTGCCCTCGACGACCGTGTCGTCGCAGACGGCGGCGACGCCGGTGGACTGGGCGCCGCTCTTCCGGGCGGCGGCGCTCGATCCGGCGGCCTTCACGCCCGGTCCGCCCGCGCGCTGGCCGTCGCGGTACGCGGATACGGTGGTGGCGTTTCATGGTGCGCTGCCGCGGTGGCCCGATGCGCCCGCGCGCGTGGACGCCGCGGCGATGGGCGGACGCCCGACGCTCTTCGCGGTGGCCGGACCGTGGGATCTCGCCGCGTTCCCGGCGCAGCCGGGGGCCTGGCTGCTGTCATGGCTGGGGCTCGCGACGGCGGTGATCGAGGTCGGCCTCATTCTGTTCGCGGTCACGCTGGCCGTCGCGAACGTGCGCGCGGCGCGCGTGGATCGCACGAGCGCCCTGCGGCTGGCCGTCGGCGCATTCGGCGTGTACATGGTTTCCTGGCTGCTGTTGCCGGCCCACTCCGGCGATCCGCAGCGGGAGGCGTATCGGTTCTTCCTCAACGCCGGGTTCGGCCTCTTCTACGGGGCGATCTTCGGCGCCGCCTATCTCGGGTTCGAGCCGTACGTGCGCCGGTACTCGCCGCACGCGCTCGTGGGCTGGACGCGGCTGGTCGGCGGACGGGTGCGCGATGCGGTCGTGGGCCGCGACGTGCTGGTCGGGATCGTCTCGGGCCTGGTGATTGGCGTCGTGATGTACGCGTATCAGGTGCTGCCGCAGGTCGCGGGCCGGCCGTCGCCGCCCGGGTGGCTGCTGATCCCGACGGAGCCGGCGGACGGCCTCGCGTCGGGGCTGTCGTACTGGTGCCTGAACATCAATCTCTCGCTCATCTGCGCGTTCGCCGGGATGTTCGTCGTGGCGGTGCTGCGGCGCCGGATTGCGGCTCACGGGGTCGTGGTGGCGCTCGCGTCGGTGGTGATGGCGCTGCTCAGCGACTATGCGGTCGGCGTGAGCTACGACCAGCCGGCGCGGCTGCTGGTGTTGAGCCTGCTCATCGCGCTGCCACTCGTCGTCGTTCTCGTGCGGTGGGGCCTGCTGGCCGGCGCCGCGGCCTCGGTCGCCTGGTACATGGTGACGAACATGCTGTTCACGCTCGATCCGTCGCGGCCGTATTTTGCGTTCAGCGCGGTGAGTGCGGGTCTGCTGGTCGTGGCGGGCCTGGCAGGCTGGCGGTTCGCCCGGGTGGGGTCAGGACACAAGACCTGACCCCACGATGCGGTACGATGCGCCATGCGTCCGTCCAGGCGCGTGCACGGCGCCGTGCTCGTCGTCCTCGCCGCCGTCGGGCTCGCCGTGTACGGGCGCGTCTTCACGCTCAAGCCGTTCGGCGAGGACAACTTCTACATCCTGCAGTGGGTCGACCGCGCGCCCGCGGCGGCGCTGCTGCGCCTCAATCCGGCGATCTATCCCGAATGGCGCCCGCTCGCCTACGTCACGATCTGGCTGCAGTACCGGCTGGACGGCCTGACCCGCATCCAGGACTACTACGCCGTCAACCTCGCGCTGTGGGTGACGGCCGCGTGGCTCGTCTATCGCGTCGCGCTGCACGTCGCGCCGTCCGCGTGGGCGGCGGCCGCGGGCGGCATGTTCGTCCTCACCGATGCCCGCGCCCTTCAGACGCAGACGCTCATCGTCGATCGTCAGACGCCCATGGCGTGCATCTTCGGCCTGCTCGCAGTCTGGCTCTTCCTGCGGACCCGGGACCGCCGGCTCGCCGGCGGAGCGGGCTGGCTGCTGGCCGGCCTGCTCCTGGCGTCGGCGCTCAGCAAGGAATACGGACTCGCGTTCGCCGGGGGCCTCGCGATTTACGCCGCCCTCGAGCGGCGCCTCGACGTCGTCGCGGCCGCGGTGGCCGGCGCGCTCGCCTACGTCACGCTCCGCCTGTGCATCGTGCACGGCGGCTTCGGCGTGTACTGCGAGGACATGGGCTTCTTCTTCGATCGCCGCACGGTCTGTTACGACGGGATCGACGCGCATGGACTCGGACAGATGGCGTATAACGCGGCGGCGTCTGCCGTCGGCACGCTCGTTCCAGGACTCTTCACCGACTGGGGCCAGATCGCGCCGACCCGCCGCGTGCTGCCGCTGTCGCTTGCCTGGCTCGCCGTGATCGCGATCGGCTTCCGCGGCGGCTCGCGGCCCGTGCGACTCGCGGCCTGGATCGCCGCGGGCGTCGCCGCGCTTGGGTTCATGTCGTACGCCGGCCGCAACCAGGTGGTGGCGGTGTGCGCCCTCGGCCTCGCGGTTGCGGCAGGTCTGGCGGCGGCGGCCGATCGCCTGTCGGGATCGCCCCGCTGGGTACGGGCGGCCGGGGCCGCGGCCATCGTGGCGGCTCTGGCGCTGCAGGCCGGGCGAACCCGCACGCTCACCATCGAAGAAGTCGATCAGCTCGCGCACCAGGATCCGTGCGCCGAACTGGTCGAGCACCCCGAGGCGGCCAGCTTCGCCCGGCGCGTGCAAGCCTTGTACGCTCCGGCCGCCGCTCCCTGCGCGCGCCACTGACCGGCGGGGTTCGCTCCGAACCCTGTCCCGCCGTCGCGCGGCGAGTCGCGCCGGACCGGATGCGCCTCCCGGCCGCTGCGCGACGTGGTGGGGCAGTTTGCCGCCTGCTGGTGAAAATCCCGCGCAGGATTCTGCCATCGACCCCAAAACGCGCTCTCTCCGCGGGCACGGCGCTTGCGTACTCCACCGCGGAGGTTCTCCGTGCACGTCCATTGGCACACCACTGACGGCAACGACGCCTGCGCTTCGGTCGCCTACCGGCTGAGCGACGTCATCGCGATTTACCCGATCACGCCGTCCTCTGGCATGGCCGAGGCGGCCGACGCCTGGTCGGCGGAAGGCCGTGCGAACCTCTGGGGCAGCGTGCCGACGGTGATGGAGATGCAGAGTGAGGGCGGCGCCGCCGGCGCGGTCCACGGCGCGCTCCAGGGCGGTGGGCTGGCGACGACCTTCACGGCGAGCCAGGGCCTGCTGCTGATGATTCCGAACATGTACAAGATCGCCGGCGAGCTCACGCCGACGGTCTTTCACGTCTCGGCGCGCGCCGTCGCGACGCATGCGCTGTCGATCTTCGGCGACCACAGCGACGTGATGGCCGTCCGCCAGACGGGCTTCGCGCTGCTCTCGTCCGCGTCGGTTCAGGAAGCGCAGGACCTCGCCGTCGTCGCGCACGCGGCCGCGCTCGAGGCCCGGGTGCCATTCCTGCACTTCTTCGACGGCTTCCGCACCTCGCACGAGATCCAGAAGATCGTCACGGTCGACGACGACGTGCTGCGGCGGATGATCGACGAGCGTGCGGTCGAGGCGCACCGCTCGCGCGGGCTGTCGCCCGATCGGCCCGTGATGCGCGGCACCGCGCAGAATCCCGACGTGTTCTTTCAGTGCCGTGAAGCCGTGAATCCGTACTATCTCGGCGCTCCGGTCGTCGTCCGCGGGGCGATGGAGCGGTTCGCCGCGCTGACCGGCCGCCGGTACGACCTCTTCGACTACGCCGGCGCGCCCGATGCCGAGCGCGTCATCGTCGTCATGGGGTCGGGCAGCGAGACGATTCGCGCCGCCATCGACGCCATGCCGCACGGCGCGAAGGTCGGCGTCGTGACGGTGCACCTCTATCGGCCCTGGAGCGTCGCCGACTTCGTGGCCGTGCTGCCCGCGACGGTGCGCCGCATCGCCGTGCTCGATCGCACGAAGGAGCCCGGCGCCATCGGCGAGCCGCTCTATCAGGACGTGGTCACGTCGCTCGCCGAGGCGGTCGCGTCGGACACGGCGCCGTTCAAGACGATGCCGCGCGTCATCGGCGGCCGCTACGGACTCGGCTCGAAGGAGTTTTCGCCCGCGATGGCGCGCGCGGTGTTCGACGAGCTGGCGAAGACGTCGCCGAAGCCGCACCTCACGGTCGGCATCATGGACGACGTGACCGGGCTCTCCCTGCCGGTGCGGCGCGACGACGAGGTGGAGCCCGAGGGCACAGTGCGCGCGATCTTCTACGGCCTCGGCGCCGACGGTACGGTCGGCGCGAACAAGAACTCGATCAAGATCATCGGCGAGGGCACCGACCTCTTCACGCAGGGCTACTTCGTCTACGACTCGAAGAAGTCTGGCGCGATGACGGTCTCGCACCTGCGCTTCGGGCCGAAGCCGATCCATGCGCCCTATCTCATCTCACGCGCGTCGTTCGTCGCGTGTCATCAATTCCAGTTTCTCGAGCGCTACGACGTGCTGGCCGACGCCGAGCCCGGCGCCGTCTTCCTGCTCAACGCGCCGTATCCACCCGAGGACGTCTGGGACGCGCTGCCGCTCGAGGTGCAGCAGCAGATTCTCGACAGGAAGATCTGGCTCTTCGTCATCGACGCGTATCGCATCGCGCGGGAAGCCGGGCTCGGATCGCGCATCAACACGATCATGCAGACCTGTTTCTTCGCGATCGCGAACGTGCTGCCGCGCGACACGGCCGTCGAGGCCATCAAGCAGGCCATCGCGAACACGTATACGAAGGGCGGCCAGGCGGTGCTCGACCGCAACTTCGCCGCCGTCGACGCCGCGGTCGCGCACCTGCACCCGGTGCCCGTGCCGAAGCGGCTGACCGGGCGTCCGCGGCCGTCCACGCTCGTGGGCGACGCGCCCGAGTTCGTGCGGCGCGTGACGGCGGTGATGCTCGAGCAGCACGGCGACCGGCTGCCCGTGAGCGCGTTCCCGCCCGACGGGACGTGGCCGGTGGGGACCGCGAAGTGGGAGAAGCGGAACATCGCCGAAGAGATTCCGGTCTGGGACGAGCCGATCTGCATCCAGTGCAACAAGTGCGCGGCCGTGTGTCCGCACGCGGCGATCCGCGTGCAGGTGTACGACGAGGCGCGGCTCGCGTCGGCGCCGGCGACGTTCAAGAGCATGACGTATCGCGGGCCGGACTTTGCGGGCCGCTACACGGTTCAGGTCGCGCCCGAGGACTGCACCGGCTGCGGCCTCTGCGTGCACGTGTGCCCGGCGAAGGACAAGGCGCATCCCGAACACCGCGCGCTCGCGATGGCGCCGAAGACGCCCATCTTGGACGCCGAGCGCGAGAACCTGCGGTTCTTCCTGGCGCTGCCCGAGCCCGACCGCACGAAGGTCAAGCCCGACGTGAAGAGCACGCAGTTCCTGCAGCCGCTCTTCGAGTACTCGGGCGCGTGCGCCGGCTGCGGCGAGACGCCGTATCTGAAGCTCCTCACGCAGCTCTTCGGCGACCGCGCGATCATCGCGAACGCGACCGGCTGCTCCTCCATCTACGGCGGCAACCTGCCGACGGCGCCCTACACGACGAACCGCGAGGGCCGCGGGCCCGCCTGGGCGAACTCGCTGTTCGAGGACAACGCGGAGTTCGGCCTCGGCATCCGGCTGGCCGTGGATCAGCACGCCGCGCGCGCGCGGCGCCTGCTGGCGGGGCTCGCCGGCCAGGTCGGTGTCGAGCTGGCGGCGGCGCTCGCCGCGAACCACGATCGGAGCGAATCGGGCATGGCCGCGCAGCGGCGGCGCGTCGCGGAGCTGAAAGGGCGGCTCGACGGGATCGACGGGCCCGAGGCGCGCGAGCTCGAGCGGCTCGCCGACTACCTCGCGCCGAAGAGCGTGTGGATCGTCGGCGGCGACGGCTGGGCGTACGACATCGGCTACGGCGGCCTCGACCACGTGCTCGCGAGCGGCGCGAACGTGAACGTGCTCGTGCTCGACACGGAGGTCTACTCGAACACCGGCGGCCAGCAGTCGAAGGCCACGCCCACGGGCGCGACGGCCAAGTTCGCGGCGGCGGGGAAGGGCGGCGGCAAGAAGGATCTCGGGCTGATGGCGATGGCCTACGGCCACGTCTACGTCGCGCAGGTCGCGCTCGGGGCGAAGGACTCGCAGACACTCAAGGCGCTGCTGGAGGCCGAGGCGTACGACGGCCCGTCGCTCGTCATCGCCTACAGCCACTGCATCGCGCACGGCTACGACCTGGCCGACGCGCTCGACCACCAGAAGTGCGCCACCGACTCGGGCTACTGGCCGCTCTACCGCTTCGATCCGCGGCGCGCGGACGCCGGCGAGGCGGCGCTCGTGCTCGATTCGCCGCCGCCGAAGCTCGACGTCGAGACGCTCATGTCGCGCGAAGCGCGCTTCCAGACGACGGCGAAGGCGGATCCCGAACGCTACCGCCAGCTCGTCGCCGCGGCCGAGGCGCGCATCCATCGGCGGCTGGGCCTCTACCAGGAGCTGGCGCGACAGCACGCGGCGCCGGGCGCGGCGCGCGCGTGAATCCCGGCCCGGGCTGAGCGCCGAACGGCGCCGTTCTATCATTCGACATGCGCCCGGCGCGACGCCCGTCACGCGTGCCCGCCTCACCCGTCCGCCCTGGCCGATCGCAAGGGCGCCACCCGTGGCTCGTCGGGCTGGGCATCGTCGCGCTGGCGGCCGCGGCCTACGTTCAGGTGCACGGCTTCCAGTTCATCAATCTCGACGACCCGGACTACGTCACGGCGAATCCCCACGTGCTGGCCGGCCTGCGGCTGGCGGGAGTGGCCTGGGCATTCCGCGACCTCGCGACGGTCTACTGGCTGCCCCTCACCTGGATCGTCCACATGGCGGACGTGTCCGCGTTCGGGCTCGAGAGCGGCGCGCACCACCTCGTGAACGTCGTCATCCACCTGCTGTCCGTCGCGGTGCTCTTCGGCGTGCTCCTGCGAACCACGCGCCGCGTCGGGCCGAGCGCCTTCGTCGCCGCGGTGTTCGCGCTCCACCCGCTGCAGGTCGAGTCGGTGGCGTGGGTGGCCGAGTTGAAGAACGTCCTCTGCGGGCTGTTCTGGATGCTGACGCTCGCCGCCTACGTGCGCTACGCCGCGCGCCCGACGCGTGGCCGCTACCTCGTCGTCGTCGCCGCGTTCGGCGGCGCGCTGATGGCCAAGCCGATGGCGGTGACGCTGCCGCTCACGCTGCTCCTCTTCGACCGCTGGCCGCTCGGACGCGACGCTGTGCCGCCGGACGAACGACGCGCGCGCTGGACGGGCCTCGTCGTCGAGAAGATCCCGCTGTTCGCGATGTCGCTGGTGGTGTCGGTCCTGACGGTGGTCGGCCAGCGCGAAGCGGGCGCGCTCGTCGCCGCCGCGGAGCTTCCGTGGCCGACGCGCCTCGCGCACGCCACCGCCGGACTCGGCGCCTATCTTCTGCAGGCCGTCGTGCCCGTCCGGCTCTCCGTCTACTATCCGCTGCCGGCGTTTCCGCCGCTGCCGCTGCTCCTCACGAGCGCCGCGGTGCTCGTCGGGGTGACGGTCGTCGCGGTGCGCGCCCGCACGCGGCCGTATCTGCTCGTCGGCTGGCTCTGGTTTCTGATCAACCTCATTCCGGTCAGCGGACTGGTGCAGGCCGGCGCGCAGGCGCGCGCGGACCGCTTCATGTACATCCCGATCGTCGGCCTGGCGCTGGCGCTCTCGTGGACCGCGGCCGACTTCGCCGCCGACCACGTCCGCCGCCGCGCCGTCGCGTCGGCGGCCGCCGTGGCGCTGGTCGTCGCGATGACGATCACGACGTGGCAGCAGGCGCGCGTCTGGCAATCGAGCGTCACGCTCTTCCAGCACGCGATCGCCGTCGATCCGGCGAATCCCATCGCGCACAACGCGCTGGGACTGGCGCTGCGCGCCACCGGGGATCCGGCGGGTGCGCTGGACGAGTTCCGCGAGGCGGTCCGTCTGCAGCCTCGATTCGCCGGGGCGCTCACCAACCTCGGTGACGCCCTGATGGCGACCGGTCAGATCGAAGCGGCGATGGCGCCCCTCAGCGCGGCCATCGCGGCCGCGCCATCCGAGCCGAGGGCGTACGTCAATCTCGGCTACGTTCTCGACCGGCTCGGCCGGTCCGCCGACGCCGTCGCGATGTACCGTGCCGGGCTGGCGCGGGGGCCGGCGCCCGCGACGGCGCACGAAGCGTTCGCCCTCGCGCTGGCGCACGAGCACGCCGACGCGGACGCGCTGTCGGAAATGCGCGTCGGCCTCGCGATGGGCGCCGACGATGCCGCCGTCCATCTCGGCGCGGGCACGCTGCTGGCGGTGATGGGACGCGCGGAGGACGCGGCGTTGCAATTCCAGGAGGCGATTCGTCTGAGTCCCTCCTCGGCCGATGCGCGCATGGGCCTCGGCAACCTGCTGGCCGGCGAGGGCCGCGTGGCCGACGCCGCGGCCGAGTTCCGCGACGTCACGCGGTTGCAGCCCGGCAATGCCGGCGCGCACGCGAACCTCGGCACGGCGCTCGCCCAGCTCGGCCGCCTCGACGAGGCCATCGACGAGTTCACAACGGCGCTGCGGCTCGACCCGGGACAGGCCGAGGTCCGCCGCAATCTGCAGCTCGCGCGCGATCTGCGAGACCGCGGGCGATAGAGAACGCTACCGAGAGTGCTAGAGTGACCTGAGTCTCTTCAAGCGTCTGGAGGGTCCCATGCCGGCTGTCACGCGCTTCGCGCTCGCGTTCGGTGTTGCCGTATCGCTCGCTGCAGGCACCTCTGCCGCCTCGCACGGATCGTCATCCACGTCCGCGCCCGGCGCCCCGGCCCAGGGCGGCGCGACGCAGAACCCGCGGTCCGCGCAAATCGATCTCATCAGAGTCGATGTCTCAGCCCGTGACGCAGCGGGCCAGCCCGTTGCGGATCTGCGCCCGTCCGAGCTTCGCGTGCGCGAAGACGGCGTCGAGCAGTCGATCCAGACCTTCGCGTTCATCCCGTCCGCGAACGGCACCGGCGCCTATTACGTCGTCGGGTACCCGATGACGAGCCCGGGAGGTTCGCGGGGGTTCCATCGCATCGACGTGACGACGACGCGACCGGGCGTGGTCATCGTGGCCCGCAGCGGCTACGACCTCGGGCAGGACGTGGCGGCGGGCGCGTTTCCCGAGACGACGCCGGGTCTGGTGGCGCCGGTGGCCCGGACGACGCCGGCGCCGCACTACACGAGCGACGCGATGCGCGCGAAGATCCAGGGCGTTGTCGTGATCGAAGCGGTCGTCGGCACCGACGGCGCCGTGACGGGCGCCCGCGTCCTGACGTCGCTCGACGCGCAGTACGGGCTCGATCAGGAAGCGCTGAGGGCCGCGCGCGCGTGGACGTTCACGCCGGGCACGCTCGACGGTCGGGTCGTCCCCGTGATCGTGCGGCTGGACATGGCGTTCCGGCTGCACTGAGGTCCCGAGGCGGCGCGGCCGGCCGGTGCCCCGGTCATCGGCCGAATTCCCACGAGCGGTTCTGATGGCCAAATACCGGCTCGGCTCTCTTCGCCGTTCGGCCGCCGTGCTGCTCCTTATATATGGAGGCGTCGCGGCGTCCGGCCATGCGGGCGTGCCGCAGTTCGGACCCGCGCCGCCGCCGCCGGCGTCCGGGCACGGCCTGATTCTGGGCCGGGTGATCGAGGCGGGATCGGGCGAGCCGGTCGCCGGCGTGCTCGTGCGCCTCCAGGGCCAGGAATTCGGCGCTGCCGCGCCGGCGGTCCTCACCGATGCGCGCGGCGAGTTCGTGTTCACCAGCGTGCCCGCCGGCACGTTCCGCCTCAGCGCGACGCGAACGGGCTACAGCGGCAGCACGCTCGGTCAGCGACATCCGAATGAGCCGACCGCCGAGACGATCACGCTCGCCGACGGCGGGCGCAGGGACGACATCACGCTGCGCATGTGGAAGTTCGGCGCGATCACCGGCACCGTGATCGACGAGGCCGGTGATCCCGTCGTGGACGTCGAAGTCCGAGCGTATCGCCGCACGTTCGTGGCCGGGCGGCCGCGCCTGGACTATGCGGCCGCGCCGGCGGCGACCGACGATCGCGGCATGTACCGCATCTCGAAGGTACCTCCCGGCGAGTACGTCGTGCTGCTGCCACAGATGGCGCGCATGCTGCCGGCCGATCTCGCCGCCCGTGATGCCGAGGTGCGGCGCTCCGGAACGGGCGAAGAGAACCGTGCGTTCATGCGAATGCTCGCCGGCGCCTCCGTCTCGCTGGGCCTGCCCGGCCAGCCCGACAGTCTCCGGGTCGGTGACGCCGTGGTCGGAATCGGCGCGCCCGCCGTCGTTCCCGTCGGGGATCACGTGTCCGTCGTGCCCGCACAGTTCTATCCCAACGCGACCGCCGTGGAGTCGGCGGGCACCGTGACCGTCCGGGCAGGCGAGTCGGCGGGCGCCATCGACTTCCGTGTGAAGGCGGAGCGGGCGGTCCGCGTAAGCGGGCAACTCGTGGACGATCGAGGTCCCGTGGGACGCATGCCGCTCCGGCTGTTGCCGGCGACGTCCACCGTCTACGCGACCGAGACCGCATCGCCATCCAGCGCGACGATCACGGACGACGCCGGCAGGTTCTCGTTCGTCGGCGTCGTGGCCGGCCAGTACATCTTGAGCGCACTGCAGGGCCAGACCGGCGGCATGGACGCCGTCGCCGTCACAGCTGCGTCCACGTCGATCGAAGGCGTCGTCATTTCGAAGGGGACCGCCGCAGATCTGTCGTTCGCGCCGCCGAAGACCACGCGCTTTGCGACGATGCCGATCGCGGTGGGCGACGCCGACGTCACGGGCCTGTCGCTGGTCGTGCACGACGGCGCCGAGCTCAGCGGCCGTGTGGAGTTCGGCGGCGTGGCGCCGCGACCCGAGGCGGCGGCGCTCGCGCGGTTCCATCCCGTCATCGAGGCCGTTGACGGCCTGACGGCCGGCTTCGCGTTCGAACGCACCGCCGACGTCCGACCGGATCTGACATTTCACAGCGTCGGCCTGCCGCCGGGCCAGTACTTCGTCCGGGTCCCGAACCCGCCGGACGGCTGGTTCCTCGAGTCGGTCACGCTCGCGGGGCGAGATGTCTCCGACGTCCCGCTCGAGGTGCGCGATCAGCCGATTCCGTCCATCGTGATTCATCTGACCGACACGCCCATGCTGCTC
>Ga0335085_10015706_pt1 | contig 10971 bp, 9 predicted proteins | sample Lox_Sample_45_FD_206712 | JGI IMG/M metagenome (GOLD analysis project Ga0335085, IMG submission 206712) | Soil microbial communities from Loxahatchee National Wildlife Refuge, Florida, United States - Lox_Sample_4.5 | ecosystem: Environmental > Terrestrial > Soil > Wetlands | place: USA: Florida... | reverse complement strand
GGAAGTACTCGCGGGCCTGCAAGCGGGCGAGACGCTGATCAGTGATCCGGGCAGCCGCGAACTCAGTGGCAAGAAGATCGAATCGCGTTAGGAGCGAGGAATGAGTGCTGACAACCAGAAATCGAACTTGGCAAACGGCGCCCACTCCGCTCTTCGCACTGCCGGACGAGTTGCCCACGGTTTCATTGACTCGAAACTCACGCCTCTCGTGATTGTGGCCGCCCTACTCCTCGGAGCTTTCGCCATCCTGCAGACACCCCGCGAAGAGGAGCCACAGATCGTCGTTCCCATGCTGGACGTCTTTGTGCAGATGCCGGGTGCCTCGTCGCAAGAGGTTGCACAACGCGTCAGCCTTCCAATGGAGAAGTTGCTGCGCGAAGTTCCTGGAGTCGAATACATCTATTCGATCAGTCATCCGGGCGTGAGCATGGTGATCGTGCGCTTCTATGTGGGAACAAAAGAAGAAGACGCCATCATTCAGACCTACAACAAGCTCTACTCTAATTTTGATCGCATTCCGCCCGGAGTCTCACAACCGCTGATCAAGGTACGTTCCATCGATAACGTTCCCATCATGGCGCTCACGCTTTGGGGGCAGAATTATGACTCTTATCGATTACGCCGTGTCGCCGGTGAGTTGGAAGACTCTCTAAGGAAGCTGAACGACGTTTCTGAAACCACCATCATTGGCGGCCAGCCTCGCCAAGTGCGGGTCGTTCTGGATACACAGCGTCTTGCAGCCTATGGGCTCACACCAGCAGCCGTGGTTTCACAATTGCACGGTGCGAACACGCGGGGACAGGCCGGCAGCTTTGCACGCGACAATCGCGAGTTTCAGGTAGAGGCGGGGCTCTTCTTTACCCATGCCGAGGATCTGAAGCAAGTCGTTGTCGGAGTTCATGCAGGACGGCCCGTCTACTTGCGTGATGTAGTGGAGAAGATCGAAGACGGTCCTGCCGAGCCTGACCACTATGTTCTTTTCGCCAGTGCCAAGGGAACCAGCGGTCAGACGGTGAACCCCGAGTATCCTGCGGTGACCATCACGTTGGCGAAGCGCAAAGGTACGAATGCCAGCGTTATTGCCGAGAACGCGTTGCAGAAAATCGCCGCGCTCCGCGGCTATATGCTGCCGCAAGACCTGAATGTCACGGTGACACGGAATTATGGCGAGACCGCAAAGGACAAGTCCGACGAACTCCTCAAGCATCTCTTAATCGCGACGCTCTCGGTGACGCTTCTGATAGCGCTTGCACTAGGGTGGCGAGAATCAGGTGTGGTGTTGCTGGCTGTGCCGGTCACGTTGGCCCTCACACTGGCGATCTTCTATCTCTTCGGATACACGCTGAACCGGGTGACTCTGTTTGCACTGATATTTTCCATCGGCATCCTTGTCGACGACGCAATCGTAGTCGTCGAAAATATCGTTCGGCATTTCCGCCTGCCCAGTAGTCGAGGACGGTCGCTGGTCGATGTCGCTGTCGAGGCGGTCGACGAAGTTGGCAATCCCACGATTCTTGCCACCTTCGCAGTAATCGGTGCGATTCTTCCGATGGCCTTCGTGCGAGGCCTGATGGGGCCATATATGCGTCCGATCCCCGTCGGTGCCTCGGCAGCGATGGTGTTCTCTCTGATTGTCGCGTTTGTGGTCTCGCCTTGGGCCGCACTGCGGCTCTTGCGCCATTACGCTCTCGACGGTGGGGGCGAGCACCACGAAGCAGAAGGCTGGACGACGCGCCTCTACCGCAACCTGATGAATCCGCTGATCCTCGATGCGAAGCGGCGCTGGATGTTTCTCGGCGCAGTGGTCTTTCTCCTGCTTGCCGCCGTGGCGTTCGTCCCTGTGAAATGGGTTCGGGTGAAAATGCTGCCGTTCGACAACAAGAGTGAGTTCCAGGTAATTGTTGATATGCCCGACGGAACGCCCTTGGAGCAAACCACGCGGGTAGCACAAACGTTGGGACAGTATCTCGCGCAGCAACCTGAAGTGACGAATTACCAGATTTACTCCGGCACCTCAGGCCCGTACAACTTCAACGGTCTGGTGAGACATTACTTCCTACGCAGTCAGCCGAACCAAGCCGACATACAGGTGAATCTGCTCTCGCGTCACGATCGCAAAGCCCAAAGCCACGAAATTGCACGTCGACTCCGTCCCGAACTGGTCAGGCTTGCCCAGCCGTTTGGTGCCCGCATCAAGGTGGCCGAAGTTCCGCCAGGGCCTCCTGTACTGGAAACGCTGGTCGCAGAAGTCTATGGGCCGGACTATAAAACGCAGATCCAGCTTGCCTCCCAGATCAAACAGGTCTTTCAGCAAACAGCGGGAGTTGTGGACGTTGACTGGTATGTAGAAGACCCGCAAACCAAGTACGACCTCAAGGTCGATCTCGACAAGGCAGCCCTGCATGGTATCTCAGCAAGTGAAGTCACGCGCACTTTACAGATCGGACTGGCCGGCGCTGATGCAGGTCTGCTGCACAATCCGCAGTCCCGCGAAGACATTCCCATTCATGTGCAGTTGTCCCGTTCCGATAGATCTGGAATCCAGGATTTGGCCAATCTAAAGCTACCCACTCCCACTGGTGGGCAGATAGCATTGCAAGAGATAACCACCCTGAATCAGACAACCATTGATACCACCGTATACCGGAAGAATCTGGACCCTGTCGTTTACGTCACCGGAGATGTCGCCGGGGAAGAGGAAAGCCCGGTCTATGCCATCGGAAAGATGAGTGATGCCCTCGCTAAAATCAAACTCCCGGACGGCTACACAGTCAAACAATACAAAGGCACGACAATGCCGGAACGCACGGACCGCTACTCGATGAAGTGGGATGGCGAGTGGCACATTACGGTCGAGGTGTTCCGCGATCTTGGTCTGGCCTTCGCCGCCGTGCTCGTTCTCATCTATGTGCTGGTTGTCGGATGGTTCCGCTCGTTCGTTACCCCTTTGGTGATCATGGCTCCGATCCCATTGACCCTAGTCGGCATTCTTCCGGCTCACGCCATGATGGGCGCATTTTTCACCGCTACTTCGATGATCGGGTTTATAGCGGGTGCCGGAATCATTGTGCGCAATTCCATCATTCTCGTTGACTTCATCGAATTACGCCGCTCTCAAGGGATGTCGCTGGAAGAAGCGGTCGTAGATGCCGGTGCCGTGCGATTCCGCCCCATGCTTTTGACGGCTGCGGCGGTCGTGGTGGGTGCCAGCGTCATCCTGTTCGATCCGATTTTTCAAGGATTGGCGCTCTCGCTCATAGCAGGCGAGGTTGCATCCACAGTGCTCTCTCGCATGGCCGTGCCGGTTCTTTATTACATCTCGCAAAAACGAAAACAAACACCGCCGCTGCACCCTCACTCGCCGGAGAACATTGCCGAGTGTGAACTGCCGCAGTGCGAAGTAGCGCAATGAATCCTATTAAGGAGAACAACAATGACGATTGAACGGACACTCCGCCTGATCGCTGGACTCTTTGTCCTTGTCTCGTTGGCGCTTGGGCATTGGGTGAATCAGTACTGGTATCTCTTCACCGCCTTCGTGGGTCTTAACCTGTTCCAGTCGGGCTTCACCAATTGGTGCCCAATGATGGCGTTCCTGCGTAAACTGGGACTTGGCAACCAGGAGAAGCTAAAACATGCCTGAATGGGTTTGGCTGGTGGCAGTTCTGGTCGGATACGTGATCTTGACCCAGTGGCTTCTGCCGAAGTTTGGAGTTCCAACTTGAAGGACCGCTGGTTGCGCCGAGTCTCGGCGTGAAGATGCAGAAGCGACCCCTAAGAAAGCCCGAGTTCAACGCGACGATTGAGCAGGTGGTCCAGCGAGCAATTCGGCAGCTATGAGAACTATCGTGCAAGTGGAGTATCGACCTGGTCTGCTGGCGGTTCGGGAAGAAATTCTGCAGTTCCTGGGAAATCCGGTTATCTCGGTCTTCGGGTCGCAGGCCGCGAGAGAGCTAGATCTGTCGGACAAAGATGTCGGGCTTGTTTCGATTGGTCATGGTGCGGCTTGGGAAGAGCGATCTCAGTTGATTTCTCATTTTAAACGGACGCTGCCTGACATTCCCGTCATTGCAACCTTACGCCAATCCGACAAGCCTTTCGAGAATGCTGATTTCAACTGCCCTGCCGACAATCCACCAGAATGGGTGCGCTCGATCAGGCAAGCACTGGCAGGGCTGAACTGAACACCTTAGCTGGAGATGACATTACAGGAATTGCGTACAGGGAAGGTGTCACCCCTACTTCGCGAATGGTCGGCAATTCCGGAAACTGGAAAAAGGACCAGGTGATCACCGGATTTGCTAAACAAATCTCGGCACCCGAATACATCAATTGTTAGTTGCCGAGTGATCGTATTGGGTGCCGAGTCCTTCGTCATTAACGACGCGTCACGCTGTCGCTCCAAGGAGCATAGCCTCTACCCTCGCGGCGGCCTCGTCCTGCATGTGCGGAAACACATGAGCATAGGTGTCCAAGGTGAAAGCTGCACTCGCATGGCCGAACTGCTCTGAGACAACTTTTGGCGACACTCCGGCTGCCAACGCGATTGTGGCGGCTGAGTGGCGCAGGTCATAGAGCCTGATTCGCGGCAAACCGGCAACGTCGAGTATCGATCTGAAATGCTTCGCGAGATAATCGGCATTGATCGGCTGCCCCAAAAGTGTTCTGAAGACCAAGTCATGGGCCTCTGGACACACATCGCTTGCGCACGCTTTTGTCTGCAGATCACGAAGTAGCGCGACAATCCAACGTTGCAATTTGATCGGTCGACGACTTCGCGAACGCTTCGTATCGCAGAAGCACCATCTCCCATCAACCATCCGAACGCTCCGCACTACACTGAGCGTTTGTCGTGTCCAGTCGATGTCTTGCCACTTCAGACCGAGATACTCACTAGGTCGCATTCCAGTTGTGAGCGCTACCGCAAGCACTAGACCATGCGGAGTGGCCAGAGCAGCCTTAAGAAATGTCTGCGCTTGCTCCACGGTGAACGAACGCATTTCACCTCTCAGTTGCTGCGGTATCTTGACGGCATCGGCAGGATTCTCAAGCAGCAGGCGCCACTGCCATGCCTGCCGCAACGCAGACTTTAGTACGACGTGTGTGTAACGAACGGTTCGACTCTCCCTCACTCTGGGTCTCACTGCTGTCTGGATCCATCGATCAAGATACTCATTGAGTGTGGTCTTTGCTCCTTCCAAATCACGGCCCAGGTCGCGTTCGCGCAACTTCCTAGTAAGGTAGGCTTGCGCTTCCCGCATGGGACCGTGGATCGTTCGGTTGTGGTAGTTGCGTCTCTTGGTTTCGTGATCTCGGCCTAGATAGACCCGAATGAGCCATCTGCGGTCGCCTCGTGCAATGATTTGGCCAACTTTACGAGCCATAGAGTTTCCTTCTTGACTCGCAACAGAGGCACACAACTAGCGCACTCTGGCGGCATCAAAACACGGGTATTCAAATTGATCGAATAAAGACTGGATGATCGAAGGCTGATCGGCCGTCAACCGTCCTAAACAGGGCCAGGTGCCGGAATTTGGCGGGAGCGACGGGACTCGGACCCGCGGCCTCCCGCGTGACAGGCAGGCGTTCTAACCAGCTGAACTACGCGATTACCGTGTATTCCTTTGGCTGCCTGTCCGTTCATCAAACTTCCTAAGAATGCGTAACTACGAGAAAACACGCGGCACGGATGGCTCCCTGAAGCGTTAAAAGAGTACTCAGAAACGATTGGTGGACCATAGTTGGACCATGACCTTGCTCTCCCCTACTCTGCCCAGTGGTTGATTGAGCCGTCATCAACGGTGAGTTGTTCGGACCGGGATCTTTGTGATCGGCAGGAATCTCGGTTACCGAACGGTCTGCAGTGGGCAATTTTATGGCCGGGCTACACTGGAAGAGGCAGCGTGGCGCCGAGTTGCTGCCCCAAAATGATCTCTTTCTCAAGCATCAATAAGCAGTATGGCAAGCAGTTGCTCTTCGTGGACGCCTCGTTTCAGTTGAATCCCGGCGAAAAAGTCGGACTGGTCGGTCCCAATGGGGCGGGAAAGACAACGCTCTTCCGTATGGTGGTCGGCGAGGAGACACCCGACGAGGGCGCGGTCTCTGTCCCCAAGAAGTTGACGATCGGCTACTTTCGCCAGGACGTGGAGGAAATGCAGGGCCGTTCGGTCCTGGATGAAGCGATCGCAGGTAGCGGACGCGTCGGCGATCTACACCACGAACTGGAAGCCTTGCAGCGGGAAATGTCCGACCCTGCCAAGGCTGATGATATGGACCGCATTCTTGATCGCTTCGGTCATGTGCAGGAGGAATACGAGCATTTAGGTGGTTACGCGCTCGAATCGCAAGCCCGGGAAGTGCTCCACGGTCTGGGATTCAAAGACGATCAGATTGACGGCGATGTGGGCGCTCTATCGGGCGGATGGAAGATGCGGGTTGCGCTGGCGCGCGTCCTGCTCGGAATGCCGGACGTATTGCTGATGGACGAACCGACGAACCACCTCGACATTGAATCCATCATCTGGCTTGAACAGTTCCTTAAGTCATTTCCTGGCGCGTTGCTGATGACTTCTCACGACCGCGAGTTCATGAACCGCCTCGTCTCAAAGATTGCAGAGATTGATGGCGGCGAAATCATCACCTACTCGGGCAACTATGACTTCTACGAGCGCGAGCGGGCGATCCGAGAGAGCAATCAGCAGGCAGCATTTGCCCGGCAGCAGTCCATGCTTGCCAAAGAACAACGCTTCATTGATCGTTTCCGGACGCACGCGGCTAAAGCAGCCCAGGTGCAGAGCCGAATCAAGGCTTTGGATAAGATCGAGAAGATCGAACTGCCGAAGAAACGCCAAGTCGTGAAGTTTGAGTTTCGTCTACCCCCGCGATCTGGCGAACAGGTGGCGGTCCTTGAGAATCTGCATAAGAGTTACGGCCCGCGTGTGATTTATGAAGGGTTCAATCTCACCATCCGCCGCGGAGAACGCTGGGCCGTCATGGGGAGAAACGGCGCGGGCAAGACTACGCTGCTCAAGATGATTTCCGGCGCCAGTGCTCCGGATGCCGGCAGCGTTCGGCTCGGCGCCAGCCTCTATATGGGCTACTTCGCGCAACAATCGCTTGACGTGCTCAATCCCGATCTCACGGTCATCGAACAGTTGCAACAGGATTTTCCCCACGACAGTCTCGGGGCGCTGAAGACCTTGGCGGGAGCATTTCAGTTCTCCGGCGAAGACGTGGACAAGAAAATCCGCTCACTCTCCGGCGGAGAAAAGTCGCGGCTGGCAATAGCTCGCATGCTCTACAACCCGCCGAACTTCCTGGTGCTCGACGAGCCTACGAATCACCTGGATCTCGCGACCAAGGAGATGCTGGTGGACGCCCTCAAAGATTTTGAAGGCACCATGATCTTCGTATCGCATGACCGCATGTTCCTTCGCGGTCTCGGTTCACGTGTGCTGGAACTCGGCGGTGAGAGCGGAACGGACCGACATCCTACTGTTTATCCTGGATCGTACGTTGAGTACGTGCAGAAGCTTGGACATGAGGCGCCTGGGATCTATTCGTAGGTCCTGGCAGGGCTTTTGTGCACGACTCGCGTCGATATCGAAGCCTTTGTCGCAGCTAGACGTGGCAGAGAAGATGAACCACGACTACAACATCTACGGAGCCGAAGGAGATGCTCGCAAAGGAGCCGCCGTCTATACGCCGGCGGCTTTGGCGTTGTATGACCTAGCGGTCTTAGGGCTTTCCAATTCTTTTGTCTGGCGGTGTCCTTCCCATGTGCTCCTGGATTTCTACAACCAGCATATCTCTGATAAGCATCTGGATATCGGTGTGGGAACTGGTTACTTTCTCGATAGATGCCGATTTCCCTCGAACCACCCCACGATTGCACTGTTCGATTTAAATCCCCACAGCCTCGCGAAGTCAGCAAAGCGCCTGCGTCGCTACAATCCATCCTGCTATATTGGCGACGCTCTTCAGCGCATCGATATCGGCATGTCTGGATTTGATTCCATCTCGCTTAACTATCTCTTGCACTGCCTCCCTGGTAATTTGGCGAGCAAGAGCATCGTATTTGACCACGTGAGGCCATTGTTAAGCGATGGCGGGGTAGTCTTTGGCTCTACGATTCTGGGTGAAAGTGTGCGGCACAACCCATTGGCTAAACAATTGATGGAGATTTACAACGCGAAGGGAATCTTCAGTAATTTGTCAGACCGGCAGTCCGATCTTGAGGCAGGGCTCAAGGCACATTTCGATGAACACACAGTACACATCTCCGGGTGTGTAGCGTTGTTCAGCGCCAGAAAACCAATAGCTCGGACGGGTTGCAGGGGTTTGAAACAGGGACAGAAAAGAGAAATAGGTGAGAGTCGCCACCTTCAACATTAACAACATCAATAAGCGGCTCGACAACCTCTTGGCTTGGTTAACAAAAGCTGAGCCCGACGTGGTGAGTCTCCAGGAGCTCAAGGCAGCGCAGCGAGCCTTTCCTGTGAATGCCCTTCGGACCATCGGGTACGAAGCAGTCTGGCAAGGGGAGCGCTTCTGGAACGGCGTGGCCATTCTCGCGAGACACCAGGTTCCTGTCCTGACCCGCACAAGCTTGCCGGGAAATCCCGGAGATCATCAAGCTCGCTACATTGAGGCGGCTGTTCAGGGAGTCCTGATCACTTCCATCTACCTACCCAATGGGAATCCGCAGCCGGGACCGAAATTCACTTACAAACTGGCTTGGTTTGAGCGCCTCATTGCCCACGCCGCCGAACTCATGGCGAGCGGCGCACCCGTGGTGCTGGCTGGTGACTACAACGTCGTGCCAACTCCGCAAGACATTTATCCGACTCGATCGCTCGATAACAACGCGTTAATCCAGCCCGAGAGCCGACAAGCCTTTGCGCGTTTGCTGGCTCAAGGCTGGACTGACGCCATGCGGAAGCAACATCCGGACGGGCCGCTCTGGACATTCTGGGATTACAAATTTGAACGATGGCAGAAGGACAAAGGCATGCGACTCGATCACTTTCTGCTCTCACCGAATTTGTCGGGCCGGGTCGTGGACAGCGGTGTTGACCGATGGGCGCGTGGGCAGGAAAACTCTAGCGACCATGCACCAACATGGATCGTGCTCGATCTCTAGACGGCTCTCAAGCTTCGTGCCCGCAAGGCAACTTATTTCTGATCCGACTATTCTCACGCGTGTAATCCGACACCGGGTAACGAAAAATATTGAGCAATCAAGGGTGTGGTGATCGTTGCAATGTCTTTCGGCATGATTGAATCGTCCGAACTGGACTCCGACGCACATCTAGAACTCAAGAACATCCCCAGTTGTTGCATCGCTCGCGTTCGGAACCCGGCAACTTCTCTTCGTGCGCATCCTAGGAGAATTGAACAGTCGTTGTCAGAATATCGTTCAAGAACGGACATGACGAAAATGAATCGTTCGAGAGGAGCGAGCTCAAGAATCGCACGGACCTCCGCATGTAGAAGCATGGGAATCTTGTCCATACCTCGCGCGAAATCGGCACTCCGACTGACGGTCTGGCCGAAAGCCATCGGTGCGATTAACCGGATAGCGCTTTGAATGATGGTACGTCGCGCCCAAGATCGCGCCCACTCCTTAAACACATAGTTTCCGTTGGTAGATTGCTCGATTCCCTCAACGAAACATTCCTCTGCCTTCTCGGGTGTCCCGGTCAGAAGCAAGGAAAGCAAATAGAGGTTGTTGACGTCCTCGGAGAAGATTCGCTTGAAGTCTGCCGACGTCGCGTATTCACGGCCGGCAATCTCTCTTTCATTCTTGTTGGTATTTCTCACTCGACACCTGCTGTCATCCGGTTCGCATCGGGCCAGCCAACGAGCAACATATTTCGGATGCTCTGGATACAGCAGTGGATCCACAATTTTGGACACGAAACTAGAAAGCGCTCTTCTTGCTCGCGATGTAATATGCGGATCGTCTACCGATGAGACGTGCAGTACAGATGTCAGCCCCGTCACTTCGAGAATGTCTCGCACCAGCGAAGTTGCGACAGACCCGTCACAGCAGCTTTCAAGCGGCTGAGGTTTTTTGGGTCTACAACCCTCCCCGGTGGCAGTACCGCCACATCTGTTCCGTACCGAGTTTTGGCACACATTTGGCACATCAATAGCCCGAAAACCTCAACAAAGCTGCGTTTTTCGAGTAAGTCGTAGTCAGTCGACCGTCTGCTCATAGGACCGCCAATAATAATGAGGAGGGTGCAATTTCAGGTCTACTGATTAAGAGTTGTTGCACCTCAGCGGGTCAAGCACTAGCGATCACCTTATGAAATCAATCACTTGCCCACAACCTAGCCCGCGCGGAAGCACTTTGTCGAAGTATCGAAAAACCCATATTGGCGCATACCGGCCCGAAGCGTACGGCACATTCTGCGGCACACCTCAGAACTGAGCTACCGCCGTGAAAGGATTACCCCAGATCGTAAGTAACAGAAACCAAAGGCACGGATCGCAACCGTTAGAGCTGAAAGGAACGAATTGGAAGTCTTATCGAACCCTCGCGCATGGCTTCAATGAATTGTTATTGCATCGTGAATTCCCAGCCACAGTATTGTCCGGTAGCGGAGTCCGGCGGACAGTGCAGGCACATCGTTCGAATCCGTACATCAACCGTGGCAGCGAAAGTCTCGAACTCGATTAAGCCAACAGTTTTGCAGGGAAACTCCGCCAAGCCCTTCCGACGTCGTGTCTCTTGCACGCGGCAGAGATCCATAAAGAAACGTAGACGTTGCCGGTCATCCGACCATTGGGTTCGCTGCGAGTTCATGACGGCATAAAGCCGCAGCCCCAGAGCTTTTTCAAGCGCTTCAAGACCGCCATTTGCAGGAATGTTGAATGTCGTCATGATACGGCGTGCCTCCCCAGCGGCGAACCGTTTCCATGAGCGTGCATCGAGATCAATAGCGGTTTCCATGTTGAAGCGCT
>Ga0335085_10015703_pt1 | contig 10973 bp, 9 predicted proteins | sample Lox_Sample_45_FD_206712 | JGI IMG/M metagenome (GOLD analysis project Ga0335085, IMG submission 206712) | Soil microbial communities from Loxahatchee National Wildlife Refuge, Florida, United States - Lox_Sample_4.5 | ecosystem: Environmental > Terrestrial > Soil > Wetlands | place: USA: Florida... | reverse complement strand
CTTCAATCCTTACTTACAGGAATGGCTGACCATCTTCAGCGATGCTACTTCCATGTCGCCATGCTCGTTGTTGCTTTTCTTCATGCCGGCACTGGCCGCGGCGTCTTTCGCTTCTTCTTTCGCGTTATGCGCCATCACATTAGACACCGTGCCCTTCACTGTCACCTCATGCCCCACGTGATCTGCCAGCGCCACCTGGTCGCTCTTCACGTCCCACGTGCTGCCATCACTGGCATTCAGCACGAAGGAGTTGGCGCTGTCGCCCTTTGCCAGGCAACCCGTCTCCGTCCTCACCTGCGCTTTCGATTTCCCGCTGCTGGTCGTGTCTTGCGCAGTTACGACGCTGCCCGTCAGCAACAACAGGCCAAACGCCAGTGCGATTCCAATCCCTTTCATAGTCCCTCCTTGAAGTCGGCCAAATATCGCCTGCTCACACACTGCCCAACAATCCCACGGAACCATATCGATGGGATTCCCTAAGCCGCCTCGTTTAATGTGGTAGCCTCTACAGCTTTTTTCCTACAGGGGTCACGCGCGCTCGGTCCACGTGCCCTTGGCACCGCGCGCCGCAACAGGTAGCATCACTTTAAGAAGAAAGGCCCACCATGAATCGCAGAAATTTTCTTAGAACTGCCGCCGTCGTCCCTGTACTCGCCCGCCGCGCCACGTTTTCCGATCCGCCGTTATCCGAGAGCGAGTCTCCGACCGAAACCCTTTCCTTGCCTTCCGCCGCACCCTCCGACGCTCCGCTGCAGCAGCGCTACCAACTCACCTTGCATCGCGTGCTTCACGGCACCGCTCCCGCCTTCACCGAAGACTTTCTTCTCCAGGACGTTCGCCCCACGCCCGGCCGCCGCTTTACCGAATACAGCGGCGATCTCTCTGGCAGGTACATCGGCGCGCTGGCCACCGCCGTTCGCGTTTACGGCGCAAACTTCCCGAATCTTGACGCCCTGGTGCCCAAGGTCATCGCCCTGCAAAAACCCGATGGCTATTTCGGCAGCGCCTTCCATTACGACAAGCCCACCGACAACGATCTCGCTCTCCTCTGGGGCAACGGCCGTCTGCTCGTCGGCCTGCTCGAGTATTACCGCTACAAACCTGATCCCTCCGTACTCGCCTCCTCCCGGCGCTTAGGCGATTTCCTTCTCCGTATCGCGCCGCTCATGCTTTCCCAAGATATTCGCGCTGAATTTGGCGCTGCGCATTTTGCCTCCAGCTACATTTGTTGGACGCAACAGACTGAAGGCCTCGCTAATCTTTTTCTCGCTACCAAAGACGATCGTTATCGCCAGCTCGCCGAACAAATCGCCGCCGTCATTGAACGTCGCCCCGGCGATCACGTCCACGGCTACCTCACCAGCCTGCGCGGCGTGATGGATCTTTACCATGCCACGGCCGACCCTCGCTTCCTGCAGCAATGCCAGGCCGCCTGGCAAGATATCTCCCAATCGGAAGACCTTCTTATCACCGGTGGAGTGCCCGAAGGCTGGAGTCCCAACAAGCACCGCACCGAAGGTTGCGCGGAAGTCGATTGGCTGCGCCTGAATCTTTCTCTTTGGCAAGCCACCGACGATCCCAAATACCTGGCCATGGCCGAGCGCGCTGCCTTCAACGAACTTTCTCTCAATCAATTTGACACCGGTGATTTTGGCCATCGAGTCCTCACGCCCACCGGCTTCTCGGGCGATGCCGCCGTGCGCGCGTGGTGGTGCTGCACCTTGCACGGCCTCCGCTATTTCCCCGATCTGCAATCCAGCGTGTTCCGCGCCAACTCTGGAACGCTTGCCTACGAATTGCCGATGGATAGCGCCGCAAAACCCGGTCGCGCCGCCTCGCCAACTCTCGCCGCAACCGCAACTTCATCTCTCGCCGTCGATGGCTCCGTAAAAATCACCATCACTTCCGCTGGCGAAGCTCCCGCTTCTCTGCTCATCCGCAAGCCTGCCTGGGCACACGCGCTCGCCGTCCGCCTCAACGGCGTTTCAACGCAATTTCCTGTGGATGGAGACTACCTCCGCGCACATCGCCAGTGGCATCGTGGCGACGTTCTCACCGTAAATTACGAAATGGCGCTCCAACAAAAACCGAGCGATCCCCAGCGTGTCACTTTTTCTTACGGCCCTTGGCTGCTGGGCGCGCCCGCCGCAGACAACCACGCCTACTTCAACGAATTGACTACCGACAACAAACTAGCCGCCACAAACAATCAACCCGCACCAGAAAATCCCGCGCGCCCCTTCACCGTTCCCATCGCCGCCCGGACCTTTGCCTACACTCCCGCCGAATTTCCCGATCAACCAGGCTCGGTAACCCTCCGCGCCATAGCCGAACAAACCGGCGCGTGCACCACCACCTGGGAGCTTCGCTTCCTCACCAACCAAAATGTATAGCGGCGGCTTGCCCTGAGTCAACTTCCCGCGCTCCCCTCGAACGGCGGATAACAATCGTAATTTCGTTGCGATGCGATCTTCCCGTCGCGAAACGTCAGGAACATCGCCACGTACGCCTTGATTTCACGGCCCGCAGGTAAATTCATCACCGGCACCGCCAAGACTCCTGTCCACTCCAACTCAACAGCCACCTCATCTCCCGCTTCAATCACCCGCTGCACCCGGTAATTCTGCGACTTCAGCAATTGCCTTCCTGTTTCATACGCCGCCGCAAGATCCCCGCCCTGGCGTATGCGCCCATTCGGCGCTACGCGATTCGGAAATTCCTGGATCACCACATCCGGTGTGAAAAATCCCGCCATACTCTCGCGCGGCCCCATGGACCCCATCGCTTCCAAATACTCATGAACCCGCTCAACATTCGCGCTCTTCACCATCGCCACTCTACTCCCCCCAATGCAACACCACCGTCATTGGTTCCGTATAAAAATTCTTCTCTTGCGTATTCACCATGATCCTTTGCCCGCTCGGATCCACGTCGTAGATAAACTGTTCCGACGTCGCCACCGTTTCCTTCGGGGTGGCCTGGAACAACGCCACCGGTACGCCTGGATCGAATTCCGTTCCCGCCTTCACCGGCACCGCCATGATCTTGGCCTCCGGCGAAAGATAAAACATTTCTTTGCCATCGCCACGCCACCGCGGCTGCTCTCCTCCGCTCGACGACACCTGCCATTTCCCACGGCCCTCCGGGAACGACGTCACGAACACTTCCCATCTCCCGCTTTCGTTCGACGCATACGCCACCCATTTCCCATCCGGTGAAAATTGCGCGCTCTTGATCGTCCCCGCCGTTTTCAGAAAGGACGTGCTCTTCGCCTCCGGCATCGTCAGGTATTTCAGCTCCGGCCCTTCCAGATACAACAGGTTTTTTCCGTCCCGCGACCAAGCGTTCGGATACTTGTCCGCCGCGCTCTCGCACAGCACTCTCTCTTCCTGCGCCCCATTCGCTTCCTTGATATACAAATTGAAGGCGGTCCCGCGCGTCGACGTGAACACCACCTGCGCTCCATCCGGACTCCACACCGGCATGGCATCCAGCGCCGGATCAAACGTCAATCGTTTCGCTCCGCCGCGCTCCAAATCGTACGTCCAAACGTCCGTGTTCTGGCTCGCGGCGTCCGTCTGATCCACCGCCACGTCTTTCCCGTTCGCCGACACTTGTGGATTCGCGTACACCTGCGCTTCCCCCACTATCCCCAGTTCCTTCCCACTCCGGTCGAACCACCGCAACCGCGACAGCGACACGTTCCCGCCCTTCTGTACCAGCAGCATCCCGGTATCGCTCGCGGAAATCGCCGTCTTCAGGATGCGCGGCAGATACTGCGGGTCCGTCACCACCGCCACCGGTTCGCCCGTCACCTGCTGCGTCTTTAAATCGAATTTCTGCGCCATCACTGCGCGGTCCCGCAGGTACAGCAAATATCCGGGCGGCACAAATACGCCGTTCGCTTCCGTTTTCACCACCAGGTGCGTTGCGTTGGAATCCAGGCTGCCTACATACAGTCCGTCGTCCTTTCCCCATTTCGCCACCTGCGCCGAAAGAAACAGAAAATGTTTCCCGTCCGGCAAAAACACCGGCCACCGCTGGCTGTTTCCTCCTCCCTTCACTTCCAGCTTCGTCGGCGTTCCTCCCGACGCGGAAACCCGATCGATCTCGCTGTTCAATCGCCCCGTCGGCGTAAAAATAATTACGCCGTCCTGGTTCCACGACCCTCCCCGGCCCGACGGCGATTCGCACAATATCTGGATAGGTCCGGAGGGCAGGTCCATCCTCTTCAGTTTTCCATCCGCAAAAAATCCAATCGCTTTCCCATCCGGCGACCAGAACGGAAAGTCTCCTCCCTCCGTTCCCTTCAGAATCCTCGCCTCTTCCGCCCCAGCCTCGTACAGCCAGATCACGGTCTTCCGCAGAGACTCGTCATAGCCCACCACCGCCACCGTGTGCCCGTTCGGCGCCACCGCCATGTCTCGCGCCGCAAAGGGCAACGGCGCGGAGAACACCATCATTTTCTGCGGAGTTTTCGATTCCCGCCAGAAAACCGCGCCCAGCAATAGGCCCAGAGCCGTCGCTCCCGCCAACGCCCACACCAGCCACAGTCCCGCTTTCGTTTTCTTGTGGACGGCTAACGCTTCCGTCTGGCTGCCGCTTTTTCCGATCCAGTTCAGCTCCATCGCCAGATCGCGCGCTGCTTGCCAGCGCTCTTCCCGATCCTTCGCCAAACAAAGTTGAATCGCATGCTCCAGCGCCGGCGGCGTAACCGATTTCACCGCGCGTATCGGTTCCACCTCCCGCTCCAGGATCGCTGACGCCACACTCAGCTGCGTCTTCCCCTCAAACGCCCGCTTCCCCGTCACCATTTCATACAGCACCGCGCCCAACGAAAAAATGTCGCTGCGTCCATCCAATTCTTTTCCTTCAATCTGCTCCGGAGACATGTACTGAAACGTCCCCACAATCATTCCCTGCTGCGTCACCGGCGACGCGGGATTTGCCGCCGTCACCGTCACCAGGCTTGCCACCCCCGCCGTTTCCTTCGCCAACCCAAAATCCAGCAGCTTCGCCCCCGCCGCCGACAACATCACGTTTCCCGGTTTCAAGTCGCGATGCACAATCCCGCTGCGATGCGCGCGATCCAGCGCCTCCGCAATCTGTGCTCCCACTTTCAGCACCTGCTCCAGCGCCAGCGGCCCTTTCTCCAATCGCTTCGCCAGCGTCTCTCCTTCCACGCACTCCATTACCAGAAAGTCCGCGCCGTCCTGATGACCCACGTCGTGCAGCACGCAAATGTTCGGATGGTTTAATCCAGAAATGGTTTTCGCTTCGCGCTCGAATCGCGCTTTCGCCGCGGCATCCGCCGTGAACGACGCCGGCAGCACCTTAATCGCTACGTCGCGCCCCAACCGCGTGTCTCGCGCGCGATACACTTCGCCCATCCCGCCGGCCCCCAGCGGCCCCAAAATCTCATAAGGTCCCAGCTTAGTTCCCGCCGTTATCGTCATAAGTGCCCGCGATTATACTTGGACTCCACCACCCCCGCTCATTCCGAATTCGGATCGGCCACGGCAACAGCAAGCCGTGCCTCGTGCGGGCACCCAATCCTTTACTCCTTACGCACCCATGCCCTTTCGTACAGGTGTGCCCTCCCGTCTCACATGCTAAAAACGAAGAAAGGGGAAAACCTCGATGAAACGACTACTCCCGGCCCTCTGCGTGATCGCTCTGTTCACCGCGTTCGGCCCCATTCCCTCTGCACAGGCCTGGTGGTGGCACCATCACGCTAAGTCCAGCTCCGGTTCCAGCGCCAGCAGCGCCGCCGAACCCTCTTCCGCCAAGCCTTCTAAGCCGCCCAAGCACCAAAAAACGCCCAAAGCCCATAAAGACAAAACGCAACCCGGCGACGGCTCGCACCTCTACTCCATTCCCAAATCCGTTGGCTGGTGGCACAAGATGCCCGGCCCAGCAGGTGCCGGCGCCTAATCCCTAAGATGTGCTCTCGATCTGCCCGCCATAGGCAGGTCCCCTGGCTCACCTCTCACCACAAAAAACCTCTCCTTCTCCCTTCAAGTGGTCCGCGTCCAATTCCTCCGTGCCCTCCGTGTCTCCGTGGCCAATCTGATTCGGATCTCCCTTTTCGATCTTCCCCCTGTACTTCCTGCTCCCTTCCCCTGCGTCTCATTAAGCGTATACTCTGCTCAGGGGGTGCCCGATGACTCGCACAACCGTGCTGCTGTCCTCGCTGTTTCTCGCTCCCCTCTTTTTCCTCGCGCCTCCCTCGCCAGCCCAGGCGCAAGACGCGGACCAATCTTCCAACCAATCCTCGGAACACCACGAAGGCACCGCCCCGCGCTCCTCCGCTACCAAATACCAAGCCCACGGAGAACAGGACGGGCTCGCCATCGGCGCCGAACGCCTCACCAAAAAACAAGTCGCCTCCGCGTTCGCCGCTAATCTCAATCGCTGCTGCATCGTGGTGCAAGTGGCCATCTATCCGAAGAAAGACGAACTTACCGAACTCGTCCTCGCCGACTTCACTCTGGTCGATGCAAAAACCGATATCCCCGTTCGCCCGGTCAGCGCCACCGTCGTCGCCGCCACTCTCGTCAAACCGAAACCTCCTCTTGCCGGCAGCGGGGTCGATATCACTCCCGTTGCCAATGTCGGCTATGAATCCGGCACGTATATCGACCCCATCACGGGCCAGCCCACCCGCGTCCATGGCGTTAGCGCGGGAGGCGGTGTCGGCGTTGCACCCACCGGCACCATTCCTCCCGACATCGCCGATCGCAATCGCGATGCTATCGAGCACGAGCTCTACGAAAAAGGTCTTCCCGAAGCCAAAGTCTCCATCCCCATCGCCGGCTATCTTTACTTCCCCATTCCCAAGCCCAATAAAGACGCGAAATACAGCCTGGTCTACCTGGGCAAATCCGACCCCCTAACCATCACGCTTCCCTGATTGACTAATTTCTCCCGCACATCCTTCCCATACCTCCGGCTCACCCGCAATTTCGCTCCCGTGCTCAACTCCACTTCCACGCCGCCGTCTTCTCCGCTCTCCAACCGCCGCACCCGCTCCACATTCACGATCGCCGACCGGTGGATCCGGCAAAACATCTGCGCATCCAATTCCTGCTCCACATCCGCCATACTTCGTCGCAACAAATGCGTACGCGCCCCCACGTGCAGGCACACGTAATAATCTGCCGCCTCAATCCAATCAATCTCCGCGATCTTCACGAACACCACTTCCCCGGCATTCTTGATGGCCAGGCGCTCGACCCGCGCTCCGTGCTCTTTTCTTGCGCCGATTCTCTCTTTCGCCCGCGTCAACGCGCGTGCGAACCGCGCATCGTCGAAGGGCTTCAGCAAATAATCCAGCGCGCCTGCCTCAAACGCCTGCAGCGCATACTGGTCGTACGCAGTTACAAACACCAGCGCCGGGGGCAAGTCCGTTCCCAATTGTTCCAGTACGTCGAACCCGTCGCACTCGGGCATCTGCACATCCAGAAACACCAGTTCCGGTTTTTTCTTCCGAATCTCTCGCAGCGCCTCCGCCCCGGTCCCGCATTCGCCTACCAATTCCACATCCGGATCCCGCCTCAGCAACACCCGCAAATTACTCCGCCCCAGCGGCTCGTCATCCACCACCACCGCCCGTATTCTTTCCCGCCCCGCCATCATCCCATCTCGCTTTTTCGCTCTTATGTTCTGCCCAAATGAACTTGAGGGTGCCCCACCCTAGATTTTTTAGGGTGGGCTCCGACGATCGAACGCCGCAAACCTTCCGCTCCTACTCTTTCGTTCCTCATTCTCCGCGCAGCTCTGCTCGCTCGGCGTCTTCCACTCTCCGACTCTTTTACTTCCTATCTTCTTCCTCCGCGTACGGCACCCGTATTGTCACGGTCGCCCCGTCCAAATTCTCCACCGTCAATCTTCCCGCCTCCCCATACAAACTCCCCAGCCGCCCCCGCACGTTGCTCAACCCAATCCCGACGCCGTTCGCTTCCCACCCCGGCGGGAATCCCGGTCCATCGTTCCTGACGCTCACCGTCAGCGTCCCATTCGCCCGCGCGGCCACAATCGCAATCGTGCCGCCCTGCACGCGCTGCGCAATTCCGTGTTTCACCGCGTTCTCCACGATCGGTTGCAGGATCAAACTCGGCACCCGCGCTTTCTCCAACTCTTCCTCCACTTCCACCTTCACCTGCAAGCGCTCCGCGAACCGCGCCTTCTCGATCTCCAGATACTTCTTCACAATGTCCAACTCTTCGCCTAAGGTCACTTGCTGCCGGTCCGTCGTCCGCAGCGTCTTGCGCAGCAATTCGCTGAGCCCGGCGATCATGTCTACCGCGCCATCATTTCGCCCCTCGCGCACCAGTCCCGCGATCGTATTCAACGCGTTAAACAAAAAGTGCGGCTCAATCTGCTGCCGCAATGCACTCAATTGCGCCTTCACCAATTGCTCACTCAATTCCGCCGCCTCCGCCCGCTGCCGCGCCAGCCGCTCCCGAGATTCCAACATCGACCCCACCAGTAAAATCAGTCCGTACAGCAGCAGCGTCGACAACAACTGGTTGTAGAATTTGTTTCGCCACAATTCCAAAAACGCCGGCGGCGCATTTCCCGGAGTCCACGGATTCAGCCACACTTCCAGCCCTGCATTACACGCCGCCGTGCCCACCGCAATCAGCAGCCACAACCACGCGTGCCGCAGCCATCCCCGCAGCGAACTCTCATGGAACAGCGGATATTCCCTTCCCACCCGCAAGATCACCGGAGCCGCCAACGCCCACGGCACCCACCCCAACAAAATCGTGAAAAACAATTCCGTCCACGCGTGATGCATCCCTTCGCCGCGCATCACCACCACCGCCTGCGTGGCCTCAAACACTCCCAGCCCGCCGCAAACCACCGCGGCCCAAATCCATCTACCGGCCCCGCTTCCTCGCCTCATTAGCCAACCACTCTCCGTTTCTCAAACACCGCGTCTTGCCTCTCGCAATTTTTTCTGTAGAGGTGGCTCTACGCCGCCCGGCCTCTCTCGCCCTGTAATCACTCTTCCCCGTGCAACCCGAGCATCATACTCCCTGCCACTCGGCTCACCGCGAAAATGCAGCCAATCCACCATTCCTTGCAGCCAACGGTCTTTCCTTTTCCCCCGCCCACGCGCGACAATCCCAACTCATGGACACCAAACCGCTTCTCCTGATCGTGGCCCCTTTCGCGCTACTCGGCCTGTTCGCCGCGTATACGCCGAAGCCCACTCCCGCGTCCAGCGATGCCCCCGCCTACACCGATAAAGGCGAGCTACAACTCCCCGCCAACTACCGCGAATGGGTTTACCTCACCACCGGCTTCGACATGAGCTACAACCCCGCCATGAACATGGACCACCACATGTTCGACAATGTTTTTGTGAATCCCGAGTCCTACCAGGCGTTCCTGAAGACCGGCACGTGGCCGGATAAAACCATGCTGGTTCTGGAAGTTCGCGGCGCGCAGTCCAAAGGTTCCATCAACAAGGCCGGCAATTTTCAATCCACGGAGGTGATGGGCTTAGAAGTTCACGTAAAAGATGAAACGCGTTTTAAATCCCAAGGCAACTGGGCCTTCTTCGGCTTCGATGACGAGAAGCCCTCCACCATGACCCCCACCATCGCCTCGTGCTATTCCTGCCACGCCCAACACGCCGCCGTCGACACCACCTTCGTCCAGTTCTACCCCACCCTGCTCCCCATCGCCACATCCCACAAAACCCTGAGCCCCGAGTACGTTAAAGAATCCGCCGCCCCTCCCGCCGCCAAATAGTCCCGCCTCGCACAACCGCTCATCCCCGCAAACAAACACGCGCTTCGCCGGCCTTACCCCACACCACACCAGTGCCGCCGCCAACTGCAGACTGTCTCCGGCATGCAGCGTATGCTTTTCCAGCAACCGCTCCGCACGCTCCCGCCAATCCTCTTCGGGTCCTTCATTTCCGGCCCACAAAACGCAAGCGCGCCGTCACCGCGCGGCCCTGCCCGCCGGTGAACAGCCCGTAATTCGGCGCATCCACGTTGTTCACCACCACATCGGAATTCCCGCCGTTCAGCAGATTGATCACCGACACGCGCACCGCAAACACGCGATCGCGAAACGTGAACTTCTTCTCGAACGCAATCGACACCGTCGTATAATCCGGGAACCGCATCGAATTCGGTGCGCCCACCAGAAATTGTTGCTGGTTGATCGCGCTCCACGGATATCCCGTGTGATAGTCCACCAGATACGAAAACAAAATTCCCCAGATGGGCGTGGGAATACTGCCCCAGGTCATCACGCGATTCGGCGCATCCCAACTCAACGGCCCCGGCTGTTGTGGCGCGAAATACAGCGCCCCCAGCGTCGGATCCAGCACCTGATCCGTGCTCGCCCGCGACCGCGTGTAACTCCCGAACAGCACCGCGGAATTCTTGAACGTATGCCGCGCTGAGAGCGTCACGCCGCGATACTTGTCTCTGCGCGTGCTGGTCAGCAGAAAATCCGAGCCTAATTGCCCCGGCGTCACCGTCTCCCACACCAATCCGTGTTGTTGATCGCGCGCCAGCAGTTCCACGCTCAGCAGCGTATTGTCTCCGACGCGTTGCTGCACGCCCGCGCTCCAAATATCGAAGTACGGCTGCTTCAACTGCTCCAGTCCGCCGCTAGGTAACAGGAACGCGCTCCTGGCGGGGCCTAGCACCGGAATTTTTCCGGTCGGGTCATACAAAGTATCTGATTGCTGCTGGTCGTACGCCTGCCCGATCACCGACAGGTTCAGTGGAATGTCGTACATCCCCCAGCCCACGGAAACTTTGGTGCGATCCTCCGCAAAGTGCTTGTCATGCGCGCCTGACGGCTTGCCCTGAGTGGCGAAGGGCAGCCAATTCAGCGCCACCCGCGGCTGCACCAATCCTCCATGCACTGCACGATCCCAATCCACGCGCGCTCCCGCCAGCACCACGAAATGCGCATCCGGCGACCAGGAATCCTGCACG
>Ga0335085_10015702_pt1 | contig 10973 bp, 9 predicted proteins | sample Lox_Sample_45_FD_206712 | JGI IMG/M metagenome (GOLD analysis project Ga0335085, IMG submission 206712) | Soil microbial communities from Loxahatchee National Wildlife Refuge, Florida, United States - Lox_Sample_4.5 | ecosystem: Environmental > Terrestrial > Soil > Wetlands | place: USA: Florida... | reverse complement strand
TCATGGAGGAGCCGCGCACCTTGAGGACGTAGCTCCGGCCCCGGCGCGGCACGAGCTCATCGGGGACGGCGATCGTGTCGTCACCCGAGATCGCCTCGATCGGCTCGCCGGCGGCCACGAGCCCGAGCAGCGGCAATTCGGTCGCGCCGACCTGCCCTTTGGGGGGCACTATCTCGATGGCGCGGCTTTCATTGTGCGTGCGGCGGATGAACCCTTTGCGTTCGAGATTGGTGAGGTGCTCGTGCACCGTGGCGAGCGACTGAAAACCGAACTTGCCGGCGATCTCCTCGAAACTGGGAGCATAGCCCTTGTCGGTAATGTGCTCGGCGATAAAATCGAAGATTTCGCGCTGACGGCGGGTGAGCGGCACCCTGGTCTCCCGAAAATAAGCCGAAGCGAATCTACCCGAAAATGACCCGAACGCAAGCATGAGTCAGCCCACGCTCGACACCATTCTCGCCACTACGCGACGGCGTATCGCCCTGCTACGCCCGCGAACGGCCGAGCTCGAGCGCCAGGCGCAACGGACCCCCGTACCGCGTCCGTTCGCGGCGGCGCTCACGCCCCGGCGCGAGGTGGGCGTGATTGCCGAGGTCAAGCGGCGGTCGCCTTCGGCGGGCGCGATCGCTCCGGGGCTCGACCCGGTGCAGCACGCCCTGGCCTACGCGCGGGGCGGGGCGGTGGCGATTTCGGTGCTGACCGATGAGCTGCATTTCGGGGGGTCGCTCGATGATCTCTCGTGCGTGGCGCAGCAGGTGTCGCTGCCGGTGCTCCGCAAGGACTTCATCCTCGACGAGCTGCAGCTGTTCGAAGCCCGTGCGGCGGGCGCGAGCGGAGTGCTCCTGATCGTGAAGGCGCTCAAGCCCGCCAACCTGCGGGCGCTGGCCCGTACGGCGCGCGATTTGAGCCTCGGCGTGCTGGTCGAAGCGCACGCCGATTGGGAGCTCGACGCCGCCCTCGCGGCCGAGCCCACCGCGGTGGGTGTGAACAGCCGTGATCTCTCGACGTTCACGATCGACCTCGGTGCCGCGGAGCGGTTGATCTCCCGCGTCCCGCCCGGGATCCCGGTGGTGGCGGAGAGTGGTATCGAGACGCGCGGCGACATTTCCCGGATGGCCGCCGCCGGCTCGGATCTCGTGCTCGTCGGCAGCTCGGTGGCGCGCAGCGCGGATCCGGAAGCCGCGGTCCGTGCGCTGTGCGGCGTGGCGCGAGTGGGGCGCGCGGCGCATCAGCGCACCAGCGCATGAGCCTCACGTCGCCGCTCCCCCCTCCCGCGACTCGGGTCGAGCGCGCGTCGTTGGGCCGGTTCGGCCCGTACGGTGGCCGTTACGTCCCCGAAACGCTCATGGCGGCGCTCGAGGAGCTGGAGACGATTTACGAGCAGGCGAAGCACGATGCGGCGTTCTGGAACGAGCTGGACGATCTTCTCCGCAACTACGTGGGCCGGCCCACGCCCATTTCCGAGGTCCCGCGCTTCAGCGCAGCGGTGGGACACGGTGTGCGCGTGGTACTCAAGCGTGAAGACCTGAATCACACCGGCGCCCACAAGATCAACAACACGCTTGGCCAGGCGTTGCTGGCGCGCCGCATGGGCAAGCGCCGCATCATCGCCGAAACGGGAGCGGGGCAGCACGGCGTCGCGACCGCTACGGTATGCGCCAAGTTCGGGCTCGATTGCGTGGTGTACATGGGCGAAGCGGACATGCGGCGCCAGAAGCTCAACGTGTACCGCATGGAGCTGATGGGCGCGCGCGTGGTGCCCGTGACGTCGGGAACGCGCACGCTGAAAGACGCGACTAACGAAGCGCTGCGCGATTGGGTCACAAACGTCACCCACACGCACTACATCATCGGCTCGGTGGTCGGTCCCGATCCGTTTCCCCGGATCGTGCGCGACTTCCAATCCGTGATCGGTCGCGAGGCGCGCGCCCAGGTGCTGGAGCATTTCGGTCGCCTGCCAAAGACCGTGGTGGCCTGCGTGGGGGGTGGCTCGAACGCGATGGGGATCTTCGACGCGTTCCTGGACGACGCCGGAGTCGAGCTCGTGGGCGTCGAGGCGGCGGGGGAAGGGCTCGGGACGCCGCGCCACGCGGCCTCATTGGGATTGGGACGGCCGGGCGTGTTTCACGGCAGCCTGAGCTATCTGCTGCAGAGCGCCGATGGTCAGGTGCAGGCCGCCCACAGTGTGTCGGCCGGGCTCGACTACCCGGGCGTCGGGCCGGAGCATGCTTTTCTGAAAGACAGCGGTCGCGTATTGTATGTGGCCGTCAGCGACGAGGAGGCCCTGTTGGCGTTCCGCGAGCTGCCGCGGCTCGAGGGGATCCTCCCCGCGCTCGAGAGCGCCCACGCGGTAGCCTGGGTACGGCACGGAGGAGCGCGCGAACACTGGAACGAAGGCGATGTGGTCTTGATCAACTTGAGCGGGCGCGGTGACAAGGACGTCGCCATGGTGGCCGAGCTGACCGGGGAGGGAGCCACCCGGTGACTGGCACGTCACCCGCGTCGAGTCCCACGCCTCCGTCGGGGGGCGCCGCCCTGAGCCCCCCGCAACAGCTCGAGCTGCCGCCGTCCCGGATCGAGGAGTTGATGCAAGTGCTCGTGAAAGGACTCCGCGCCACCCAGCTCTATCTCCCCAACAATCCGGTCTACCAGCGAGCCGTGGAGAACATCCGGAACAGCTTCCGGCAGATCTGGCAGTCCACGGACGATCTGCACCTGGATGTCGAGGAAACCACGTTTCGCTGGGAAGGGAGCGTCGTCTATCACCAGGAACAGCGCTCGGAGAGCATCGCCTGGACGCTCTATAAGGACGGCGTCCGTTCGCTCACGCTGCGGCCGTCGGTCGAAGAATCGGAGATCGTGCGCTTCCTGGGCGTGCTGCACAAGGCGAAGAACTTCGCGCCTGAAGCGGCGGACGATCTGCTGACGTTGCTGTGGGCCGAGGACTTCCAGTTCATCTCCTACACGTTCCGGGAGCTCGTGTCCGAGAACGCGGTGCCGATCGAGGCGGGCGAAACCATTCCGTCGCGGTCGCCCAACGACGTACGCCAGGCCGTGCGTGAGGACGCGCCGCCGCCCCGCCGCGAAGGGCTCGTCTCACTCGAAGAATTCGACACCACGCTCTACTTCCTCGAAGAGAAGGAGATCCAGTATCTCCGCAAGGAGGCCGAGCGGGAGTACCAGCAGGACCTGCGGCGCAACGTACTGTCGATGTTGTTCGATCTGCTCGAGCTCCAGACGTACGGCACCGTGCGCGCCGAGCTGATCGGCATCATCGAGAACTTCATCCCGTATCTGCTCGGCGCGGGGGATTTTCGATCCGTTGCCTACATCCTCCAGGAGGTGCGCGTGGTGCTCGAGCGGGCGCGCGAGCTGATCCCCGAGCACCGCAAGGTGCTCGGGGGGTTGCCGGCGCGTCTGTCCGAGGCCAGCGCGCTGTCTCAGTTGCTGCAGTCGCTCGACGAAGCGACGGTGCACCCGACCGAAGAACAATTGAGCGAGTTGTTCCGCGAGCTCAGGGCGGAGGCGCTCGCCACGCTCATGTCGTGGATGCCCCGGCTCTCGAACGAGCGGGTCCGCGATCTGGTGCAGAACAGCGCGTCGCGCCTCGCGCAGGAGCACGGGGCCGAAGTGCTGGCGGCCCTGGCGAGCAGCGACCCCGCGACGCAGCTGGAAATGGTGAAGCTGGCGGGCCGGCTCAAGCTCCCGGGCGCGCCGGACGGCATGGGACCGCTGCTCGAGCATGGCGACCGCACGCTCAAGCTCGCGGTGGTGGATGCGCTCACGCACATCGCGAGCCCGTCGGCGCTGCGCCTGCTCGAGCGAACGATCGAGGACTCGGATCGCGACGTGCGCGTCGCGGGCGTCAAATTCCTGGCATCGCGCGGACACCGCAATGCGCTGACGCGGGTCGAGTCGATGGTCACGGGATCGAAGCTCAAGAACTCGGACCTGACGGAGAAGATGGCGTTCTACGAAGCCTACGGCACCCTGGCGGGCGCCAAGGGCATCCCCATCCTCGAGAAAATGCTCGTGAGTCGCGGGCTCCTGGCCCGCCGGGAAGATCCGGAAACACGCGCGTGCGCGGCGATGGCCCTGGGCAAGATCCGCACGGCGGAAGCCCGGGCCGTGCTCGAGAAGGCGTTGCAGGACAAGGAAGCGCTGGTGCGCAACGCGGTGAGTCGCGCACTGCGCGAAACCGGCTCGGCAACGGCGAGCGGGAGCGCGAACCTGTGACGGCCCCCGAGCGGCGCGCCACGATCACCGATACCGTCCAGACCACGGACGGATTCCTGCGCCATGCGGGCCGGGACTTTCTGGTCGTGCTGTACACGTCGTTCCGCTCGCTCAAGCTCTATCCGCTCGAGAACGCGCAGGTGCAGAAGGCGCTCGACGAGCTGGCGGCCACGACCAAGCATCTGCTCGACGTGGAGCGCGAGGTCGAGCTCCGCATCCAGGGCGAATTCATGTTCGTGAACTCGACCCGGCTGCGCCTGGACCTTGATAACTACGCCTCCTTCTCGCACATCCTGGGCGTATTCCGGCAATGCGGCATCGGCGCCGTGCGCATCGACGAAGGCGTGGATCGGAAACAGCTCCAGCAATTCGTCTCGCTCCTGCTCTCGTACGCGGCCAAGGAAACGAATCCGAACAAGATCCAGGAGCTGGGCCAGCGGTTGGGCGACTCGGGCGTCACGTTCATCAGCGTCGAGCCGCCGCTCGAGACGGACGAAGACGTCGATGACGAGGAGCGGCAAAAGGAGGCGGCCAAGCGGACCTACGCGCGCTCGGTCGCGGTCACGAAGGAAGTGATCAACAGCATCCGCATGGGACGCACCGCCAACGTGAAGAAAGTGAAACGCGCGGTGCAAGCGATCGTCGATCAGGTACTGAACAACGAAGCGTCACTCGTCGGGCTCACGACGCTGCGCGACTACGACGAGTACACGTTCACGCACTCGGTCAACGTCTGCATTTTTTCCGTGGCGCTGGGCCGCAAGCTCGGGTTCTCCAAGCTGCAGCTGTTCGACATCGGCATCGCGGCGCTGTTCCACGACGTCGGAAAATCGCGCGTGCCGCTCGAAGTCCTGAACAAGGACGGCGGGCTCTCGGACGAAGAGTGGCGCATCATGACCGCGCACCCGTGGCTCGGCGTGCTCACGCTGTTCGGGCTCCGGGGATATGGCGAGATCCCGTATCGCGGCATGGTGGTAGCGTACGAGCACCACATGAAGACCGACCTCACGGGCTATCCCAAGTCGATCCGGCCGCGGGCACTGTCGATCTTCTCGAAGATCGTGGCGGTGGCCGATGGATTCGACGCGGCCACGAGCCGGCGTGTGTACCAGACGGTGCCGATCCAGCCGGATCAGGTCTTGAAGGAGATGTGGGAGAACCCGCGCCGCGGCTACGACCCGGTCGTGGTGAAGGCGTTCATCAATCTGATCGGCATCTATCCCGTGGGCACCTGCGTGATTCTCGACACGTACGAGGTCGCGATCGTTCACGCGGCCAACGCCGACGTGAACCACGTGCATCGTCCGGTGGTGCGCATCGTCACGACGCCGGACGGCGGGCTGCAGACCCCGGGCATTCTGTTCGACCTGGCGCAGGTCGATGCCTCGGGCAATCACCCGCGGACCATCGTCAAGGTGACGGATCCGGAAAAGTACGGAATCACCATCAGCGACTATTTTGTCTGACCATCCCATCGCCGCCCGCTGGCGGGCGGTCCGGCGCGAGCAGCGCTCCGCGCTGATTCCATACCTCACGGCCGGATTTCCCGATCCGGAGGCGAGCATCAAGGCGCTGCGCATGCTCCAGGGGGCGGGCGCCGATATCGTCGAGGTGGGCGTGCCGTTTTCCGATCCACTCGCCGACGGCGTCACGATTCAACGTTCCACCCAGGCCGCACTCGATCAGGGCATGTCGGTGGCGCGCGTGTTCGAGCAGATCCGGCGCGCGGCGCTCGAGATTCCGGTGGTCATCATGACGTACCTGAACCCCGTGCTGGCGTACGGGATCGATCGATTTCTCGGCGAGGCGAGCGCCGCCGGTGCGGCGGGGCTGATCCTGACCGACTTCCCCGCCGGGGCGGATGCCGCGCTCGAGGCCCGCGTCGCGGCGAGCCCGCTGGCGTTGATCCGGCTCGTGGCGCCCACCACGCGCCCCGAGCGCCTGGCGCGGGCCATGGAGGGCGCCAGTGGATTCGTGTACCTGATCTCGCGACTCGGCGTGACGGGAGCGCGCGAGGAAGTCCCCGTCGATCTCGAGAGCCACGTGCGGCGGATTCGTGCCGTCACGGATCTTCCGGTTGCCGTCGGATTCGGGATCGGGACCCCGGCCCAGGCGCGGCAGACGGCGCAGATCGCCGACGGCGTGGTCGTGGGCAGCGCGTTGATCGATGCGCTCGAGCGGGGCGGCCTGCCGGCCGGCGAACGGCTGATCCGCGATCTGGCGCGGGCGGTCCGCGAGTCCGGCAATCCCGTGGGATCCACGCCGTGAGAACCGACAACCTGGTTATCCGCTACTCGATCGGCCTCCGGTGGCTCGGCATCTTCGTCCTGCTCGCGGCGATGATCGCCGATCCGCGCTGGGTGCATCAAATCCCGGCCCTGCTGCTGCTCATTATCGCGGGCCTCGTGCTGCGCGCGTTGCAGATTCCGCTTTCCAAGTACTCGTATCTCACGCAGACGGGCCTCGTGGCGCTCGCCGGGTCGCTGGTCATTGGCCTGCCCGCGGCGGCGCTGGCCGTGGGCGTGAGCACGTTCCTCGTGGATTGGGGATGGCTGCGCAAGAGCGGCCGTGCCTCGTCGGTGAACGCGGGCCGCGAAGTGATCGCCACGATCGCGGCGTACGGCATCTATGCCACGATCCTGCACGTGTCGAACGTGCCCCCGAGCCTCCACATCGACACGCTTCCCGCGTTGTTCTTTTTCGGCCTGTCGTACTTCGTGTTCAGCCGGTTGTTGTTCTACTTCTCGCTCCTGTTTCGCGGCAAGCTCGAGCAGGGCGAACGGCTGCTCATGCTGCGCTACGAGTGCATCAGCTTCGGCGCGACGATCATCGCGTCGGGCAGTGTGCTCGGCGCCGTGACGTACTGGCCGCCGCTCGCCTGGCTGTTCGCCGCCGCGGCGCTCGGCGCGCTCGGGCTCTTGTTCAAGCAAACGATCGAAGAAGCGATCGCCGCGGAAGAGCTGAACAAGGTGCACGCCATGGAAGCGGTCATCACGAGCAACATCAGCCTCGAGGACGCGTTCGCGCGCATCGAGCGGCTGGCGCACCGCCTGGTGGATTGGGGCGACTTCCGCGTGTACCGCAACCAGGGTGCGGCCACCACGCTCGCGTATCGTGGGGAGATCGGACGGCGGGAGCGCGGCGAGCCGAGTGCGGATGTCGCGGTGCTCAGATCCCAGGTCATCGCGACCGGCGACACGCTGGTGATCGACGATGCGGTGCGCGACCGGCGGGTCAACGATACGGCCGCGCACGTCCAGAGCCTCATCATCGTGCCGCTCAAGTTCGGCAGCGACGTCATCGGCACGCTCGAGCTCGAGCATCACAAGCGCAAATCCTACCGCGGCAAAGACGTGCAGGCGATTTCCACGTTCGCGAATCAGCTCGCCACGGCGATGCACATCACCGAGCTGCGGCGGCCGCTGCTCCAGACCGTCGAGCGGCTGAACGCGCAGCTCAGCACGCTGGCCCGCGCGGCCGAATCGCTGCGCGAAGCCGCGGGTGGTGTAGCGGGATCGACCGACGCGATCCGCGCCGGCGTGGTCGCGGAAGAAGGACAGGTGTCAGGAGGGCTCGAGGCGACCGAGACCCTGGCCCAGGTGTCGCGCCGCATGTGGGAAGACGGCGCCGAGGCGGCCGAGGCCTCGAGCAAAGCGAGCGACGTAGCCACGCGCAACCGCCAGCAGATTCGCGAGGCGATCGAGCGGCTCGTAGCGCTGAAGACGTTCGTGGGCGAAAGCTCCGCCAAAGTACAAGGCCTGGGCACGGTCAGCCGCCGCATCACGGGCTTCATCGCGTCGATTCGTGATCTCGCGGATATGACCAATCTCCTGTCGTTGAACGCCGCGATCGAAGCGGCGCGCGCGGGGACGCACGGGCGCGGGTTTGCGGTCGTGGCCGAAGAAGTGCGCCGTCTCGCCGAGCAGAGTGCCAGCGCGGCGTCGGAAGCGGGCGAGCTGGTGCAGGACATTCACCGCCAGGTGGGGGAAGTGGTCGAGCAAATGCGCCGCGGGCAGGTAAACGTGGGGGGCGTGGAAGAGCTGTCGTCCGCGGCGCTGCGCGCGCTCGACGCCATTGTGGGCGCCACGGCGGATGCCACGGGACATGCCCGGCGCATCGCCGAGGCGGCGACCGAGCAGGACGCGGCGTTCGCGCGGTTACGCGAGCGGATTCACGCCCTGGCGGAGATCGCGGGCAAGAATCGCGTCGAAGTGGACGACGTGGCGACGCGCGCCAACGAAGCGGCCCGCGGCCTCTCGGAGCTGGAGCGCGCCACGCGCGAGCTCGAGTCGGTCGCCGCGATGCTGCGCGAATTGACGCGCGGCTTTGCGAGCGTCGCGTAGCGCTCGTACCATTCACGCGTGGCGGGACCTGAGCGCGTGTTCGTGGCATTGGGATCGAATGTCGGGGATCGCGAAGCGCATCTCGCTTATGCCCGCGAGCGACTCGCCGGACTGCTGCGCACCCGTCTCATCGCCGCGTCACTGGTGGAGGAGACCGAACCGATCGGCCCCGTGCCGCAGGGACGCTATCTGAATCAAATGGTATTGCTCGAAACCACTCTCGCGCCGCTCGAGCTGCTCGAGCGGCTGCACGCGATCGAAGCCGAGCGCGGCCGGCAGCGGACGGTGCGCTGGGGACCGCGCACGCTCGATCTCGATATCGTGCGGTTCGGCGAACGGCATGCGCGCCAAGCGAATCTGGTCATTCCACACCCCGAGCTGCCGAATCGCCGATGGTGGCAGGAAGAGATCGCCCAGCTGGAAGGGGAAGGGGGAAGGGGGGCGGAGGAAACGTGAGCGAGCCCCAGGGTACGCGAGGGTTGACGGTGCTCGACCTCGCGCGCATGAAGGAGCAGGGAAAGCGCATCGTGGTGCTGACCTGCTACGACGCGCTGTTCGCCCGGCTGCTCGACCAAAGCGGCGTGGATGTGTTGCTGGTGGGCGACTCGGTCGAGCAGGTCCTCGGCGGATCTCCCAACACGCTGTCCGCGACGCTCGAGCAAATGATCTATCACACGACACTGGTACGCCGCGGGTCGGACCGGGGGCTCGTGGTGTGCGACATGCCGTTCCTCACGTATCAGGTGTCGATATCCGAAGCCATCAGGAACTGCGGTCGTGTGTTGGCGGACACCGGGTGCTCGGGCGTCAAGCTCGAAGGCGGGCAAGCCGTGGCGCCCACGGTGCGGGCGCTCGTGGACGTCGGGATCCCCGTCATGGGGCATGTCGGTCTCACGCCGCAATCGGTGCACGCACTGGGCGGCTATCGCGTGCAGGGGCGCGAGCCGGAGGCGGCGCGACGCTTGCTCGATGACGCGAAGGCGCTGGAGGAGGCGGGCGCGTTCGCGATCGTGCTCGAATTGATCCCCGCGACGCTCGCGTCGCAGGTCACCAAGGCGCTCCGCATCCCGACGATCGGGATCGGCGCCGGGCCCGCGTGTGATGGGCAAGTGCTGGTGCTGCACGATATGCTGGGATTGAACGATCAATTCGCGCCCAAGTTTCTCAAACGCTACGCGAGCCTGGCCCAGGACGTACGCGAGGCGGTCACGCTCTACGCCGCCGAAGTGCGCGAGGGTCGCTATCCCGGGCCCGAGCACTCGGTCACGAAGTAACCCCCGAGGACGAGCTGCACGACATCGCGACGCCCGCCGAAATGCGCGCCTGGTCGCGCGCCGAACGGAGCCGCGGCAACCGCATCGGCTTCGTTCCCACGATGGGCTTCTTGCACGAGGGACACCTGCGGCTCGTCGACCGGGCGCGCGATCGCGCCGATCGAGTGGTGCTGTCCCGCTTCGTCAATCCACTGCAGTTCGGCCCCGGTGAAGACTTCGACCGCTATCCCCGCGATCTCGAGCGCGACCGCGCGCTCGCGGCGAGCCGGTCGGTGGACTGTTTGTTCAACCCGGCGACGAACGCGGTCTATCCCGAGCGGCCGGTGGTGGTCGTGCACCCCGGTCCGGTGGGCGACATCCTCGAGGGTGCGGTGCGACCGGGACACTTTCGCGGCGTGCTCACGGTCGTGGCCAAGCTGTTCCACTATGTCGAGCCCGATATCGCGATCTTTGGACGCAAGGACTATCAGCAGTGCGTGCTGGTCCGTCGCATGATGGGTGACCTGGACTTCGGACTCGAGCTGGACATCGCGCCCACGGTGCGCGAGCTCGATGGCCTGGCGCTCTCATCCCGCAATGTCTACCTCAATCTCGAGCAGCGCCGCGCGGCGCTGGCCTTGTCGCGCGCGCTCCGCACCGTCGAGCAGACGTGGCGCGGGGGTCAGGCCGATCCGGCCGCGCTCGAGCGGCGGGGACTCGAGGTGCTCGCCGCGCCCGGCGTAGCTCCGGAATACTTGAAAGTGCTCGGCGCAGAGTTGAGCCCCATCACGCGTGCCGACGCGGCGAGTGTGGTCGTGGTCGCCGCGGCGGTCGGCGCGACGCGACTCATCGACAACGTCGTGTTGGGAGACGGGATGGCGCACGACGTGGCGGTGCGAACGTGAGGGCGCGACGGAACGAAATGGAGGGAGACGGAACGAGGCGGGCCACATGAGTCTGCCAGAGTGGGCTGTGGTCAGCGCGGGACGCAAAGCCCACATCGAGCGGGTGGCCCACTTGATCGCCGACTGGGCGGACGAAATGGACGTGGGGGAGCGCGAGAAGGCGCGCTGGCTCCGCGCGGTGTATCTACACGACGCGCTGCGCAATGCGAAGCCCGAGAGCGGCATGCAACACGGCC
>Ga0335085_10015701_pt1 | contig 10973 bp, 11 predicted proteins | sample Lox_Sample_45_FD_206712 | JGI IMG/M metagenome (GOLD analysis project Ga0335085, IMG submission 206712) | Soil microbial communities from Loxahatchee National Wildlife Refuge, Florida, United States - Lox_Sample_4.5 | ecosystem: Environmental > Terrestrial > Soil > Wetlands | place: USA... | reverse complement strand
GCGCGCCCCGGCTCACGGTCGAGCTGCCATCCGGATTATTTCCACTAACCTGGACGATCTCCTGTTCAATCTGAACCAGCCCGCCCGGCGCGAGTGCGCGGCCGAACGCAGCGCTCGTATCGCCCGGCCCGATCGCCGCCTGCAGCGCGCCCGGCGCCTCTCCGTTGACTTCGTCGTAATAGTGGAAAGTGTACGTCCCCGCCGTAATACTGAGCGTGTTCACAAGTGAAGTGAATCCGCCGCCTCCCAGCTCGATTGTTCCCCCGTCTGCCGCCGGCAAACTCAGACCGAACAACGGAGCCGGCGGAACCCCGGAATCGGCCGCAATGCCGCCCGATTCTCCCAGCGTCCACCGGGTCACCGGAGACAACGCGTACGCGGCTTCTTCGTTGGCCGCGTTGGCGGCGCGTGCGCAGATTTCGATTCCTGATCCGACGCGCTCCGGCACACCGAAGGTAATCGGACTCGAAGCCCCGCTTCCTCCGGCGTTCCACGTGTTTTCCGCCACCGCGAAATAACTCGTGTTGTCCGGCTGAATCGCCCAGAGCACGCCGATCGTGAGAACAGTCGCGGTGTTGCTGACGACCGTGTATTCCTGCCCCGCCCCCTTGCCGCGAGTTATCCGGACAATCGCGGATTGATACTGGTTCACTTTCATTTCAAGTGCGCCGTTCCCGATCGTCGTTGCGGACACAATCGTCGCGGGGGCCTCAGGCGAGAGTTCCCACCGCCAGTACATGTTCACGTGATCGAATTGCGGATCGGGCGGCAATACGGTCAACGGAGGCAGTCCGGTGTCGACAAAAGACGGCGCCGACGTCTGGCCCGCGGCAATCCGGAAAAACAATTGCGGACTGGCGCCGCGATAAACGTTGAAGCTCACTCCGCCCACCGGCAGCTGAATTCCATCGAGCACCACTGAGTTTGTATTCACTCCGGCTGCCGTCGTGGCCTGTGCAACGAACGACAGCAGGCTTTCGCCGCCATTGCCGTCGACTGTGCTCACCGAATAAAAGTAGTTCGCGCCTCCGGCCAGGGTTCCGCCGGTCTCGCTCACCACCGGCGTGAGCCCGATCAGCGGCGCTGTCAGCGTTCCGAGCCTGCCGGACGGCGCAGTGAACGAGACGCTGAGCGCCATGTCTGCCGACCCGTCACTCGCCGTTACTTCAGCTTCTGCAACACCCAACTCCAGGCTCCCGTTCGAATCAACTAACGCTCCGGCGACAGGCGCAGGCAGGCCCGCGCCCCGGCCGGTCTGAACACCCACTCCGCCCGTCACTCCAGTGGGCGTGTCCGAATACCAAGCGTCATCGTGATACTGCGCAGTGATTGTAGCCGTCCGGAACGAGTTCCCCGGCGTGATCTTCGTAATTCGAAACGGCGTCCGCTCCAGATTCTCTTTCGGATACGAAATGGTGATCAGATCGCCCGGCAGCAGTCCCAGCGCTTTGACGCTGGTCTGAAACTGAATGTACAAATTCCCCGGAATCGATTTGTTCAGACCCAGCAGCAGCATTCTGGAAGCCTGGCTGAATGTGGAAAGCCCGACGGCGTCCCAGTTCATCGCCACTTCCTGCCCGCACAGATTTACATCGTCCTCGTCTTCGAGCGACAGGCTGTCCTGCTGATACTGGTTGAAGCTGTCCTGAAATTCCACCGAAAGCCGGTTCGGCGCGTCCTGTGCGCCGAGCTTCGAGATCTGCACGCTCGAACTTCCATCCCTCTCGCGCGCAATCGATGTGACATCGAATTCGTAAGCCGGCCATCCCCCGTTGAAAGGATTCGTCGCGTTACTGAAAGGCGGCAGCGCCGGCTGCTGCAGGGCGAACGTATTTTCCACCCTCGCTTCGATCAGCCCGGAAATATTCAGCACCAGATACATGCTCGATCCGTTTCGGATCGACCGGATAATCTGCCCTGCGCCCTGGCTGAGATTCAACGCGAAATTGCATTGAAACCGCGGCAGCTGCACTGTCCCGCCGACCGGGTCATCGACGGCAATCGGCTGGTCGGCATATGCCGCGGCGCTCGCGAAGCTTGCCAGATCGATCTGCTGCATCGTGTAGCCGGAGCGCATCAGAATATCCAGCAGCACCCACGCCGGATTCGCCGAAAACTGTTCTCCGAGGAAATTGCCGTTTGTATCGAACTGCCAAAGCTTCAGGCCCTGCATCAGCACCTGCACGGACGGAATACTGGTTCCGTTATTGATTCGATTCGGAACAACCACTGACAGGTACGCCATGCTGCCGTACGGATCGCCCTGCATGTTCCCGTGACCGTCGGTGAAATTGGGATCCTGCGCGCCGTTCCGCGTTCCGGGCGTGATCAGGTTGTACCAGCCCGAAGACGTCATGTTCATTCCGTTCACGCCCAGGGGGATGACAATGTCGTTGACCAGCACTGTGAGGACGCCCTGAATCTCTCCCATCCCAAGCAGCACTTCCATGCGCGTAAGATTCCCGTCACTCCGCGAAAACACGACATCCGGCGTCGTCCATTGCGTTCCGTACACGAGCGGAACGAAATCGTTGTACGCCGCGGTGTTCTGCTGAACTGCGGAAAGCTGCTGCTGGCTCTGGCCCGTGCCGCGCACCAGAATTGTCGGTGGCAGATACTCGATGCCGCCGAAACGCCCGGTGGTTCGCCCCAGCGTATCGGCGCCGAACATGCCGCGCTGCTCGCAGTCGGCGCGATCGTACGAGCAGCTTGTGAACGGCACATTGCCGTCGAGATTGCCCACGCCGTTTGTCTGATCGGGAGAATAGCCGCAGCGATAGTAAAACGAATATTTCCCGCGCGCGGGCCCGCCGTCTACAGCCTCCAGGCGCTCCGCCGCCGTCGTCGGAAATCGCCAGGGACACATCCGTTCCACTCGCACATTCGGAACGACAGTCCGCTGCATCGATATACGATTCATTGCGCTCAGGCGGAATGTCGATTCCGTAATGCTGTCGGGCGGATTCATCAGGCCGGAAAAAAGAACGACCGCATCAGTCGTCGCGGCCCCCGCCGTAAGGTCGAAAAAGACGCACGAAACCGTAAGCTGCGCGCCTTTGAATCCGGTCTGCTGCTCGATTTCCGAAAGCTCGGAATCCGCGTTGGCCAGTTCGAAACTCAGCTTCGGGGGACCACCCACCTGCGTGTCGGACGCAAGCTGCGCTTCGAACCGGCTTTGACGGATGACGCGCCCCTCATACGCGGTCCCGTTCCACGTAATGCTCTGGCTGCTCCAGTGCCGCCGAGAGCCGTCGCTCAGGGTGCAGTCGAAAAGAAACAGTGGCGTGTCGGCGCTGAGCTGCTGCTTGGCTGTGAGTGCGTTTTCCATTTCTCAAACCCGTGAACTCAGCGTGATCTCGCACGACGAAAGACCCGGACCTGTGCTGGTCATCGTCAGTTCGTCGCCGGTGAAATAAGTTTCCTGATATATGCCAAGCGGCGCGCCCGTTGCTTTGTACGCCGATGGGTAGGGCTGCGCCTCCACCTGCAGTCCCCAGACACTGATGGATTGCCCGGTCGCCAGAACAATCGAGAATGTCGACTGCGCCGCGCCGGTGCTGCCCTGTCCGCTTAAATACGCGCGTTTCCAGACCGGCCCGACGCTCACGATCGTCTGCGTGAAATCTCTCTGCAGCGCAATCGCCCCCGCAACATCGCTTCTGAGATACGCGCTGAAACATGTCACATAGTTTCCCGAAATGGCGAGGGTTTGCTGAAGCGCCTGCGCTCCCGGAGTCGGATTCGCAACAGATGATGCCCGCTGTGTTCCGAGAGGATCACCCATACCCGCCGTGACGCGCAGCAGACCGGCCTGCCAATTCGATTGCGACAGCGTTTCGCTCCACCCCAGCAAATTCGCCATTGGATCGACAAATGCAAATGGCGCAAACTGCCCCTGCGACGCGGCAAACAGGTTCCGCAGATTTTGCACCTCGGCATTCGTCAGGTCCTGATACGAAAGTCTCCACTCGATCTGCCCCGCCGTTGTATCCGGCAGCATGATCTGCGCGCCATTCTCGAGACTATTCGTGATCGCGCGCCATCGGCGCGACCGGCCGGCGGGAAACTGCGCCATGCTTCCCGCACCAACCTGTGGATACCAGTTCATGCAATCTCCTCAATCACCACCGTCGTCTGTCCGTTCATTTCGCGTTTCATCGTTGCGTCGAACCGCTCTCCGGAAAGCACGCAGTTCGGCACATTCGATCCCGTGAGCGGATCGGTAAATGCAAAAACAGCCCCTCCCTGTTGCTCGGCGAACGCGATCACGGCGCCCAGCTCCTGTTCGTCCAGCAGCGTCAGGTTCACCGTCCACCGCCTTAGTCCCGTTCCGGCTAGTCTGAATTTCTGCTGGCTGCCGTCGAGGAATCGCACCGCCTGCGTGGCGAAACGCACGCTGAAATCCAGTGGATATTGAGCCACTGCGCCGGTCTTCAACACAGGAAACGTCGCCATCGGCCTACAGGCTCCTCACCACCCCATTGATCGGATGCATGTTCAACATCGCCTCACGAACCGCGCTCGCAATGTCATCGCTGTGATCCAGAAAAGACTTACTGTCCAGCGCATTCACGTTCACCGTCACCTGTTGCGGCGTTGTCGCCTGACTGCCGCCCGCGGGCGTGGCAGCGTTCAGGTTCCCGCTGATCGACACCGGCGGCGGCGGCGTATAAATCGGCAGCGGCATGGACGCCGAACTGCCTCCTCCAAACAAACTCGCGATTCCGGAGATCAGCGGTGAGAGCAGCCCGAGTCCGCCGAGCAGGCTCGACGCAATTCCGCCGGCCGCGCCTAACGCCGACCGCGCGCTCTGTGCTGAAGTATTGCCCTGAATCGCCTGAGTATTTGCCTGGATCAACGCCGCCTGCTGCTGGTATGCCGCCTGCAGCTGCGCGATCTGCTGTCCCGCCTGCGAAAGGGAGCTCGACAGATCGGTGTCGTTGCTCGATACGCCCACTGCGATCGTCGGCGGCGCCGGAATGCCCTTCTGCCCTTTCGGCTTCACAATTCTGAATGTCTCTTCAATGCTGCGCTTCGCCATTTCGCTCTTCCCGTTCCGTCTCGTCCCGCAAAATCAGAAATGCGTCCACCTTGCGCGCCTCCAGATCGACCGAATCCTGCACGCCAAGCCTGCGCCGCACCAGGAACTCCTCCACCAGCGCCAGACTGTCGCCGGTGACCAGCGATTTCGGGCACTCCTCGACATGCACGTGCCCGCGCCCCCACACGATTCGCGGCGTCGCTCGTTCCGCTGCCGGCATGAATCCGCAGCGCCGCGCTGCCTCCAGGCCGTGTCGCCGGCAAGTCTCGCAATTCCACCCGGCCCGGGTCTGCGATTGGCCGCTGGCGATCACAAAATGGAACGCGACGATCAGTTTTTTCTTTCGTTCTCCGTTAGCCCGCACTCAGCTTTGATGGCAGCGAGCGCCTCATTGAACAATTCCTCGGGTCCGCGCTCGGTCAGTAACTGCGGCGTCGCCGCGATCCCATCGATCTCCAGCCCGCGAATCTCTTCCAGCCCCCAACTCAGATACAGCCGGTCGATTTCCGCCCCCAGCAGGCTCGCCTCCATGTCATTCTTCGCGTCGCGTCCGGCTTCGAAGTACTCGATCTTCGCCGCGAGGTCCCGGACCTGCCGCATCAATTCGATTCGCCGCCCGAATGTCATGCGCGCAATCACGAAATCCACCCCGGGCTGCGCCCGCGACGCCACTACTTTTCGGCTCTCCCATCTCGTGCTGCCCTGTGCCGGCGTCATCCGAACGCCACCACGATTTCGTCTGCGGCCGAGCCCTGCGCCCGCGTATCGCTGAACTTCCACTGCAGACGTTTGTCCGAATCGTCGAACTCCGGCACACTCGGCACCAGACTCTTCAGATAAAGTCCGAGCAGCTGTCCCGGAATCTGCCCCAGCTGGAACATCACGCTCACCGGCGCCTGTTGCCGCGCCGCCTGATACAGGGCGGTGGTCGCCTGGTCGTCCTGACCGAACAACTGCAGTGTCATCGTCACCGATCGCGGCCCCGGCACAACCGCCAATGGCACGCTTGTTCCAAATTCCTTCGAGCGCGTTTCGATGTTGTTTTGCACTTCAATCGTCGCCGCCGAGACGGAAAGAAACTGTGTCGGAAAGACTCCCAGCCACACTTGCCCAAGATTTCCGGGCACCGGTGCATAACTGAAACCGTCCAGCGCCGGCTCCGCCGGAAAGCCGGTCTGTCCGCCCTGCCCATTCACAAACGACGAGCTGTCGATCAGATCCTGCGCCACTCCCCTGAACTGAAACTCATGAAAGTCCCCATTGAGTTTCACGGTCATCGTGTCCACCGCGGCCCCTGTCATGACTCTTTGCACCGCGGTCGCCGGATCCCAGTAATCGAAAATGCTGAACGTCGGCAATTGCTCCGCGAGACCATACGTTGCAGTCTGCCCGAGCGGCGCATTCGCAACGGGCGCCGCCGAAAACGGCGCGTTCAATACTACTGTCGAGGGATCCACCACCTGACTCACGAACCGGATCTCGCCCCCCGACGTGATCGCCTGCCCGGCCGTGAGGCCATGCGGCGTGGCGAAAGCGATGTTTGACGTCGTGCAGCTCGGCCCCGCTGCGTTCCCCGCCCAAAGCGCACCCGCCGCTCCCAGCGCCGACTCGATCAGCGGCCCGTGTGACGGCAGCGTCGCCGGGTCCGGCCAGTCCCGCATATAAGAGGTCAGGTCGAACGACGTCTCGAGGCGCATTCCCTGCGGCATTCCCTGCCAGGTGCGGCTCCCGGTTTTATCCAGCCGCTGACTCTTTTGCCGCCGCTGTTGCGCCGTCAGCTTCACTGCCGGAATCCGATTCCCTGGCGCAATCGCCGGCGCCTGCCCATATGTGCTCTCCCGCCCCACATACCAGCGGTTCGCTGTTGATGAAATGTAAGCCATTCCTTACCTGCTGACCTCCACGTCAAAACCCACCTTTGCCACCTGCAGAAAATTGTTCCCGCCCCGCACAACCGCCCCGTAGCTCACCTCATAGCCGCCGGGATAGAAAAGGCCCGATCCCCAGTCGCCCCGCGAGGCATCCAGTAACGCGCAGATCGCATCCGCATAGACCTCGGTGTTCGTCTGCAGATCGGCCAATTTGTCCTGCGAGTAGCGCGCTTCCACCACCACATGGGCCGTGCCCGAGAACTGCCGGAACTTCTCCTTCAGCGTGTTCGAAATTTTGTCGCAGTACACGAGCACCAGCGGATACTGCACATACCCCGTCTTCTCGCTGATGTCCACGCTCGCGTTCATCGCCACGATCGTGCGCGCACTCACGGCCTGAAGAGTCGAATCATTGGCGATCATCGCGGCGATCCGCACATTGGCTCCGTTGCTTGTCGAGTTCAGCATCGATACGACGATCGATGTCACTGTCCCGCTCACTCCCGCCATCGCATTAACCCCGCAGCGTCATTCGCGTGATCGGACGCATGAAATCCGGTTCCTGACCTTTTCCAGGCAGACGCCCCGCGGTCATCTGGCCGGGAACATATAAGAAGGTCGCGTTTACCGGCAGCAGCACATCGTTCTGCATCAGCATCGCGGCCAGCGTCGTACCCGCAAAGACGTTGAAACCCGCCACGTTCGCCGGCGGATTACTCACCGCCACTGTCATCAGATTGCCGTCCGGCACCGCGAGCGACACCGGATCCGACGCCGCGCCTTCCTGGTTCTCCCGATTCACCCACGTCACGCACGCATAAAATGTTCCGCCCGGTTGCGGACCCGGCGTCTCTGACAGAATCGGCGGCGTCGCCTGCAAAACCGGATCGCTCACCAGTCCGAATCCGCTCGCAATAAAGTTCTCGCGCGCATCCGTCGCCAGATTGGCGTACTGCTGCCACTTTGCCTGATAACGGTCGACCAGCTGGCTGAAGTATGCATCGCGGTAGACCAGCGCCAGCGAGTGCATTACCTCCCAGCGTTTCAGCGGCGGCGTCACGACAATATGTGAAAGGTGAAGTGCCGGTCCCCATGGCAGTTCCAGCACCGGCCGCGGCCGATTCAGCCACAGTTTCAGATCCGTGCCGATTTCTTCCACCGCCAGCCGCATCTTCCTCGACACGTTGATGTTCGTGCCCAGCGCAACATCCAGAAGACCGGCGTCCTGATCCGTCAGATCGTCAATTGTGCACGCCGGACCATCCACAAATAACGCCATCTTCAGCTCCGCTCTTTCGGCTCTTTCGCCTTCTTCATTTCGTGCGCAGGAATCACCATTACCTGCACGCGCTTTGCGGCTTCTTCCTGTTCCCGCGCCTCCCGGGCAGCCTGGTGCGTATCGTAGAAGTCCTTCGCCTCTTCCGCTTTCGCGAGGCGCGCGCTTCCTTCCGCGATCAACCGGGCCGCCACATGGCGCGGCGCTTCCGTCGCAACGCCGGGTTTCCCGCCCTCCGGCGTTTCGAGGCTCACAATGACGAAGTTCTCGCCCTTCAGGGCCTCTGCCGTTTCCCGAACCTTTTTGTAATAGGACCGCAAATCCATTCGCTCTCTCTCCTCTGTAGAACAAAAAGGGGCGAACCACCGGATACAGTGATCCACCCCGCGCGCGCTGACATCGTTCGGCCCTCAGGCCCGCATCGCTTTCGTCAGCTGTTGATCTGGACCGCGAAACCGTTCCGCAGAATCGCGCACCCGTACAGCACGTCGACCGTGAATTGCTGCGAGAGCGTATTCGGCTGATAGCTCATCGTTACGCGCATTCCGAAGTTGCCGAGTTCCGCGTACTCCGCAATGGCGCCTGTTCCCGGCAGCGGCTGTGGCAGCCGGCGAATCACCAGCCCGATCGCGTCCTTCGCGAAAGCGAGATTATGCGTATTCACGTTCGGCGCCGAGCCCGTTGTGGGCACAAATTGCGACCGGAATACGAAGAAGTCTTTGACCTTCCCCATGCTTCCGTCGATCACCGCCCGCAGCCCGGCTTCTCCGACATTCGAGTACTCGCTGAAGCGCGGAATCTGCCGCATCGCCGAATAGGTGTTGCTGTCAACTACGAGGTACTTTGGCGCGCTCGCCGGCACTTTCGCCTGGAACAGTGCCGTTTCCGCCTGATCGATTACCGCTTCCGTAATCGGCGTCGATGCCGCACCCAGCGGCGTGTTCGCGGTGAACCCCGCATACAGGTTCAGAAGCGATGTCTCGATGCTGTCCGCAATCGCGACCACCGCAGGCTGCATATAGACCTTCAGCAGGTCCGGCACCGCGAGCACCTTCGTCACGTCCGGAATCTGAAACGTTGCTTCCGCGTGCGTATTCAGCACGATCTGCGCATTCCCCAGCGCCGGATTCTGCGGCGTTACCGTGGCGTTGCCGGTCCCGGTAACGTCCGCCAGGTTGTTGGCCACAAGCTGCGGCGCGATCGGTACGTTAACCGTGTCGCCCGCCTGCGCCAGAGTCGGTTCATAATCGCGATTCACCAGGTTCCCCATGACAAGGTTCCCGGTCAGCGCCGGCAAAGCATCTGCCGCCACCAGTTTGACAATCGCGCTTGCTACATTTTGAGGCGTTATTGCTGGCATTTCTCTCCTTTATTCCCTTCTTGGCTTCTTTCCTGCGGCACGCGGCGCAAGCCGCGTTTCGGCCTCCGCCGTCACCGCGACTGCGTCGATACCACGCGCAGAATCTCCCGACGCACCCCGTCCAGTTCGTCTTTGCTCATCAGCGGGCTGATCCTGTCGAGATCCACTCCGGCGCCATTGCCGTGCGGCATCTTCTGCGTTCCCGTCATCCCCGTCCCTCCCGCGATTCGGGCAGGCAGAAACTCCGGGTTCTCCTGCACGAAACTCGTCAGGAACTCGACGATCGGCTGCTCCCCGTGCTCTCCATGCGCCACCAGATGCCCGTCCTCCGCGCGCCCGATAGCATCCTGCACAGCTTTGTAAGCCAGATCGACTTTGGTTACTCCCAGCTTCTGCAGCTCCGCCCGAATATTCGCGCTCCTCTGGGCTTCATCGGCAACGGCCCGGCTGCGCTTGTTCTCTTCCACGAGTTCGTTGACTCGTTTCTCGAGCTGCTCGCGCCGCCGCCGTTCCTCCTGCAATTCGGCCTTGTACGCCGGCTCCCGCCGCGCCGTATCCCGCCGCATATATTCATCGACCGCCTGCTGCACGATCATCCCAACGTCCACTGCTTCGCTCATGGTTCCTCTCTGCGTTGTTTTCCTCTGCGTCTCCGGCGTTTCTGCGGTGAAAAAATGCGTGTCGGTCACCCTTCAGACGGGGCCTCCGCGTCGATCTCCGCCGCAATCCTGCTCTTGATCTCCTGCCGCGCGTCGCACAGATACTTCATCGCCACGCGTTTCTGCACCTGTTTGGTCAATGTCGGCGACTGAATGCCCAGCGCCAGCAGGTTTTTGGCATCGTTTACATCGGTGCTGAAATCGCTGATGTCGAACTCGTCCATTCCGGTGACGTCCACCACGAGTTCGTCCTGCCTGGCCGCCACAATCGCCGCCAGCACTCTCCGAATGGCGTCTTTCAGCGTGTCGCCGTATGCCCGCAGAATCTCCTGCGTGATGCTGAAATCCCACTGCTGGCTCAACCCCGACTGCGGCGCACCTGACGTCCCGCTCGCCTGCTGCATCAGATACGACACCCGGTAGATTTCGTTCTTCAGGCGCGTCAGATTGTCCGCCGCAATCTGATAAACGTTTCCGCCCGGCTCGGTCCACCCGAACCGGTCGCCCGGCCCCAGCTGGATGTAGTAGCTTTCCCCTGTGATCTGCTTGAATTCGCGGTCCGAATAAATCACCGGCATGGCGAACAGCCCCATCGTGAGCGCCCACGCCAGCGCGTTCGATTTGTTGAAGTGTTCCAGCTGCAGCAGCGCGATTTTGTTCGTCAGCCACAGCCCCTCGCTCACGTTCAGCTCGAAAACGGGTACGCGCCCGATCCCTGCCAGTCCGTGCTTCCCCTGATCCACCAGCTCAACCGGCTTCCCCTCCC
>Ga0335085_10015700_pt1 | contig 10974 bp, 10 predicted proteins | sample Lox_Sample_45_FD_206712 | JGI IMG/M metagenome (GOLD analysis project Ga0335085, IMG submission 206712) | Soil microbial communities from Loxahatchee National Wildlife Refuge, Florida, United States - Lox_Sample_4.5 | ecosystem: Environmental > Terrestrial > Soil > Wetlands | place: USA... | reverse complement strand
GCAAGGAGTGGGAGGAGCATCACGAGCGGTTCCGCAAGCGCCATCTCGGGTTCTCTCGCTACGCCTACCTGTTCTGTGACGGCATCCACGTGAACGTGCGGCTCGGGGAGGACCCGAAGGTGTGCCTGCTGATCGTGATCGGCGTGCGTGAGGACGGCGAGAAGGAGCTCCTGGCGGTCGAGGACGGCTACCGCGAGAGCACCGAAAGCTGGGCGGGCGTGTTCCGCGACATGAAGCGCCGCGGCCTGAACGAGCCCAAGCTCGTCGTCGCCGACGGCGCGCTCGGCGCGTGGGCCGCGCTCCGCGACGTCTACCCGGAAGCCGGCGAGCAGCGCTGCTGGTTTCACGCCTCGGGGAACATCATCGACTGCCTGCCCACAAGCGTCTGCGCGCGCGCGCAAAGGGGCTGCTGTCGGAGATCATCGAGGCGCCGACCCGCAAGGACGCGCGGCTGGCGCTCGAAGTGTTCCGCGAGGAGTACGGCGCCAAGTACCCCAAGGCGTTGGCCAAGCTCGACCGCGACTGGACCCAGCTGACCGCGTTCTACGACTACCCCGCCGAGCACTGGCGCCACGTACGGACCACGAACCCGATCGAGAGCGCGTTCGCCACAGTCCGCCTGCGCACCAGGGTGACGAAGGGCGCCGGCTCGAAGCCCGCGGCGCTGGCGATGGCCTACAAGCTGCTCGCGACCGCCCAGGAGCGCTGGCGGCGATTCAACGGCCACCACCTCGTCGCCGAAGTGCTCGACGGCGCCAAGTTCAAGGACGGCATCCGGGTCACAGACGACAACAACCACGACGACGGAATGACGGACGAGAAGGTCGCCGCCTGATCGTCTCTTCATTGTCAATCCACAACATTTGACAATTCTCCTCGATGCTGGCTAGAGAGCCAATGCGATACTCCGGGGGGCGGGACGATGGCAAGGTGACGCCGGTCGGTGGTGCCGACCGAGCTCCGGCGTGGTGAGGGTCGTTCAGCGGCTCGCGTTAGCGTCTGCCGTCGGCTGCGTCCCGTCTGATCGACGCGGCGCCAAGCTGCGCGAGCTCGTGCTCCATTGACTCCAGGGTGATCTCGACCACGGCGGCAGCAGGCGTGAACGCGTATTCGCCGGATGGAGTGAGGGTCGAGAAGCAGATGGCCGGGAATGCCTTGTGGCGCGCCCAGAGCCAGTCTTCCAGTTTGCGGATCTCCGGGTGTGCGGAGCGGCATGAGTAGCCGTAGATCCGTACGTGACCGGGGGTCGCGCCAAGTAGTTGGAGGGGCTGACCGAAGCCCTGAAAGCGGTTGGCGTGGTAGTGCAGGGGGGTGAGGGTGGACCGAGCCAAGTTCCAGTCGCGAAAGAAGTATCGCGGCCCGTCGGGATACGGGGTCGCGTCGGACACGGGTGGGGTGATCACCCTCGTGCCTCGCTGATCGCAGGAACGACACCGCAGTCGGACCGGGCAGGTCCGGGTCGCCGTCTGGACCTCTCGGCTCCAGTGGGGAGCCTTATGCCACGCGTCACGGGGGCAGCGGCGTGCACGGCTTGGATCGGCTGGATCGACCCCTTCGCTCCCAAGCTGCGTACCAGCTCGCGGCCGTACAGAACAGGCGAGACCGGCGCGTCCCGCGCGTGAACGCATGTGTATTCGTCGTTCGCGTCGTTCGTCATGACTTGTCTGGACACGCGGTGCGCTTGAGGGCGGCCAGCGCGAAACGGCCCGCGGCGCACCGCGCCTTGGGGAGAGGCGGCGCCTCAGAGCGCCGTGCGGTTCACGCTAATGCGCGTTTTGAAGCGTGAGCGAAGGACAGCGCCGACGTTCGCCGGCCGACGGGGTAGAGACAGTCATCGCGGTCCAGGCTAAGGCCATGATCGGAGGTAGTAGGGTTTTGGCCGCGATGGAGGAGACCCGCCATCGGTTCCACGAGGCGTTGAGGGAACTCGAGCGGAAGACGCTCGACGGCTTCGAGCTGGTGATCGAGCAGCTGGACCGGGCGCTCCAATCGGTTGCCTCGCGGGCCGTCGAGCTGGCCGCGATGGTGGTCGCTGATGATGACCGGATCAACCGGCGCTACCGGGAGATACACGCGGACGTGCTATCGCTGCTGGCACGCCAGACGCCTGTGGCCGGCGACCTACGGCTCGTCGCGGCGCTGTTGGACATCATCCGCTGCATTGAGCGCATGGGCGATCAGTGCGCGAACATCGCCAAGCTGGTGCCGCTTTCGAGCTCCGAGCCGACGACGGACACGGTCATCCTCGCGGCGATCGAGCGGATGGGTGAGCTCGTGCGCTGGCAGGTGGCGCAGGCCGAAGAGGCGTTTGACACTCGTGACGTCGCGCTGGCTCGGGACCTCGTTAGCCGTGACGGTGAGATCAACCGGCTCGACCGCGAGGTCTTCAACCGCGCGCTCGAGATCGGAGATAATCCGGAGGTCCGCGAGTGGGCGATGTTCATGATCCTCGTCGCGCGTTGCTTGGAGCGCATCGCCCAGAACACGGTCTTCATCGCCGAGCAGACGGTGTTCGTCGTGATCGGGCTGTTCCGCGAGGTCGAGAGCGGATCGCAGCTCGCATAGGAGACCTTCGCTCCGTCCGGGAGCGGCAGCCGATCAGGAAGCCGGCAGCCCCGTCGGGCGTGGAAGATGTCGAGGAGCTGTTCGTGATCATGAGCGGACCCGGCGGGTTGGTGCTATCAACTGGGTGGGCGGCATGCCGAACTGCGGACGACGATCGCGTTCTGCGAATGGCTCGTGGGATGCGGCTTTCCGACGGCCCGTCGTACTGGACGGCGCGCGGTCTCGACTCGGGCGAGATCGCAGGGCTCGGGGGCGCCCGGCCGGACCTGGAACCTCAGCTGCCGGATCGCCACCAGCAACGAAGGCGGGGACTAGGCGCAACCCAGCTCATCATCGCCGCTGACCACGCGGCGGCGATCGTCGATCCCTCCGTCGCGTTTTATCTCCTGGGTCGACGGGCACACCCCGGCGTCACGCCAAGTGCCGAGCGTATCGGCCTGACAAACCAGGGACCAGTGCGGCTGCTAGCGATAGCAGGATCCGGCTCGCTTACAGCGACCGACGGCTCGATTGACCGGCCGCCCAATGCGCCGCTGCAGGATTCGGGCGAGCGTCTAGTGGCGTCGATCTCAGCCTGCGAGCGGACGAACGCGACCACCGCGGCCTGGACGATCGATCCGACTTCTCTCTGTCAGGCGTGGAGGTAGGAGAATGCACGCGATGGGCGAGACCCGGGCTGAGACGGACGCCAACGAGAGCGAGCATGCCCTGGTGCATGGGCCTCGTGGCCCCGAGCGCGCTGACGCGCCGGCGGGTGACCGCCATTCGCTGCGGCGGTGGCTCGCCTTTGCTGCGCGGCGCGAGCGGCGGCTCGAACAGACCGGGAGCGACCCAGATCCGCGGTTCACATTCGCTAACGAGCGGACTTTCCTAGCCTGGAACCGGACGGCGCTCGCGCTGATCGCTGCTGGCCTGGCCGTGGCGCAGTTCCTGAAGTTCAATCTTCACGGATTGCGGCTGATCATCGCGGTGCCGCTGATCTTGCTCGGCGCCGCGCTCGCGCTCGCCAGCTACTTGCATTGGGAGGACAGCGAGCGGGCGATGCGACTGCGGCAGCCGCTTCGCTACTCGTCGATGCCGCGTGTGCTGACCGGAGGGATCGCGGTGATCGCCGCGGTCGGCGGGATCCTGGCAATCGTGGACCGGTTGGTGCATTGAATCGGCTCGCGCCTGGGCCGCCTGGCGAAGCCGGGACGCCGCCGCCCGCAACGGACGATCCAGGCCTGGCGCGCGAGCGCACCGCCCTGGCGTGGACGCGGTCGGCTTTGAACATGGCGGCGAGCGGCACGTTGATCGCGCGCGCCGCCTTTGTCGGGCATCTGGCCGCGTTCGGCGTCGTGACTGCGATTGCGATGGCGACGCTGGCAGCGCTGACGTGGCGCCACGGACGAGTGATTTACCATGAACGTCGCGAGACCGGGATGCCCGCCCATCTGCAAACCGCCGCCTTCGGCCTGTTGATGGCGGCCACCGTGTTGATCGCGGCGATCGCGATCGTGGTAACGGTCGCGATCTGAGGACCTCGTCACGGCGGACTGAGCAGGTTGACCCGCGGCTCGGCAGTGCGCTCCGGCAGGTAGACATCGCGCCGCCCCGCGTAGCGCGACCGCTTATAGGGTGTTGGGTGATGCGGTGGCGGCAGTTGCGTTGCGACGATCGAACTCGGAGGGACCGGGCCCATGATTGGGAGCTCACGGCGCGCGTCACTCTTGGGGTGGCCGTTGGCGTTGGGGCGTTGGCTGCGGTAGCGAGTCCTCGCTGGGACGTCGGCGATCTGCTAGTCGCGGTGTATTTCGCTGCTGTAAGCCTGATGCTCTGGGGTCAGAGCGCTCGAATTAGGCGCACACGATCACTGGCCCCGTTCACAATGATCGTTGCCGTCGCGCTTGGCGTCGCGTTTGCCTCGGGATTGCTACTGGCGATCGCCGATCTCGCCACTGGTGGTTCTCTCTAGCTGACAGGCCGACCAGAGGCGGGTAGCGGAGGCGCTTGCCAGCCCGGGCCTGTGCTCCGCTTGCGTAGGGATGCCCCGGGTCGGCGCCACATTGGAGGACGGGCGTGGCTTCCGCTCCCGCCCAGGAGGCAGGCGTCCGGACACGCGCCGTGCGAGGAGGCTGCGGGGCCGAGATTGCCGATGTCCCCGGCGACGTTGACCGCTTGCTTCTCGCCTGCGCGGCAGTCTCGCCCAGACCGTCGCTCGTTGCGCCGACCAGCAGCCGCGCTCATGTGGCCGCTTGAGGCGCAAGGTGTCCACGCCGAGCATGGGACGGGAACCACGTATATAGGACGCGCGCCACGCGATTGGGTTGATCGGCAACGGGTTCGACGGCCTGCAATCGGATTACGCGCGGCGATCGTGCTCGTTCGGTGTGCTCACCTCGCGGGCCGTGGCGTCGGCGGGGCGATCCTCCGGGGCCGCTTCGGCCGTGCGGTCAAGCGCCAACGCTACGCGTTCGGTCACAGAGCGCGACACGGGGCTCTCACGAGGCCACGTCAACCGCGCCTCTCGCCTCGCTTCTCGGCACATTGTGTTCGCGGCCGCTTCCGCGCGTTCTCGGCGTGGTTCAGGAGGGCGGGTTTCACCGGCGGTGGCAGCTTCCGGTTTGGGGTCAGGAACCAGCGACGTCCGCACCCACTGCGGGTAGCGGTCCGTGGTTCGCACCCGGAACCGGTCAGGCGACGAGGGAAGGGCCGGTCGACCATGCTGCATCCCGCCAACCCCACGGTCGCAGAACCATGCGCCCGATGGACCCATCAGACGCTCCGGGTTGTGTCAAGGCTCACAAACAATCGTTAGACATGCAGTTTTGCGACTCGGCTAGGCTCATCGGTAGTGAGCGGGCTTCGTCGAATGCCGAGGCTCCCACAGGAGCTCCCGCAGACCCAGACGGCGATTGAGTTCGCCGAGCGGGTACACGCTGGTCAGCATCGCGGGGACGGCACCTCGTTCATCCTGCATCCGCTCGAGGTCGGTTCGCTGCTCTACTACGCGGGCGCTGCTGACTACCTGGTCGCGGCCGGGGTCTTGCACGATGTGGTCGAGAAGGCTGACGTGTCGGCTGCGGAGCTGCGCGAGCGGTTCGGACCGCGGGTCACTTCGCTTGTGCTCGCGGTCAGCGATGACGATCGAATCGTCGACTACGAGCCCCGCAAAGCCGCTCTGCGCAGGCAGGTATCGGGCGCGGGCGAGGATGCGCTGGTTCTATTTGCGGCGGACAAGCTCTCCAAGCTGCGCGAGTTGCGCCGTGAGGCTGCGGCGGATTTCGGGGACAGCGTCACGCCAGGTCGGGTCCGGAAGCTGCGGGCTCGGCGAGTGAGGCACTATCGCCGTTCGCTGGCGCTGCTCGAGGAGCGCATCCCGGAGTCTCCGCTCGTCAGGGAGCTGCGCGACGAGCTGAACGTGCTCCTACGCGATCGGGATCTCGCCGCCGCGCTCTGAACTCGCCCCTCACCGGGAGAGCAGCACCAGAGCGTTCGGTCGGCCGTGCCGACCGATGGGCGTCGGTTATCGCGGGCCGCGTGGAAGCGGGTGGCGCGGCTCGCTTCGCGCGGAGCGGTTGGCGCGGCGACGAGTCCGCTACGGCTGCCTGCGCGGGAGAGGCATATGCCGCGAGCCGGCAGCGGCGGACGCTGTGACCGCTTCGGCGTGTCGGCGTATGAGGTCAGAAGCTCATCCTGTGGCCGCTGTTGCAGCGGCCTCGTCGCGCTTGCCGGGGCTACCAAATGCGCGGGCTGTGTGCCAGCTCGGCGCGCCCCAAACGCAAACTTGAAACCGCTGGGACACAGCTGTTGATCCGACTAGCCAAGGCATTCGCCTGGAAGGGTCGCGGTTGCGACGGGTCCTGCGGCCGGGCGGGGTCAGGTACTTGTCGTCCCTCGCGGTGTGTACGGGGAGGTGCCAATCGCACACGTACGAGTTGTGCTCAGGGCCACGGACTTCGTTCCGGCGTTTCCAACCGCGTGGCAGAGGAAAAGCGAGGCGCCAGCAGCCGGAGTGATCCAGACGTCCCCCTCCGCTGCCGGGGCGTCCGAGCCGCCAGGCGCGAACGCGATCGTCGCTCCGTTCGCGGCGTAGGTGACAAAGCAAAGCCTTCGCCGGCGGGCCCGGACGGCTCCGCTGTTAGCGGGCGAGCGTCCCGTCGGCTAACTTCGGCACGTTCGCCGTGGCTGGAATAGCGGCGGAGCGGCGACCAGATCGGCTGGGCGCGGCCGTCTGCTTCGCGCCGATAGACGGAAGCCTCGTCGACCACGATCAGGCCGCCCAGCGCCAACGCACGGTCGTGAATCCGGCAGTCTGGTCGTCAGGCCGGCATCTGGGTGGTGAGCTGGGCGAGTTCGTCCGGCCGGTGGCCGTGGTGGCGTAGGAGCGCCACGAGTTCGCGCGCGTTCGCGATCAGTTCGGTCTGTTGAGTGGCTGCGGGGTTGTCGGTCGGGGCGGTCAGGGGCGGGTCGCGTTGGCGGACATGTCGGTCACCCGCAGCGGGTGACCGAGACGCCGCTCTCGCCGATCGGGATCATCGGGTCGGGGTTCGCCTCGCCGGCGAAGCGGTGCGTGATCCAGGTCAGCATGTCCTCCTCGAACACCGGGATGAAGTTCCCATGGCTCTGGCCCGGGTAAACCCACCGTTCCACGTCCTGACGGATTCCGCACAGGTGCTGGGCGAGCAGCTGGCTGGAATGCGTCGGCACGAGGTTGTCCGCGCCGCCGTGCAGGATCAGCAGCGGAACCGGGCTGGCCGACTTGAACTGACCCGGGTCGTTGGCGACCATCAGCCGCTTCCAGGCGGGCACGGTGAACGGGCTGGCCTTGAACAGCTTGTTCGGCGGGTCGCTTTCGGCGCCCGTCGGGCCTGGGCATTGGCTCGTTTCGGCGGCCCTTTGGAAACTGAGGCCCAGCGGGGTCAGCACCCGCGGCAGCGGCGCCGCGCTTCCGTAGGCGAGATGGAAACCGAGCTCGACCATCAGCCAGAGCATTGGGTCAAAATGATTCAGCAAGCGCAGGCGGTCATAGATGTACTGAAACTCGGCCGGCGGGGCGGCTGCGGCAGCCCCGACAAGATCCAACTCAGGCGCGTAGCTGCCAGCGAGCTCGAGCGCGAACAGCGCGGCTTGCCCACCCTCGGAGTACCCCCAGACGGCGTAGCTCTTGGAAGCGTGCGCCGCCGGCAGCTGACCGGCGGCGCGGACGCTGTCGATCACGTTGCGAGCCGCGACCAAGCCGACGAGGTACGGCAGCGGCTTGCCCGCCGGCTGCATGTCCGGGGTGACGATCTCAAAGCCGGCCTGCAACATCCCGTTGTACGTCGCGTTGTCGACGTCCCCCTCAAGCGAGAACGCGCACACAGGCGCGATCCCGATCGTCGGATGCGCAATCGCGATCACTGGAAACCCGCCAGCCGGCACAGGCCCCGTGGGCACGCGGAGCGACGCGACGACGGGGATGCGATGCCCCTGCTCATCCTCGGAGACGTACATCACCAGATACGACGTCCCGTCTGTCCCACGGGCCGCTACCTGCTCGTACTTGATCACCGTACCGACCCCACCCGGAAGCCGCTTGGGCGGCGTGTAGAAGGCCGGGAGCTTCGGATCGCTAGCGGTCGAGGAGGTCTTGGCAGCGCCCGGCTTGCTCGCGGCTTGCAAGTTCTCACCGCAGGCAACTGGCACCAACCCCGCAGCGACGAACATCGCCAGCGCACTGCGGCGGATCCGTCGCCCGGTCACAGCCAGCCAGCCAGCCGCGCCTGCGCGGCCCACCAAGGCCTCAACTGTTCGTCACCTTCATACCCCATCTTGACCCGGACGCCCGCACCGGCGTGATCGGTTTGCCACTTTCCATTCACGCCGACGAGGTGGACGGCACGATCGCGTTGGTATCTCGCGGCCTAGAAACCCTGACTAGCCTTGGCGACGAGGAAGCGTCGGCCGGCGCCACCACCGAAGCGTGTTTTGCCACCGGACGCGATCGTTGGTCCTGCTCGTGGGCAACGACCGTCAGGCGGTCTCGCTCACTAGCGCGACGGCCTCGAGGGGGAGTTCGCGGCTTGAAAGCAGCTGCTGCCGAAGCCCGGGCGGATGTGGTGGCAGCTTGAACGCTGTCAGCTCCCCGTGGTGAGCGTCTGCCTCGACGGCGAAGAACAGGTGGTCGCGGCCGGCGTAGTACCAGTGTTCGGGCGGCGCACCCATGGGTCCGATCCGACCCGTCATCAGCTCATCCGCTTCGCTCGCACAGGTGAGCGCTGCGTGGTGGTTTCGAGAGACGAACACGACGGCGGGCCGGGTGCGCTGGGCGTGGTATCGCGGGTGGGCGAGGCCCCATCCGCATAGGAATGCGTCGTACGCGCGGAGCTTGTCGCGGTTGTAGGAGGGACGGTCGGTGAGGTCGAGTTCGATTAGCAGGTCGAAGGTGGCCTTTGTGGCGTCGATGCGCAGCTCTAGAGACAGGTCGGGCTTGATCTCGGCGAAGGTTTTGAGTTCGACGTCGATGATCGCTTGCCCGTCGGGCACTGGGATCTCGTTGAGCGTGATCGGGTGTCGGTGCTGGCCAGAGCCGACTTGTGGCACGGGGTAGCGGCCGGTGGCGTAGCGGGGGGTTCGCCAGCGGTCGGTGGCGAGTTCGCCGGCGTTGCGGTGGAACGCGGTCGCCCATGCGAGCGCATGAAGGTCATGAGCCAGGCGGGCGGCGTTTGGCTGCTCGATCGGATGCCATTCGCGTTTCGGTGAGATCGCGGGCGCGGGCTCCCGCTGCTGTGCCACCTGCATGCCGCGGCGCGTCAGCGAGTACAGCAGCGGCGGCTTTCCGTCGGCGCTCGATTGCCGACGAAGGCCCGTGGTGTGCCGGGCGACGAGGCCGTGGCGGTAGAGCTTGACCAGCCGATCGTGCACGGTTCGAGGCGCCCGCCCGGGAAGCACGGCCCGCCCGATCAGGCTCGCGGGCACAAGCCCGATCCGGTCGAGCAACGCCATGACGGCGTAGTCCTCGTCGTAGAGGCGCGGGAGGTCGGCGGCACCGTCCAGCTGGTCGGCCGGCCGGATCTCGTTGATGCGCTCGAGGAAGACGACCTCGCGCAGCGTCTCAGGCGCAGGACGATCTTCTACGGGATTCGCAGGCGCCGAGGCGCGGCGGCCGACGAACCTGCGGATCGGGCTATTCGTGAAGTCCGTGGCGGCTGCCGGTGGGGGCTCGTAGTCGACCTTGACCTCGCGCTTCGCCGATGACTTCACCGACTCGGTCGGCTGAGTCTCGCCGCCAGGCTCGCTCCGTGCCTCTCGACGAGCCTCGTCCGCGAGTGGCGTTTCAATCGAGTCGTCCCGGCTCGGCTCCTGTGCAGCGGGCGTTCGCGTATCGAGGGTCGAGTCGAGCTGCTCGGGGTAGGGCCCGACGCGCTCGTTCTGCGCAGCGAGATGGTGCTCGGCCCACTCGTCGCCGACATCCGGCAGTGGGTAGGTCTGGCCCATAAAGCTCGGAGCGCGGGTCCCGTTCGCGATCCACGACGCCAGGCAGTAGTAGTTAGGGAAGTTGAGCGCCTGCTCGGGGGTGACACGCAGCCGAGCACGCGAGTCGGGGTCGTCGCGGATCATCGTGGCGTAGACGGCCATGGCGATTCGGGTGGCCTGCTCGGCGTCCTGGGCGTCGCCCATGCGAAACAGGAAGCGGCTCTGGAGGAGGTTGAGCACGCCCTTGACGATCTTCTGCTGGTGCTCGGACGCGGAGCCGAGCTGGGCGAAATACTGCAGGCCGAACGCCGGTTCGAGGCCTGCGGCCCTATGCGTGGCGATCTGGTCGACCACGTTCTCGCCGCCGGCGACGTAGTGGGCCTCGTCGACAAGCAGGGGAACGCGCGGGCGCTCGGGTTCGGGCAGGTGGACCTGGCGCTGCAGCTGTGCGTGCAGCATGCGCAGGATGAACAGCATGCAGGCCTTGCTGTTCTCGGTGCCGATCGCGCCCATGTTGGCGTCGACGATGAGGATGTCCCGTGCCTCGATGATCTCGCGCAGCGGAACATCGCTGGGGTGGTTGAAGAACCGGCGGAGCGGCGGGACGCCGGTGAGCCCGGAGATCTTGTTGCGCGGCGCGTCGAGTCGTTCGGCGACGCGGCTGGTGGCCATTCGCAGGTCGTCGGGCAGCTCGGAGCGGAAGAACTCGGCGGTCTGGTCGAGGTCGGGCTGGTCGGCGCACGCCTCGGCGACCGCGTTCCGAAACTCCTCCTTCGCTGGACGTAGGAGGGTGTAGACGTCCTCGAGCCGCGCCCGGCGTCCTTGTTTGTTGGCGATGGCGATCGCGCCGATCACGGCGTGGTAGAGGTAGCGGCGGGAGGATTGGTAGATCTGGTTTTCGTTGATGTCGAGCAGCGCGGCGACGACGTTTTCGGCGATCTGCGCCGCCTCGATCGCCAGCGGCCGGTCACC
>Ga0335085_10015699_pt1 | contig 10975 bp, 12 predicted proteins | sample Lox_Sample_45_FD_206712 | JGI IMG/M metagenome (GOLD analysis project Ga0335085, IMG submission 206712) | Soil microbial communities from Loxahatchee National Wildlife Refuge, Florida, United States - Lox_Sample_4.5 | ecosystem: Environmental > Terrestrial > Soil > Wetlands | place: USA... | reverse complement strand
CGGCGCCGCAGCCTGCGCAGTGGAACTCGCCCGGCCGCTTCTCATGGTTCAAGGGGCTCGACCCCGGTCTTTCGGTGCCATGCTCGCGCATCACCCGATGCTGTTCGGGGGTGAGCTGCCTTTCAGTCGCGGTGGCGGTCTTGATGTCGCTTTTGGTGTCTGTCATGGCGTTTTCCTTTCCATCCCGAATACGCTGAAACGGGTCAAAGGTTACGGGTTGGATGCAATCACCATCGCCAGTATCTCGCTGAGCCGGCCGGTATTGCCGAAGGCGAAGCCTGCGTCATAAACCACATCGTCCACCTTCCAGCCTTGCGGCGTGTTCACCAAAAGCACGGTGTCGGTCCAATGGGCGGGCTTGGCCTTGGCGCCGGCCGCCGCCGGCGGCGCATAGCCCAGCGCCACGCTGCAACGGGCGGTCTTGGCATTCGCCTGGCAGGCGCCAACCTTCCAGGCCGAAGCCCCTTCGAACAGGGACGAGAATATGTCGCCTTCCAGGACCGGCGGCACGGCATTCTTCACCTTGGCCGTGAGCCTGGCTTGCGCCGATGCCGCCTCTGCCAGCTGCTTGTTGAGGCGGGGGCTTAAGACCGGCTGGAACCGCAGCCGCACGGTGGCATCGGGAATGCCGATGCCTTGCGCATGCTGGCGGGTATAGACATCGTAAAATTCATTCAGCGCCGCCACGGGATCGCCGGCCGCCAGCGCCGGCCAGGCCAAAAGCAGAAACGCAAATATCAGACGCCGCATCACCGGGATTTGAGGCTGTCGCGGATGTCGCGCAGCAAAAGCACCTCTTCGGATGGCGGAGGCGCGGCTTCAGCAGCAGGCGGAGGCGGTGCCACCAGCTTGTTGAGCTGTCTTAGCAGCATGAAGAGGACAAAGGCCACGATCACGAAATTGATCACGGCATTGACGAACAGGCCGTAATTGAGGGTGACGTCCTTGGCGGCCTTGGCGGCGGCCAGCGTGTCCACCGCGCGGTTGCCCTTCAGCACAAGGAAGAAATTGGAGAAGTCGACCCCGCCCAGGGCCAGACCAACGGGTGGCATCAGCACGTCATTGACCAAGGAGTTGATGATGCCGGTGAAGGACGCGCCGATGATCACACCGACCGCGAGGTCCACCACATTGCCGCGCACGGCGAATTTCTTGAATTCGGTCAGCAAGGACATAAAACTCTGGCCACCTCTTTGAACCCGGACTGAGAGGCTAATCGGCCCGGGCCCCCGCAACAAGGCGGCGGGGAACTGCCAGATAGGCTGCGGCAACGGCCAATCCCGCCAGAGCACCAAGGTCGTTGGCGAAGAAATCCCCCCATTCGGCGTCGCGGCCCACAAAGGACTGGATGATTTCCAGTCCGCCGCCAAGCGCCACCATGGCGGCAAACACCCAGACCAGCGAACGTTTCAGGCCCCAGGCCAGTGAGGCCAGCAGAGTCAGGCCGAAATAAGCGATGAAATGTTCCGCCTTGTCCCATAACAGCGCCGCCATCTTGGGCGGATGCGGCGTCAGCTCCCCCCAAACGACCACTGCCAGCGCGGGCCAGAACAGCCAGGCACCGGCCCGCCGCACCCAGGGCAGGAAGATTCCATGAAAGAAGACCATGCCCGTCGGTTATCCCGGACAACCGGCCGAAATGTGGCGAACGCCCTGTTCCCCGGTCACGCCAACTTACTCCCTGCCATCGCCATTGCGGGCAAGGATAACCGGAAGCTCAAACCCAGGTGGGTGGATTGGATCTGCAGCTCCCCGCCGACTTCCGCCGCCAGCCTGCGCATCACCTTGAAGCCCATACCGTCGGACTGGAGGGGATCAAAGCCCTCCGGCAGGCCGACGCCGTCATCGCTGACGGTCAGGACCAGACGGCCATCGCCCGAGATCGAACTGTCAATCAGCATGATCAGCGGTACGCCGGTGGGATGGGCGTATTTCATGGCATTGATGAAGATCTCGCACAGCATCAGCACGATGGGCTGGACCTGGCGCATCTGCACCATGCAATCCCCGCCGGTATAGACAACCTTGACCGCCTGTTCGGGCGAGGACAGCGCCGCCACCAGCGCGTCGGTAACATCATGCAGGTGCGGCTTGAGGCTGATCGCCCCATCGACACCGGCCTGCGAAATAATCCGGTGAAGCTGGCTGATCGTGTTGATGCGCGCGGCGATGCCATCAAGCAGATGCCGGACCTCGGCACTGCTGTAGCTCTCCATATTCTTTCTTACCGACGCCGCCTGCATGCGCACCATGCTGACAAGGACGGTGAGGCTGTTGGCGATCCGGTGATGGGCTTCCGCGACCAGGTCGGCGGCGGCCGCGGATTTTCCGTGCAATGCTTCGAGAATGGGATCCATGGGCCACCCTCCTTTCTGCCGCCATGATGCGCCTTTCCGCGAGCCCGTAAACAAAATAATTATGAATTTTCAAAGTGTTAAGTTAGACATTAGAGGGTCTGGAACAGAATCCGCTGTTGCCGCAGGGAACCAAAAATTTGTATTTATCGTTTCAATCGCCAATAGCTCAAAATGAGTAATAACCTTCTTCTACGCTTTGTGCTAAACTACTCATAATAGAGGCATCTAAGAGAACGAGATGGGCGATTTGGCGCGCGGTGAGAGGCTTCAGATCATGCTCACCAAGGATGAGCTGGAAGCATTGGACAACTGGCGCTTTGCCAGGCGCATGCCCAGCCGTGCTTCCGCTATCCGCGAACTCTTAAAGCGCGGGCTGGACGCCGAAGGCTTCGATCGCGCCACAGGAGGCAGCAAATCCAAGGATTTCGGGGTAACCGGCAAATCCTCCTCCTTTCCCGTCCAGGACCGGCGGAACAGCGATAACGGAGCCGAATAGCGCTTTCGGGCTTGCGCGGGCTGCCTTGCGCTTATAGAAGGCGCGGCTCTTGGGCCGCCCGGCCGGACATGCCGTGGCAGCCCCAAACGCGACCGGGGCCTTGGCGCCCTCAGAAGGAAAGCAAAATGTCCAAGATGAAGACCAAGTCCGGCGCCAAAAAGCGCTTCAAATTCACCAAGAGCGGCAAGATCAAGACCCACCAGGTCGGCAAGCGCCACCGCCTGATCAACAATTCGCCGGCGCGCACCCGCGACCTGCGCGGCATGGACGCCTTGTCCCAGTCCGAAACCCGGCGTGTAAAGCGCTGGATGCCCTATGGCGGAGGTATCTGATCCATGAGCAAGGCCCCTCGTTCCGTAGCCAGCCATGCCCGCCGCAAGAAGGTCTTCCAGCAGACCAAGGGCATGCGCGGTCGCCGTAAGAACAACATCACCACGGCCAATGCCGCCGCCGACAAGTCACTGCAGCACAATTATATCGGCCGCAAGGAGCGCAAGCGCAACTTCCGCGCCCTGTGGATCCAGCGCATCAACGCCGCCGTGCGTGAACACGGCCTCACCTACAGCCGATTTATCGCCGGGCTCGCCGGCGCCGGGATCGCCATCGACCGCAAGGTCCTGTCCGATCTGGCGATCCACGAGCCCGCCGCGTTCAAGGCTCTGGTGGATCAGGCGTCTAAAGTCTAAAGCACGCTCCACCGGAGATTCGGCGTGGCATCACCTCGCCGGCCCTTCCCTTCCGGAGTTTGCATGACCGATATCGCCGCCCTTCAGTCCGAGATATTGGCCGCTGTCTCAAGCGCAGCCGATGAAGCCGCGCTGGAAGCCGTGCGCGTGTCCGCCCTTGGCAAGAAGGGCTCGGTCAGCGCGCTTCTGGCCACCGTGGCTAGCCTTTCGCCGGACGAGCGCAAGGTTCAAGGACCGAAATTCAACGGCCTCAAGGAGGCGGTCGCCGAAGCCATTGCTGCGCGCAAGGTCCAACTGGTCGATGCCGCGCTGGATGCGCGGCTTGCTTCCGAAAAGCTGGACGTCACCTTGCCGGTGGCACCCGCGAACAGCGGCACCGTCCATCCCATCAGCCAGGTGCTAGAGGAAGTGGTCGCCATCTTCGCCGATCTGGGCTTTGGCGTCGCCGAAGGCCCCGACGTGGAATATGACGACTACAACTTCACCAAGCTGAACATCCCGCCCGATCATCCAGCGCGGCAGATGCAGGACACTTTCTACGTCGCCCCGCAGGCTGACGGTTCATCCCATGTGCTGCGCACCCACACCTCGCCGGTGCAGGTGCGGGTGATGCTCAATCAGAAGCCCCCCATCCGGGTGATCTCGCCCGGTCGCTCTTATCGCGTCGACAGCGATGCGACGCACTCGCCCATGTTCCACCAGGTCGAGGCGCTGGTGGTGGACGAAGCCATCCATCTCGGTCACCTGAAATGGACGGTGGAGCAGTTCTGCAAAGCCTTCTTTGAAATCGACAGGATCGAGCTGCGCGCCCGGCCCAGCTTCTTTCCCTTCACCGAACCGTCGCTGGAATGGGACATGCGCTGCGACCGTAGCATAGCGGGCAAGATCACCTTCGGCAGCGGCAATGAATGGCTGGAGCTGGGCGGCTCAGGCATGGTCCATCGCAAGGTGCTGGAGAATTGCGGCATCGATTCCACGAAATATCAGGGCTTTGCCTTCGGCTTCGGCTTGGACCGCATGGCGATGCTGAAATACGGCATGCCCGACATTCGCAGCTTCTTTGATTCCGACCTGCGCTGGCTGAAACATTACGGCTTTGCCGCGCTGGATATTCCCACGCTACACGGTGGGTTGAGCAAATGAAGTTCACCCTGAGCTGGCTCAAAGAACATCTGGATACCGATGCGACAGCGGCCCAGATCGCCGCGCGGTTGACGATAATAGGCCTGGAAGTGGAAAGCCTCACCGATCCGGGCGCGGGCCTGAAGGACCTCGTGGTCGGCGAAGTCATCACTGCCGAGAAGCATCCCAATGCCGACAAGCTACGCCTGTGCAGCGTGAGCGACGGGGTCAACAACCTGCAGATCATCTGCGGCGCCCCCAATGCACGCGCCGGCATCAAGGTAGTGCTGGCCAGGCCAGGCACCGTGATCCCCGCCACCGGCGAGGCCTTGAAGCTGGGCACCATAAGGGGCGTGGAATCCCGCGGCATGATGTGCTCGGCCCGCGAACTTCTGTTGGGCGAGGACCATGATGGCATCATCGAGCTCAAGCCCGGCTCACGCGCCGGCGCGCCGGTGGTGGCGGCGCTGGTCGAGGCGGGTCTGCTGGCCGACGATCCCCTGTTCGATGTTTCCATCACACCCAATCGCGGCGACGCGGCCAGCGTGCTGGGCATCGCGCGCGACCTGGCCGCGAGCGGGCTGGGCCGGCTCAAGAGCGAAAAGGTGGTGCCTGTCGCAGGCAAATTCCTCTCGCCCAAGACCATCACGCTCGATTTCTCGGCGGAAAACAAGGACGCGTGCCCGATCTTTGCCGGCCGGCTGATCCGGGGCGTCAAGAATGGACGTGCGCCCAAATGGGTGCAGGATCGCCTCAAGTCGGTGGGGATGAAATCCATCTCGGCGCTGGTCGATGCCACCAACCTGATTTCCCAAGACCGTGGCCGCCCGCTGCATGTGTTCGATGCCGACAAGCTCAACGGCAATCTTTCTGCCCGCATGGCCAGGGATGGCGAAACGCTGGCGGCGCTGGATGAGAAGACCTATGTGTTGGACAGCGAGACGGTCGTCATCGCCGACGAGGCACGCGCCATCAGCATCGGCGGCATCATGGGAGGGATGGAGTCCGGCAGCTTCGAAAATACCGTCAATGTATTCATCGAGTCCGCCTTCTTCGACCCCGCCCGCATCGCGCGCACCGGGCGCAAGCAAGGCATTATTTCCGATGCCCGCTACCGTTTCGAGCGAGGGGTGGATCCCCAATTCGTCCTGCCCGGCCTGGAACTTTGCACCCGCCTGATCCTGGAATGGTGCGGCGGGGAGGCCTCGGATGTGGTGATCGCTGGCCGGTTGCCGCCGCCGCACAAGCCGATCCCGTTCGATCCCGGCTTTGTCGAGGCCCTGGGCGGCATCAAAGTGCCGCGCGAGACGGTGATTTCCATCCTGGAAGGGCTGGGATTTGTGGTCGAAGACCATCCGCCGGAGGAACACCGCCTGCATGTCACCCCGCCCAGCTGGCGCCATGATGTGGACGGCCCCGCCGACTTAGTCGAGGAAATTGTCCGTATCCATGGTCTTGCCGATGTGGCCCCGGCGGCCTTGGCGCGCGGAGATGGCGTGGCCCATCCGGTCTTGTCGAAATCCCAGCGCCGCACCCGCACTGCGCGCCGCGCGATTGCCGCGCGCGGCTTCAACGAATGCGTGAGCTTCTCCTTCCTCGCCCGCGCCCAGGCCAAATTGTTCGGCGGCGGGGATGAGGCGCGCCAGCTTGCCAATCCCATCGCTTCGGACCTCGATGCCTTGCGGCCTTCCGTGCTGCCCTCGCTGCTGGCGGCGGCCTCGCGCAATGCAGCGCGGGGTTTCTCCAATCTGCAACTGTTTGAGATCGGCGCGGGTTTTGACAGTGGCATGCCCGAGGCGCAGAAGACGGTCGCCGCCGCCATCCGCACCGGCCATCCCGAGCGCAGCTGGCAGAAGAGCAGCGAAAGCACCGGCCTGTTCGCGGTCAAGGCCGACCTGATGGCGGTGCTGGAAGCCATCACCGGCGCGCCGATGTCTGCGCCGGTCGCGCAAGGCGCGCCCGGCTGGTATCACCCCGGCCGCAGCGGCACCATCGCGATGGGCCCCAAGGTGATTGCTCAATTCGGCGAGTTGCATCCCAAGGTGCTGACCGCCTTTGACCTGAAAGTGCCGGCCGCCGGTTTCGAGCTTTTTCTGGACGCCATCCCCGAAGCGAAAACAAAGGGCAAGGCCAGGCCCTTGTTCCAGCCCTCGCCTTTCCAGGCATTCGAGCGCGACTTTGCTTTTGTGGTGGATGCCAAAGTGGCAGCGGGCGAAATCGTCAAGGCGGTCAAATCGGCCGACCGTAACCTGATCGAGCAGGTCACGGTCTTCGATGTCTATGAAGGCAAGGGTGTGCCCGAAGGCCAGAAGTCCGTCGCGGTCGCGGTGCGCATCCAGCCCAAGGACGCCACCCTGACTGATGCAGAGATCGAGGTACTGGCGCAGAAGATCGTCGCGGCGGCGCTGAAATTGGGCGCGGTGTTGCGGTCGTAGCTACCTCCATGCTGGATGTCATGGCCCACCGGAGTGTGGGCCATCCAGCCGTGGTCACGATTTCCTTGTAATTTAATTGAACCGCTGGCCTCATCTGGATGGCCCGCATTTGCATTTGCGGGTCATGACACTATTGGTCATGGGGATGCGTCAGAAGTCCCGGCCCCACGCCGATCTCGGCAACCAGCTTGTCGAACTCCGCTCTCGCCCGTGCATTGGTACGCTGGTGGCGCTCGGCGAAGATCATCTCGTTCTTCTGGGTGTGTTCGAAACCGGTGAACTCCGTCACCCGCACCTTGTAGCCATGCGCTTCCAGGTAAAGCCCCCGCAACACATTGGTGAGATGGGCACCGAATTCCCGCCGCTGGATGGGATGGCGCCAAAGCTGTTCCAGCGGGCCCTTCCTGCCATCCAGTTGGCGCGCCACTTCCGCCTGGCAGCAGGGCACCAGCGCCACGAATTTCGCCTCATGCTTCAAGGCAAACAGGATGGCCTCGTCGGTGGCGGTGTCGCAGGCATGCAGCGCGGTCACGATGTCCACCTTCCCCACTCGCTGGTCCGCGATTGCGCCAAGGGCAAAGCGCATGCGGTCGAAGCCGCTCTCGCCGGCGATCTTCTGCGCGGTCTTGATCAGGTCGGGTCGCGCTTCCACCGCGATCACTTCGCCACGGCCCGCCGGCGCGAAATAAAGATCATATAAAATAAGGCCCAGATAGGATTTGCCGGCGCCCAGATCGGCCAGCACCGGCTGATCTTTTTCTTTCAGCGCATCATCAATCGCCGGCTTGATGAGCTGCGCCAAGTGCTGCACCTGTTTTAGCTTGCGCCGGGAATCCGCGTTCAGCCCGCCATTGTGGGTGAGAATGTGCAATGCCTTCAGCAAAGGTGCCGACTGGCCCGGCCAAATCGCTTCCGCTTCGTGTCTCATTTCGACGAGCCCGAGAACGCATTGGCGATGCCATAATAATAATTATAGGCGCGGATCGCCCAGTAGTTCATGCTCGCCCATTGTTTGGGCGGCGTCAGATCATCCCAGTCGGGCGAGAGCGATTTTTCGATTCTGTTCGCCATATAGATGCGCCGCCGTCCCTGCCAGTAATGCAGGAAGGTGTCACGCACTTCGGCGATGGGGATTTGCGAAACCCGCGCTACCTCGCTGATGGCAAGCTGTTCGATGGTGGGGAATTTGCGCGCCCGCCCGATCAGGGCGTCGATGAAGGCTAGCGCGTCTTCCATCAACGGCACATGCACCGGTGTCGCCCCGATCAGGCCGGAATTGAACATCCAGCTGCTCGCGGTGTCGTAGCGGTACTGACCCCGGTGCGGCAGGAAGGTGCGGAAGCCCTTGAGGGGCGGAAAGGGATTGCGCAGCTCGAAATGGTTCATCACCAGGGCGGTCTTGGTCACCGACCAGACCTCTTGCGGGGCAAGCTTGGCCTGGACCTCGGCATGGAAACCGGGCTTGATGATGGAATCGCTGTCCAGAAAGCAGACCGGCGCGTCAAACCGCGTCAGCGCATCCAGCACCGCGGCCGGCTTGATGCGGTGATGGTAAAGCCCTTGCCCCGACCAGCCTTGTGTCTTGGCGGCGATGTCCACCACCTCCACCGGCCAGTTGGCATAGACCGAGGGCGCATCGGTATAGACCAGGATGCTTGCGCCCTCGTGCCCTGCCAGCTCCTGACGCAGCGAAATTAGGCTGTATTTGAGCTCCCGCCGGTATTGCGGAAGCCCCCCATAATCGAGATAGAGGTATTGCAACATGGGGACCGGTTATAACCGGAAAAGCCTGTGGAATGGGGGCCCCCGGTCTGGTAGACCCCGGCCAATGACCGACTTGGCCAAAATCCGCAACTTCTCCATCATCGCCCATATCGACCATGGCAAATCCACCCTGGCGGACCGGCTGATCCAGGTCACCGGCGCCATCTCCAGCCGGGAGATGAAGGACCAGATCCTGGATTCCATGGACATCGAGCGGGAGCGGGGCATCACCATCAAGGCCCAGACCGTGCGCCTCGAATACCATGCCAAGGACGGCGGGACCTATGTCCTGAACCTGATGGACACGCCCGGCCATGTCGATTTCGGCTATGAGGTCAGCCGCTGCCTGGCCGCCTGCGAGGGCGCGCTGCTGGTGGTGGACGCCAGCCAGGGGGTCGAAGCCCAGACGCTTGCCAATGTCTATCAGGCCATCGATGCGGGGCTGGAGATCGTGCCGGTCTTGAACAAGATCGACCTTCCCGCCGCCGAACCCGACCGGATCCGGCAGCAGATCGAGGATGTGATCGGGCTGGATGCCTCCGAGGCGGTGCCGATCTCGGCCAAGACTGGCTTGAACATCGACCAGGTGCTGGAAGCCGTGGTCACCCGCCTGCCCGCGCCCAAGGGCGAGCTGGAGGCGCCGCTCAAGGCGCTTCTGATCGACAGCTATTACGATGCCTATCTGGGTGTAGTGGTGCTGGTGCGCATCATCGATGGCGAACTGAAGAAGGGCCAGAGGATCCGCATGATGGCGACCGATGCGGTCTATGCGGTGGAACAGATCGGTGTGTTCACGCCTAAGAAGATTCCCATAGAGAAGCTGGGCCCCGGCGAGGTCGGCTATATCACCGCCCAGATTAAGCAGGTGGCCGATACCAAGGTGGGCGACACCATCACCGACGAGCGCAAGGGCACGCCCACACCGCTGCCCGGCTTCAAACCAGCCCAGCAGGTGGTGTTCTGCGGCCTGTTTCCGGTCGATGCCGCCAGGTTCGAGGAATTGCGCGACGCGCTGGCCAAGCTGCATCTCAACGATGCCAGCTTCACTTACGAAACCGAATCCAGCGCCGCCTTGGGCTTCGGCTTCCGCTGCGGCTTTCTGGGATTGCTGCATCTGGAGATCGTGCGCGAGCGGCTGGAGCGAGAATTCAACCTGGACCTGATCGCCACCGCGCCGTCGGTGATTTATCATGTCTATCTGACCAACGGCACCATGAAGCAGTTGCACAATCCGGCCGACATGCCGGAAGTGACTTTTATCGACCGCATTGAAGAGCCCTGGATCAAGGCCACCATCCTGGTGCCGGACGAATATCTGGGTTCGGTGCTGAAGCTGTGCGAGGACCGGCGCGGCCGCCAGGTCGAACTCACCTATGCCGGTTCGCGCGCCATGGTGGTGTACCAACTGCCGCTGAACGAAGTGGTGTTCGATTTTTATGACCGGCTGAAAAGCGTGTCGCGTGGCTATGCCAGCTTCGACTATCACATCGATAAGTATGAGGAAGGCGACCTGGTGAAGATGTCCATCGTGGTCAATGACGAACCGGTGGACGCGCTGGCCATGATCGTCAACCGTCAGCGCGCCGAAGGCCGCGGCCGGGCAATGTGTGAGAAGCTGAAAGAGCTGATCCCGCGCCACATGTTCAAAATTCCGATCCAAGCGGCGATTGGTGGAAAAGTGATCGCGCGCGAAACCCTCTCGGCCCTGCGCAAGGACGTCACTGCCAAATGTTATGGCGGCGATATCACCCGCAAGCGCAAGCTCTTGGACAAGCAGAAAGAGGGCAAGAAGAAGATGCGCCAATTCGGCAAGGTGGACATTCCCCAGGAAGCCTTCATTGCCGCTCTGAAGATGGATGACAACTGACTTCAGTCTTTGCGATGGCCCATCGCCGGCCAAAAACAGGGAGCTGTCTTTTCTTTTTTACCTTCGGCTTCAGAGCCGCGAATTTGACGGTATATTCGCTCCAAGGAATCTCCGCACCGTCCGCCCTTCCTCGTATATCGGCAGGAGCTCTGTCAGCCCCACAGACCTCCAACGCCCAGGCCTTGGGCCTTTTTTGATCGGAAAAGGCCGATTGATTTTGAGAGGCCAGGTTGCTGGCCCTTTTGTGA
>Ga0335085_10015697_pt1 | contig 10976 bp, 9 predicted proteins | sample Lox_Sample_45_FD_206712 | JGI IMG/M metagenome (GOLD analysis project Ga0335085, IMG submission 206712) | Soil microbial communities from Loxahatchee National Wildlife Refuge, Florida, United States - Lox_Sample_4.5 | ecosystem: Environmental > Terrestrial > Soil > Wetlands | place: USA: Florida... | reverse complement strand
CGATCGCGTCGCCGCGCTCAAGCTGGGCGATCCGCTCGACGATAAATCGCAGATGGGCCCGATCAACTCCAAGCGTCATTACGAGCGCGTCTGCGCCATGGTGCAGTCCGGCCGCGACGACGGCGCGCGGTTGATGACCGGCGGCAAGCGGCCGGGCGGCGCCGACTTCAAGCGCGGCTATTGGCTCGAGCCGACGGTGTTCGCCGACGTCAAGCCGAACATGAGGATCGCGCGCGAGGAGATTTTCGGCCCGGTGCTCTCGGTGTTCAGTTGGAGCGACGAGGGCGAAGCGATGAAGCTCGCCAATTCAACCGAATACGGGCTTACCGCGTCGATCTTCACCAACGACATCAAGACCGCTTTCCGCGCCGCGCGTGCGGTCAAGTCCGGCTATGTCTGGATCAACGGCGCCTCCGGCCATTTCTACGGCACGCCGTTCGGCGGCTTCAAGAACAGCGGCATCGGCCGCGAGGAAGGCATCGACGAGCTGTTGAGCTACACCGAGGTGAAGACCGTGCACGTGCTGCTCGGCGACGGGCCGGTGCGGGATTAATTCCATGCCCATGCGTCATTGCGCTTTGCGGCCATAGGCGGTCAATTCGATCGTGTTGTTTCGGACGATATGTCCGCCTTGACGCTGCACGATGTTGCGTCTGACCCAATGATTGACGTCGGGATTGAACCAGGTGCGCTCGGTTATCTGATTTACGAGTGTCGGGTCCTGGTTGTTCTTCCCGGCATAGGTTGTTTCGATGACGAACGTCTCGAAGGTGCCGGCCGTCGTCGTGATGCTTTCCTGCCCGGTCACGCGTGAAGTGCCGACGCGCCTAAACGTCTGCCCATTTTGGGAATTGATCACGTCGATCGCAAATTTCCATTGCGCCCCGGGCGTGAGGGGGAGTTGAACGCCCCCACCGTTATTCGGCAAATATCTGAAGGGTCCGTCGCGAACGATATTCCATGAGTGGTCGTAAATGATACTGCCGGAACGGTTGGTATTGGCGACATCGTATCGGACGGTAATCTCGTTCTTCGACACGTCAGTCACCATGTCTGTCCGCGTCTGCCTGATCGTTCCGGAGATTTCGTCCTTCTCGTCGTAGGTCCAATGATCGCCTGGAGCCAATTGTTGTAGGTTCGCATGTCCCGCGACAGCCGAGTTCGTCCCGGCTTCCTCCGCTAGTGCCGGTGTGACGCCAAGGAGAAGTATCAATCCAACAAGATGGCCGCGTACCATCACAAACCCCAAACAGATCGCACGGCTGATTTTCCCTTTCGCGGCCGGCGGTCTTCAGCGCCTGCCATAGTCCACCAACTCAATCGAGGTATTTAGAGCGACGTGGCCGTTGACGTTGCCTTTCTCGGTTTGCTTGACCCAGTGATTGATCGACGGGGCATACCAAGTCGTTCTTATTGACGACTCTTTCTTGGTCGGATCGTTGACGTTGCGGATCTCGACCGACGTTTCGATCTTGAAAGTATCGAAGGTGCCGGCACTTGTTGTGACGCTTTCCTGCCCGACGACCTTGGAGGTTCCTGAGCGCCGGAAGGATGCGCCGTGCTGAATGTTGATTTGGTCGTTGTGGAATTTCCAAGTGCTGCCGGGGTTGAGCGGCGGCTTGATGCCCGAGCCGTCGTTCGGCGAAAATTTCCAGATTGGGGTCTTTACGATGTTCCAGAAATGATCGTAGACGAAGTAGCCATAGTTCGGATGGCCGAGAACCTCGCCGCGAACGGCGATTTCGGTGGGCGACACGTCGGTAATTGTGAACGTGTTGGCGAACTTCAGCGCTCCGGTGATCGCGTCACGGACCTCGTATGACCAATGATCGCCCGGCAACGGCGGGTCCATCGCTGGAGAGGCTTCTGTGGCGGAAGGCGGGTTGTCCGGCGGAGCTGGCTGCGCCAAGGCGGCCGCATCCAGGGTCAGCAGCAAGCAGATTGTTGCTGCGGCTTTGCTCAGCATGGTGGCGTTTCCATCCCTCGTAACCGATCACACTCGGAAATTCGCCCCGGACCAATTTCCCACAAAAAATTAGGCGGGTCGACATCTACGTCGGGCGATTGGCCCGACTATCCCGCCTCGTCGGTCAATCGTGAAAAGTGCTGTGGCTATAAGGGCGTGACTCAGTCGCAATCGCTACAGATAACCGCGGCTCTTCCAGAAGCGCTCGGCGGCCGGATGCAGCGGCACGGTTTGCGGCGTGTCGAGCGCGTCGCGCGCCATGCGCTCGACCGGCAGGTCGCCCGGCTCCTCCCAGGCGATGCGCGCCTTGCGAGCGTCGAGGCCGGCGCAGATGTGGGTCACGAGATCATCATCGGCGTCGGCGTGGACGAAAACCGTCCAGCCGCTGAAGTCGAGCGTCGGCACGTCGTACGGCAGTGTCGGATAGGCGGATCGCGGCAGGATGGCGCGTCGGTAGCCCATCGCTTCGAGCGCGGCGAGCGTCGCCTCGGCCAGCGGCAGGATGACGATGCCGGCATCGAGCGCCTGCGGCACCCAGGAGGTCGCGGCCTCGTCGAAGATCGCGTCGACATCGCCGCGGATCAGCGCCTTGAAGGTGTCGGTATAGGGCCACGGTACCGAGCCGGTCTTGCGGATTTCGCCGCCCCAGCGCGCGATGTCGCTGCGCGAAAAGCCGGCCGCGGCGGCGACGTCGTCGAACATGTGATGCAGGCTGTGGTCCGGTGTGGCGCGCATGAGGATTCGCAGCTTCGGTTTGCGCGCCGCGATGTCCTCCAAGCGCGTCAGCCCGGTTTCGGGCCGCACCGCGAAGACGAACTGGTCCCAGGACGGAATGACGGCGATGGCGCGCACCGGCATCGGCGTCTTGAAAATGCCCCGGCCGCGCAGCGCCACGGACAGCACGGTCGCGGGATTGATCATGGCGAGATCGACCTCGCGCGTCGCCACCGCGAAAATGCCATCGGCCGAAGCGCTGCTGGAAAACGTCACCGGCTTGCCGCCGCGCGAGCGCCGCAACTCGACCTTGGGAAGAACGTATTCGGGAACGGCGTCGGCGCTGGCGCCGCCGGTCATCTCCGAGGCGATTTCGAGCACCAAGCGCGAGCGCGTCACGTTCGGATTGGTGACCGGTAGCGGCGGGGTGGTCATCGCGGCCGCGCTTACGGTCTCACCGGCACGAATTGGGCCGTGAACAGCACGTCGTCCGGCGGCTTTGAGCTCAGCGTTCCCATCTCGACATAGGACTGCTTGAGCGCCGCGACGGCCTGCGGATCGAAGCGGCCGTCATCGAGCAGCATGCCGACCTCGAAGTCGTAGACTTGGCGCGCCACGGCCGGGCTCTGATGCAGCACGCGCTCGGCCACCGCGGAGGTCTCCTCCCTGTGCGTCTTGATGAAAGCGATGGCGCCGAACAGGCCCTTGAGGAAGCGCTCCACCAGCGGAGCCTTGTTGGCGACCAGGGATTTTTGCGCGAACACCACGTGGGTGATGAAATGCGGCGCGTAGCGATCCATGCTCGCCAGCACCCGCCCGGCATTCTTCTCCTCGAGCGCGAAGCCCGCTTCGGTCGCGAGCACAACCGCATCGACCTGCTTCGCCTTGAGCGCGGCGACGCTGGTCGCGATCGCGCCGAGCGGTACGCGGTGGATGCCGTCGAGACCCCAGCCCTCCTGAATGGCCATTTGCCCGGCGAGCCAGTCGCTCAGCGAGCCGACGGTCGAGACGGCGATCACCTTGCCCTTGAGGTCGGCGATGGACTTGATCGGTGAATCGGCGAGCACGATTGCCGAAATGTTGCGCGGCGCGCCGGCGAAGGCGGCGACGCCGATGGCAGGCGAGCCCTTGGCCACGAACGCCATGCCGGGTCCGCTGCCGAGGCCGATGTCGATGCTGCCGGCGATCAGCGCCTGCTGTACCTTGGCATCGCCGGCGAGGTCGGTGCTGTCGATGTCGAGGCCTTGCTTGGCGAAGAAGCCCTGCTCGATGCCGATATTGACCGGCAGAAACGTCCAGGCGGTGCCCTGCGCCTTGCCGACATGGAGGAGGTCATTGGCATGCGCAGTCGCGGCGCCAAGAAGCGCGATCGCGGCCGTCAGCAATGCGCCGATGCAGGCTGGTTGGTGCCTCGATCGGTTCATGGTCCGGTGCCCGCGCTAATGCCACAATTCCTTCGAGGCAATCCGCGCGCCGTCGCTCAGGGCCTTGAACTTCGCCCAGACAATGCTCGGATGGATCTCTTTCGAGCCGGCGAAGGTGGCGAAGCCGCAATCCGAGCCGGCGATGACGTTGTCGCGGCCGACGACGCCGGCATATTTGACGATGCGCTCGGCGACGAGCTCGGGATGCTCGACCAGGATCGTCGAGTGGGAGATGACGCCAGGGATCAGAATCTTGCCGTCGGGGAGCTTGACGTCCTTCCACACCTTCCATTCGTGCTCATGGCGCGGATTGGCGGCCTCGAACGAATAGGCGCCGGCGCGGATCTTCAGAATAATGTCGACGATGTCCTTGAGCTCCATGTCGTGGATGCGCGGACCCATATTGATTCCGTAGCAGGTGTGGAAGCGGATCTTCTCCGGCGGAATGTCGCGCAGCGCGTGATTGAGCGCTTCGACCCGCACCTGCGCCCACTTGCGGCAATCGGCGATGCTCGCCTCGGGATGGATGATGTAATAGGTGACGAGGCGCGGATCGTCGATCTGCACCAGGAACCCTGCATCGACGATGGCCTTGTATTCCTCGCGCATCGCGTCGGCGATGGCGAAGACATAGTCTTCCTGCGACTTGTAATAGGCGTTGTGCTGCCAGTCCTCGATGTTTGACGGTGAGATGGCCGGCATGAAGGCTTCCTCGACTTTCACACCCTTGAGGGCGGCCTTGAAATTGTCGATGTCGCGCTTGAGCTGGGCGTGGCCCTTGTAGGTGATCGGCCCGGTGCAGATCATGTGGGTGTGCGTCGAGGCGGCGTGGGTCTGCGCGTAGAATTCCGGGAACGACAGGCCCTCGCGCGAGGTCGCCCATTGATTGCGCGGGCCGCGCTTGGTGTCGACCTCGTAGCCGCCGAGCCGGTCGTTGATATAGCTGACGAAGCTCGGCTTGCCGTATTCGCCGTCGTCCACGATGTCGATGCCGAGATCGGCCTGCTGATGCACGATCTCGTCCACCGCCTTGCGCAACCGCTCGGCGTTGGCGGCTTGATCGAACGCTTTGGCGCCGCTCGCCTGGACGAGTGCAAGAAGATCGGCGGGTCGCGGCAGGCTGCCGGCGTGGGTGGTGAGAATGCGGTCAGTGCTGTGCTTCATGATCGCTTTTCTTATTCGATCTGCATGTGGAATTCGCGGATGTAAGGCTCGGCATGATCGACGGTTTCGATCAGCACGCGGCCGAACTCTTCGGGTGTCGTGGCGACGGCGATATTGCCGACTTTGTCCATGAAAGCGCGATACTCGTCCGACTCCACGATCGCCACGATGTTGCGGTTGAGGATGTCGATGACGGGCTTCGGAACGCCGTTGCCGGCGCAAACACCGAGCCAGCCAAAAGTTGAGACGTTCACGCCTCGCTCGATGAGTGTCGGTATTTCGGGCATATCCTTGAGCCGCTCTTCGCTCGTCACTGCGACGACCTTCAGTTGCCCGCTCCGGTAAAACGATTTCACCGCGATCGGCGGGCCGACCTGATAATCGATCCGTCCGGCGAGCATTTCCTGGGTGATCTGCGCCGATCCCTTGAACGGAACGCCGACCGTCACGATGCCGGCGGTCTTTTCCAGTTCGTGGGCGATAAGCTCCTGTGACGATCCCGCGCCGACCTCGCCGTAGAGGAGCTTGCCCGGATGGGCTTTGGCGTAGCTGATGAATTCATCGAAATTATCGGCGGGGAGCGATTTGGCGAGCGTAACCAGGTAATAATATTTGGAGATCAGCGTCACCGGCGCGATGTCGGTGAGCTTGTAGCTGACATTCTTATACAGCACCGTATTGAGCGCATCGAAATAGGTGCAGAGCTGCAAACTGTAGCCGTCGCGCGGCTGCGCCAGCACGTCGTTGAGCGCGATCATGCCGCCGGCGCCGGGCTTGTTCTCGACCAGCACCGGCTGGCCGAGCCGCGCCTGCAGGCGCTCGGCGATGAAACGCGCCGGAACGTCGGCGGGTCCGCCGGGTGTGAAGCCGACCACCAGCCGGATCGGTTTCGACGGAAAATCCTGCGCACGGGTGTCACCGGCGCTGACTAAGGCCAGCGCGCCGATCAGGCCGAGCCAAAAACGCCAGCGCAACACGTTGCACCTCAATCAAGCGTCACGTGGGCGGAGGTGATGACATTCTTCCAGCGCTCCGCATCCTCGTGGAAAGAAGCGGCGGTTTCCTGCGGCGTGCCGCCGACCGGCTCCGACGATAGTTCCGCAAGCTTCTTTTGAACCTCCGGATCGCGCAACGCCTCGTTCACGCCGGCGTTGATCTTGTCGACGATGGACATCGGCGTCTTCGGCGGCGCCACGAGCGCATACCACGTCACCGAGGCAAAGCCGGGCAGCGTCTCGGCGATGGCCGGCACGTCCGGAAGGCTTTTCAGCCGCGTCGGCGCTGCGGTCGCGATCAGCTTGAGCTTGCCGGCCTTGATGAACTGCATCGAGACGCCGAGATTGTCGAACATGGAATCGACGCTGCCGGCGACGAGATCGTTGAGCGCCGGCGCGGAGCCGCGATAAGGCACGTTCTGCAATTTCACGTGCGCCATCATCTGAAATAGTTCCGAGGTCAGATGCGAAGTGGTGCCGTTGCCCTGGGTGGCGTCGGTCACCTTGCCGGGATTGGCTTGCGCATAGGCGATGAAGTCCTTGACGGTGCCGGCCTTGATCCTGTCCGGATTGACGACGAGCGCGTTCGGCACGCGGCCCATGATGGCGATCGGAACGAATTGCAGAGGATCGAAGTCGAGATGCGGATAAAGGTTCTGGTTGATGACCAAAGGCGGCGGCGGCGACGAAAGCAGCGTGTAGCCGTCGGGATCGGCTTTGGCGGCGACTTCAGCGCCGACATTGCCGCCGGCGCCGGTTCTGTCCTCGATGATCACCGACTGTCCCCATTTGCGCGAGAGCCAGTCGGCGATGATGCGCGGCATCACGTCGGCGGTGCCGCCGGCCGGAAACGGCACGATGATCTTCACCGTGCGGGTCGGATAATTCTGCGCTCGCGCAGCCGGAACAGAAGCGAGGCCGATCATTGCGGCGACTGCGAGGACCAGTGACGGTCTTATCCATCGCCGGCTCCGATCATTGTGGTTCTGACGATGGTGCATGGCCCCCTCGGCTTGTTGCGTCTGACGGCGTTGGCGCGCGTGCAGCCGTGCGACGTTGCTCGTTGCTGCGAAGAAATCATCTGGAACCTTAGCGAAAGCATTGCCCACCTGCCAGTCCAGCCGTTGCGGCGCGGCTTGCGGCAGAGTGCTGCGGCGATGTTGTGCCGCGACGAGCTTCGGCGTCCGAACAGAGTTTCGCCCCAATGTGCCCATCTGGTCCTGCGGCGGTGCGGCGGCGATGAGCGGATTTAGCGTGTCGGGAGCTTCATGTCGGCAAAACGGGTTGTTGCCATGGTGCTCCTTGCAACCGGCGTCGCCGGTTGTTCGGCCGATTCCGGACCCAAGGAGGCCGGCGGCACTGCGGTTGGTGCGCTTGCCGGCGGGCTGATCGGCAACGCGGTCGGCGGCAGCGCCGGCAACCGGGTTGCCGGAACGCTGGTCGGCGCGGCCGTCGGCGGCTTGTTCGGCAACCGGACCGGCGCGGCTATGGACGACGAAGACGAGCGCCGCGCCTATGCGGCGCAGATGCAAGCTTTGGAAGCCGGCCCGTCGGGGGCGCCGGTCGCCTGGCGCAATCCCGATTCCGGCCGTTACGGGAACGTTGTCCCGGGTCCCGCCTACCAGGCGAACGGCGCGACTTGCCGGCAATACACCCATACCGTCTATATCGACGGCAAGCCGCAGACCGGGCGCGGCACGGCCTGCCGCATTCCCGACGGCACCTGGACGATCGTGAATTGATTGTCTTTTTTGACGCAGGGACGCGGGCAGCAAAGCTTCGCCACAAGGCGCGGACCAGCTTACCGTCGCGGTCCCGCCGCATATGCCTCGAATTCCCGACGGTTTGCGTAACGCCTTCTTAAGCGCGGCGCGGGTAGAGAACTTCAGGTTGAATTTCAGCCGAGGCAGCGTGCGATGACGAGCGGCGGGCCTTCCGTCGAGCGGCTGCGGGAATACCTCAAGACGCTCAAGCCGGACGCGCGGGCGATGCTGGTCGCCGAACTTGAGCGCGAGCTCCTTCGCGGCGAAGTCTCGGCCGGCAACGAATTCATCTTGCAGGAATTGCGGCGCATAATCCGTGCGGCTGCGCAGCCGGTGCCGCGCATCGGCGACGCGGCGCGCATGTTCTTCATGCCGCTCGAGCCGTTCCTGGTCAACGGCAACGGTGATTACAAGCGCATGGGCCGGCTGGCGCGCGGCTGGCTCGAACCGGTGTGGCAGTGGATCAGCCGCGACCTCATGCCGGCCGAAGCGAAGGCGCTGTCCGAAGACATCAATCGCGCTCTGCTCGCGAACGATCGCAACAAGGCCGATCAACTGGTCCGCGCGCTGCATGACCGCGCGATCCTGCGCATGAAGGACGCTGTGGCCGCGGTCGGCACCGATGAAAAGGCGCGGCGCCGGTTCGCCGTGCAGGTTGGCGCACCGCGCGCCATCGATGACGTCGAAACACTGATCGGCATCCTCGAAATCCGCGACGTCCTCGCCGAGCTGGGGCGCCGGTTGCCGAGCCATATCCGCAATTTCGACCAGGAACAGATCGCCGCCGTCAGGATGCAGATCGATGCGGCGACCGCCGCCAAATCGCTCGAAGGCGTCGATGCGAAGACATCGGATGTCATGCTCTACGGCCTGGTGATGATCATGAGTCGGCTATCGTCGCCGTGGCAATTGGTGCGGATGGCGAGCCGCGGCGCGGACGGCGTCGCGGCCGCGCGTATCGGCGAGACGCCTTACGCCGCGGCGATTGCCGTCGTGATGAGCGAACTGGAATGCGTGGTCCACGAGTTGCGCACGGAATTTAAGGCCGGCCGGCCGATCACGTCGCTGCTCAGGGAGTTGCACGACGCGGTCCGCGGACTGCGAACCGAACTCGATCTCTCCGCCGACTCGGCGTGGAGCCGCCAGCTCGCCACCGTTCGCAGCGCCGTTTCCAATCTCCTCAAGCAGGAAATCGACGCCGCCCCGGCCAAGATCAGGCGCCTGCTTCGTCCGCGACCGGCCAAGGAAATCGAGCCGGGCGCGGTGCTCGATCCCATCGATGTCGAGGATGCCGAGACCAAGGTCATATTCGTCAGCGGCTGCCGTCAATACGCCGCGGAACTGGCGCTGAGCGAAGTCACTTTGCGCGCCTATTCGGACCTGACGCAATATCTCGAAACCACGACCAAGGTTTTGCTCGATACATTGCGCCATTCCGAGGAGGCCGATCGGCCATTCCGCCAATCGCAGGTCGACGCCGCGATCCGGTTCTGCGGAACGATTTTCGGAACCGAATATGCCGGCTTGCTGGCGAAGGCCGCCGATGTCGCGGTCCAGGCTGCGCCGGTCGAGCGCAAGTCGCTGCGCGCCTGAGCCCGGCGCGGTGCGGCGCAAATTTTGCCTTATCGCAGTGCTCAATTGCCGCGCCTTCGTTCCCATTGCGGCCACGGTCATGCCGTGATGTAACGACGCGGCGCAACGGCGGTGCCGGACGCTTGAATGTTGGCGCTGCGGATGCGCGGCCCGCCCGATAGAATGGCGCCAAAGAACCGACCATGATGAACTGCACATGATTCTATGGATCGTCATTGCCCTGATGACCGCTGCGGCGATCCTCGTCGTGTTGTGGCCGCTTGCCCGCGGCGCGGGACCCTCCCGCACCGGCAGCGATCTCCTCGTCTATCAGGATCAGCTCGAGGAGATCGATCGCGACCGCCGGGCCGGAACGATCGGCGAAGCGGAAGCGGAAGCCGCGCGCATCGAAGTATCGCGGCGGCTGTTGGCGGCGGCCGACGCGAAGCCAACCGGAGACGCCCCGGCAAGCCCGGCGCAACGGCTCCGCCATCGGCGCGTCGCGGCCGTTGCGGCGCTGATCGTCGTTCCGTTCGTTCCGCTCGGATTTTATTTCATGCTGGGTTCACCGGACGTGCCGGCGCAGCCAGCCTTTGCCCGCGCGCAGACACCGCAAGGCAACCAGTCGATCGACGGCCTTATCAGTCAGGTTGAAATGCATCTTGCGCAAAATCCGAAAGACGGCGCCGGCTGGGAAGTGATCGCGCCGGTCTATATGCGGCTTGGCCGTTACGACGATGCCGTCCAGGCGTGGCGCCATGCACTCGAACTCAACGGCGTGTCGGCTGAACGCGAATCCGATTTCGGCGAGGCGCTGGTTGCGGCTGCGAACGGCGTGGTGACGGCCGAGGCGAAGCAGGCCTTTGAAGCGGCTGTTTCGAGCGAACCGCATCAGGCGAAGGCGCGCTATTTCATCGGCATGGCGCAGGAACAGGATGGCGACAGCACGGCCGCCGCCTCGACTTGGCGCGCCATGCTGGAGGAAGCGCCGCCCGGCGCGCCGTGGGTTCCTTTCGTGCGGCAGGCGTTGGCGCGGCTGACCGGCGCGCCGGCCGCCGTGCCGGGGCCGAGCGCGAGCGACGTAGCGGCGGCCTCGAACATGAGCGACGACCAGCGCTCGCAGATGATCCGCGGCATGGTCGCCAAGCTCGCCGACCGGCTACACAGTGACGGCAACGATGTCGAAGGCTGGCTCAGACTGGTACGCTCCTACGCGGTGCTCGGCGACCGCGACAAGGCGAAGGAGGCTGCCGCCGACGCCAAACGGGCGCTGGCGAGCCATCCCGATCAGGTTGCGCGGATCGACGACCTCACCAAGGATCTCGGCATCGAGGTCGCGGCGCTGACCGGCGCGCCGGCCGCCGCGCCGGGGCCGAGC
>Ga0335085_10015696_pt1 | contig 10976 bp, 12 predicted proteins | sample Lox_Sample_45_FD_206712 | JGI IMG/M metagenome (GOLD analysis project Ga0335085, IMG submission 206712) | Soil microbial communities from Loxahatchee National Wildlife Refuge, Florida, United States - Lox_Sample_4.5 | ecosystem: Environmental > Terrestrial > Soil > Wetlands | place: USA... | reverse complement strand
CGCCGTGCTCGCGGCCGCGGTCGCACTGTCGATTCTCGGGCATTTCCAGCTGACGTATTACCTGTTGATCGCCGCAGCGCTGTTTGCGCTCTATCTCGCGTTCGACCCCGAGCGCCGGCTTCCGACACACGTGCTGGTAGCGCGACTCGTTGGGGCCGCGGCGGCGGTGCTGCTCGGGTTTGGTATCGCCGCCGTTCAGCTCGTTCCGTTTTTCGCCTACATCCCGCTTTCACCCCGCGCGCAAGGCTACCGGGGGTTCGAGGGATCGGTGTCCTTTGCGATCCCGTGGGAGCACGTATTCGAATTCCTGCTACAGGGCTTCGTGGGTGCGCGGGACAGCTACTGGGGCTCGAATCCGCTGAAGTTGCATTCCGAGTATCTCGGACTTCCTGTCGTGGCGCTTGCAGTGCTCGGAGCCCAGACCCGGGAGCGGCGGCGTCTCGTGGCGTGGCTGGGCGGTATCGCGCTGTTATTCCTGCTCGTGAGTCTCGGAGGCGCGACGCCGTTCTACCGGCTGTGGTGGGCCCTGATGCCGCTCGTCAAGAAGACGCGCGCGCCGGGGATGGCGTTCTTCATCGTCGCGTTCGTCACGGCGGTCTTCGCCGCGCTCGGCACGGACCGCGCGCTCACGGCGGGACGGCGCGCCGCGAGCCGGTCGTTCATGATCGCCGGCGCCGTAATCGCCGTACTCGCGCTCCTGGGAGTGTTCGGGCACATGGCCATTGCGCTCGCCACCGGCATGAGCGCCGAATTGGGGAACAGAGCCGGCATCGCGAGCGCGCAACAGGGCTCGATACTGGCGGGCGCCCTGGTAAGCGCCGCGGCGCTGTTTTGCACGGGACTCGCGCTCGCGCTCAGTGCCAGCGGCCCGATGCGGCAGTTCGCGGGAATCGCGCTGGCGGCCATCGTCGGACTCGACTTGTGGATCAACGCGCGCCCCTTCTGGAGCTATACCGAACCCTACGGGAAAGACACCGTCGCCGATCGCATCACACAGACCCGGCTGCCCTACCGGGTGCTCAATCTCCCGGAGGCGTATCCGGGCTCGGCCCTGATGGTGTTCGATGTGCCGCAGGTGCTGGGATACCACGGGAACGAGCTCCGTACCTATGACGACTTGCTCGGCGGCAAAAACGAGTGGCGGAACCTCGGCGTGTTGCCGCTCTGGGATCTGCTGGCGGTGCATTATGTCGTGATTCCAGCGCGCATGAGGGGAGCGGATTCACTTCCCGGATTCCACCGCCTGCTCAGTAGTGTGCCCGTGGCGGGCGGCATGCCCGTCAATCTGTTCGAGCGCACGGCACCGGTCCGCTATGCGACGGTGGTCCCCGCGGCAATCAAGGCGGACTCAAACCAGATCATTCCGACGCTGCTCAACCCGCGCATGGACTACAGCCGCCTCGTGCTCTTTACGCCCGAGCAACCCGTGTTCCCGGCGCCGGTTCCGCAGCTGCCGTCGCCCAGTCCGTCCCGCGCATCGGTCTCCGATTGGAGCCCGGGGGCGATGCGCATCGTGCTCGAGCCTCCGCCGCCTCTGCCGAGCTACCTGCTCGTGTCCGAGAACTGGCATCCTTCCTGGCGCGCGATGGTGGACGGTGTCGCGGCTCCGGTGTTGCGCGGCGATTTCACGCTCCTGACGGTCCCTGTCCCGGCCGGGACGCATGCCGTCCAGCTGGCGTTCCGGTCTCCGGCCGACCGCGCCGGAGGGTGGCTCAGCATCGTGTCGTTGCTCGTGCTGGCCGGTCTCACCGCGTCGACGCTCCGCCGGAGACGCGCACCCGTTGCCTGAACGCGCGCTGACCATCATCCCGACGTACAACGAGGCGCCGAATATCGGCAGCCTCGTGCCTCTCGTGCTCTCCCAGGATCCCCGGCTCGAGGTGCTGATCGTGGACGATAATTCTCCCGACGGCACCGGGCAGCTCGCGGAGACCCTCGCACAACAGAACGAGCGCGTGCACGTGCTGCACGGGGAAGGGAAACGGGGACTCGGCACCGCATACCTGACGGGGTTTCGCTGGGCGCTCGAGCGTCAGTACGACTATATCTTCGAGATGGACGCGGATTTTTCCCACGACCCGGTCCACTTGAAGGACTTTCTCAAAGCCATACAGGACGCAGACTTAGTGATTGGGTCCCGGTATCTTGGGGGCAGGGTGACCGTCGTCAACTGGCCCATTGGCCGGCTGCTGTTATCCTACACAGCCAATATTTATGCGCGCTGGGTGACGGGCGTGAGATTATGGGACCTCACGGGCGGGTTCAAGTGTTTTCGCAGACGGGTGCTGGAATCGATCGACCTCGCTAGAGTTCGGTCGAACGGCTACGCCTTCCAGATCGAAATGAGTGTGCGGGCATGGCGAAAAGGCTTTCTGTTCAAAGAAATCCCGATCGTGTTCGTCGATCGGACCGAGGGGGACAGCAAGATGAATGGGGCCATCGTTCGCGAAGCGATCTGGGTGGTTCCGCGCCTGCGGCTGATGGCCTGGTCCGGCCGCATCTGAGAGGTCTCCCGGTCTACAAAATGACGGGGTCGGGCAACGACTTCGTCATGCTCGACGCGCGTATCTCGGCTCCAGAAGAGTGGAGCGCCGCCGATATCCAGGCGGTCTGCGCCCGCCGCACCGGCTTAGGCGCGGATGGCATGGTGTTTCTGGCGCCCGGCTCGACCGCCGGCGCCGTCCGCATGACGTACTTCAACAGCGACGGCTCGCGGGCGGCTCTGTGCGGTAATGCCGCGTTGTGCAGCACCCGCCTCGCCGGTCATCTCGGACTCGCCAACTCGCTCAGCATGCGTCTCGAAACCGATGCCGGCACGTTCGAGACGCGCGCGGCGCGGGAAGACGGCCGCGCCGAGCTGCACCTCGCGCCCGTCCAGGCGCCCCAGGCGCGGAACGATCTGCCGCTCGAGCCCGGAGAGCAGCAAGCCGCCTACGTCGTCGTAGGAGTGCCGCACGTCATCGTACTGGTCGACGATGTCGAGCAGATCGACGTCGAGCGCCGCGGACGTGCGCTGCGTGGCGATCCAAGGCTCGGCCCCGAGGGCGCGAACGTCAACTTCGTGGCGCCAGCCGGCTCACGCTCGGAATGGCGCATGCGGACGTTCGAGCGCGGCGTGGAAGGCGAAACCCTCGCGTGCGGGACGGGTGCCGTGGCGGTGGGGTGCGCGCTGGCGGAATGGGGCGTAGGCGCGCTGCCGGTCACGCTGTGGACCAAGAGCGGCCGCAGCCTAGATGTGCGGGCGCAGAAGTCCCCTGGGGGCATGTATGAGGATTTGTGGCTTGTGGGGGAGGCCAGGCTCGTTTTTCGAGGTGTGATTATCTAGGGAGTTGTCCACATCCGTGGCCCGAGCGACTTAACATAACATCTATTATACGAAGTTCAGCAGAATAAAGAAGCCGGATCTGCCTAGCGCACGCCGCTCCCCTTGGTCAATTCGCCTACCCGCACCTCGGCTTCGACCCGATTGCTGGTGGAATCCATACCGGAAATGATCGTCCGATAGTCCGCCAGCGCCTTCGCCGTGTCCTTGACCACGAGCCAGCTACGCGCCGCGTCGGACAGGTACTGCGCCTTCAAGAACGCGTACGGCGCGCGCTGCGCGGCTGCCTCATAGCTCCCTGCTGCGTCACTCCAGTGGCCCGCGTTCTCCTGGGCGGCGCCGAGCAGGCCATACGCCTGGGCGCGGGTATCCCGCCGCATCGACGGGGCGACACGTTTCAGGAGATCAATGGCTTGCTGCGGCTGGCCCTGGTACAGACGCACCTGCGCGAGGAGCAGGTTCGCCTGGTCGGCCGCGCGCGACCCCGAATAGTTCTCGACGATCTGCGAGAGCTCGCTTGCCGCGAGCGGATAGTTGCGCGACTCGAACGCGAGCCGCGCTGCCCCGAGTTTCTGGTCCGCCGCCGCCTCGACCCGGTTTCTCGAGACGACGCTCCACCACGTGAGGCCGCCACCTACGAGGAGAATCGCGACGATAGCGCCCGTGATTTGGCGATGCCCGTTGATCCACTGCACGATGGCGCGGAGCGCCGGAAGATCGCCTTCCCGGGACCGAGCGTCGTGGGAGGGGGTTCGCCCTGCTTCCACCGATGTTGCCATATCTTGCGCCGTATCCTCGAGGGAGCCTCGCCGCACCCCAGTGCCCCTGGGGTGACTCGAACACCCGGCCAACGGTTTAGGAAACCGCTGCTCTATCCACCTGAGCTACAGGGGCGTGCAGTCGTGTAACCGTTGGAAGCTAGCGGCCTTACGCGTACTGAAGCAAGGCCTCAACGCGTTCATTGGCGAGCCGTTTCCGTCCCGCGAGAAACGTCAGCTCGAGCAGGAACGCAAACCCCACCACGGCGGCACCGTGCGCCCGCACCAACTTCGCCGCCGCTTCCGCCGTCCCCCCCGTCGCGAGCACGTCATCCACGACGAGGACCCGGTCCGCGGGCGTAACCGCGTCCTGATGCATCTCCAATGCATCGCTGCCGTACTCCAGCAGATACTCGACTCGTCCTCGAGCCGCGGGCAGCTTGCCCGGTTTGCGAATCGGCACGAGGCCCGCATCGAGGGCCAGGGCGATGGGCGCGCCCAGCAGAAATCCCCGCGACTCGATCGAGATCACCCGCGTGACACGCGCGTCGCGAAACGGCGTCGTCATGAGCTCAACCGCCCTGCGAAACAGCGTCGGATCGAGCAACAGTGGCGTGATGTCCTTGAACAGAATTCCCGGCCTGGGAAAGTCCGGCACGTCTCGGATCCGAGCGTAAATCTCCTTCGTGTCTGATTGGGTGCTTGGCATGGTAGCTAACGAATCCCAAAGTTCGTAATGCCATCGAGATGATGTGGATTCTCTGACTGCTCCACCTGTTCGACGCGCGCGCCCCGAGGCCCCTGGGTGAGCGCTCGCTCCAATTCGTCGAGTGCTGCCGCTGCTCCTTCCGCCACGACTTCGACCGTGCCGTCGGGACGGTTCGTCACCCAGCCGCGGAGGCCAAGCGAGTGTGCATTGCGCAGGACGAACCAGCGAAATCCCACTCCCTGTACCACTCCCCGAACCACGTAGCGTTTGCCGGTCACCGCGCGGCGCTCACTCGGGTGACCGCGCCGGGCGCCCACGCACGCGCACCACGTACACGACGATCCCTAGCGCCACGAGCAGCAGCGCAATTACGATGGCCTGCCCCACGTATCGATGAACGTCTTCGTTCCGAAGCACGGCCTCGTTCTTTCCCAGCACATACCCGATCACGGTCAAGACGGCGCACCACACCGTCGCTCCGGCCGCGGTGTACAGCACGAACCGCGGCAGCGGCATTCTCGCAATGCCGGCGGGGATCGAGATCAGGTGGCGGGCCACCGGCAGCAACCGTCCCACTAACACGCTGATTTCGCCGTGACGCGCGAAGAAGTTGTCAGTACGCTCGAGGGACCGTGCCGATACCAGCACATACTTGCCGTATCGCTCGATGAATCCGCGGCCGAGCCAGCGCGCCAGACCGTAGCTCGCCAGCGACCCGATCACGCTCCCGATCACGGCGCACAGCGTCACCAGCACCGGATCCATTACGCCTTTCGCGGCCCAGTACCCTGCCGGTGGAATCACGGCCTCCGCCGGAACCGGGAGTACCGACGACTCGATCGCCATGAGGACGATGATGCCGGGGTAGCCCAAGGCGCGCAGCGTGTCCAGTAACCACTGTATCACGCTTTCAAGCATGAAAGCCGTGCTGGCCCAGAAGCGGGACGAATCGCGCGCTGCCCAGGGGGGTGCGGCGGATTGCACCATCGACCCGTTCGATCAGAGTGGTGATCTGCCTGCCCTGCTCGCCCAGCGGAATCAGCAGGCGTCCCCGAGGCGCGAGCTGCTCGACCAGAGGTGCGGGAATCTCGGGCCCCCCGGCCGCCACGATGATCGCGTCGTATGGCGCGTATGCGCTCCAGCCCAGCGTGCCGTCGCCCACGAGCAGCGAAACGTTGCGCGCGCCGGCGTCGCGCAGCGCCTGCTGCGCGGTACGCGCCAGGGCGGGTACGCGTTCGATCGAAAACACTTGCGACACGATGGCGGCGAGCAGCGCGGTCTGATATCCCGATCCCGTGCCGATTTCCAGCACGCGCTCGCTGCCGCCGAGCCGCAGAGCCTCGAGGTGGCGCGCCTGCGTGGAGGGCTGCGAAATGGTCTGCTGGTGCCCGATTGGCAGCGCGGCATCGTCGTACGCGCATGCGCGTAAAGCTTCGGGAACGAACAGGTGCCGGGGAACGGAAAGACAGGCGTTGAGTACCGCCGCATCGCGCACCCCGGTGGCGCGAATGGTCTCGGTCAAGCGGGCGCGATAACCGGCGTAGCTGTCCCGGGGAGACTGGCGTCCCGGCATCAGTCCGAGGGAAACCAGGACTGCACGACTTCGATCAGCCGGTAGTTGGTCATATCCATGTGGAGCGGCGTGACGGAGATGAACCCGTCTCCGGTGGCGCGGAAATCCGAATCTGCCCCGCCCGACCAGGTCACGTGCCCGCCCCCGATCCAGTGAATGTCCTTTCCCCAGGGGTCTTTCATTTGGGCGATCTCTTCGTGAAACACCCGGCTGCCGAGGTGCGTCACCTTGATCCCTTTGACCTCGTCACCGGGGATGCCCGGGAGATTGATGTTGAGCAGGGTTTGGGTGGGAAAGTCTCGCACATTGACGAGGCGGTGCAACAGCCGCTCGAGGCGGGGGCGATGACTGTCGAGTAGATCGAGATCGCCGCCCGCGAATGAAATGGCGACGCTCGGGATGCCCGCCACAAGCCCCTCGAACGCGGCCGCCACGGTACCGGAATAGAGCACGTCTTCGCCCATGTTGGGGCCGTGATTGATCCCGGAGATCACGAAGTCCGGCTCGTCGGGCATCAGCTTGCTCAGGGCGAGCAGCACGCAATCGGTGGGCGTGCCGTCGACCTGAAACGCTCCGTCCGCCCGCCGTGTGGCGCGCAGCGGTCGATGCAGCGTCAGCGAGTGTGACGTGCCGCTCTGCTCGCGGTCGGGAGCCACCACCGTGACGTGTCCGACGGCCGCGCACACCTGGCCCAGCACCTCGAGCCCGCGCGCGAGAATGCCATCGTCGTTCGAAACCAGAATGCGGATGTCGCGTTCAGCGCGCGCTGCCATGCGGCACCGGGTTGCCTTCGAGAATGGCCAGCACGGACTTGAGCTCGGCGCGCAGGTCCTCGACCGTTTCCAGCGCGAGCGCCCGTCGCGCTTCGGGTTTCAGCTCGCCGGAACGCCGGTACTGCTCGATTTTCTGCCGAGCCCCTTCGATCGTGTATTTCTCCGTGTAGAGGAGATGTTTGACCAGCATGATCAGTTCGATCTCCCGGCGCTGATACACGCGGTTTCCCGAGCGGTTCTTTGCGGGGTTCAGGAATCGGAACTGACTTTCCCAATAGCGCAGCACGTGCGGTTTCAGATCGGTGAGCTGGCAGACCTCGCCGATCGAGAAAAATTCCTGGATCGGATGGGGAGCGCTCACGACTGCTCCACGCCCCACTGTTCCGATTTCAGCTCGCGCTCCATCAGGTCGGCGACCGCCTGGCGCGGCGGCTTGCCAGCGAACAGCACGAGCGCCACCTGCTCCGCGATCGGGAGCTCCACCCCATGCCGCTGCCCCAGCGTCACGGCCGCGCGCGCAGTGTTGACGCCTTCGGCCACGCTCACCCGCGCGGCGAGGGCCTCGCCGACCTCCTTGCCCTTCCCGAGCTCCACCCCAAGCGTGCGATTGCGCGAAAGCGCTCCGGTTGCCGTCAGAATCAAGTCTCCCATCCCCGCGAGCCCCGCGAACGTTCCCGCATCGGCCCCGAGCGCGGTGCCGAGCCGCGTGATCTCCGCCAGGCCACGGGTGATGAGCGCGGCCCGCGTGTTGTTGCCAAGCCCCAGACCTTCGAGAATGCCGGCCGCGAGCGCGATCACGTTCTTCAACGCCCCGGCGAGCTCGACCCCCAGGATATCGGTGTGTGAATAGACGCGAAACTGCGGGGTGGCAAAGAGCTGCTGAACCCGCTCCGCCAGGGCGTGCTCGCGTGCGGCGGCAACCACGGCGGTGGGCTGGCGATCGAATACTTCACGAGCAAACGATGGCCCGGACAGGACCGCGATCGGCGTACCCGCCGGCAGCACCTCCCCCAGCACACACGAGATGGTCGTGAGCCGTTCCGGCTCGAGCCCCTTCGAGACGCTGACCACGAGCGGGCGCGACGCGGCATGAGGGGCGACCCGCGCGAATACGTCCCGCACGACGTGCGACGGCGTCGCGCACACGATGACGTCCGCGCCCCGCACGGCGGCTCCCAGATCGGCCTCCGCCCGCAGCGCCCCCGTAAGCGCCGCGTCGGGGAGAAACTGCGGATTCGTGTGATGGCGATTGATGCTCTCGACCACTGCGCCTTCGTAGGCCCACAGCGTCACCTGTTCCCCACGCCGGGCCAACAGGTCCGCGAGCGTCGTGCCCCACGCGCCGCCGCCAATCACGCTGATTCGCGTCACGCGGTGACGCTCCCACCCCGCCCCTTGCGCGTGTTGAACCGGTGTTCAGCACCGGTCCGCAGCCGCCGGATGTTGGCGCGATGCGAGACCACGATCAGGAGCGCGAGGACGATGCCGGCCAGCACCGTGTACGTAGCCCCCGGGTTGGTGAGCCAGGCGAGGAGAGGAAACAGCAAGCTCGCAATGATGGAAGCGACGGAGACATACCCCGACAGCCAGAGCACGAGTCCCCACACGAGCGCAGTCAAGACGATCGCGATGGGGGCAAGCGCAATGAACACGCCGCCGGCCGTCGCCACTCCCTTCCCACCCCGGAACCGAAGAAACGGCGAGAACATGTGGCCCAACACGGTGGCGATCCCCACGGCGACGCCGAGCCACGGAGCCGCACCGGAACTCTTTCCGAACACCAACACCGGAACCGCCCCCTTGGCGAGGTCGATCACGCCTACGGGTATCGCGTACTTCCACCCCAGCGTGCGGAAGACGTTGGTGGCGCCAAGATTCCGGCTCCCGTGCTCGCGGAGATCGATGCCGCGCGCCAGCTTCCCCGCGAGGTAGCTCGTCGGGAAGGCGCCGATCAAATAGGCCGCCGGAAGCGCGAACAGTGGGCTCACGTGGAAGCCATGTGCCGGTCGCGCCGGCGGCGGAATTTGATTCCGACGGGAGCCCCGGTGAATTCCCATGCCTCGCGAAAGCCGTTGAGCAGATAGCGGATATACGATTCGGGAATGGCCTCAGGGCGGTTCGACACGATCGCGAATCGCGGCGGCGCGGTGCCGATCTGCGAGCCGTAGAGCAGCCGCACCGGCTGCCCCGCCGGCTGCGGAGGTTGCTGGCGATCGACCAATTCGGCGAGTACGCGGTTCACCTCGGCCGTGGGCACGCGCTTTTCGCGTTGCGCGGCCACCTGCAGGATCAGCTCCAGCAGCCGCTCCACGCGCTGTCCGGTTTTCGCGGAGATGTAGAGGAACGGAATGAACTCGAGGAATGGCGCGCTCTCTTTCAGGATCCGTTCCCCGCGGACGGCCGTGTTCGTCTCCTTCTCCGCGATCAAATCCCACTTGTTGACCGCGATAATGAGCCCCGCCCCCCGGTCCCAGGCGTCGTTCGCGATCTTCAAGTCCTGCACGTGCATCCCGCTCGCCGCGTCGACCACGAGCACGCACACATCCGCCCGCTCGATCGCCCGTGTCGTGCGCAGCGTGGCATAGAACTCGAGGTCGTCCGTGACCTTCGACCGCTTGCGCAGGCCGGCGGTGTCGATGAAGACCAGCGTGCGGCCGTCGAATTCGAGCGGCGTATCGATCGCATCCCGCGTGGTGCCCGGCTCCGCCGCCACCACGAGGCGGTCTTCCCGGAGCAGGCGGTTCACGATGCTCGACTTGCCGACGTTCGGGCGCCCCACGACCGCCACATGAATCGCCTCGGGTACGACGGCTTCCCCAGCCGCCGGCAGCAGCTCGACAATGCGATCGAGCAGATCCCCGCTCGCCTTTCCAACGGCCGCGGACACGGGCACCGGATCGCCCAGTCCGAGCTCGTAGAAGGCGAGATGCCGCGTGTCATGCGGCAGATCGTCGGCCTTGTTCGCTACCACGAGGACAGTCCGCTCCGCCTGGCGCAGCAGCGACGTGATTTCCAGGTCCGTCGGATGAACGCCCGCCGCCACGTCGACCACGAACAGCAGCACGTCTGAGTCCGCGATCGCCAGCTCCACCTGGGTACGAATCGCGCGGTTGAGCGGGTCGCGCGCTTCGGGAACCAGTCCACCGGTATCGACGAGCCAGAAACGGCGGCCGTTCCACTCGACCGCCGCGAAGTGTCGGTCCCGGGTGACGCCGGGCTGTTCATGGACGATCGCCACGGGCCGGCCGATCAGCCGGTTGAACAGCGTCGACTTGCCGACGTTGGGGCGTCCGATGATCGCGACTGTCGGGCTACCGCTCATTCGGCTTCACTCAGCACGTCCACGAAATCGACCGACAGCCGCGCCCTAACCGGCAGCTCGCCGGCGAGCGCGTCCACGTGGATGCCGTCCATGAATAGTCCATCATCATTCACCGCTTCGGCGGGAAGCAGGGCCAGATCGAGATCCCCGCGGCCCGCCAGCGCGGCGCGGAATGCCTCGCCGGGGAGCAGCCCGGCGGTCGTCACCGTCTGACCGAACAGCCGGTTCTCGAGTCCCAGGATCTCAAACTCCGCGCCGGTCGCCTGCCTGAGATCGGCCAGGACCTGCGGCATGAGCGGCTCCATGGCGCGGCCGGTCAGCACGGCGATGCGCTGGCCCCGAAACCGGCCCGAGGCGGGAACGGACGCAATCCGGGTCTGCAGATACCGCACGGCCCCCACCCCGTTTTCCCGCTGATCGAACTCGCCATACCAGGCGGCTGGAGGAAGCGGTATGCCCGCTTGCAAATAGAGATCGTCCGCGCCGTAGCACCACGGCTCGCCGCGCTCCACCATCGAA
>Ga0335085_10015695_pt1 | contig 10977 bp, 9 predicted proteins | sample Lox_Sample_45_FD_206712 | JGI IMG/M metagenome (GOLD analysis project Ga0335085, IMG submission 206712) | Soil microbial communities from Loxahatchee National Wildlife Refuge, Florida, United States - Lox_Sample_4.5 | ecosystem: Environmental > Terrestrial > Soil > Wetlands | place: USA: Florida... | reverse complement strand
GCCTGCTTCGAGGATGGTGGGAATGGCGCCACCGGTGCAAAGCCGCAGTCGACCGGCAACTTCACGTATCCCCCGGGGACTCACTACTACGTGATCGAGAACTACGCGGGCACTGCGTCCAAGAACCTCTATACCACGATTTCCGCCCCATAGGAGGGCCCCGGAGGAACTTGCGCCGGGGCTTGGTGTTCATAACACTGGCATGAAAGCCGTCTCAGGGCTCCTTCTCCTTGGCACACTGGCGTTTACCGCGCCGCCGTCTCCCCCCCAGGGAGTAGAGCGCGGGCCCGCCATGCGGCTCGCCAGCGCCTCGGAAATGCAGCTCGACAGCCTCTACGGCCCGCTGACGTATCTCATGAAGCCGGATGAGCGCGGGATCTACCCCGGGCTCACCGTGGCTGGAAAGCGGGAGTTCCTGCGGCAGTTCTGGGCGGAGCGCAACCCGACGCCGGGCGCCACTCGCAATCCTGCTGCCGAGGAGTACAACGCCAGGATCGGGATGGTGAACAAGAAGTTTCGCGTCATGGGGAGCCACGAAATCCCCGGCTGGCGCACCGATCGCGGCCGGATCTACCTGCAGTACGGCAAGCCTGATCTGGTCCTCACCCGCCGCGGTCCCGGCGTGTTCATGCCGTACGAAGTCTGGAAGTACAACAAACCCGCCCGCAAATACTGCTTCGCCGACCTCACCCGCTTCGGGGAATACGTCCTCGTCTACTCGAACGATCCGCATGAAACCAACCGGCCCAATCTCGGGACCTTGATTGGGGATGAAGCGTACGAAGACGCGATGCGATTCTAAGTAAGTCTCAGGTTCCGGGTACGGCCTCCCCGGCCGCTGTCAGGCCCCAGTCCTTCCGCACAATCGCAATGCAATCCGTCAAATTCAAATCAACCCTCCCCAACGACACAGCGCGCGCTACTCCTCCAAGCGCGCCCAAGGCCAGGCTCGCTGCCCGATGTCGCCACCGCAGCTCCTTTTGCACGTGCCCCTCGTACAACAACCAATAGACCACCTCGAGCTTTCGCTCTGCCGCGAATCGCCTGACTCGTTCCGGGGTCAGCTCCGCCTTGAAGACTGTCGGATACTGCCGACTCATGGGCTGCTTGCGATCCAATAGCACCCGATACACCCACTCGTGAAACGCGAACGGCGTGAACTTGGCGAGCAATCCCTTGAACGAATAGAGATTCGGGAACCCCACCACCAGAACCCCGCCGCGTTTGAGTGCGGTCAGCAAACGGTCCAGCGTGGCGAGCGGCGCTTTGACGTGCTCCAGAATGTCCCAGCAGAGAATGACGTCGAACGATTCTGCGGGCCATTCGTGTGTCTCGACATCTCCCACGATTTTCTCGTTGACGCGGGTATTCCTGGCCAGTTCTTCGGCCGAAACATCGATCCCGACCACATACCACTGCTCCGGCAGCCGCACGATGCTCTTCCAGCCGCAGCCGGCATCGAGGACTTTCACGTGCGCGAGACCTGCGGCGGCACTGAGCACGGCCTGCTCCACCGGTCCGTCCCATCGCAACGGATGCACGGCGATGGCGTCCCGGCGCAGCCGCTCCAACCGCGTCGCAGCTTGTTCCTTGGAGTGAGCCACAGTATTGGGGTAGGGTCGTAAACTCGGAATGTAGTCAGCGACGCGCGAAGCGGCCTCTGCGCCGTTAAAAGGACTCGCATTCCCACATCATCTGCCCGCTGCGCCGCTTCATGCAGGCTCTGCGTCGGGCAAGGGAGACAGCGCGCGGCTCCATGGATCCTTCACGCTCTTCCATGGATGCTCATCCCCGCGCCATCCGCCGGCTGTGCCACTCCATATGCGCTCTGCGTCGGGCAATGGACGCTCTGCGTCGGGCAATAAGCGCTCCGCCCCGAGCGATGAACACTTTGCGTCAGGCAAGGAACGCTCCGCGCTGTTCCATCGCCGCTCGCGATGGTCACCTGAACCCACGCGACTGGGAACCGGATGCTCTACGTCTCGTGGCCGACGCTCTCGGGAGATCACGGGACGGTCAGCCGGTCAAACCCGACCATTCGCGCGGGACACCCGAGTCTCACTGCCGGTTCATGGACCCTCGCTGCGAGAAACCGGGCGCTCAGCTTGGAAACCCCGATAGTTGCCGTAAGGAAGTGGATAGTCGCGGCCGCTTAGGGGAAAGTCAGGACCAAATCTCGGAGAAGGGGGGGCAGGTCAGGAGGTGAGGCTAAACGAGCCGCCAGGAGTGAAGTCGATCGCGGAGAGGGAATGCAGCTCCAGCGGCCGGTGCTGGGCCTGCGTCAATCAGCCGCTTTGCCACCGGCTCGATCCGGAAATTGAGTCCTTCCAGTGTTCGCGAACCGAGCAGGGTGAGGTCACCAGGTTCTCCGAACACGACATCGTCGGTCGTGCGTTTGCCGGCGACGTGAACGAAGGCTGGACCGGTCCACCGTTCCAGGATGGTCCCGTCGGCTTGGCGGAAGTGCCACTTGGTGTAGCGCTCGATGCCGAGCGATTCGAGAATCTGTGCGGGCACCCATGACAATTCCGCTCCGGTGTCCACGAGAACTGACTCCACCACGCGTCGCGGACCTGGCCGAGCCGGGTTTTCGAGTTGGATCTCTACACGGAAGCTCCCCATTCCGGCGCGCACGATCGCTAATCGTCCCTGAACTGCCTCTGATAGAGCTTGGCATATAGCCCGTTCTGCGCTATCAGATCCACGTGCGTCCCCTCTTCGACCATCTTGCCGTGATCCAGCACCACGAGCCGGTTGGCCCGCCGGACCGTCGAGAGCCGGTGCGCGATAATCAGGGTGCTCCGGTTCTGCAACAAGCGCTCGAGCGCTTCTTCTACGAGACGCTCGCTTTCCGCGTCCAGGCTCGAGGTGGCTTCGTCGAGAATCAGGACGGCCGGATCCTTGAGCAGCGCCCGCGCGATCGCCACGCGCTGGCGCTGCCCGCCCGACAGCTTGATCCCGCGCTCGCCCACCACCGTGTTGTAACGCTCGGGCAGCCGTTCGATGAACTCGGCGGCATGCGCCGCGCGCGCCGCCTCCTCGATCTCCGGCGCACTCGCGCCCGGCCGCCCATAGCCGATGTTCTCGGCCACGGTGCCCGAAAACAGCGCCGGCTCCTGGGGCACGATCCCGATGGCGCCGCGCAGGTCGCGTAAGCGCAGTGCGCGCACGTCGATCCCGTCGAGCGTGATGCAGCCGCTCGTCACATCCCAGAAGCGCGGCAGGAGATTCGCGAGCGTGGTCTTGCCCGCGCCCGACGGACCGACCAGCGCCACGACTTCGCCCGGCGCGATGCGCAGCGACACGTCGTCGAGCGCGAGCGGCAGCTCGGGCTGATACCGGAACCAGACGTGCTCGACTATGACGTCGCCCCGCACCGGCTCGGGAAGGGAGCGTCCCGGAATCGGGTCCGCCACCGAGGCTCGAGTCTCGAGCAACTCGAGCACCCGCCGCGCCGCGCCCACGGTTTCCTGATACGACGAAAACAGGCTGGTGAGCGCGGCAACCGCGGCGGCGATGAACACCGTATAGAGAAGGAAAGAAACGAGCGTGCCCGCCGTGACCGAGCCCGCCAGCACCAGCCGGCCGCCTTCCCATAGCACGATCACGGTTCCGGCGAAGGTGGCGAACATGATCACCGCGAAGAACGCCCCGCGCGTGACGGCGCGGCGCACCGCGATCTGCACCACCGCGTTCATGCCGCTCCCGTAGCGCGCCGCCTCCCACGGTTCCTGCACGAAGCTCTGCACCATCCTGATCTGGCTGAACGCCTCTTCGGCGACCGCCGTGGCGTCGGCCACGCGATCCTGCACGCGCGTGCTGCTGCGCCGCAGCCGCCGGCCGAAGAACATCGCCGAGCCGACCACGAACGGCGTGACCACCAGCGCGGTTGCCATCAAATGCCAGTTGGTGACCGTGAGCAGCACGATCCCGCCCACGAGATAGAGCAGCTGCCTCGCGAATTCGGAGAACTGAAAGCTCACGAGTCCCTGCAGCGTGCCGATATCGGCCGACAGCCGGCTCACGAGCTCTCCCGTGCGATGCTCGGCGAAGAATGCGGGCGACAGCCGAATGAGATGCTCGAACAGATCCTGCCTGAGCCGCGCCATGATGCGTTCGCCCGTGGCCGACAGGAGATAGGTCGAGGCGAAGCTTGCCAGCGCTTGCAGGGTGAACAGGCCGAGCAGGCCGAGCGCGATGCGATCGAGCAGCGGGCGATCGTGGCCGACGAATGCGGCGTCGAGCAGTTTGCGAACGATCTGTGGGAACGCGAGCCCGACACCGGCGGAGAGGATCAAGCAGACCGTGGCGATACCAAGCTTGGCGCGGTGCGGCCGGATTCGCGGCCACAACCACCGCAAGGCCCGTGGAGACGGGAAGCGGGAACCGGGAAGCGTACCATTCGATCTCACGCTTCCCCCTTCCCGCTCCCTGCTTCCCGGCCTCCTGTTCATAACGCCGCCAGCACGAGCCCTGCCCAGACCGCCGCTCCGACGGCAACGTGCACGGCCTGGAGTGCTTTGGGAAGCGAGAGGAGCACCATCGAGGCGGCGACTGCCACCTGCGCAATGACGAGCAGCAGCACGTAGCGGGGCGCCGGACGCCGGCTCGTGATGGCCCAGGGGATCATGTAGGCGGTCAGGCCATAGGCGAGCAGCCGGTGGGTCCAATGCACGTGCTGCAGCATGCCGCCCGTCGGCATCGCCTGCCCATTACACAGCGGAAACCCGAGGCATGCGAACGCCGCACCCATATTTGCCGTCAGTGCACCGAACAGCACCGTCACGAACCCCAGGGCTGCGGCTCCCAATGCCACCCCACTCGGCCAATTCACATTCGGCTCTCGCGCGGTATAGAGTAGAACCGCGAGCAGGGCCATGGCCGTGCCGAGGTGGAGAATCACGGTCCATGCAGGCAGGTCGAGCTTTACCGTAATCGCACCGAGGGCGATCTGGAGAACCAGAAGTACGACGGCAATGTAGGCTGCGGTGCTGGGGCGGGCGGATGGGCGGACGGATGGGCGGATCGGCGGATTGGCGGATCGTTCGGGTGCGCTCTCACGAACCGCCGAACCGCCGAACCGCCCATCCGCCCGCCCATCCGCCCTCAACCACCGTGCATACGCTGCGAGCACCAGAACCAGGACCGTCAGCGCCGCTGCGATGAGTCGATGCCCATACTCGATCATCGTGGGCAGGTCGAGCGGCGGCAGCAGGCTACCGTTGCACAGCGGCCAATGCTCGCCGCAGCCCAGCCCAGAACCCGTGATGCGGACGATTGCACCGAAGATGATGAGGAGATACGTCGAGATCGCGGCCGCCCAGGCGAGCCGCGTAAAGCGTCTATTCATGAGGCGGGAATGTAACTAGAACTCGCGCTTCTTCATTTCCTTGAAGAACTGGCGCAGCTCGAGGTCCTCCTCCCGCTCGGGAGGAAGTGTGCTATCGTACTGGCGCCGCTTGGTCGGCTTCGGCGCCTTGGCCGCCTTGGCGGCGTTCTTCCGTGCGAGCGCTTCGATCTTCTTGTCGTCGCCTTTGGCCACTGATGCTCCGGGTTCGGGGTGATGGGGCAACGACATAAGCGTAACGCGACGTCTTGACATACGCCACATTTTGGTTCGGACCGTTCTCGGGAAGCCCGCATGGATTGGGCACAACACTGCAACATCCTCTCGCTGTTGTTCAACGCGGCCCTGACCTGTGGCGTCGCCGGGAATACCCTGGGCCTCATGGCCTGGGAGCACCGCCCGTTCTGCGGGCTGGCGTTTTGATCGACGCCTCCCGCGACAAGTGGGGCGACAGGCTCCCCCGCCGTCTCGGGCTCTTGAGTTCAATCGCAGTCCTCATCGGCTCCACCATCGGTGGCGGGATTTTCCGCACCCCCGCCGTCATCGCCGAGCGAGTTCCTTCGGCCCTTCCCATGCTCGGCATCTGGGTGCTGGGCGGCGTGCTGGCGCTCTGCGGCGCGCTGACCTACGCGGAGCTGGGCGCGATGTTCCCCCGCTCAGGCGGCGTGTTCGTCTACATCCGTCAGGGGTTTGGTCGGCTGCCCGCCTTTCTGTTTGGCTGGACCGAGCTGGTGTTGATCCGCGCCTCGGCGCTCGGGGCCATCGCCACGCCGTTTGCCGAGTACTTGCTGCGGCTCATGGGTTACGATCCGGGCGCGCGCGCGTGGACGGTGCATTACGTGGCAGCCATCGCGATCGCGCTGACGGCGGCCTTGAACTACTTCGGCGTGCGCTGGAGTGCGTTCGTGCTCAATGCGGCTACCGTGGCGAAATACGGCGCGCTGGCATTGCTCGTCCTCCTGGCGTTCGGATCCGGTCGAGGCGACGTCGCCCATTTCACGCAAACCACCGGGCCGATTTCGGGCACGCTGTTCGGATTGGCGCTCGTCTCCGTCCTGTGGGCATATGACGGTTGGGGAGATCTGTCGTTTGTCGGGGGGGAAGTCGAAGATCCCGAGCGCAACCTGCCGCGCGCGCTGCTGGTGGGGACGGCGGCCGTCGTCGCGATCTATCTGCTCGCGAACCTGGCGTACCTCTATCTGATTCCCATCCAGGACATGGCGCGCTCGCCCCTCGTAGCCGCCGACGCGGCGCAGATCGTGATCGGCCGTGCGGGCGTCATCCTGATCGCCATCGTCGTGATGGTCTCGACCTTCAGCACGCTGCTCGGCTCGTTGCTCACGGCGCCACGAATCTTCTTCGCCATGGCCGACGAAGGATTGTTCTTTCGCGCCGTGGCCCGCGTGCATCCCCGGTTCGAGACCCCGCACATCGCGATTGCGCTCACCGGCGTCCTCGGCGTCGGCTTCGTGCTGGCGCGGACGTTCGAGCAGCTGGCCGATCAATTCGTCGTCGCGATCTTCCCGTTCTACGCCCTCGCCGCCGCGGCGGTCTTCGTGCTGCGCCGCCGCCGCCCCGACCTCCCACGGCCCGTTCGAGTGTGGGGGTATCCACTGGTGCCGCTGGTCTTCGTGCTCTCGTCGTTCGTGATTCTGGTGAATGCATTGATCGAGCATCCGGCGGCGACTGGGGGGGCGTTTGGGATTATTCTGCTGGGGGTGCCGGTCTATTACATCTGGGCGGAAAGACACGGAAGGAAACGGAAAGAGACGGCAGCTTAGACGGCAGCCGTCCGTCTCTTTACGTCTGGCTTTTTCTCAACATCCACACCGCCATTCCCCCAAACACCAGATCCGGCAGCCACGCCGCCAGCACCGGCGGCAACACGCCCCCCGAGCCGATCGCGCGCGTGAGCTGCACGAGCAAGAGAAACACGAAGGTCGTGCCGAGGCTGACCGCGACACCCCAGGCGGTGCCGGCGCGCGGACTGGACACGGCGAGCGGGGCACCGAACAGCGCCACGATGAGGCACGTGAACGGAACGGCCAGTTTGAGCGCGTGGTCCACGCGTAGCTTCTTGGTGTCGGAGCCCGAGCGCGCCAGCGCATTGATGTAACGGCTCAGCTCGCCATACCGCATCTCTTCGGGCGCCTTGGGCTCGGCCAGCAAATCGAACGGTTTTTCGGTGATCGTGCGGGTCTTGAGTGAATCGAAATCGAATGCCGCGTCGCGGCTCGGGCCCGCCAGGATCCGCACCGTGCCATGCTTCAAGGTCCAGGGGTGGCGGGATTTGGCGTTGTAGCTCGCGGACTGGGCGGCGAGCTGGATAGTCGGATATTCCTCGCTGTTCCCCTCGAGCTCGAGAATCACGTCCTGCATCTGCCCCGCATCGGCATCGAGGGTGCGGATTGCGTACACCCAGCCGCCATTGGCGCGATACACGAAGTTGTAGCGCGAGCTGGTGGGGTGGACCGGCCGCTCCCCGAGCAGCTCCGCGCGGTGCAGCGTACCCACCGGTGCGAGCTCACCCAGCACGATTCCTATCACCACGGCGAGGCCGGCCGCGATAAACAGCGGCGTGATGAGTCGTCCGAACGAGATGCCGGATGCCTTGGCAGCGGTGAGCTCGGAGTTGCGGCTGAACGGTCCAATCGTGAACACCGTCGCGAACAGCACCGCCGCCGGGAGCACCAGAAACATGATCTCCGGCAGATAATAGATGTAAGAGAGCGTGACCGCGCGCCCGCTCAAGCCGCGCGCCAGGTAGCTGCCGAGCTTGTCGGTAATGTCGATGATGATCACGACCAGGGGAAACCCGATCTCCGCGAGCAGCAGGATTTTGACCCACTCCCGCAGGAGGTAGCGGTCCAGAGTTTTCACTTGCGCTCCGACCGCGACCGCCCAAACGCTCTCCACAGGTCCGCCCAATCGACTCCGGCGACGTTCTGGCCCGGTCGCCGCGCGAGCGCCAGCGCATACAGCGCCACAATCGAGAACAGCAGGTTGGCGGTCCACATCGCGAAGAACGGGGATATTGTGCCGCGGTTGCCCAGCTCCTCACCGCCGATCAGGCCGACATAGTAGATCGTAAACACCACCAGGCTCACGGCGATCACGAGTCCGATGCCGCCGCGCGGAAACCGAATCGCGATCGGCACGCCGAGCAATGCGAACACGAAGCAGGCCACCGCGAGCGCGAACTTCTTGTTGATCTCGACCAGGAACATGGCGCGGCGATCCTGGGCGCCCCGCACTTCCGCCGCGGCCGCCGCGGTGGCACCGGCTGAAATGGTCGGCACGGGAATCCGGTGATCCGGCTCGACGCCCGGTAACACCGGGCTGCGCGGCTCGGGGTGCTGAGTGCGCGGTCCGGGCCCGGTGGGCCGTGGCGGGCGCGCCGGGACCTGCGCTGCTGCTGCCTTGGGAGTGAACAGCGTCGTCAGGCGTTCTATGGTCCGGCAGTAGATGCCCACTGGTGACGAGTCGCTCAGCGCCTGGCGCGGCGGTACCGGCAGCTGTTCGAGCCCGGCGAGCCGCCGCAGATCGTTCTCGACCGCGAGCCGCTCTTCCTGTCTCGCCTGCTTTTCTTCCACCCGTGTTTCTCGCACCACGATGCGCATCTCGCACGTGCCCATCTCGCGGTCCGAATGAAAGGTGTCGTTTTCGGTGCGCTCGAGCGTATTGCCGATGCCGTTCACGCGGATGCGGTTCGTGTGAAAGAACGTGCGATTGAACTCTCTCGGGTCCGTCCGATTGACCTGGCGGATATCGCCGTCGTACAGCGTCAGGTACAGGTCCCGCCCCCCGGGCGTGTACGCCATGGTCCCATGGTCCGCGTTGATGATGCGGCGTCGCTCGGCGTCCTGCAGGTCGAAGATGGTCACGTCCTTCAAGGTGTTGTCTTCGGGATTGATCCGTGCGGCCCGGAGAAAGAACTGGCCCGGCAGGACCTCATTGATCACCTGCTCGCGCAGGCTGAACGACGGCTTTTTGCGCTGAATGTCCACGAGCAGCACGCGCAGCAAGTGATTGGAGCGCGGCAGCACCTGGTCATTCCAGAGAAAGGCGATGCCGGTCAGCACCACCGCCCCGCCCAGCACGGGGCGGAGCAGTTGTCCCACACTCACGCCGCTCGCCCGCATGGCCGTGATCTCGTTGTCCATGGCCAGCCGGCTGAACGCGTATAACACGGCCACGAGCACCGCCATCGGGAGCGTGGTGGCAATTATGAAGGGCAAGGACAGCACGAACACTTCCGCGATCACGCTCCACGGCAGTCCCTTCCCGACCAGGTTGCCGAGCTGCTTCGCGATCTGCTGGATGAGAAGAAAGCAGGTGAGAGCAACGAGCGCGTAGAACAGCGGACCGAAGTGCTGTCGTAGCACGTACCGACTTAGGATGCGCACCGTCGTTTCGGCCATTATATTCGCGCCTCCCAGTCTCTTCAAGGGATGCCGCGCCCTAGCCTGGCCGGTTTTCTCGCTGTCGTGCTCGTCGTATCCCAGGCCCACGCGCAGGATCGAGCTGACACGGCCCCGCATTTCATCGCGTCATTCCGCGTCGCACCTCTCGAGCCTCCGCAAAATGCCGCCCTGGCCCCGGGCGGGCGCCTGGCGCCACGCACGTCCCCAGCTATCGTCGCAGATCGCTGGGAGGACGGCGTGCGCGCGCTATTGCCGCACGGCTTCGTTCCAGAGCTGCCCGTGCTGGCCGTGAAAGCTCCGGGCGACTCGCTCTCCCTGCCCGGGCTTCCCGCGGGCCCTCCCCCCGAAGCGCCTCGCCAGACCGGCTTGCTCGGCCCCTACGCCGACCTGGGAATGCAGCTCAACCTGCGCTTCGAGCTGAAAGCGGATCAGTTCCGCAACCTGGCTTGTACGCCCCTCGATCAGCTTCAGGCGTTCTCCGGCTGCAATCCCGGGTTTCCGACCATTACGCCGACGCCGCAGTACCAGGTGCGCACGGCCGGTACCGTCGCTCAGCGGCTCCACGTGAACGTGGACTTCGACAGCCAGCGGGAGTTCGACGCCAATAACAACCTCCAGATCTGGTACGAGGGGCTCCAGGACGAAGTGCTGCGGCGGGTCGAGGCCGGCAACGTGACGTTCCAGATGCCTACCTCGCGGTTCATCACGGCGGGGATTCCGGCGAACAACTTCGGGATCCAGGCGATCACCCAGTTCGGCCCGCTCGAGGTGCGGGGCATCTATGCGCAGCAGAAGGGCAACATCATTCAGGACCGCACCTACACGGTGGGTGAGACCACCACGCAGCCGGCCGACCGGCTGGCGCGCGATCTCGATTACGAGCAGGGCCGCTTCTTCTTCGCGGTCGATCCGGCGGCAATCCCGTCCTATCCCGCCGTCGACGTGCTGAACATCGACGCGGCCACGTTACCGGTCACGCTGCGCGTGGGCGGGCTGCACGTCTACCGGCTGCGGGCCGTGTCTCCAACCTCCACGAACCAGCAGAACGTGGGCGGCGTCCGTGCCGTCGCGTGTGGCGTCGGAGCTGTCGTGGCGGTGGACTGCTCCGCGCAACGTGCCGGTCCGTTCCAGTGGGAGGTGTTGCAGGAGGGGAAGGACTACTACGTCGATCCCAGCGGCGCATGGTTCGTGCTCGCGAACCGGCTC
>Ga0335085_10015694_pt1 | contig 10977 bp, 13 predicted proteins | sample Lox_Sample_45_FD_206712 | JGI IMG/M metagenome (GOLD analysis project Ga0335085, IMG submission 206712) | Soil microbial communities from Loxahatchee National Wildlife Refuge, Florida, United States - Lox_Sample_4.5 | ecosystem: Environmental > Terrestrial > Soil > Wetlands | place: USA... | reverse complement strand
TTCTCCGATGCCCGGGTGGCGAAACCGGTAGACGCAGGGGACTTAAAATCCCCAGCCGCAAGGCGTGCAGGTTCGAGCCCTGCCCCGGGCACAGCGCGTTGAATCCCGCGCCCCATCGAGGAGCCCTTCATGCCAGCCAGCCTCCGCCCCGCGCCGTTCGTGCTCGTGTCGACGAGCCACGGCGCGCTGATCGTCAACCACAACGACTACCAGATGGTCGGGGCGGACAACGCCTACGGCGTCGGTCACCAGCTGCTCGCCAACTCCAGCTACGAGCCCCAGGAGGTCGAGTTCGCGCTGGCGATGCTCGGCTCGCGGCTGCAGAATTTCGGGCCTGGCGTGGCCGCCGTGGACTGCGGCGCCAACATCGGCGTGCACACGGTCGAATGGGCGCGCCTGCTGCATGGCAGCGGCACGGTGCTCGCGTTCGAGGCGCAGGAGAAGATCTTCTACGCGCTGGCGGGCAACATCGTGCTGAACAACTGCCTCAACGTCACGGCGCGCCACTGCGCGGTCGGCGCCGGCTGCGGCACGGCGGAGTACGACGAGCCGGACTACAACGCGCCGGCCTCGTTCGGCAGCGTGGCGCTCGGCGGCGCCGCGCAGCAGGGCGGGGCGGGCCGCCGCAAGCGGGTCGAGATGGTCTCGCTCGACTCGCTCGAGCTGCCTCGGCTCGACTTTCTCAAGATCGACGTCGAAGGCATGGAGCTCGACGTGCTGGAGGGCGCGGCGGCTTCGCTCGCGCGGTTCCGGCCCCAGCTGATCGTGGAGGTGCTGCGCTCGGACGCCGGCCGGATCGCTCGAACGCTGGAGGAGGCCGGCTACCGCACGTATGCCGCCGGCATGAACCTGGTGGCGGTGCACGCTTCCGACCCGGCGCTGGCGCGGATCAGCGCGGCCGGCGGCGGGCTGCGCTTCGCCTGAGCGGCGGCGTCAGGGCGCCTTCCGCTTGCGCCGCCGGTCGGCCATGATCTTCTCGTAGCACTCGGCGCACACCGCGCGCTTGTTGCGGATCCCGGGCAGGATGCGGAATGTCGCGCGCGGCCGCGAATGCTGGCCGTGGAAGCAGTACTTCAGCGGGTTGAGGTTCACCATGGCGCTTCCGCATACTGTGCCAAGTCGCGGCTTTGCGCAATGAGTAAAATGCGCCGATGCCGCTCGCCGCATTCAGCTTCGCGCAGTGGATCGACCGCCACGCCGACCTGCTGCGGCCGCCGGTCGGCAACAAGCAGGTGTTCATGGAGGCCGAGGACCTGATCGTGATGGTCGTCGGCGGACCCAACGCGCGCACCGACTACCACGACGACCCCTACGAGGAGTTCTTCTACCAGCTGCGCGGCGACATGGTGCTGCGCGTGATGGAGGCCGGCCGCCCGCGCGAGGTGCCGATCCGCCAGGGCGAGATCCTGCTGCTCCCCGGCCACGTGCGGCACTCGCCGCAGCGGCCCGAGCCGGGCTCGGTCGGGCTGGTGGTGGAGAAGATCCGGCCGCGCGGCGTGCTCGACGGCTTCGAGTGGTTCTGCCTGCGGTGCCACGCGCTGCTGCATCGCGTCGAGGTGGGAGTGCGCGACATCGCGGCCGACCTGCCACCGCTGTTCGAGAAGTTCTACGCCAGCGCCGCGGCGCGCACCTGCCGCGGCTGCGGCGCGGTGCACCCGGGCCGCGCGTGAGCGCGCCGTGAAGCTGAGGCGCCGGGCGCGCGGTTCGCCGCGCTGCGAGCGGGCCGGCGCGTGGCTGTTCGGCGCGCACCGGACGCGCGAGCGCTTCGCGCCGCTGCCGCCGGAGCTCTATCCGCAGGACCCCGCCGACGCCTACGCGATCCAATCCGAGTACGTGCGCCTGCGTGCGCGCGAGCTGGGCACGCTGGTCGGCTACAAGATCGCGCTGACGACGCCGGCGATGCGCGCCATGGTCGGCCTCGACGAGCCGATCGCGGGAGAGATGCTCGAGCGCGCGGTGCGCCGCGGCCCGGCGCGCGTGCGTGCGGCCGACTACGGCCGGCTCATCGTGGAGTTCGAGATCGCGGTCCAGATGGGGGAAGACCTACCCGCGATGGACGCGCCCTATTCGCGCGAGCGCGTCGCGCAGGCGGTGACGGCGGTGATGCCGGCACTCGAGCTCGCAGACGACCGCAACGCGGACTATGCGCAGCTCCCCGCCAACGTGCTGATGCTGATCGCCGACAACGCCTGGAACGAGGGCGCTGTGCTCGGCGAGCCGGTGCGCGACTGGCACGGCATCGACCTCGCTGCGCTCGAGGGCACGGCGAGCATCAACGGCGAGCGCGTAGGGCAGGGCCACGGCCGCGACACCATGGGCCACCCGTTCGAGGCGCTCGCCTGGGTCGCCAACAACCTCGCCTCGCGCGGCCTCGGGCTGTGGCGCAACGACATCGTCATCACCGGCAGCCTCGTCACCTCCAAGTACCCGAAGGCCGGCGACCACATCCGCTTCGAGGCTGGCTCGCTCGGCGCGGTCGAGCTGCAGGTCGACTGAGCGCTAGGCGCCGGCGAGCCGGCGCTTAAGGTCGAATTTCTGCACCTTGCCCATGGCGTTCTTCGGCAGGCTGTCGAGGAAGACGACGCGGCGCGGGTGCTTGTATCTGGCCAGGCGGTCCTTGAACAGGTCCAGCACCTCCTGCTCCGAGATGCCGCTGCCGGGGCCCCGCACCACGACCGCGCAGGCGGCCTCGCCCCATTTCGGGTCCTCGACGCCGATCACCGCGGCTTCGGCGATCGCCGGGCAGTCGGCGAGCACGTTCTCGAGCTCCGCCGGATAGACGTTCTCGCCGCCCGAGATGATGACGTCCTTGGAGCGGCCCATGATCCAGTAGAAGCCCTCGTCGTCGATGCGCGCGAGATCGCCGGTGCGGAACCAGCCGTCGGGCGTGAGCGCCGCGGCGGTAGCCTTGGGGTCGTTCCAGTAGGCGCGCATCACGTTCGGCCCGCGCACCCAGACCTCGCCTTCGACCAGCTTCACCTCGCAATGCGGCGCCGCCTTGCCGGCGCTGCCGAGCTTGCGCTCGGCATCCTCCTTCAGCAGCACGGTCGCGATCGGCGCGGTCTCGGTGCAGCCGTAGATCTGGCCGACCGGGATGCCGCGCGCGTGGAAGGCGCGGATCAGCGAGTCCGGCACCACCATCGAGCCGCAGTTCAGCATGCGCAGCGACGACAGGTCGGTCTGCGCCCATTCCGGGTGCGAGATCACCGCCTGCATGGTCGCGGGCACGAGCAGCGACAGGGTCGGCCCGAGCTTCGCCATGTCCGCGAGCCACTGCCCCGGATCGAAGCGCCGATGCAGCGTCACCGTGGCGCCGGCGAGCAGCGCGGGGATCGTCTGGTTGTTCAGGCCGCCGACGTGGAACATCGGCAGCGCAGTCAGCACGTGGTCGCCCTGGCGCAGGTCGTGCGCGTGGATAGAGTTGAAGCCGTTCCAGAGCAGCGCGCCTTGCGTCAGCACCGCGCCCTTGGGCTTGCCCGTCGTGCCCGAGGTGTAGACGATCAGGATGTCGTCAGAATCACTGCCTTGCAATTCGACGTGTTTTTCCGTTCCGGTCAACTTTCCGAGGGGAACGGGAAGATTCCTGCAATGCGATTCAAATTCAGGCTCGCAGAAGAGCCACTTGGGTGAGCAGTCTGCCAAAATCGTCCTGTGCTCGGAGGCGGTGAGGCGCCAGTTGAGGGGCACCAGGATGCCGCCGAGGCGCGCCAGCGCGAACAGCAGCACCAGCATCTCGGGGCTGTTGTAGCCGAGGTAGGCGACTCGATCGCCCGGACCGACATCGAGGGTTTGGGTGGCCCTTGCGATTCTTTCCCAGAAATCCCTGTAGGAAAGGTCGACACCCTGAAAATGCAAAGCCGTCTTGGACGGGAAGTGGTCCGCCCAGCGCTCGACGATCCTGGACAAATCCATGGCGTTACGGTCGCGATCGGCCGGCGGCGGTCATTCGATTACCCGGTCGGCGCGCAGCAGGACCGACTTCGGGATGGCGAGGCCGAGGGCGTCGGCCGTCTTGAGATTGATGACCAGCTCGAACTGCGTAGGCTGCTCGATCGGCAGATCGCTCGGCAGCGCCCCGCGCAGGAGGCGGCTCGCATAGGTAGCCAACTGGCGATAGATGGTATCGATGTTCGGTCCATAGGACATCAGACCGCCGGCTGCAACATATTCGCCCGCGTCGAACACCGCGGGAAGCCGGTGCTCCCGGCAGAGGGCGACGATCAGCTTGAGGTAGGTGACGACCGTGGGATTGCGAAACGTCATCAGCCCATCGATGCGTTTTGCCGAGGCTTCCTCAAATGCCGCCGTGAGGTCGTCGGCCGAGCGCGCGTTCAATTCGAGCAGCTCGAGCTTGAGCTCGCGGCCCGCCTTTTCCAACACCTGCCAGTCGTGCGCCGCGTTCGACCAATCGCGTCGCAGCAATACCCCGACCCGGCGCAGCGAAGGCACGACGTTCTTGAGCAGGGACAACCGCTTCGGGTTCAGCTTTTCGGCGAGCGCGTAGATCCCGGTGACGTTGCCGCCCGGATGCGCCAGCGACCGGGCCATCCCGTTGGCGACGGGATCATCGTTCATCCGCCCGATTACGGGCACCGATCGCGTCACGCGTGCCGCCGCCGCGATGGAGGGCTGGCTGGTCGCCAGGATGATGCTGACGCCGGCGGTCACCAGCTCCGCCGCCAGGCTCGGGAGCAAAGCCCCCTTGCCGTTCGCGTATCGCTCTTCGAGCGCGTAGTCGCGCCCCTCGACCATGCCGAGCTCGTGCATCCCGGCCCGGAACGCCTGCAGCTGATCAGGCGAATGCCGCGGGCCCTGGATCTTCAGCCAGCCGATTCGCGGCGGAGACTTGGCCAAAGCGTCCCACGACGCCCCCGTCGCCAGCAGCGCGGTTGCGGCGCCTATGAAGCGGCGACGCCCGACGGGCGCTGTCAATCGTCTTCCCCGGGTTCGTACAGCGCCTCGCGGCCGATGCGGTCTAGGCACAGCTCCGCGGTCCAGGGCAGCATCAGCGCGCCGCAGCGCGAGTCGCGGTACAGGCGCTCCAGCGGCAGGCTCTTCAGCATCGACTGGCCGCCGCAGGTGCGGATGGCGAGCGCGCAGAGCGCGTTGGCGTTCTCCATGATGGTGTACTGGGCGGCGTAGGCGCGCAGGCGCGCGTCCTTCGGCGGGTCGACGCGCGCGTCCGCCAGCATGCGCAGGAAGAGGGCGCGCGTCTGCTCGAGCTTGACCCACATCTCGGCGACGGCGATCTGCTTGGTCGGGTACATGCGGCGCTTGACCGGCGGCATGCCCTCGAGCTCGCCTCTCAGGTATTTCACCGTGAACTCGTAGGCCGCGATCGCGATGCCCATGTAGGTCGGCGAGAGCGTGGTGAACATGTGCGGCCAGCGGCTCGCGGCCTGGAAGTAGACGCCGCGCGGCATCATCTGCGCCTCGTCGGGCACGAACACGTCCTTGAAGACGAGCGTACGCGACACCGTGCCGCGCATGCCGAGCGGATCCCAGTCGCCGACGATGCTGAAGCCCTCGGCCTTGCCGGGTACCGCCATGTAGAGCGTATCGCGCATCGAGCGGTCGGGCTTGTCCTCGGTGCAGAGCACCCCGTAGTAGTGCGCCGCGCCGGAGAGCGAGGCGAAGATCTTCTTGCCGTTGATCCGCCAGCCGCCGTCGACCTTGGCCGCGAGCGTGCCGAACGGCGCCTTGCCCGCGGCCGCGGCGCTGCCCTCGGAGAACGGCTGCGCGTAGATCGCGCCTTCCTTCACCACGCGCCCGAAGTGCACCGCGCGGTAGCGCTCGTGCTCGGCCTTCTGCTCCGCCGTCATGTCGAGGTCGTCGGCGAGCAGCCCGGGCCACAGCGTGGAGCAGGCGTGCATGTTGAAGGTGAGCGCGGTGGCGCCGCAGTACTTGCCGAGCGTCGCCGAGACCAGCGCGTAGCTCGGCAGGTCGGCGCCGAGGCCGCCGAACTTCTCCGGCACGCACAGGCCGAGCAGCCCCGCGTCCTTCAGCTCGGCGTAGTTCTCGAACGGAAAGCCCGCCTCGCGGTCGTAGCGCGCGGCGCGCGCGGCGAAGCCGGGCCCCAGCGCCTCGGCCCGCGCGATCAGGTCCTGCTGCTTCCGGCTCAGGGCGAACCCGGATCCTGCGACGGAGTAGCGGGGATCGGTCATAGCTTGTTCTTCCCGAGAAAGGCGAGCAGGGCGGCGTTGAACTCGCCGGGCCGGTCCATCGGCCCGAGGTGCCCGCAGCCGGGGATCATCACGTACTCGGCGCCGGGGATCTTCTGCGCCATCTTCTCCATCGTCGCCGGCGGCGCGACCTGGTCCTTCTCCCCGGAGATCACCAGGGTGGGAACCGCGATGGCGGCGAGCTCCTTCCTGCGGTCGAACGTCGTCAGCAGCGCCACCGCCTTGCGGTAGGTCGCGGGCGGCACGCCCGCCATGATCCGCTCGGCGTGCTTCGAGTTGCTGCCCATCGTCGGGATCAGCTGCGCCGCGATGTCCGCCATGGTCTTGCCCGCGTCGAGCGGCGCGATGCGCTGCGCGACGAACTGCTGCGCGAAGCCGCTGTCGCGGCCGCCGAAGGCCGGGCTGGTGAAGCACAGCGCGAGCCCGGCGATTCCGGCGGGATGGCGCGCGTAGGTCTCCTGCGCCACGAACCCGCCCATGCTGTGGCCGACCAGCACGATCGGCTCGGCGCCGCCGAGGCTGCGGATGAGGCGCGCGAGCGAGGCGCTCACCTGCTCGAGGTCGTAGGGCTCCACGATCGGCGTGTGGCCGTAGCCCGGCTGGTCCCAGGCGTGCGACGGATAGCCGCGCTCGGCGAACCACGGCAGCTGCGCGTCCCAGGCGTGGTGCCCGCCGCCCACGCCGTGCAGGAACACGAGCTGGGTCATCCCGCCAGGCGCCCCTCGCGCACCACCGCCTTGCCGTCGAGCTCGACGGTGCAGCCGCGGAACGGCAGGTCGAAGTGGCCGAGCGTGTGCCGCCCGGCGACCTCGTTGGCGCCGGTCGAGTAGAGGAAGTTGCCGGCGAAGGCGCGCTGCTCGGTGCCGTTGACGTCGCGCCGGTCGTAGAGCACGAGCGCGTCCCAGCGGGCGCGCGCGTTCATGCCCCAGCCGACGTGCGACACGGCGTAGGCTTCGCGGTCGCCCCAGGCGGCGAAGTACGAGCGCATCAGCTCGGCGTCGAGCGAGGCGCCCTCGATCTGCGTCACGTAGTCGCCCTCGATCGTCATGCGCACCGGCTGCTCTACGTAGCGCTTGAAGGTCAGGTTGAGGTCGCCGGGCGCCATGACGAGGGTGCCCGCGACCGAGCCCGCCGTGGGGAAGCACAGGCACAGGCCGCCGGGCCAGTGCGACAGCGTTCCCGGCTTCTCGGTGTAGCCCCAGACCCCGCCAACGCGCGCGCCTTCGACCCGGATCGCGAGCGAGGTGCCGGCGGGGGAGGTGACCTTCATCTGCTTCGCCGCGCGCAGCTGGCGCATCGCCGCCCTCACCTGCTCCTCGTCGGCGGGGGAGGGGGCGAGGCGCTCGAGCACGTCCGGGTGCTCGTTCGAGATGTAGAGCACGCGCGCGCCGCCCTTCAGGATCGCGGGCAGCTCGGCGGCGTGCATCAGCCCCTCAAGGGTGCAATCGGCTACGAACGCCGCGCCGGCGAGGGCGTTCACCGCCGGCGCGAGGCCCTGCAGCGCGACCGAGGCGCCGGTCGAGCGGATCGGCACCGGCGCGCTCTGGCGCGGCGTCGGCACGACGACGTGGAACGGGCGCGCGCCGAGGCGCTGCAGCGCCAGCTCCGCGAGCTGCACGTTGAGCGCGCGCGACTGCGTCTCCGAGAGGATCGCGCAGGCATCGCCCGGCGCCACCTTGCAGCGGCCGAAGACTTCCGCGAACAGGTCGATCCACTTGCCTTCGATGCGGTCGGCGATCATTCGAGATGGCCCGGGCGGGAGCCCCGATATTACCGTGTAGAATCAGTTCGTCATGATCGTATTCGATCTGCGCTGCGGCGACGGGCACCGCTTCGAGGGCTGGTTCAGCTCGAGCGGCGACTTCGACTCGCAGAGGCAGCGCGGCCTGCTCGGCTGCCCGACCTGCGGCTCCGCCGCGGTGGAGCGCCTGCCCTCGGCGACGCGCTTCAACACCGGCGCCGAGGCGCCCAGGGCGGCGGCGCCGGAAAAGACGCCGGAGATGGAAGGCAAGGACCCCTTCGCCATCGCGCAGATGCTGTACTCGAAGATGCTCGACGACATCCTCTCCAGGTCCGAGGACGTCGGCAACCGCTTCCCCGAGGAAGCGCGCAAGATCTACTACAAGGAATCCGCCGCGCGCGCGATCCGCGGCGAGGCCAGCCAGGAAGAGCACGACGCCCTGGTGGACGAGGGCATCCCCGTCGCGCGCTTCCCGCTGCCGCCCAAGGGCGACTGGAACTGATCCCGCGGCGCCGGCGCCGGACCGGCGCGGTGATCGCCGCGGCGGCGGCCGTTTCGCTTTTCGCAATGCTGCAGCCCGCGAGCTGCCTCGCGCGCGAGGAGCTCGTCACGACGGCGCACTACGCCAACGGCGATCCGGTCCCGTACATCCTCGATTCCCAGGGCCCGTCGCCGAAGTATGTGGTCATCCTGTTCCCGGGCGGCAGCGGCATCGTCGATCCGCGCATCGAGAACGGCAAGCTGGTCTACGGCTACAAGGGCAACTTCCTCCTCAGGTCGCGGAAGTACCTGGTGGACCGCGAGTTCGCGGCGGTGACGACTAACACCACGCAGAGCGAAGAGCGCATCCAGGCGATCCTGGACGACCTCGGGCGCCGGTTCCCGGCGGCGAAGATCTACCTCATGGGGACCAGCAACGGCACCGGGGCGACCATGGCGCTCGCGCCGTACCTCTCGGAGCGCATCGCCGGCGAGATCCACACCTCGTCGCTGGCGCAGATCTACGACTTCGACGCGCGCAAGTACAAGAACCGCCAGCTCGTCGTGCACCACAAGGACGACCGCTGCCGCGCGACGCCGTTCAGCGCCGCCGAAGAGTCGCACCAGCGCTTCGGCAACGACTTCATCGCCACGGAAGGCGGCATCTCGGTGGGCGACCTATGCGAAGCCCGGGCCCACCACGGCTACAACGGCATCGAGCGCGAGACGATCGAAGCCATCAAGCAGTGGATCCGGAAGGGCGGCTAGATCCGGCTTGAGGCGGGGGGCGGAGCGGGTTGCGCCGGGGCCGGTCCCGAAATCCGGGTCAGCTCCACGCCGTCCACCGTCATCTTCCACTTGCCGCCTTCCTCGTGCGGCGGCCTGGAAACCTCGAAAGTCGTATTGAAGACCGGAATCCCGACCACGAAATCGTCGCCCTTGAAGCCCTGGATCGGCCCCGTGATCTTCGTCCTCGCGCCGCCCTTGATCCGCTCGTAGGCCACGCTCCCGTCCTGCGTGATCAGCAGCGCCATCGCCCGGCCTCGCCATTCGCCCACGTAATCGGCCTTCTCCTGCGGCACCGGCTTCGCGCACCCCGCCAGCACCCCCACAACCGCGAGCATCACTACTCGAACCAGCCAGGCACTCATCTCTTGTCCCCCTTGGGTCGCACCATACGCCGATCTGGTTCGATGAGGATGGGGGTCTATTACTAGCCTTGAGAACAGGACACTTAAGGACAGAGTGCCCTATCAGGGCGGCTATCGCCTGCGCGGACGGTGGCTCACCGACGGCTATACCGGGTTGCGGAACGCGGCGTGGGCGGTCCGAAATAGCCGGACGGGATCCGGATTAACCCACTGGCTCTGCGGATGGTTCTTGGCGAGGCGGAGGGACTTCTGCGAGCTGGGGAGCCTCTTTGGGATGTTTTGGAGGCTTTTGCTGAGCTGCTGTCGCGGCCGTGAAAGTTACTAGTTTGCTTCGTTGCCGTCCGGACAGAAGGTAAGGTCGGTCGACACGCCAACTTGTCCGCTCATAACGCCATGCATCGACTTATAGCGCGTGTGCCGCTTTTCGCCGAAGGCGTCTTCGTACTCGATGATTCCATAGACGTAGACGACTTTTGTACCGGCAAGGATGTCTTGGTATTCCTGCTGGGTGATGGTGCGGCCGAGGGGTACGCTTTTCGTGGAGCCACCAAACGGGCCGATAGTAATTGTGGGTAGCGGCGCCGGCATGGGTCCTATGCCGGGAAGAGCTACCTGGAGGTTGACATGGTCGACGACGATGTGCGCCCAGTGCGTGAGTTGGTAGGCGGGTGTCTTCCCGGTGTTTCGGAGGATTAGGTGCGCGGCGGGCTGTATCTGGCCGGTGATCGGAGTGATAGAGCCCGACTCCACGGAGACGTAGGCGCGCAACTCGCGCTGTTCCGCGGACTTCATCTGGTCGATGGTTTCCCGGAGACGTCGAGCTTGAGTCCCGAATACGAAGAGCTGGAGGAAGCCGACGAGGACAAGGAGGCCGGTAAAGATGGCTACCCAATGATTGGGGTCGAATTGCATACGGGGAAGCGTCGAATTGGGGTGTTGAAGGATAGCCCTTTGCAGGGTGCGGGTTTTGTTGCATCGTCTAGCGCAATGGTCGCACAATGTTTATTATGTCAAATGATGTCACAAACCAAGAAGCCCGGCTTCCAGAAGGCGCCTATTTGTAGGCGCCGGCCTTCCGCAGGGCCTCTTCTATCTGCTTCTCGTTGTGCTCGGTGGCGAGGCTGAGGGCGGTTTCGCCCTTGGGTCCCTGGACGTTGTAGTCGGCGCCGGCGAGCAGCAGCTCCTGGACGGCGGCGAGGTGCCCGCCCCTAGCGGCGAGCATGAGGGCGGTGTAGCGGTTCGGGGCGAGGGCGTTGATGTCGGCGCCGTTCATGATGAGGTACTTGATGACGTCGGCATGGCCGTCGAACGCGGCGTATTGCAGCGGCGCCCAGCCTTCCTTCGGCGCTACGTCGGCACCGTAGGACACGAGCAGCTGGACGATATCCATATGGCCATTCAGCGCCGCATAGAGAAGCGCGGT
>Ga0335085_10015692_pt1 | contig 10977 bp, 6 predicted proteins | sample Lox_Sample_45_FD_206712 | JGI IMG/M metagenome (GOLD analysis project Ga0335085, IMG submission 206712) | Soil microbial communities from Loxahatchee National Wildlife Refuge, Florida, United States - Lox_Sample_4.5 | ecosystem: Environmental > Terrestrial > Soil > Wetlands | place: USA: Florida... | reverse complement strand
GGTTTTGCCGGATCTGCACGATCCGCTCCGGTGTTGCGAACAGGCCGACCACCAGAGGATGCTGAAGCCGCTCGACATTCGGCGATAATGACACTCCCGGAACGAGCGGCACGTTGGCGGTTTTGACGCCGCGGTTGGCGAGATAGATCGATGTCGGCGTCTTCGACGTCCGCGACACGCCGACCAGCACGACGTCGGCTTCTTCGAGATCATCGACCTGCTGCCCATCGTCATGAAGCATGGTGTAATTGAGGGCGTCGATGCGTCGGAAATATTCGGCGTTGAGCGTGTGCTGAGCGCCGACTTTGTGGGTGGTCTCGGCACCCAGATAGGCCTGGAATAGATGGAGCACCGGTCCAAGGATCGACAACGACGGCAGCCCTAGCTCCCGGCATTTGGCCTCAAGCCGTTCCACCAGGTTCGTTTCCAGCAGCGTATAGAGCACGATGCCGGGGGATTCTTCGATCTCGGCCAGCACCCGGTCGAGCTGCTTTTGCGTCCGAACCAATGGATGGACGTGCTCGACAGGCATGACCCTGGCGTATTGCGCGGCAGCAGCCCGCGCCACCGTGATCAGGGTCTCGCCCGTCGCATCGGAGATCAGGTGAAGATGGAAATAACCCGGTGCCTGCGCCATGGTCTGACAAGCTGTCGATGACTGGGGAGAAGGCCACGGCTACGCTTGCAGCGCAAGCATGCCGGGCTAAGCAACCTGCTTTCCATCCACATCGCTGAGGCTGTGTGATCGCACGGCTGTGAAAGAGACGATCAGTGGTGAAATGTGGAAAGCTACAGTACGGAACGTCTAAAAACGGCATATAAGGTCAAAATTCGCGCCAAATATCGATCATTCTCAATCGTGAGTTATCACGACAACATGTGTGTAGATCGTGAATGACATGTGGTCAGCGATGTATGAGTCTAATCCACTGTCAAAACACTACAGACTCTCTATAAGAAAGTTTTGATAGAGATAAAGAGCGTACCGGAAAAGCCTGTGCCAAAACCTCTGCTCCGCGTACTAGCCGGCGAATGCAACGTAATTCCGCCGATCTGGCTGATGCGGCAGGCAGGACGATACCTTCCGGAATATCGCGCTATTCGTGAGAAGACCGAGAGCTTTCTCGATCTTTGCTTCAATCCGAAATTGGCCGCAGAAGTGACGTTGCAGCCGATTCGGCGATTTGGGTTTGATGCAGCGATCTTGTTTTCCGACATCCTGGTAGTGCCGTATGCGCTCGATCAACATGTAACCTTCGAAACCGGTGAAGGACCGCGTCTCGACGCAATCAAAGAGCCCGCGGGGTTGAAGCAATTGCGGGTGGAAGTTGACCACGAGAAGCTCGCGCCGGTTTACGAGACGATCGCTCGGGTCAAGCAAGAATTGCCGGCGTCTGTGACCTTTCTTGGCTTTTGTGGAGCGCCGTGGACCGTAGCGACTTATATGATCGCTGGCTGTGGCACCTCCGACCAATTTCCGGCGCGGTTATTTGCTTATGAGCATCCCCAAGCTTTTGCGAAGCTGATCGATATTCTGGTCGAAGCTTCGGCGAGTTATCTGGTTCGGCAGCTTCAGGCCGGTGTTGATGCGGTGCAGATATTCGATACCTGGGCCGGTGTACTGCCGCCAGGCGAATTTCGAAAGTGGTGCATCGAACCGTGCGCAAGAATTGTTGCGATGGTGCGTGCGCGTGTTCCTGGTGCGCGAATTATCGGGTTCCCGCGCGGTGCCGGAACCGAGTTGAAGTGTTACCTTGCCGGAGTTCCGGTTGACGCGATTGGGCTCGATTGGATGGTCGAGTTGAATTTTGCGCGCGACGAGATTCAGACGCTGCGCCCGATCCAGGGTAACCTCGACCCTGTGGTGCTGCTTGCCGGCGGCGCAGCACTCGACGGCGCGATCGACGGCATTCTCAAGGCTTTCGCCAAAGGCCCGTTTGTTTTTAATCTAGGTCATGGCGTATTGCCCGATACGCCAATCGCTCATGTGGAGCGCTTGATGGCGCGCGTACGCGGCGTATCTGCTGGCCGCTGATATGCTGCGCTGCCGAACGGAAAGCACAGACGATCATGTACCTTTGGCTCAAGGCATTCCACATCATCGCCGTCATCGCCTGGATGGCGGGGATGCTCTATCTGCCGCGGCTGTTCGTCTATCACTGCGTGGCCGAGAAGGGCTCGGTGCAGTCCGAGACCTTCAAGGTGATGGAGCGCCGGCTGCTCCGTGCGATCATCAATCCGGCGATGATCGCAACCTGGGTCCTGGGGCTGTGGCTCGGCTGGCTTGGCCCTGATTCTCGCTACGGGTGGTTTGCTTCTGGGTGGCTTGACGCCAAACTGGTCCTCGTTCTTGCAATGTCGGCACTCCACGGGCTGTTCGCCCGCTGGGTCAAGGATTTCGCCGCCGACCGCAACGTGCACACTCAAAAATTCTATAGAATTATCAACGAAGTACCAACCATCTTGATGATTCTTATCGTGCTGCTGGTGGCCTTGAAACCCTTTTGAAGTCGTCGTGTTGTTAGTGCAAAGTCTGCGTCGCCTCTTGCCTGAACTGTGGTCTTTTCCTATCTTCGCGTGATCCCACCGTACGTAGGCGGATGCTGTTGAGTTCTGGCTCCATTGGACTGGAGCCGGTTGAAGCATCGGGTCCGGGGCCCCTAGCCCTTTTCAGCCCAAGACCTACGACTTCTTCTTTCCGTCAGCGAAGCTGCGATCTGATCCTGCCGCTGGCGCAATTTCCATAGGATATTCCGTATGCGGGAAATGAAACTCCAAGAACTAAAAACCAAGACTCCGGCCGAGCTTGTCTCGTTTGCGGAGGAACTTGAAGTCGAGAACGCCTCGACAATGCGTAAGCAGGAGCTGATGTTCGGCATCCTCAAGCAGCTCTCGGCGCGTGAAACCGATATCGTTGGCGAAGGCGTCGTCGAGGTCTTGCCGGACGGCTTCGGCTTTCTGCGTTCGCCGGAAGCGAATTACCTCCCAGGTCCCGACGATATCTACGTTTCGCCGTCGCAGATCCGCCGCTTTGGACTGCGCACCGGCGACACCATCGATGGGCATATCCGCAGCCCGAAAGAGGGCGAGCGTTACTTCGCGCTGCTCAAGGTCAACTCGCTCAATTTCGAGGATCCCGAAAAAGCGCGCCACAAGGTCAACTTCGACAACCTGACGCCGCTCTATCCCGACGAATGGTTGAAGATGGAGTACGAGGATCCGACCAAGAAGGATCTCTCGGCCCGCGTCATCGACATCGTCGCTCCGGTCGGCAAGGGTCAGCGTGCGCTCATCGTGTCGCCGCCGCGTACCGGCAAGACCGTTCTGCTTCAGAACATCGCGCACTCGATCACCCACAATCATCCGGAATGCTACCTGATCGTTCTCCTGATCGACGAGCGGCCGGAGGAAGTCACCGACATGCAGCGCTCGGTGAAGGGCGAGGTGATTTCCTCTACCTTCGACGAGCCGGCGGTGCGCCACGTTCAGGTCGCCGAGATGGTGATCGAGAAGGCCAAGCGCCTGGTCGAGCACGGCCGCGACGTGGTGATCCTGCTCGATTCGATTACGCGGCTTGGCCGCGCCTACAACACCGTGGTGCCGTCATCCGGCAAGGTGCTCACCGGCGGCGTCGACGCCAATGCGCTGCAGCGGCCGAAGCGCTTCTTCGGCGCCGCGCGCAATATCGAGGAGGGCGGCTCGCTCACCATCATCGCCACCGCGCTGATCGACACCGGCAGCCGCATGGACGAAGTGATCTTCGAAGAGTTCAAGGGCACCGGCAACTCGGAATTGATCCTCGACCGCAAGGTCGCCGACAAGCGCACCTTCCCGGCCATGGACATCACCCGCTCCGGCACGCGCAAGGAGGAGCTCCTGGTGCCGCCCGATCAGCTCAAGAAGATGTACGTGCTGCGCCGCATCCTCAATCCGATGGGAACGATGGACGCCATCGACTTCCTGCTCGACAAGCTGCGCAATACCAAGAACAACGGCGAGTTCTTCGACTCGATGAATACGTGATGCGCGCCGCGCAATTACTGCGTTAGTGCAGCCAGCGCTTGCCGCGCCGGCTCAAGGTTCGGGGTATCGTCTTCAGTAGCGAACAGGTCGATTGTTTCCCGTAGCGGCGCGATTGCCCTCTCGGGCGACCCTGCAGCTTGCCAAGCATGCGCGAGGCCCATGGCCGCCCGCAATTGAAAAACGCGAGCCTGTTGCCGCTTCGCGGTCGCGATGGCAGCGTTGAATTCATGTATAGCGGCGTCGTAATCGGCAGTTCCAAGGCCCACCAGGCATTCGCCGCGCAGACGATGAATCTCCGGCAGGAAAAAGCCGACCCCGGCTTCTTCCGCCTTCGGGAGCGAATTCAGAAGCCCGAGCGCTTGTGCCGTCTGCCGCGCCTCAAGTCGCACGCTGGCAAGAAGGCCTGCATAGAACTGTGGTATTGGGCCGAGCGTTGAGACTCGGCCATATTCGGCTTCCATGGCGTGCAGTCCTGCCTCAAGCTCATCGCCGCACGCTGTAGCCCAGGCCAACATGAAGACCGCGATAGAGTGTTGCGGAGGCAAGTTGAACTTGCCGGAGACTTCGATCGCCTGCTGCGCCAAACGGCGAACAGCGCCACGGTCTCCTATCACCTGATATGTCGTCATGGCGTTCATCAGTGCAAACGCCATGCTGTTCGGGTGATGGAGTGATTTTGCCAGCTCCAGGCTTTGCTTCACATTTTCCACGGCTTCGCGGTTGCGGCCGAGCTGAGCCAGCCCCAGGCCGATGACCGTGGCGGCACATACTCCGGGATCATGTCCTCCGAACTCCGACGAAAGGCCACTATGACGTTCAGGATTGTAATGTTTGATTCCTTCGCGGCCGTCGGCCACGGTTCGGGCGACGTCGCCGCGAAAGAATGCCGTCGACCAGCGACAGTGGATCGCTTCAACCCGCAACATCTCATCGTTGGAACGTTCGGCGAGCACGACCAGCTCGTCGGCGCGATCCCGCGCCGTCGCAGTCCGATGCTGCCGAACGGCGCAAAACCATAAACCCCAGGCGGCCTTGAACAGCGATCGCTCATCGCCCAAGGCGGTCGCGATTTGGTGGGCGCGGTGGTAGCCCTGCTCGATCTCGGGATTCTGCCAGCCCCTGGCGACAAGCAACGCTGGCCCGAGCTTGAGCAGAACTCCGAGCTCCCTCTGTTCGCGGTCTCGTCCCGGCGGCAGGCGGGCCGCTTCTGCAAGTGCGGCGTTGAAATGCGCCACAGCCTCGGCATAGGCCGATCGAGCAAGGGCATGGTCGCCGGCGCGCTCGCAGTAGATGGACGCCCGAGCCGGCAGGTCGGCACGGCCGAAATGATGGGCCAGGATTTCCGGCTCGGCCTCGGCGAGCGCGGGAAAGTGGTCTTCGAGTATATGCGCGATGCGGGCGTGGAGCTGTTGCCGGCGCGTGCGCAGAAGGCTGTCGTAAGCGACATCGCGGGTGAGCGCGTGCTTGAAACTATAGGTCGGCTCCATGGCGCGGGCTTGGGGAAAGACCAGGCTTGCCTGCATCAAACGCGCCAGCGCCAAATCCAGCTCGCCGTCGCTCATCGGCGCGACGGCCGCCAGCAGGGCGCGCGCGAATTGCCGTCCGATCGTGGCGGCGATTTGCGCAATCTCCTTGGCCGGCCCGAGTCGATCGAGCCGAGCCATCAGCGAGTCCTGCAACGTGGCGGGTACGGCGAGAGGGCTCGGCGCGTCCGTCTCCGCAAGCGTCCTGGTCAGCTCTTCGACAAAGAGCGGCACGCCGTCGGTTCTTGCCAAAATCTCGTCCATCAACTCCGCATTCATCGATTGCGTTGCGGCAATGCTGGCGACGATCTCGACGCACTGTGCTTTGCCAAGTCGGCCGAGTGCGAGCGACATGACATGGTCGCGACCGGACCACGGCGACGCGAATTCGGGTCGCGCGGTAACGATCACGAGTGCATGCGCGGCGGCGACGGAATCAATCAGTTGCGTGAGAAACTCCAGGGTCGTGGGATCGATCCAGTGCACGTCCTCAAGCACGAACAAAACTGGCGTGCGCTGGGAAGGCCGGAGGATGTGATCGATCAGAGCCGAGATTGTGGCGCTCTTGTGCTGCGCCTGTGCGAGTTCGAGCTTCGGGTAGCGATTGTCGGCTGGAAGCGACAGCAATTCGGCGAAGAGCGGGGCCGCGGGAACCGGCGGCGTTCCGGCTTTGGCGAGTAGGGCGTCGAGCTTTTCGAGCTTCTGATGGATTGGATCGTTGAGTACGAAACCGGCATCCAATTCGACTTGCCGCATGACCGGATAGAATGCGGTGTTGCTATTATGCGGTGAGCACTGCATCGTCACCCTTCGATGCGGCGTCTCACCGAGACGCTCGAACAGAGCTTCGACGAGTCGCGATTTGCCCATGCCGGGTTCGGCTGTAAGCAGGATGGCTTGACCTTCGCCCTGCTGGGCCATGCGCCAGCGATCGAGCAGCAAGCCCATCTCTTGCTCGCGGCCAATAAAGGGGCCCAGGGCTGAACCGCGCGTTGCCGCAAAGCGGCTGGCGAGGGAAGCCTCCCGCAAGAGGCGCCAAACCGGCACGGGCTTGGCGAAGCCTTTGAGTGGTTGCTCGCCACGGCTTTCGGATTCAAATCGGCGACCGAGCAGGCGATAGGTTGCTTCGCTGACCAACACACTGTTCGGTTCGGCAAGTGACTGCAGCCGCGCCGCGAGATTGGGCGTTTCGCCAACGATCGCTTCTTCGCGGGCAGCGCCGGCGCCGACAATGTCGCCGACCACGACGAGGCCGGTGGCGATCCCGATGCGAGTTTCGAGCGCACGGTTGTCGGGTCCGGCTATCTGCCGAACCGCATCGACGATCGCGAGCGCGGCGTGCGCCGAGCGTTCGGCGGCGTCTTCGTGGGCACGCGGGTAGCCGAAATAGGCCAGCACCCCATCGCCCATGAACTTGGCGATATAGCCGTCGAAACGCGTGATCGCGGCGGCGCACGCGTCCTGGTAGTGCTTGATCAGACGGCTCAGGTCCTCAGGGTCGAGCGCGGTGGCCAGTGCAGTGGAGCCGACGATGTCGCTGAAGAGCACCGTGACCTGGCGGCGCTCGGCTTCAGAGTGAAGGGTCGCGCCCGGTGCTGATTTGGGTGGCTCCCGGCTAGCTTCGCCGGCGCCGGTGTCGGAACTGTCGTTCAAACTCGCGATGGCTCTGAGCAATCGTCGGCGCTGGCCAAGCGAGATGCCGAGCTTTTCGAAATCGTGCTCGGTCAGGTCAGGAAGGATGTCGAGATCGAGGTCATTGGCGGCGAGCACGCCAGCCAATGACTCCAGACCAAATTGCCTGAGCCAGTCGTTCAGGTCAGGCATCCAGTGGGCCCCCGAACCGCGAGTCAGGGTATTCTACTCTTCAGCTCCCGCGGCTTGCAGCCATGTGGCGAATATCAGGCCGGCACTGTCAACCCGGGAATAGAGGTGCGGAGCTTCGGGCGCCTGGTGTTGAGCGCGTAGTCCGGATCGACGAAGCACATGCCGCCCTTACCGACCACATTCTCGCAATCCGTCACGCTCGAATAGCCGCATTCGATGAGGGCATTCGCGCCGGCGGCGTAACCGCACCATGCTTCTGCGTGTGCGCTTGTCGTGGATATGACGGCCAGGGCAGCGGCCAGAACGAGTGCGCTTCGCATGAATCAATCTCCTTGCTGCGCCCCGGCCGCGCAATAAAGCACGAGTCGCTGTACTATGGATCGTCCGGTCAAGTATGTCGCACCGCTTTGATGGCGCTTGTGAGATCGGCGGGATCGGTGACGGGAAGCGAGCATGTCTCGCCAACACAGACAAACGCTGACGGGCCTGTGGTCACTGCGATCTTGCCGCGGGCCGGATGCGTAGCAGACAGCGCTTCGCCGGATGGAGCATGAAAGACAATCCGGTCGAGCGCCGGGAGGCTGCGAGCCGCAGCGAGTAACTCATCCGCGGTCTGTCCCTGCCCCGTCACGACAATCTCGGCAGCGCGAATGCGCAGATCAATGGCATTGAGCAACGCCATGTGCATGTAAAGGTTCTCGACGGCCTGCGGAGCTACCGCTGCGATCAGGCGATCGGCCTTTTCGCGCCAGGAATCATCACCCGCCAGCAGCGTCAGCCGAATCAGGTTTTGCGCAGCGACGGCATTGTGATTTGGGGTCGCGTCGTCGGTGGTTGCTGCGGGCCGGACGACGAGACCTTCGGCGTCGGCGGCGGTGAGAAAATACGTGCCGGCGGCGGCATCGGCGTAGTCGCGGTCCAGCGCGCTCTGCCAAGACAGCGCCTGATCGAGGTAATCCTGCCGGCCGGTTGCTTCGTGGAGCGCCAGCGCCGCGCGGATCATGGCGGCGAAATCCGAAGCGAGACCGGGGAATTTAAGCTGCCCCTGCCGCCAGGAATGGCCGAGCCGGTCGCCCCGCGTCATTGCGCCGACGACGAAGGTAAAGGCATTGGCCGCCATATCGCGCCAGGATGGTTCGTCAAACAACAAACTGGCGTTGGCGAGCGCGGCAATCATCATGCCGTTCCAGTCGGCGAGGACTTTGTCGTCGAGGCCGGGACGCACGCGTTTGCTGCGGGCATCAAGGAGCTTGCTGCGCAGCTTTGCCAGGCGTTCCTCGTCGGCTGCGCTTCGATCGAGCGGCTTGAGGCGGTTGAGGATGTTGTGACCTTCGAAATTACCGCCGGGCGTCACATCATAATGACGCGCAAAAAAGCCGCCGTCCTCGGCGCCGAGCAGCGCGATCACCTCGTCGTGAGACCAGACGTAGAACTTGCCCTCCTCGGCTTCGGAGTCGGCATCGAGCGAAGCCGAAAATGCGCCTTCGGCCGTGGTCATTTCCCGCGTCAGCCAGGCGACCGTTTCGTGGGCGCGTTCCTGGTACAGCGCCTTGCCGCCGTGCCGGTGCGCGATCGCCAGAAGTTCAAGGAGCTGCGCATTGTCGTAGAGCATTTTTTCAAAATGCGGCACCAACCAGCGCTCATCGACCGAATAGCGCGAGAAGCCGCCGCCAAGATGATCGTAGATGCCGCCCTCGCAAATGTGGTGGAGGGTGATATCGACGGCGGTGAAATAGCGCGTCTCGCCGGTGCGCAGACCCGCGCGCCACAGCAATTCGAACAGGGCTGCCTGTGGAAATTTCGGCGCGCCGCGCGTGCCGCCGTTGACCGGATCGATGATGCCGCCGAGTTGACGCGCGGCATTGTCGAGTTCGGCCGTGCCGATGGTGACGGTCCCGGGGCCGCGCGCCTTTGCGGCGAGTTGTGCCATCAGTGCGGTGCGGTTGTGCTCGATCTTCTGGGGTTCTTCGCGAAACAGCCGGGCGATCTCGCGCAGCACGTCGACGAAGGCCGGCTTGCCGTAGCGGGAAGATTTCGGAAAATAAGTGCCGCCCCAGATCGGCTCACCATCGGGCGTGAGAAACATGGTCAGCGGCCAGCCGCCATGTTCGCCGAGGTGATGCAGCGCTGCCATATAGATCTGATCGATGTCGGGCCGTTCCTCGCGATCGACTTTGATGTTGATAAACAAGTCATTCATGACTTGCGCGGTGGCTTCGTCCTCGAAGCTTTCGTGCGCCATCACATGACACCAGTGACAAGCCGCGTAGCCGACGGAGAGGAGGATCGGCTTGTTGGTGCGCTTGGCTTCGGCGAGAGCGTCCGGGCCCCAGGCCCACCAGGCCACGGGGTTGTCCTTGTGCTGGAGGAGGTAGGGGCTGGTCTCGCGCGCGAGGCGGTTTGACGGATTAGCGGACGGCCGCGCGGTTGTTGACATTCAGGCACCGTAGCAAGTAGCCCGCATGAAGCGAAGCGCCGCCGCGCCTTTCGATTGCATCAGTTCATGCCGGATCGCTCCACAATTTTTGCGCTGTCTTCCGGCCGTCCGCCGGCGGCGATCGCGGTGGTGCGCATCAGCGGCTCTCGCGCTGGTCCTGCGCTCGAAAGGTTGATCGGCTGCGTGCCTGATCCGCGCAAGGCGACCCTCGCTCGCGTGCGTGACCCCAAGAGCAGGGAGATTATCGACGAGGCGTTGGCGCTGTGGTTTCCCGGCCCGCGCAGCGAGACGGGGGAGGACGTTGCGGAACTCCAACTCCACGGCGGTCGTGCCGTCGTAGCGGACGTCCTCAGCGCGCTCGGGACGATCGAGGGCTGTCGGATGGCTGAGCCGGGCGAATTCACCCGGCGCGCATTCGAGAATGGTCGGTTTGATCTCACCGAAGTCGAGGGGTTGGCGGACCTCGTTGCCGCGGAGACGCCCGCGCAGCGGCGGCAGGCCTATCGGCAGCTCAAGGGTCTTATAGGCGACCGAGCCGAGGCTTGGCGTCGCCGTTTGGTAGAGGCCCTCGCGCTGGTCGAGGCTCGCATCGACTTTTCCGACGAGGCTGATGTGCCGGAGGATCTGATTGGGCCTGCGCTTCATGCTGCGCAGCAATTACGCAACGAGATTGCGGCAGCTCTTGCCGACGGGAGGCGGGGCGAGCGCTTACGGGATGGGTTGGTCGTGGCCATTGCGGGGCCGCCAAACGCCGGCAAATCAACGCTGCTCAACCGGCTCGCCCGGCGAGAGGCGGCGATCGTCTCGCCCCATGCGGGGACAACCCGCGACGTCATCGAAGTGCACCTGGACCTGGACGGTTACCCGGTGACGCTCCTAGATACGGCGGGGATTCGAAGCAGCGACGATCCGGTGGAGGGGGAGGGCATCCGCCGGGCCAAGGAGCGTGCGTCAGCGGCGGACTTGGTGTTGTGGGTCATTGAAGCATCGGCCAATGGCTTAGAGCAGCAGGGGGCCATTGGAGCGTTGGATGAGGCCGAAGTCTGGCTGATCGAAAATAAGATTGATCTCTTTCGGGCAAAAGCGACCGAAGTTAGCACCACCAATCATGAATCCAGATTCATATATTCGATCTCGGCGATAAATGGGGAGGGGTTAGGCGAGTTAATA
>Ga0335085_10015691_pt1 | contig 10978 bp, 12 predicted proteins | sample Lox_Sample_45_FD_206712 | JGI IMG/M metagenome (GOLD analysis project Ga0335085, IMG submission 206712) | Soil microbial communities from Loxahatchee National Wildlife Refuge, Florida, United States - Lox_Sample_4.5 | ecosystem: Environmental > Terrestrial > Soil > Wetlands | place: USA... | reverse complement strand
GCGCGCGACGGCGGCGGAGCCGAACGAGCGGCACGCGTCCATCGACGAGCTCTGGGGCGAGGTGGAGCCGGTGCTGCGCGGGGCGTCGGAGCGCCGGTCGTTCGCGCCGCCCGCGGGGGATGCCGCGACGGCGTCGCGTCAGGCGGGGCTCCTCGAGACGCTGGAGACGACGCACCAGCAAGCCGCGCCCGAGGGCGATGCGAAGCTCTCCAACCCGGCGGCGTGGAACTGGCGCGTGCGAGTGCCGCCGGTGCGCGCGGGCGCGGCGAAGGCGGCGGCGTTCGACGCGAGCGGCGAGGCTGCCGTGACCGTCGGGTCGGCGGGGCTGCTCCGCTGGGCCGGCGCGGGCTGGACGCAGGTGGCCCTTCCGCCGGAGCTCGACGTGCGGCTGCTCCGCGGCGTCACCTGGCTGCGCCCGGGCGAGATCCTCCTCTACGGCGCGCGGAGCACCGCGGTGCGCCTCGTGCCGGGCGCCGGGCTCGAGCCGTGGCAGATGCCGGACCACGAGGTGACGTTCCTCGGGGCGCACGCCGATCCGCAGGGAACCGTGACGCTCGTCGGCGAGCGGCCCGCGAGGCGCGCCGTGCGTGGCGGGGGGCAAGCGACGACGATGGGCACCATCGCGCAGTTCGCGCGCGGCAAGCTGACCATCGTCTCGGACGCGTCGGCGTGCGCGCGCCTGCGAGCGGCGACGCGCCTGCGCTCGGGCGTCGTCGTCGCGTGCGGCGACTGGGGCGCCATCGTGCGCCTCGAGCTCGGGGTGGCCGAGCACGTGGGCTCGGTGTGCGGGGGGCACCTCCACGCCATCGCAGCGACGGCCGACGGCGGCGCGCTGACGGTGGGAGCGGGGGGGCACGCGCTCTCCCTGTCGCCGCGGCTGCAGGCGCAGCTCGAGGCCGTGCAGACGACGCGCGACCTCTTCTCGCTCGCCGTGGACGGCTCGGGCTGCGCGTGGGCCGGGTCGGCGCAGGCGCGCCTCCTGCGGCGCACGCCGACGGCGGGGGCGAGCTGGGTACGGATGAGCGGCGAGCTGGGTTTGCAGTCGTCGGTCGTCGCGCTATGGGTCACACCCCGCGCCGTCAGGGCGATTTGCGACGACGGAGCGGTCGTCGAGGGCATCGTAAGTTGAGTCGATGACGAGCGCAGCACAGCAGCCGGAGTCCGCCGCGGCCGCGGCCGACGTCGTCGATCATCACCGCAACGCGCCCGCACGCCGGCGCGCGCGCGTGTCGCGCTTCCTGCGGGTGCTGCTGATCATCACCGCGGGCATCCACGTCCCGGTCGCGCTCGGCGTGGGCGAGCTGCTGCGCCGGGCGGGCGCGCCGTATCCCTGGCTCCTCGGGGCGCTCTGGGGCGCCCTCGGTTTCGCGCTGTTCCTCGGGCGCGCGCGCGCCGGCATGCACGACGGCCGCGGGCGCCACCCGTTGCTCGTGCGCGCCGTGGACATCCCGTACTTCGTGCACTGGTGCGCCGCCGTGTGGACGCTCATCCCCGCGGTCGTCGTGACGCTGGGCGCGCCGGTGGTGGACCTCCTGCGCGGCGTCCCGGTGGCCCTCCCGCTCGGCGCGTACATGTGGACGTATCTCGCGGGCCTCGTGGTGTGCGGCTACGGCGTGCTCGTGCGGCGGCGCTGGTTCCGCGTGGTGGAGCGCGAGGTTCGGGTCGAGGGGCTGCCGCGCGCGTTCGACGGCCTGCGCATCGCGCACCTGTCCGACCTGCACGTGGGGACCCTCACGCCGAAGTCGTGGGGCATGCGCTGGGCGGCCGCGGCCAACGCGCGCGAGCCCGACATCGCGGTGGTCACGGGCGACCTCGTGACGAGCGGGACCGAGTTCGCCGAGGACGTGGCCGAGGTCATCGGCGCCCTGCGCGCGAAGGACGGCGTGTACACCTCGCTGGGGAATCACGACTACTTCGGCGGCGACCACGAGATCATCAAGGCGGTCGCGGCGCGGTCGCGCGTGCTGCGCAACGAGGGGCTCGTCATCGAGCGCGACGGGGCGAGGCTGTGGCTCGCCGCGATCGACGACACCTGGACGCGGCGTGACGACCTGCGCGCGGCCATGGCCGGCCGGCCCGACGGCGCGCCGACCGTGCTCCTCGCGCACGACCCGGCGCGCTTCGATGCCGCCGCGGACGCCGGGGCCAACCTGGTCCTGAGCGGCCACACGCACGGCGGACAGATCGCGTTCCCGTTCCTCTCGCGCGTGCTGAGCCTCGCGAGCCTCGCGCATCCCTACAACGTCGGCTTCTACCGTCGCGGTCGGTCGACGCTTTACGTGCATCCGGGCCTGGGAACGACCGGTCCGCCGATGAGGCTCGGCGCTGCGCCAGAGGTCACCATTCTGGTGCTTCGTGCTCCAGCGTGAATGTGCGCGAGTGTCCGCGCGCCCGGCGTGCTACGAGCATGGCTAGATGAATCCGGGCGTCAGCAAGAGACAGAAGGAGCGCGCGCGGCAGGACCGCCAGCGCGAAAAGGCCGAGAAACGCAAGCAGCGTCGCGAGGATCGCACCGCGCGCGTTCCCGGCGAGCCCGGGCAGGACCCGGACATCGCGGGCATCGTCCCGGGCCCCCAGCCGCCCCTGGAGGAATGACGCCCGTGAGCTCACGCTTCCGAGAGGGTGCCCAGCGCTTCGCCGAGCGGCGCAAGCGCGAGGACGACGCGGCCCGCCTGCACGACGAAGTGCCCAGCCTGCGCACGCTGCGCCTCGAGGTCGAGGAGCGCCGCGGGACCTCGACGCTCGCCGAGAGCAAGCACGTGCGCCACATCATCGTGGACCGCGCGCCCGCGCTCTTCGTTCTCCCGTGCGGCGACTCGATGTGTCACGACGGCGGGCACGACATCACGCACTCGCTGATCAGCGGCCTGCGCCGCGGGCTGACCGAGGTCGAGGTCGAGGACCAGTGCATGGGCTCGATCGGCACCGCGACGTGCGGGCGGATCGTGCGCGTGATCGCGAAGGCGACGTACGCGACCTAGGAGCGCCGGCTCACGACGCGGAGGCGCAGGCCGCGATCTGCGCCTCCAGCGAGCGCAGGATGCTCGCGCACTCCACCTGGGACTCGGGCTTGCGCGCGAGGCGCTCTCCTTCGCGCGCGAGATTCGCGATGTCACGGAGCTCGAGCAGCGCAGCCTCCCCGGCGAGCGCGTGGAGCTCGGTCGTGATCGCGTTCCAGTCCCCCCGCTCGGCGAGCTGCGAGCAGCGCTCGATCCGTCCCGTCGCGATCGTCAGGAACCGCGGAAGGAACCGACTGCGAATCGCCGCGCCGTCGGTCACGACGCCCTCGGCGTGCCGAGGAGCGACTCGACGCACGTGACGAGCGCGCCCAGCCCCGCGCTCTTGCTCACGCATCCGTCGAGCCCGCCGTCGCGCACGCGCTCGGCGAGGGTCGATTCGTCCATGCTCGAGAAGAGCACGATGGGCACCTTCATCTTGCGCACGTCGCGCAGGACCTGTCCCACGTCGTCGCCGAACATCTCGGGCATCTGCACGTCGAGCACGAAGAGGTCGGGCACGCCGCGGGAGCATCGCTCCTCGAGCTGCGTCAGGTCCTTGGCCGTCACCACCGAGAAGCCGCTCGTCTCGAGCGCCTCCTTCACGGTGTCGAGCACCAGCTCGCTGTCGTCCATCACGAGCACCTTCTTGGTGGTCATCGTGCAGCCTCGCGGAGGGTGAGCAGGTCGAGCGTCGTGAATAGATCGCGCATCACGAGCGGCTTGTCGAGGAAGAGATCAGCGCCCGCGGCGATGGACGCCTCGCGCGCCTCGGTGCCGCCCACGCTGATGGCCACGATGGGCATGCCGGCGAGACGCGGTGTCGCCCGGACGCGTTCGATGAGCGTCGAGCCGCTGTGGGTCGGCAGGTAGAAGTCCACGATGGCCATGTCGAACTCCGAGCCGGCGAGCATCTCCCACGCTTGCTCGACGTCGCCGGCGAGCGCCAGGCTGACCGGCGCACCGCGGGCCTGGCCGTAACGGTCCATGCCGTAGGCGAAGAGGTCGCGGATGAAGTTGTTGTCCTCGACCAGCAAGCACCGGTAGGGGCTCGCGTCACGTCCCGGCCCGCGCGGTGTCTCGTCGCAGAGGCTCGCGAGGAACGCACGGCCCTCTTCGGACGCGCCGACGACGTCGCAGCGGATGGTCGCCGCGGCGCCGGGGCCGCTCTCGCCGCGGACCTCGGTGACGCGCACCGTGATGCCGAAGGGCCCGACGAGGCGCGGAAAGGAGAGCGACAGCGTGAGCGTCGTCCCGACTGCCGGCGGGTCGGGAACCTCCAGCGTGACCGCGCCTGCGCCGATCTCGGTCGTGTGCGTCACGATCCTCCGCCCCGAGTGCACGGTCTCCGCTCGGAGCAGCACTCCCCGCATGCCGTCCTTCGCCATCACCACACCAGCTCCTCGCAGAGCTCCACGAGCTTCTGCGACAGAAGGCCCACACCATTCGCCTTGGAGAGAAACCCGTCGGCTCCCGACCGCTTCGCGACCTCGGCGAGCTGCACGTCGGGAAGCTCCGAGAAGAGCACGACCGGCACCGTCTGGGTGTCGATGCGCCGCTTGATCCACCGGCACAGGTCCGCGCCGCTCACGCCGGGCATGTTCACGTCGGTGAGCACGATGGTGGGCGACCAGGTCTCGAGGATCATGTTGAACTGCGCGAGCGACCGCGCCGACTTCACCTCGAAGCCGTCGCGCTCGAGGGCTGCGCGGGTGACCTCGATGGCGAGCTCGCTGTCGTCCATGAGGAGCACCTTCGGTTTGTCGTTCATGGCGTCGACTCCCGCCTGCGACTGCGCCGCCCCCACCTTCGAGATTAGGCCAGCGTGCAGCGATGACTAGAGGGACGGGTGAGGCGTGACAGCGACGAAACACGTTGCCGATTTGGAAACGCACTTGTCGGTGTACAGGGGTGCAACGACCTCACTTGACGGCCTCGGCGGGCGAGCGCTGAGATCCAGGGTGTGGACGGGCGGGATCCTCTGGACGGCGTGGAGCGTGTCGCCTTCGCGGAGGAGGTGTCTTCCGCCATGCGCCACGCGGTGCGCAACAAGCTGGCCGCCGCGCGCAACGCCGCGACTTACATCCAGCGGCGCCTGTCGAAGACCGAGGCGTGGCAGAGCGACGCGCGCATCCCGACGTTCCACGGGCTCATCGAGTCCGAACTCGACGCCGCCGGTGGGCTGCTCGATCCGAAGGACACGCTCGCGCACGTCTTCACGCGCCACGCCGAGCGCGTGTCCGCGTCTCGCTGCATTCGCGAGGCGGTGGCGCACGCCCGCGTGGGGACCGACGCCGCCCCGAGCGTCCGCGTGGAAGCGCCGGACGACGCGGAGGTGATGGTCGATCCGCGCGAGCTCACCCTCGCCGTACGGTGCCTCGTCGAGAACGCCGTCGAAGCGACGCAGGGAAAAGGGCCCGTCTCGGTGCGCGGCAGCCGTGACGGGGATCGCTTCGTCATCGAAGTCACCGACGACGGCCCCGGCATCGAGGAGTCGCGGCGGGAGGAGGCGATGCGAGCCTTCTTCACGACGAAGCCTGGCCACGCCGGCGTGGGACTCCCGATCGCCCGCCGGATCGCGCGGCGCTACGACGGAGCGTTCGCGCTCGGTACGTCGCCGAGCGGCGGCCTGGTCGCGAGGATCGATCTCCCGACGTCCCCGCTGCCGGCGGTGCAGCCATGAAGCGCATCCTCCTCGTCGACGACAGCGATTCGAACCGGCTGGTGCTCGGCAGCCTGCTCGAGGACGAGGGCCTGGAGGTCGTTCCGGCCGCATCCTTCGCCCAGGCGCGCGAGCGGCTCGCGGCCGAGGGCGGCGCGTTCGACATCGTCATGGTGGATCAGCACCTGGGCGACGGGCTCGGCTCGAACCTGGTCCCCCTCGTGCGCAAGCAGGCACCCGGCGCGAAGGTGATGCTCATCAGCGGCAGCGCCGACGAGGACGTGGCGAAGGACACGGTCTTCGACGCCACGGTGCCGAAGGGCCGCGACTTCGGGGACGTGCTCGCGCTGATGCACGAGCTGCTCGCGCGGTCGCAATCCGGTGGAGGCGCCCCGTGAGCGCGAACCTGCGCGCGAGCATGAACTGGGCGCCGAAGCCGAAAGCGATGCCCGACCAGCGCATCCGGCCGGTGCACGTGGTCATCGGCCTCGTGTGGCTCGCGGCCGTCCTCGCGTGCAGCGTGCTCCTCTGGCGGTACAAGAGCGCGCCGGGGCCCGCCGGCGCGGCGCCGCCGCACTGGCCGATCGAGTCGACCATCGAGCGCTCCCACGACGAGCCGACGCTCCTGCTCTTCGCCCATCCCTGGTGCCCGTGCACGCGCGCGAGCATCGGCGAGCTCGCGGTCATCCTGTCGAAGGCGAACGGCCACGTGAAGGCCCACGTGCTCTTCGATCGACCGGCCTCGGAGTCCGACGACTGGACCCAGACGGATCTCTGGCGCAGCGCCACCGCGATCCCCGGCGTGACCGCGCACGTCGACGACGATGGCGTCGAGGCGCACCGGTTCGGCGCGGAGACCTCGGGGCACGTGGTGCTCTACGACGCGAGCGGCGCGCTGCTCTTCGCCGGCGGGATCACCAACGCGCGCGGGCACGCCGGGGACAGCGAGGGGCGACGCGCCGTGCTGTCGCTCATCGCGACCGGCAAGGCCAACCGATCCGTGGGACCCACCTTCGGCTGCACGATCGACAAGCCGGAGCTGGCCGAGAAGCGATGAGGGAGGAGGGGACGATGGACGCCGTGCTCGACAACTCAGCGGATCGACTCACCCCCGCGTCCGAACGCGCCGAGGCGCTGTTCCAGGAGCACCTGTTCGAGGTGCACCGGCGCGCCGACATCATGTTCGCCGTCCTGATGGCGGTGCAGTGGGTCTTCGGCGTCGTGCTCTCGCTCGTCGTGTCCCCGTGGGCCTGGGAGGGCAAGGTCCGCAGCGTGCACGTGCACGTGTACGCCGCCGTGATCCTCGGCGGGTTGCTGAGCGGCCTGCCGATCGCGATGGTCATGCGTCGCCCGGGCTGGGTGGCCAACCGCTACGTCATCGCCGTCTCGCAGATGCTCTGGTCGGCGCTCCTCATCCACCTGACGGGCGGGCGCATCGAGACGCACTTCCACGTCTTCGTCTCGCTCGCCTTCCTCTCCTTCTACCGGGACTGGCGCGTGCTCGTCCCGGCGACGATCGTCGTGGCGACGGACCACCTCATTCGCGGCCTTCTCTGGCCCGAGTCGGTCTACGGCATCCTCTTCCCCGAGTGGTGGCGCTTCCTCGAGCACGCTTTCTGGGTCGTGTTCGAGGACATCGTGCTCGTCTTCTCGTGCCTCAACGGCGTCGCCGAGTTGCACGCCGTTTCCGAGCGACGCGCGCAGGTCGAGATCCTCTCGGCGATCGACCGCAAGAAGACCGAGGAGCTGGCCACGGCGCTCGACGCGCTCGAGAAGTCGCAGGAGGCGCGCATGCGCACCGAGAAGCTGGCGGCCGTCGGCCAGCTGGCCGCGAGCGTCGGACACGAGCTGCGCAACCCGCTCGCCGCCGTGCGGAACGCCGCGACCTACGTGCACCGTCGCGTGACCGACCCGCGCTTCGCCGGCCAGCCGGCGTCGGCGGACCCCAAGGTCGTGGAGTTCATGCAGCTGATGTTCCGCGAGCTCGACGCTTCGGCGAAGATCATCGCGGACCTGCTGGACTTCGCCCGCGAGCGCAAGCCCGCGCTGAACCCCTGCCCGCTCCGCCCGCTCGTCCAGGAGGCGCTCACGGTCGTCCCGCAGATCGGCGTCCGGGTCGTCAACGAGGTCCCCGAGGATCTGCCCGTGCCGAGCCTCGACAAGGACCAGTTCCGACAGATCCTCGTCAACTTGATCCAGAACGGGATGGAGGCGGCCTCGGGCAAGCCTGACGCGCACGTCGTCGTGCGTGCCGAGGGCGGCGGAGATCACGCGCCGTGGGTCATCCGTGTCATGGACAACGGCAGCGGGATGCCGCGCGAGGTGCTCGAGAAGATCTTCCAGCCGCTCTACACGACGAAGGTGAAGGGCACCGGTCTCGGGCTCGCCGTCGTGTGGAACGTGGTCAACGCGCACAAGGCGACCATCGAGGCGAAGAGCGAGGAGGGGAAGGGCAGTCAGTTCATCATCGCGCTCCCGGCGGCCGCGGGCGCGGCGGCGGCGGAGTGAGAGAAGACACCATGCGCATACTGCTCGTAGACGACGAGAAGTCGCTCCTCCTCACGCTGGCGGCGAACCTCGAGCTCGACGGCTTCGACGTCACGACCGCCGAGAGCGGCCAGCACGCCCTCGATCTCTTCGAGACGTCGCACTTCGACCTGGTGCTGTCGGACATCCGCATGCCCGGCATGAACGGCGTCGAGCTGTTCCGCGCCATCCGCGCCAAGCGTCCCGACTTCCCCGTCATCCTGATGACGGCGTTCGCGCTCGAGGGGATGGTCAAGGACGCGATCGCCGAGGGCGTCTTCACGGTGCTGCCCAAGCCGTTCGACGTCTCGCACGTCGTGAGCGCGCTGACGACGGCGCTCAAGGCTCCGGTGGTGCTCGTGGTGGACGGGGAGACGGACGCAGCGTCGGCCGTCGAGATCCTCCACGCCGCCGGGGTGCGCGCGATGCACGGCACGGGCGCCGATCAGGTGCTCGCCGAGGTGCGCGGCGGTCGCGTGGACGTCTGCGTCGTCGACCTCGATCTCAGCGGGACGAGCGCCCCGGATCTCATCGATCGCATCAAGAAGGAGGACCCGGGCATCGCGCAGATCGCGATCGCGGGGCACGACGTGGCCGCGGTCATGCGTCGCGCTGCGGCGAGCGGCGTCTTCCTCTGCCTGCAGAAGCCGGTGACGGCGGAGTCGCTCGTGGAAGCCGTCGCGAAGGCGCGCGCGAGATCACGTGCGAGCGCGACGACCCGGTGAACCTCCTCAGCGATCGGGCGTGTCGACCCACTCGAGGCGCGCGAGGGGCTCGTCGGGGCGGTAGACCATCATGGGCGCGAGCGAGTGCGCGAGCGCCTTGAGAGCCGGCGGCAGCTTCTCGACCGCCGCCTCGATCGCGCGGTCCTGCGCGTCGCTGCCGCTCGCGAGCTTGAGCAGCGTCTCGATGAGCCCCTCGGCCTCCGGCGGCTGCTCGACGATGGGCGCGTCGGCCGGCAGGCCGGCCGCGTCCCTCGCCGCGGCGAGCGCCTCCCTCAGACCGCCGAGGTGGTCGACGAGGTGCCGCTCGATCGCCTGCTGCCCCGTCCACACGCGCCCGCGACCCACGGCGTCGACCTGCTCCTTCGTCATGCCGCGCCCGGTCGCCACGCGATCGAGGAACGTCTGGTAGAACTGGTCCACCTTGTGCTCGAGCTCCTTCTGCTCGTCCGGGGTGAAGCCGCGGAAGAAGGACTCGGCGTCGGCGCGCGGCGCGGTCTTGTAGGTATCCACGTTCACGCCGATCTTCTCGAGCAACCCGCTCACGTCGGCCTTGCCGTAGAAGACGCCGATGCTCCCGGTCACGGTCAGCGGCAGCGCGTAGATGTTCCGGCTCGCGCTCGCGATGTAGTAGCCGCCGCTCGCCGCGACGGTGCCCATCGACACGATGAGCGGCTTCTGCTTCCCCAGCAGCACGAGCTCGCGCCACATCACGTCGCTCGCCAGCGACGATCCGCCCGGGCTCTCGATGCGCATCACGACGGCCTTGATGCTCGGGTCCTCGCGCAGGCGCTTGATCGTGTCCTGCATCGAGTACGAGCCCATGAGGCGCATGTCGACGAGCGGGATGTGCTGCGATCGCCCGTCGACGATGTCGCCCTCCATGTAGAGCAGGCCAATCTTGCCGCGCGTGCCGAACGTGTCGGGAGCGCGCGTCTCGTCCTCGTACTTCACGTACGACACGTCGCGACCCACGAGCTCCTTGGTCACGCGTTCCAGCTCGTCGTCGAATGCCATGCCGTCGACGAACCCGGCCGCCTTCGCCTCCTCCGCGACGAACGGTCCCTGCGCCGTCTCCTCGCGGATGCGCTCCTCGCTCATGTGCCGGTAGAGCGAGAGGTTCCGGTTGAACACCGCCTCTTGCTGCCGCAGCAGGTCCTCGTGGTCCTGCGCCGCCACCGGTCCCGCGTGCTCGTTGGTGAACTGCTCCGGCGCCGTCTTGTGCGGGCCGACGCGGACGAACTCGGCCTTCACGCCGATCTTGTCGAGCAGCCCCTTGAGGTAGATGTACTGCGCCTTGAGCCCCGCGTAGTGCACGCCGCCCGCCGGCGTCACCACGATGCGGTCGGCGTTCGCGCACACGTAGAGGGAGCGGCTGCCGGCGTCCTCGAACGAGCAGAGCACCTTCTTGTGGTGCGCTCGCAGCACGCGCAGCGCGTCCGCGAGCTCCTCGGCGTGCGCGAACGAGTCGGCCGGCTCGGCGCGCAGCACGAGCGTCACCGCGTCGACGCTCCTGTCGTCGGCGAGGCGCCACAGCCTGCGCAGCAGCGCCACGTGCCCGCGCGCGGAGGGCGTGCTCTCGATGCGCATCCACACCGCGTGCGCCGGCATCGGGATGCCCGGCTGCGTCGCCCCGCTGATGGCCACCGTCGCGAACTCGGCGACCGACGAGCTGCTCCCGAGGCCGTTGCCGAAGAGCGCGCCGCCTCCGGCGCTCAGGCCGCCGAAGTGGAGCTCGAGCCCCGCGCTCCCCACCACGCCGCGGTGGTAGTCGTTTCCGAGGTTGACCATCTCGACGGCGCCGAAGGCCCGCCCGAACCCGGGGACGTCGAAGCCCACGGTGGCGCGCTCGGTCCAGATGTCGGGCCCCTGCCAGTACTGTCCCTCCACGCCCAGCTCGAAGACGCGCCGCCCCGTCGGCCGCAGCACGCCGCCGAACGCGTAGCTCGCGTCGAGCACGGGCGCGCCGCCCTGCTGCGGGATCGGTTGCTGGCTCGGCCTGTTGAAGTCGCGTGCGATGGCCGAGAAGGCGAAGTGCGTGTTCGGCCGGTAGTCGAGCGCCGCGGTGAACC
>Ga0335085_10015689_pt1 | contig 10979 bp, 11 predicted proteins | sample Lox_Sample_45_FD_206712 | JGI IMG/M metagenome (GOLD analysis project Ga0335085, IMG submission 206712) | Soil microbial communities from Loxahatchee National Wildlife Refuge, Florida, United States - Lox_Sample_4.5 | ecosystem: Environmental > Terrestrial > Soil > Wetlands | place: USA... | reverse complement strand
GAAAACCGCACGTACGGATTGAAAGGGGGATGGGGAAACGGGCCGCTCGCGGCACCGCGCCCCTGACTACCAATGGCGAAAGCGGTGACGGGCCCGCCGCGCCCGACGCAGGCCGACCTCGACGCGGCGAGGGACCGGACGATTCCCGATGTCATCGCGGCCGGCCTGCGCGTGGTGTTCGCGGGCATCAACCCCGGCCTGTACTCCGCCGCCACCGGGTACCACTTCGCCCGGCCCGGGAACCGTTTCTGGCCGGCCCTGCACCGCTCCGGCTTCACCGGGCGCGTCCTCCGGCCCGACGAGCAGGAGCAGCTGCTCGGCCTCGGCCTCGGCATCACCAACGTCGTCGCGCGCGCCACCGCCCGCGCGGACGAGCTCCGCCCCGAGGAGTTCGCCCAGGGCGCTTCCATACTGAACGAAAAGATCGCCCGACTGCAGCCACGCTGGCTCGCGGTCGTCGGGGTGACCGCCTACCGGGCGGCCTTCGGCCGCCCGGACGCGGCGGTGGGCCCGCAGGACGGGGCCATCGGGGCGACCCGGGTGTGGGTGCTGCCCAACCCCAGTGGCCTCAACGCGCACTGGAGCGCAGCCTCCCTCGCGGCAGAGTTCGCCCGGCTGCGCGCCGCGGCGCCGGCCTGACGCGGCCGGGCCCAGGCCGGGCGGGTCCGGGGGACGGGCCGGGAGCGGCACGACCCATACTGAGGCTGGCCACGACCTTTGCGGACAAGGGGTCATGCAGGTGAGCGACGAGAAGACACCAAAGCCGTCGGAGGCGACCGGGACGGCGGCGCTGATGGCCGGGTGGTCGCACGGGCACCGCGATGTGTCCGGCGGGTGGCTGCGGCCGACCGTGTTCGGCGCGGTCGACGGGCTGGTCACCAACGCCTCGCTGATCGCTGGGCTCGGCGGGGGCGGCGTGTCGCCGCACACGGTGGTGCTCACCGGCGTGGCGGCCCTGGTCGCCGGTGCGTTCTCGATGGGCACGGGCGAGTACGTCTCGGTGACCAACCAGAATGAGCTGGTGCACGCCGAGGTGGCCCTCGAGCGCAAGATGCTGGCCCAGTTCCCGGCCGCCGAGGAGGAGGAGCTGGCCGGCTATTTCCGCGCCTATGGCGCCGATCCGGACACCGCGGCCCGGATGGCCACCGCGGTGTCGCAGGACCCGGGCACGGCCCTGCGCGTGCACACCCGCGAGGAGCTCGGCGTCGACCCGAACGAGCTCCCGTCCCCGGTCCTGGCCGGGCTGGCTTCGCTGCTCGCGTTCTCCCTCGGCGCCCTGGTGCCGCTGCTGCCCTACCTCGTGGGCCTGCCCGTGCTCACGGCGACGCTGGCGATCACGGCGGTGGCCCTGGTCACCGGCGGGATGATAGTGGGCCGGCTGACCGGCCGGTCCGTGCTGCGCTCGGGCCTGCGCCAGCTGGCCCTCGGCGCCCTGGCCATCGGCGTCACCTTCGCCGTCGGCTACCTGATAGGCGGCGGCCACGTCACCTGAGCCGTCCTGGCGGCCGCCTCACCATGACATATCTCCGCAGCAGATCCGACTCTGCACGGATTTTCGCCATGATCACGTCCGTTTCATCCCGGTTTCCGTGACGAAGATCCGTGAAGAGTCGGGGGTGCGTGGGAGGTGGAGAGCTGCCAGGTGGGTTAGGGGGCGTCGCTGGCCGGGCTCCCGCCGGCCGGTTTCCCGCCGGCCCGCTGGGACCCGGGTGGCGGGAGCCGGCCCGGGGTGTAGGAGTTGATGACCTTGGCGACGGCGGTGACCAGGAACAGCTGCCCGATGAGCATCTCGGCCACCGCGAAGGTCTGTCCCGGGTTGCCGGCCGGGACGAGGTTCCCGTAGCCGGTCGTGGTGAGCGTGGTGAAGGAGAAGAACAGGTCCTGCGGGAACTTCCCGTCCCCCGCCGCCCCGAAGAACGCGCTCGGCTGGACCACCCCCAGGAAACGGTAGACGAAGGCGAACAGCATCCCGACCAGCAGGTAGATGTCGATCGCGCCGAGGACCGTCTGCAGGTCTATCTCCCGGCGGAACACGAGGCTGCGGGTGATCGAGAACGGCGCTATCAGGTAGAGCACCGCGCTCATGAACGGCACGGCGCCCTCGCCGGTGGTCTCCTTGCCGACGAACAGGTTGACGAGGGCCGCGGCCGCGGAGATCAGCAGGAGCACGCCCGCGATGCGGCGCACCGGGCGGCGGGCGCGGGAGACGTGGAGCACCGCCCAGACCGTCGCGATCTGGACGGTGATCACCAGGGAGGCGGCCCACGGCGCGGTGACGCCCACCGAGAACCCGTAGGTGAACAGGATCAGCAGCAGGACCGAGCCGTAGCTGTCGGTGGAGACCATGGCGCGGGCCAGCCTCCGGATGGGACGGCGGCGCGCCGATGCCGGCGCGCCCGGGTCAGCAGGGCCGGCCGGCCCGGCCGGGTCGTTCGCGGAGTCCGTCATAGATCAATCTTCCTCCCGCACCCGGCCGCTGCAGGTCAGCGCGGCCGGGACCGGGTGCCAGGCGCAGCACAACAGCATGGCCGACCATGGTGCCCGTGGGCCGGGGAGGCAGTCACCACCCCACCCGGGTGACACCCCGGCGCTAGCCGGGTGGCTGGGCCGCCTCCGGCCGCAGCCGCCGCCAGATCATCCGCTGCGTGGACAGGCCCCCGGCACCGACCGCGACCAGCAGGATCACGTTCAGCAGCAGCTGCTCCAGCGAGCCCCAGGCCTCGCTCCAGCTGGCGTACGCGACGGACACGCCCACGTCGGCGGCGGCCGGGATGGTGGTGACGGAGATGAACACGCCGATGAGGGCGTTGGCCCGGGACTCGGTCAGGGATATCACGCCAACCAGGCCGGCCAGGATGGCGACGATGACGGAGAACATGTTCGGCGCGTTGATGAGGTCGGAGACCGGCCTGACCCCCTGCAGGAACTGAGCGGGCGTGCCGCCGGATGCCTTCACCGCCAGCCCGAACAGGAGCGTCAGCACGATCGCCACGAAGAATCCCAGCAGCAGGGCGAGCGATCCGTCCCGCATCAGCGGGCGGTCCCGGACGCTGAGGCCGAGCGCCACCGCGATGATCGCGTTGTACTCGGGGCCGACCACCATGGCGCCCACGATGAGGATCTGGGAGTTGGTCAGGATGCCCACCGCGCCGATCAGACCGGCGATGGCCAGCAGGCTGTAGAAGCTCGGCGCGTAGACCGCGCCGCCCCGGATGACGGCCTCCACCATCTCCCACACCGGGGCGGTCTCGCGCCGGAGCAGGCCTGTCCTGGCCACCGGGCCCGCGGCCGTCAGCGTGGCGTCCACCCGCTCGACCGAGACCGAGCCGTGCCGGGCGAGGCCGAGCTCGCGCAGTTCCCGGAACACCGGGTTGGCGGAGCCGTCACTCAGGTCGAAATGGACGGCGTCACCCCGCGGCCGGCGGACGGCCTCACGCAGCACCACCAGGTTCTGCACGCCGTGCGCCGCCGTCAGCCGCTCGACCAGCGGGCCGGTCAGATCGGCCGGGCTCACCACCCGCACCCGCAGCATCACGAACCGGCCGGCCCGGATCGGGGGAGCACCGTGGTCTGGTCAGTTGTCATCGCCAACCCGCCGTTTCCCGTGGCACCGAGGACCCGTCTGCTCCCGCGGTCCCGGGGACTCCTCAGCCTGGTGGCGCACCCGGGCCGCATCCGCCGCACCGGCTGCCTGCGTACACCATTCAGCCAGCGGCCCGGCCGCCGCGACACCCGTACCGGGTGAGGCAGGCGTGGCCGCCGGTGGCCGCCGTCACGCCCGGCGCAGGGCGCCGCCGGGCTCTTCCGGAATAACCGGCGGGCGTGGCCGCCGGTGCACCCTTTACCGCGGTTAACCGCTGCCGCCGGATGTGCGTTTAAGACGGCGGTCAAATTCTGGTAATACCTGGCCCTCAATTCGCCGCCGCCCCGGCGCGCAGCCCGCCGGCCGGTGCCGTCCACGTGGCGTCCTCGCCGCTAAAGTGCCAGTTCAGGGCGTGGCAGCGGACGGCCTGGCCCGTTCTGCCGGCCGGGAAACGGGAGAAATGCCGGTGATAAGAATGAAGGGACCGGTGGTACCGCCGCCCCGGCAACGGTGAGGGCTGAGGCCGCCCGCCAAAACAGGCACGAGTGCATTGATACGCAACGAATTGGCCACCCAGGCCCGTCGTCCCGGATCCGCCGTCTTCCACCTGATCCTGCTCGGGTGCTACCTCGTGGCGGGGGTGGCCGTCAGCTGGCCCAGGGCCAGCTATCTGGCGGGCCGGCTGCCGGCCACCGTCGACCAGGGCGGCTATGTCTGGTCGTTCTGGTGGGTGGCCCACCAGATCGCCCACCTGGGCAACCCCTGGTTCACCCGCCGCCTGGCGGCGCCGGTGGGCATGCAGCTCGGCTTCGACACCCTGATGCCGCTGCTGGGTGCCGTCATGGCGCCGGTCACCGGGGTCTTCGGCCCGAGCGCCAGCTACAACCTGCTCGCCATCGTGATCCCCGGCCTGCTCTGCTACGCCGCCTACCGGGCCGCCCGGCTGTGGCTGCCGTCCCGGCTGGGCGCCATCGCCGCCGGGGCCTTCTACGGGCTGGCGACGATGCTGGTGTGGGAGGACTGGTACCACATCAACATCGCCGCCGGCGCGCTGCTGCTGCCGGCCGCGGTGGGGCGGCCCGCCGGGACGCCCTGCGGATGCGGGTGGGCTGGGCGATCGTGTGGCAGCGGACGCCGTTGGTGTACGGCTACCTCCGGCAGGTCGGCTTCCGGTACGACTACGGGGCCGGCGGGGCCAACGTCTACCGGCTGAACGGCCAGCCCCGGTAGCCGGTGCCCGGGCTTCCCGGGCTGCTACATCCCGCCCGGCACGCTGGCCGTGCCGGCGCTGCTGCTGCCGCCCATGTTTGGGCACGGGTGTTTCCCGCTGCCACCGGGTGCCGATGGGTGGGCCGACGGCGACGGGCTGGCCTGAGACGACGTAGCCGACGTCTGCGAGCTGGCCGTTCCCGTGTTCGCGCTGGTGGAGGCGCTGGCCATGGTCAGGCCCAGGGCCAGGCTGGCCCCCAGCGCTCCCGCGCCGACCGCGGTGCCGATGAGTGGCCGGGTGATCCTCACGTGGTTCTCCTTCGCTCCGCCGGGCCCGCATGAGCCCGCGGAGACCAGTAGGCCAGGCCGGCCTGGCGGGTAGCTGGGCGCCGCCTCTCAGCCCCGTCTCAATCCCGGTCTGGCTCCTCCGCCCACAGCGCGCGCACCGCGTCGATCGTGTCCGCCTCCGAAGCCGCCTTGTCCGGCCGGTGGCGCAGCACCCGGGCGAAGCGCAGCGCCAGCCCGCCCGGGTACCGCGGGCTGGCCTGGACCCCGTCGAAGGCGACCTCCACGACCAGCTCGGGCCTGACCCGCAGCACGCCCCAGGCGTCCCGGAGGTCCCCCGCCGGGCCGGACCCCGGCGGTTCGGCCAGCTCCAGCAGCCGGGCGGTCTGCCAGGTGAGCATCTCGTCGGTCAGGCCCTTGAACGTCTTGCCCAGCATGACCAGGCCGCCGGAGACGGGATCGCGGGCCCCCAGGTGGAGATTGGACAGCCAGCCGCGCCGGCGCCCGTGGCCCCACTCGGCGGCCAGCACGACCAGGTCCAGCGTGTGCCGTGGTTTCACCTTGATCCACTCGCTGCCGCGCCGGCCGGCGGCGTAGAGCGCGGACGGGGACTTGATCACGACCCCCTCGTGCCCGCCTGCCACCGCGTCGGCGAAGAACGCCTCGGCCGCCGCCACATCCGCCGTCACCAGGCGCGGGATGAGCAGATCCGCCGGGGTGATGCGCGCGAGCAGGTCGTACCGGTCGCTGGCCGGCTCATCGATGAGGTCGGCCCCGTCCAGGTGGAGAAGGTCGAAGAAGAAGGCGGTGAGCGGCACGTCCGCCCGCTGCCGGGCGACGTCGATCTGGCTGCCGGTGCGGCCGGCGGTGACCTGGAACGGCCGCGGCCGGCCGTCGGGGCGCAGCGCCACCGCCTCGCCGTCCAGGACGGCCGCCCGGGCGCCGAGCGCGAGCGCCGCCTCGGCGATCTCGGGAACCCGCGCGGTGATGTCGTCGAGGGTCCGGGTGAAGACGGCGACCCCGGAGTCATCCCGGTGGACCTGGATCCGGATCCCGTCGATCTTCCACTCGACCGCGGCGGGTGAGACGCGCGCGAAGGCGGCCGCCACGCTGCTCGCCGACGAGGCCAGCATCGGCCGCAGCGGGCGCCCGACCTGCAGGCCAAACGACCGCAGCGCGGCCGATGCGGCGTGGCCGGCCGCCCCGGAGGCAGCGGGTGCGGGGGCGGCGGCCTGGCCGGCGCCTGCCGCGGCAGAGAGTGCGGCCGCCGCCACGGCCGGCAGTGATCCACCCAGCAGGTGCGCCCGCCGGACCTCCGCGGCCGGCACCCCCGCGGCGCGCGCGACGGCTTCGACCATCACGCCCTCGAGGGCGCCCTGGTGCAGTTCTCCCGCGATAAGCCGGATCAGGAAGTCGCGCTCACCCGCGGTGGCCCGGTCAAAGAGGCCAGCCAGCAGCTGCCTGCGCGCCGCCTGGGACCCGGCCCCGGTTACCGCGCCCACCTCGGCGAACACGGCGTCGACCTCACCCACGGTGAGGGTGGGCGCTGTCGTACCCGTCGCGCCGTCCCCCGTGAGCAGCCCGCTGAGGGCCGCGTAGCCTACGCCGATCTGGCGCTGCAGCAGCTCGCCGGAGAGGAAGGCGACCACGGTCGGCACTTCCGCCGGGCTGGCCGTGCGGAGCAGCCCGGCGATCTCGTCGATCTTGACGCCGCGCCGCCGGGTCGCGGCCACGGCCTGTGAGGTGAGCACGAGCTCGGTCAGCAGCACAACCGGCATTGTGCCCGAGCGGCCCGGCGCTTACCGGCCCGGTCAGGCGCGGACGGCTGAGGCACACGTCCGCGGCGGTCGCCTGCGTGCCCGGGCCCGGCGGCGGCCGGTGTGAGCGGCCGGCCACCGGGGCCAGCTCGCTGGGTCAGGTCGCCTGGCCCTGCCCGTTGACGTCCGCGGCCGCCATCTCCCGCGGTGTGTCCGCTGAATCGGCGGCCTCGCCGGGCTCTCCGGTTTCGGTGGCCGGGGCCGAGTTGCGCCGGTTCATGATGATCACGGCGGCGGTGGCGCCGCCCGCGATCAGGACGACCCCACCCACGACCGCCGGCCAGCGGCGCCGGGGTGGCTTGGCGGGGACGGGCTCGATGCGGCGGGCGTAGGCGGACAGCGCGGCGGCGATCCGGGGCGCCCACTGCTCCTGCAGGGCCTGCGCCGCCAGGTCGAGCCGCGGCGCGGTCCATACCCGGGCTCCGTAGACGCCCTGCCGCGCGGCCACCTGGGCGTTGGCCGCTAACGGGGCGAGCTGGGTCTGGGCCGCCAGCTGGCGGGCGCGCAGATACTCTGCTACCTGGCGAGCCCGCTCCTGGGTGGACAGCCCGGAAGTGCCGTTGGCCTGGCTGGCCTGTTTCGTTATGAGGGACACGTGTGACCTCCCTGTGCTCCCGTCCTGTCTCACTTCCCCCGCGCCGGCCGGCTCAACCATTGTCGCCGTTTTCGCCCCCTCGGCCAGGTCGTGGCAGGATGGCCGTGACTACGCCCGTAACCACGGAAAGGGGCCGCCGCCGGCCGCTGCCTGGCCGTGCGAGGATGCCAGCCATGACCACAACGCTTACTGCCACGCTGCACACCAACCAGGGCCCGATCGTGATCCGGCTTTTTCCCGATCACGCCCCCAAGACGGTGCGCAACTTCGTCGACCTGGCGCAGGGGGGCCGGGAGTGGACGGACCCGCGGACCGGCCGCACCACGACCGGGAAGCTCTACGACGGGACCATCTTCCACCGGGTCATCCCGAACTTCATGATCCAGGGCGGGGACCCGCTCGGGACCGGCACCGGTGGCCCCGGCTACCAGTTCGCCGATGAGTTCCACCCGGATCTGTCGTTCAACCGGCCGTACCTGCTCGCGATGGCCAACGCGGGTCCGGGCACGAACGGCTCGCAGTTCTTCATCACGACCGTCCCCACCCCGCACCTGAACCGCAAGCACACCATCTTCGGTGTGGTCATCCAGGGCCAGGAGGTCGTGGACCAGATCAGCCACACGCAGACCGACGGCCGGGACCGGCCGGTGAAGGACGTCGTGCTGGACTCCGTCGTGATCGAGGGAGCCGACGGCGGGCCGGAAGACACGGCCTAGGCCATGGAGCCACGCCCGGCGCCAGGCACCGGCGGCGAGGCCGGGGTCCCCACCTGTTTCCGGCACCCGGAAAAGGAGACCTACCTGTCCTGCGTCCGGTGCGGGCGCCCGGCCTGCCCGGAGTGCCTGCGCTCGGCGCCGGTCGGCCAGCAATGCGTGGAATGCATCAAGGAGGGCAACCGGGGGGCCCGCACGCCGACCACGGTGTTCGGCGGGCGGGCGGTGTCCGGTGCCCTGGTCACCTACACGCTCGTCGGCCTGAACGTCCTTCTCTACCTGGTCGAGTGGGTGTACCCGCGGATCGTCGACTACCTCGACCTGGTCGGCCGCGCCCACGACCCCAGCCTGCACTACCAGGTCGTCGGCGTCGCGGCGGGCCAGGAGTACCGGCTCATCACCTCGGCGTTCCTGCATGAGCCGGGGTTCGCCGGGTTCGGCCCGGCCCACATCATCTTCAACATGTGGGCGCTGCTGGTGGTCGGCCCGGCGCTGGAACGGCTGCTGGGGCGCCTCCGCTTCCTGGCCGTGTACCTGCTGAGCGCGCTGGGCGGCGCGGTCTTCTTCTACTTCCTGGTCCCGCCGAACCAGCCGGCCCTGGGTGCCTCGGGTGCCGTCTTCGGGCTGTTCGGCGCCTGGTTCGTGGTCTCGAAGCGGCTGCAGGTCGACTCCCGGGCGATCGTCATCCTGATCGTCATCAACCTGGCGTTCGGATTCCTGGTGTCCGGCATCGCCTGGCAGGATCACGTCGGCGGGCTGATCACCGGTGGCCTGCTCACCGCGGCCTACGCCTACGCGCCACGGCAGCACCGGGCGCTCGTCCAGGCGGGAGCGACCGTGGCGATCGTGGCCGTGCTGGTCGCCGCCGTCATGATCAGGAACAGCCAGCTCGCCGTGTCCGCGCTGGGCTGACTCCGGCCGCCGGGGGGCCTGGGCGGCGGGGTCGCGGGTCAGCGGCCGCCCGGCGCTACCGCCACTTGGTCGCCAGCCCGAGGCCCGCGACGATGAAGCCGAACCCGATCGCGAGGTTCCATGGCCCCAGCGAGGGCAGCGGCAGCTCCTGGCCGGTGATGTAGAACAGCGCGATCCAGGCCACGCCGACTATCAGGCAGCCGATCATGGTGGGCACCAGCCAGGGGGGACTGACCTTCGCCTTGGAGGACCGCGGCGGCGGGGTGTAGACCGCCTTCGCCCGGCTGCGGGATTTGGGCACGTTGATCTCCTGGTCTGGGTGTGGCGCGGCCGGGGCACCCGGGGAGCACACCGGTCCCGGTCACCGCGCACACGGCGTCAGGGGCCAGCGTAGTGGCTCCGCCGGCCCCGGCGCGAGACGGTGCTGGCGCGGACGGTGCTGACGCGGACGGTGCTGGCGCGGACGGTGCTGACGCGGACGGTGCTGACGCGGAAGGTGCCGCCTGGCCGGCCGGTGCCGCCTGGCCGGCCGGTGCCGTCTGGCCGGCCGGTGCTGCCTGGCCAGGCCGGGCCGGGGTTGCGGTCAGCCTCCTCAGGTCGTGGTCGTGCTCGGGGTCGGCGTGGGGGTCGGCGTGGTCGGCGTCGGCGTCGGCGTCGGCTGGTTCTTCACCACGCTGAGGATGATGGCGGTGTCGGTGGGAACCGTCGAGCCCCCCTGCGGGCTCTGGCTGACCACGGTCCCGTCCGGGATCCCGGGGCTCGACACCTCATTGATCTGGATGTTGTTGAAGCCCTGGGCCCTCAGGCTCGCCTCGGCCGCATCCACCTGCTGGTTGATGACGTTGGGAACCTGCGCGCCCCCGGCCGAGACGAAGATCGTGACCGTGGCGCCCTTGCTGGCCAGCGTGCCTGCCGAGGGGTTCTGGCGGACCACGGTGTTCGGCGGGGCGGTCGAGTTCTGGGCGGTCTCCTGTTTGACATTGAATCCGGCGTTCACCAGCGTGTTCCGGGCGTTCGTGTCCGACAGGTGAACGACGTTCGGGACCTTGATCTTCGGGGCGCCGCTGGAGACGATCAGCGTCACGGTCGTCCCGCGGGCCACCAGGCTGCCGTTCGCCGGGTCGGTGCTGACCACGATCCCCTTCTTCACGGTGGCGTTGGGCCGGTCGACCTCCTTGGGCACCAGCCCGGCCTTGGTCACCTGCTCGGTGGCCTGCTTGACGGGGAGCCCGCTGACCTGGGGCACCGCCACGCCGCCGCTGCCGCCGAAGAACGCGTAGGCCACCCCGCCGAGCACCGCGAGTACCAGCAGCGCCCCCAGCGCCCACCACAGCCACGTCCGGCGCCGCATGCCGCCGCCGCCGTCGGTGTAGTCGCCCTCCTCCGGGCCGTATTCGTAGCCGGGAATGGCCCGGGTCGGGCCGGCCGCCATCGTGGCGCCGCCGGGGCCGGCCATCCGCTGGGTGGTCATGTAGCCCATCGTGTGCGGCGCGGCCACCGGCACGCCGGACAGGGCGCGCTGGATGTCGGTCCGCATGTCGGCGGCGGACTGGTAGCGCTGCGCCGGGTCCTTGGCCATGGCCCGCAGCACGATGGAGTCGGCCCAGGCCGGGATCTCCGGGTCCAGCTGCGACGGCGGGACCGGGTTCTCGCGCACGTGCTGGTAGGCGATGGCCACCGGGGAGTCGCCCAGGAACGGCGGCCGGCCGGTCAGCAGCTCATACAGCAGGCACCCGGTCGAGTACAGGTCGCTGCGGGCATCCACCCGCTCACCGCGCGCCTGCTCGGGGGACAGGTACTGCGCGGTGCCGATCACCTGCGCGGTCTGGGTCATGGTGGCCTGCGCGTCGCTGACCGCCCGGGCG
>Ga0335085_10015688_pt1 | contig 10979 bp, 3 predicted proteins | sample Lox_Sample_45_FD_206712 | JGI IMG/M metagenome (GOLD analysis project Ga0335085, IMG submission 206712) | Soil microbial communities from Loxahatchee National Wildlife Refuge, Florida, United States - Lox_Sample_4.5 | ecosystem: Environmental > Terrestrial > Soil > Wetlands | place: USA: Florida... | reverse complement strand
CATTCAAACAGGAAGGATAGGGCCCAAGATTCCCCCGGTTGAACCCCGTTTCGCATCCCGCTTGCACAAAAAGGGCGTTCGGACCGGGCGTAGCATTGTCCGGCAGAGTTTCAGTGGGTAGGCAAGGGTGCGGAGCGAGAGGGATTGCGGCCCCTTTTCCACACGGTGCATTTGGCCCGAGAGGCCTGACCGGCACACCGTATAGAGCTGAGAAATAGTTCTTGAGGACGAGATCAGGCGGTGGGGTTACGTCTAAGACTGTGTATGGCAGTCCCGTGCGGGCAAAAATCGTGCCAGACACCTGCCATCCGTTCACCAGAAAGTCGGGCCCATGTCTGCGCAATGCGGCCTTTATGGGAAGCTCCCAAACGTAGCTTCCGTTGAAGGAGTGACGCACATCGTAATCAGCCGGTCCATAAGATCCGCGCAGATTGTTGGGATCCTGTGGCCACGGCGTAAAGGGTTGTCTATACCAGTTCGAGAACGGGCTGACGCCGCCGTTGGATACCTCGTCAAGAGCATGGCTGTAAGTGTAATTAACCTGCAACAGGCCCTGGCTCAAGCGACTGAACCGATGCTGGAACGAAAACACCATCCCATGATAGTTGGAAATGCCTTTCGTATCCCATTCCGTCACTGCGCCGAATCGTGGGTCAGGCGCGCAGTCCGGAATGAGATCAGTGCATCGTCCTGCAGGCAGGGTACCAAAGCCCCACGCGTTTGCACTAGGGTTCTGCACAAGCTCATGAATGCCGTGATGACCGAAGTAGCCGAGGCTGAGAGAAGTCCGCGTCCCAAAAGCTTGCTGCAATTGCAAGCTCCATCGCTGGTACTGTGGCTCGTGAGTATGTTTTTCAGAGACGGTTATGCCGGGAGGGGAAAAATTCGGAACCACTTGCTTAATGTCGGCCAGCTTCTCTCCTGAGGCAAAAGCATTCAGAAACGCCTTATTGGAAGCAGCAACCTTCGAAAACAAGTTGTTGGTTTCATTCCACGACAGAGCGTCTCCTGCGACCATAAAACTATTGACAATCGGAGCATTGAAACCAAAGTACCCCGAGACGCTATCCACCGAATCGTAAAAAACGCCAATTCCGCCGCGCAGGACCGTGTTGTGCTTCACGCCAAACGGTTGCCAGGCGAAGCTGAATCGCGGCGACCACAGAATATTGTCCAGGCCCTGGAATGCTCGTTTCTGCCTGATTAGGATCGCTTTGTCGTACGGTTGGTCGGGATCGTGGCTGATGGCATTGAACGGTCCCGCCAAACGCGCAAAGCAGCGCGTTTTACAAATAACATTGGACTGATGTTCCGCCCGCAGAGCAATGGTCAGCGTCAGCCCCGGTTGCGCGTGCCATTCATCCTGAGCATAGATGCCGAGATGATAGCCAGCCTCCGGATACGACGAGCCCCAGTCTGTGTGGAGAAATTGGCCAGATTGGAAGGACTGGCCCAGTTGCGTGAAGTCGGTTGTCTGAGAATTCGGATCGGCCCCGCCTTGATAGAACGCATCGAGCGTCAGTGGAACTAAGGTTCCAAGATCGGGCGAGACGAAAGAACTCCCGCTCCACCGATCGAAGTTTATTCCGACCCCGAACTTATGATTTCGTCCAGCCTTCACGAAATCTTCGGAAATTTGGTACTGCACCGTATTATTGCGCCACTGAGAACTATTCCCAGGTTCGGCAAACTGTTCCGGCGGCGGGAAAAATATGTGCGTCGGAAATGCGGCCACTGCTTTCGCCCGATCCTCTACTCCGAAAACAGAATCAATATGCGAATAGGCGAACAGGAACTGGTTCGCGGCGGAGGCGCCGAACGTGTGGGTCTCGATGGCTTGGCCCTGCCACCATGTCTGTTTGCTCCTATTATCGAAAATTGCCGTCAGTGGGGATGCGAAAAATGTAGTTTGGCCGGCATCACGAAGTAGACGGAAAAAGATGCGATCGCTGCCGCTCAAGTTCCAATCTGCACGGGTTGCAGTCAAAGCATCCTGACTCGGGATGGCGCGGCTGGAGAGAAAATGCATTACGCAAGGCACGTCGGAACCTAGAGATATTGGGAGCCCGACGCAGCCCAGATCCCCACTCTCGAAGCTGCCCGAAGCTGCTGAACTTGCACCGGGAGCAGCATTGTAGAGATTGAAGAGTTGATGATAGAACGCATCCGACGCAGAAGCCGCGCCAAATCGGTCATCAATGTTCTTGATGGTTGCGTCTTCGAACTGAGGGCTTGGAATCAGCACCTGCGCGACTGTGGGAATGAGCACGCGCAGGCCTTCCGAATCAAAGAAGAAAAACAGCTTGTCCTTCCTGATCGGACCTCCGAATGATCCCGCCCATTGATTGGCAATGTCGAACGGCCGCGGATTGCCGAGCGCCTTGTTGAACCAATCGTTGGCGTTGAACGCGCGACCGTTCCAGTAATACTGAGCATTGCCGTGAAACTCATTGCTGCCGGACTTGGTTACGTAATTAATGTTTCCGCCCGCGGCATTGCCAAACTGCCCGGAATAACCCGTGCTCACGACAGTTGCTTCCTGCACCTGGTTTTGGCCGAGCAAAAGTCCAAGCACGCCGGTCGGCGGATTATCCACTCCGTCAATTGAATAAAGATAGGAAGTGCTCGGCATGCCAAGGATGGAAAAGTTCATTCCCGTCGCGTTCGGGACATCGGTGTTCATCACCACGCCCGGAGTGGTCTGTACTACGTAGGTGAGATCGTTGCCAGGGTTTGGAACCTCGGAAACCTGCGTCTGATTCATGGTTGCAGAGACGTCTCCATTTTCTGCTTGAACCAGAGGGACATCATTGGTCACGACTATTTCGGTGCTTGCCTTCGCGATTTCGAGCCTCACGTTTACCGAAACGGAGGGACCGAGCAGAACATTTACAGCGCGCTTCTCTACGCGAAACCCGGGGTTGGTTACTGTCAATGTGTATTTGCCCGGCACCAGGAAGAAGAAACGATACGCTCCTTCTCGATCGGTTCGTGTCGACTGAGTTGTTCCCCTGGCCAGGTCTTCGATGGCGACGTCTGCACCTGTCACGACCGCTCCGCTCCGATCGGTGACGACACCAGCGAGCGCCCCAGACGTCGTGGTCTGGGCGGTCAGCTCACTTGACGGACAGATCGTCAGAACAGCGAAGAGTGACAATGCAAGCGGCCCCAATCGCATCGAACCACCCCCAGAAGATTGGATCAGGCAAACCCCGACATCAGCAGAGTGGATGATACCCCCAATTCACTCGGTCTTGGGACTTTGGAGCAAAAGCTGGTTTTACCAACGGCGAAATGGCGATAGTCGGCGAAATCAGGGTTGCCGCCGAGAACTGTCTGGTGAGGTGGCGAAGTCACACTGGCTGCGGATCCAATCTGTCAACCGTGTGTTTGCTCTGACACTTACGCGCTTGACGAATCCTTAGATCAAGACATGGCGCAAACGGGAGGTTCTTGGCGGGGCGGCGGGAACGGTCGCCCCGCAAGAGTTCTGTTACTGCCTGGTTAATTTGCTGGTCAGTTCTGCTTTTGCCGACGAACTGCCGACGATCAAGTTGAACTCGCCGGAGTCGGCGGCCCAGTCGTGGATCTTCGCGTCGTAGTAGGAGAAGGCACGGCGATCCAATGTCACCGTGACGTTGCGGGTTTCGCCGGGATTCAGAAGAACCTTGGTGAATCCCTTGAGTTCCTTGATCGGTCGCGGGATACGGGAATTCGGTTGAGCCACGTACACTTCGGCGACTTCGGCTCCGGCACGGCTGCCGGTGTTGGTTACGTCGAAGCTGACGGTGACGGGTTGATCGCCGGAGACGCTGGTGGGAGTGACGGACAGATTCTTATAAGCGAACGTGGTGTAGGAGAGGCCGTAGCCGAAGGGAAAGAGCGGCTTGGTCTGGGACTTGTCGTAGTAGCGGTAGCCTTCGAAGATTCCTTCCGTGTAGCTCACTTTCCTGTCACCTGTTTTCGGGTAGTAGCTGGCATAAGCGGGATTGTCTTCCCAATGGCGCTCGAAACTGACAGGCAGTTTGCCTGAGGGGCTGTAGTCGCCGAAGAGAAGTTGGGCCAGAGCAGTGCCGCCTTGCTCGCCTGCGTACCAGGTTTCGTAGATGGCGGGGACGTGGTCGATCCACGAGGTCATGTCGACGGCGCCACCGGAGGTGATGGCGACGATCGTATTTTTGTTTGTGGCGGCGATCTGGTTGATGAGTTCGTCCTGCGCGGGCGGAAGCAGGAAGGTGCGGTCGGCGCCTTCGGTCTCGCTATCGGGATCGAAGCCTACGGCTAGAACTACCACATCGGAGCTGGAGGCCAGCTTCTTTGCGGCGTCGCTGATCATGGTTTCGGGACGGATGATTCCTGCTTTCACGGTGGGCCCGCCCCAGCTCCAGTGGGCGAAATATTCGAAGCGGACTTTGTGGGCGCCGGCGGCAATGGGCACGCGGACTTCGGCAACTTTCGCTTTGGCCCACTGCCAGTTGTCGATGACCGGCTTGTCGTCGAGGAGGAAACGATACCCGCCTTCTTCGCCGGGGCCTTGGACGAAGATGACGTGGTCGCCTGGAGTGGTGGGCGTGAAGTATCCGGACCAGCGGGCGGAGACTTCGTTGACGTTAACGCCGTCGCCGAGGCTGCGGTCGGTGTTGATGTGCTGCTCGGTGCGGCTGGAGGCGGTCTTTCCTGAGAGCGTGGGATTATTGAAGACTTCGAGCTTCAGTCCGGGCTGCTTGGCGCCGGAATCCTGCGAGAAGTTGGTCGAGTCGGCCATGTCCGAAAAGGAGGGGATGCCGCGATCGTAGTAGACCCTGGCGTTGTCGCCGAGATATTGTGCGATGCCTTCGAGGCTGCTGATCGCAGTGAAGGGACGCACGCCGGCGCTGCCACCGCCGACTACGGGCGTGGGATAGGCATTCGGGCCGATTACGGCTACGGACTTGATCTTCGTCTTGTCGAGGGGGAGGAGATTGCCGTCGTTCTTCAGTAAGACCATGCCGGAGCGGGCGGCCTCGAGGGCGATCTTGCGGCCGTCCATGTTGAGTATGGGGATGGACAAGTCGGTCTGGTCGCGATCGAGCCAGCCGAAGCGGATGGCGGTCTGCAGGATGTGGCGGACTTTCTCGTCGATTGTCGATTCGGTGACCTTGCCAGCTTTGATGGCGGGCAGTAGGTTGGCACGATTCATGAACTTGCCGGAGGGCATTTCAAGGTCGAGCCCACCATTGGCGGCGGCTACGCCGTCGTAGGTGGCGTCCCAGTCGGACATCAGGATGCCGTCGAAGCCCCACTGTTTGCGGAGGACGTCGATATTGAGGTACGAGTTCTGGGTGGCGTGCTGGCCATTGATGAGGTTGTAGGAATCCATGATGGCGCCGACGTGGGCGTCTTTAACGGCGAGTTCGAACGTGGGCAGATAGATTTCGTGCATGGTGCGCTCGTCGATGAGGGAGTCGGCATCGTGGCGCAGGAATTCCTGGTTGTTGCCCATGTAGTGCTTGATGGTTGCGCTCACGCCCTGCTCCTGCATGCCTTTGATGTAGGCGGCAGCGGTGCGCGAAGCGAGGAAGGGATCTTCGCCGAAATATTCGAAGTTGCGTCCGGCCAACGGGGCGCAGGAAATGTTAACGCCGGGACCGAGCATGAAGTGGACGCCGCGGGCGCGAGCATCTTTGCCGATATTGGCGCCGATACGGTTGGCGAGATCGAGATCCCAGGTGGCGGCGAGACCCATGCCGCCGAAGGTGGTGGCGGGTCCGTAGTTGCGAACGCCAACGGGGCCGTCGGACATCTTTAATGCGGGAATACCGGCGTGCTTAATCTCGCGGATGTAGAAGTCATTGACGCCGCCGATGAGGTCGATCTTTTCTTCGAGGGTGAGTTGTTTGAGCATCGCGTCGGCACGGGCCTCGATGCTGGGGTTGAGAGGAACCGGCGCCTGGGCCCAGGCGGCGAGGACAGAGAGAAGAAGAATGAAAGAGACAAAGTGGATTTTGCGAATCATCACGAACTCTCCAGGAAGTTGTGTGCGCTAGAACGATATCAAAAAGAAGCCCGCGGGCGCGGGACCCGCGGGCTTGGAGTGGAGGACTAGCAAGTTAGAAATAGAACTTGGCTCCGAGCTGAAGGACGCGGGGACTACCTACGCCAGGATTGTAGGTACTCGTGAACTGCCCATAGTTTGCTGGCGTCGAAATGGCAATGGAATCGCCTGTCTGCCACTGGAAGGGAAAGTGGTCGACGTTGACACTGTAGTTCTTGCTGTCGAAGTTCGGATGATTAAAGACATTGAATGCTTCCAACCGAAGTTGAATGGAGTACCGTTCGCCGAACGGGACGTTCTTGAACAGCGACATATCCCAATTCTGCAAGCCGCCGGTGCGAACCGTATCGCGGGACCCCCGGATAGGGGGAGCGACCTGGGGAGTAATCGGATTGTGATTCTGGTCGAGCGCATAGTAATACTGGATCGCGCCCCACATGTTCGAGCCGTCAATCGCACCCGATTCGAACGACCAGCCGTTGCCGGTGTCGATCGGTGTTCCCGACATGAAGTTGGTGACACCGCTCAGTTGGTAGTTGTCAGTCAGATACGACAGCCATTTCGGCCCACCAAAGTGCTTCGTGACACCAGGGATGTCATAGACGTAGTTGGCGGCAAAGACGTGGGTTCGGTCCCAACTGGCGGCACGATAATCGAGTCCGCGAGGATCGAAGGGGTTCTGCGTGTCCTGGTCGGAACTGGCTGTGGTCAACGACTTCGACCAAGTGTAGACAGCGCCGAAGGTTAGTCCCTTGCTAAAGCGGCGCTGCAGGGAGACCTGGAGCGAGTTGTAGTTGGAGGTACCGTCAAACTTAAGATACGCAATCTGATCGTAGCCCTTGAAGGGAACCAGCGGCGCGTTGGAGTATGCGTTTCTCCCTAAAGCGTCCGCGCCGCTGAAACTGAGCCCGGCCTCGGAATAGATGGGATTGAGACCCGGTTCAACCTGGGGAATGCCATCGGTGCAGAGATTATCGGGATCTGGGTCCTCGCAGTACGACACGAAGTTGGCGGGATCCTGCGCTGCTCTGCTGAATGCCGTGCCGTAAGGGATAGCATTGATGTCCCGCGAGGTGACCAAGTGGCGGGAGAGGGTTCCAACGTAGGCCACATCGAGAGTGGTGCCGCGTCCAAGTTCACGCTGAATACCAAGGCTGAAGCTGTACACAGTCGGTACCTGACCGTTGTGATCGGCACCTACGACTCCGCCCAGAACACCATTGCCAAAGGAGCCTTCGAGTGTTGGCAGGGCGGCAATGTTGTTGGCGGGGACAGACGCAGTCCGAACGACCGCTGGGTTGTTGAATACCGGGTTGAAGATGAGATTGCCCTGGACCCGGTCATGCATCATGCCGAAGCCGCCGCGGAGAACAGTCTTGTGGTCGCTGAAGAGGTCATAGGCGAAGCCGAAGCGGGGTTCGGGCATGATCCCGCGGCTATCCCAACCGCCTTTCGGAAGATTTGAGTTACTGAATCGCATGCCGTTCAGGGGGTCGCCTCCCGCCTCAGGGTCGATCAGTCCAGTGCTAGGATCGATGGTCACGGCATTGGCCGCACTATAGGCGCCGGGATCGAAAAGCGCGATCTGGTCGGAGGCGTCGTACTGCGGCGGGATCCAGGCAAAGCGCATCCCGTAATCAAGAGTCAGTCGAGAGTTAACCTTCCACGTGTCCTGGACATAGAACTCCGCCTGGTTGTAACGGAATTTGCCGGTGGGCCGAGCGGTCGACTGGCTGAAGTTTTGGAACTCGCCAATAAGGGCGCTGGCAAGTGGGTCGCCCAGTTGGCAATCGATCTCGACTGGGCAAGTGCCTCCACTGGTGGCGCCCGTGTCAAACCCGAACTGGCCATTGATGTTGCCCCAGGCAATCTGATCTTTGCGATTGCGCTGGTAGAAGAAGCCGCCCTTGAAGGTGTGATTCTGGCGGACCCAGGTGATGTTGTCGTTTACGTTGATGGTGGTATTGGCCTGCTTCCACGGTGTGGCGCCCAAATAGGGCCCGCTGAAGTTGGTCCCCGGCATGCCGTTGAAGCTCATATCGGGAATGGACTGATCCGTCGTTAGCGGGAAGAGGAGCGGCATGTCGATCCCGTTCTTACCGATCGAGATGTTGCCACCGACGCTTTGCGCTAGCGAAAGCGTGTGACTCGGCCCAACCGAAAACTCGTTCAGCAGCGTTGGAGTGATTGTGCTGACCAAGTTTGCCGAGAAGTTCCAGCCTGGATGCTTTTGCGTGCAGCCTCCAGTGAATTGGATTGACGAAGCGCAGGCAAAGATCCCGAAGGGTCCGGGGAACGGCTCGAAGGGGGCAGTATCGTCTTCGGAATTGTGGACCCAGCGTCCGTAGAGACGATTCGCGCTATTGAGTTGATAGTCGACTCGCAGAATGTCTTCCCGGCGCGGTGCGAGCGCCGAGTATGTTGTCGAAAAGTTGTAGTCCTGATTGCCAGTGCCGTAGCCGGTGACGTTTGGTAGAGGATAGAGGTTCAATATCTTTTCGACGTTCTGGAAAACCTTGAGTTGAGGGTCGGTCATGCCGTCGGTGACGACTTTGTTGTTGACGATGTTTGCGCCGGAGATCACGACTGGCCGGCCTGCGCCGTCGGTGGACTGTGAGAAGTCACCCTGCCGTTCCAATTCAGTTGGCGTGTAGAAGGTGGTTGTGCCTCCTGGAACTAACTGCCGGTAGAATTCCTGGCTCCAGAAAAAGAACAACTTATCTTTCTTGATCGGCCCACCAACCTGGTAGCCGACGTAATTGTACCGGTAGAGGCCGGGAGTGTTTGGATCTCCATTAGACAACTGGTTTTTCTTGTTGAACCATTCGTTGGCGTTGAGGCCTTCATGCCGGTGGAAGAATCGCACGTTGCCGTGGAACTGGTTGCTGCCGCTTTTGGTGGTGATTGCGACCTGGCCGCCGGCGGCTTTGCCGAATTCTGCCTGATAGTTTGAGGTCAGAATTTTCACTTCTTCGATGGCATCGGTGTTGATGGTGACGTGCGTGCCGCCGTTGTTGCCCGTATCCACGTTGGAGGCGCCGTCGATGGTGAACTCATGCTGGTTGGCGCGTGTGCCGTTGATGTTGTAGGCGTCGATACCGCCAGTGCCGGACTGGTGACCGTCGAACAGGCCGGAGGCCCCGGGAACGAGCTTGAGGTAGTCCAAAACGTTCCGGCCATTCATGGCTACATCATTGAGTTGCTTGCCGGTGATCAGATCGGAGCGCTCGCCAGAACTTGCCTGCAGTTGGACTTGGCCAGCGTCAGCAGTGACGCTCACTGATTCCTGGGTCGCACCCACGGCGAGCGTGAGCGTGCCGGCGTTCAGTTTGTCGGCGGCGCTGAGGACGAATCCTGACGATTCCAGCTTCTTGAAGCCCGGAGCTTCGACCGTGATGTTGTAGGTTCCGGGGAGCAGGTTAGGAGCTACGAACTGGCCGTCGTCGCTGGTCTTGATCACGCGGGTCAGGCCGTTCGCGGGGTTCATGATGGTGACCGTGGCGTCCTTCACGAAGGCGCCGGTGGGATCCTGCACGGTGCCGGAGATCGTGCCGGAGGTCACCTGGGCCAGCGCCGGCGACGTGATCAGCGCGAGAACTGCGAGCAGAGTCACACAGAGTGAGAGCGCGGTCTTGCTGGGTGAGGGGCAATTCATGACGTAGTCTCCTTGGACCGGGCGCGCGCCGTTGCGCATGCCAGTTCCTTTTCCGACTTCGGCCTGCGATTCGCGGTGCATATCTCCAATCACACGTCACGGGGCCAGACGGCCGCAGGTTTGCACGTCTGGTGACTTCAGGGGCACTTGCTGGCGACCGAGAATTCTAGGGTCAAGGTGGGTAAATGTCTGCTATGCAATTGAAGGGGGTGCGGATACTACTTTTGTATAGGTAGGTGTAGGGCGGCAGGTGTCAGGTGTCAGAAAACCCCAAACTGCTCGGCGTAAGGACGTTCCTGACATCTGAGACCTGACACCTGGACGGGCGGGAGCCCGTCGCTCGATCGCTACTCGAGCGAGATGATGCCGCGCTGCAGAGCTACGGTTGCGGCTTCGGTGCGATCTTTCACTTCCAGTTTTTCGAGGACGTGGCTTACGTGCAGCTTCACAGTGACTTCGGCGATGTTCAGCGAGGCCGCGATTTCCTTGTTGCCCATGCCTTTCGCCACCATGCGCAGGACCTCGAGTTCGCGCGTGGTTAACGAGCGATGCGACATGCGGGCGGCTAGCAGCGGGGCTACCGCGGCGTCCAGGTAACGGCGGCCTTCGGACACGTCGCGGATGGCGCGGAGGAGTTCTTCGCGGATAGCGCTTTTCAAGATATAACCGCGGGCTCCGGCCTGGAGAGAACGGAAGACTTCTTCTTCTCCGGAGTGAGTTGAGAGCATCAGCACCCGGGCGTCGGGAAATTCCTGGACGATGGCGGCGGTGGCTTCGGCGCCGCTGGAACCGGGAAGGCGGACGTCCATGATGACGAGGTTGGGGTGATGTTTGCGATAGGCGGCTTGCGCGGCGTCGCTGTTCGCGGCCTCGGCGACGACTTCCATGTCGGGTTCGACATTCAGAGACGCGGACAGGCCCATGCGGACCATGAAGTGATCATCCACGACCAGTATGCGTATGGGCTTTGGGGTCGGCATCGGAAATGGGTGGTTCGTATTCAACTTCAAGAGCGATGAGAGCGCCGCGTCCGGGGGCGCTGTCGACGTGGAGATGCGACCCGAGAGCTTCGGCGCGCTCGCGCATGTCGAGCATACCGAAATGTCCGGCGGGACCGGGTTGCTCGGGAGTGAAGCCGGAGCCGTCGTCGCGGACTTTCAGCACAACCTTCCCCGGGATGTATTGCAGATCGATCTGCACGTCGGTGGCGTGGCCGTGCTTGATGGCGTTGGCGACGGCTTCCTGGCCGATGCGGAGGAGATTCATTTCGATCTTGCCGGGGAGGCGAAC
>Ga0335085_10015686_pt1 | contig 10982 bp, 7 predicted proteins | sample Lox_Sample_45_FD_206712 | JGI IMG/M metagenome (GOLD analysis project Ga0335085, IMG submission 206712) | Soil microbial communities from Loxahatchee National Wildlife Refuge, Florida, United States - Lox_Sample_4.5 | ecosystem: Environmental > Terrestrial > Soil > Wetlands | place: USA: Florida... | reverse complement strand
CCGCATTCGTTTTCTGCTCTAAATCAAGCCAAACAGCTTACTTGGCCGCCAGCGAGGGCCGTGGATCGAGCGCGCCGTTGGCATAGCCCTTGGCCATCTCGGTAATCGGAATCGGCTTGTAGTCGCCCGCGTGCCCGGCCTGCCCAAACTCCGTCATGCGCTCCGACACAACCTTCGCCATCGCCTCGCGCGCCGGCTTCAGGTAGTCGCGCGGATCGAACTTCTCCGGCGTCAGCGCGAACACCTTGCGGATCGCGCCGGTAATCGCCAGCCGATTATCGGTATCCACGTTAATCTTGCGCACGCCGTTGCGGATCCCGAGCTGAATCTCCTCGACCGGCACGCCCCACGTCGGCTTCAGCTTTCCGCCGTACTCGTTTACGATGTCCTGAAGTTCCTTGGGCACCGACGAGCTTCCATGCATCACCAGGTGCGTGTGCGGCAGCCGCTTGTGAATCGCAATCAGAATGTCCATCTTCAACACCGAGCCATCCGGCTTTTTGTTGAACTTGTACGCGCCGTGGCTGGTTCCGATGGCAATCGCCAACGCATCCACTCCGGTCCGCTCCGCGAATTCGACAGCCTGATCCGGATCGGTCACATGCTCCAGGCCCGTGCCGCCCGCGCCGTGCCCGTCTTCAATGCCGCCCAGCACGCCGATCTCGCCTTCCACCGTCACGCCGCGTTCGTGCGCGTAATCCACCACGCGCCGCGTCACATCCACGTTCTGCTCAAAGGTCGACGGCGTCTTTCCATCTTCCAGCAGCGAGCCATCCATCATCACGCTCGTGTAGCCCAGCTCGATCGCGCTCTTGCACGTCTCAAAGCTGTTGCCATGATCCTGGTGCATGGCAATCGGAATATCCGGGTTGAGCTCCGCCGCCGCCTGGATCAGCCTGAACAGGTAAAGATCCTCGGCAAACTGGCGCGCGCCGCGGCTCGCCTGCACAATCACCGGCGACTTGGTCTGCTTGGCCGCCATCATGATCGCTTGAATCTGTTCCATGTCGTTGACGTTGAATGCGCCGACGCCGTATCCGCCCTTCGCAGCTTCATCGAGGAGCTGCCGCATCGATACAAGAGGCATAGTGATTCTCCTTTGTCTTGGCTTCGGCCGCTTGTCGCTTCACGCAAATCGAATCTGCGCGCCCACGTTGATCAGTTCGGCCGTTAGGATTGCAGTCAACTCCATGGTAGCAGAGGGCCGGGTGAAGATTTGTGACGGCGCGCATGCGCCGCAGGTCCATCGTCCCGAATCAGTCCGGCTTCAACTCCGCTGTTTCCAAAAAGATATTTCTACCTGACGCCAGGATCAGGGGTGCCCCAGGCCTCTCCGCCGGGTGCCCCATCCTAGCCGGGTTCTTGTTTTTCCGGCTAGGGTGGGATAGCGCAAACCTCAACCCCTCGCGCAGAATGGCCCGCGCTCTCACTGAGCCGGTTTCGCCTGCCTGACCATTTCGCCGAAGCGCAGAATCCTCGTCCGCAGCGCCTCAAATTGCGTCTTGCTCAGCGCCGCCGGCATTCCCGCTCGAAAACTCTTCGCCCGCTTCCCCTCTGACTCGCGCGCCCTCGCCATCAGAATGTTCCGAAACGCCGCCGATTTCTCGCCTTCGGAGATCAGCGCTTCATACACATTCAGAATCGGCTCCGCATGATGGCAGATCAGCAGAAGATCCGATCCCACGCGCACGGCCTCCACTCCCGCCTCGCCCATCGGCATAAAATTCGCCACGCCGCCCATCTCCAGATCGTCAGACATGACGATGCCGCGATAGCCAATGCGTTTCCTCAGCACATCGCCCACCCAGAAACTCGAGACACTCGCCGGCCGTTTCTTTTCTTTTGTCAGCGGATATGCCGCGTGGCTCACCATGACCATGGGCACTTCATCCCGCAGCGTGCGATAAGGCTCCAGATCCTCCTGCCATAACTGATCCCATGTGCGGCGAATCTTCGGCGTCTCCAGATGCGAATCGAGAGTCCCGCCACCCAGGCCAGGGAAGTGCTTGCCGCATCCCGCCACGCCCTGCGCCTTGAGCCCTGCGAGAAACGGCCGCGCGTACTCAACGACCTCCGCCGCGGTCGCTCCCGCGCACCGCGCTCCCAAAACATTCTGCGACGAAGGCAGTCCCAGATCGAACACCGGCGCTAGCGGCGAATTAAACCCGAACGCCTTCACCGCTCGCGCAATCAACTCTCCGTGCTTCCGCGCCAGTGCGGCCCGAACACCAGTGTGACGGGTGCCCCCGGTCCCTCGCATCTGGGGACCGGGGAAGCGAAAGCGCATCGCCTGCGCCACAACCTCAACCGACGGGATCGGTGCCAGCGCATCCCGCAGCCGATCCACGGTACCGCCTTCCACATCCACAAACCGCGCGCAGTTCGGCGTGCAGAACTTCGTCGCTTCAGCAAGCAACGCCCGCGTCTGCTTCGCGTTCTCAATGTTTCGCCGAAACAGAATGATCCCCGCCGGCCGCAGCAGCTTCAGCCACGCGCGCTCCAGCGCCGTCAGCTCCGTCCCTTCCACGCCGACCACCAGCAAACTTCCCGCTGCCTGTCGTAATTCCATCTTCATCCCGGCCTCTAATGATTCGCCATTAACAACTAACAACTGACAACTGACAACTTATCTCTTATCTCTTCTCTCTTCTCTCTTAATCCCTGTTTCCAGTCTTCTTTACTTCCTGCTGCAACTCCTCCAGCAGATTCAACGCCTGCAGCGGCGTCAGCGCGTTCACGTCCGTCTGCTCAATCCGGTCCACAATCTTTTGCGAGAGCGGTGTAAAAATCGTCAACTGCATTGGATCGGCCTCCGTCTCCACCTGCACGCTCTGGCGCTCTTGTTTCTCATGCTGCTTCAAGACGTGTTTCGCCCGCTCAATTACCACCGCCGGCAACCCCGCCAGCCGAGCCACTTCAATTCCGTAGCTCTTGCTCGCCGCGCCCGGCTCAATATTGTGCAAGAACACAATTCCGCCCGCCGTCTCCTTCACGCCCACGCGCAGATTGCGCACGCGCGGCAGCTTCTCCGCCAGCATCGTCAGTTCATGGTAATGCGTTGCGAACAGAGTCCTCGCGCCGACCTCTGCGTGCAAATATTCCACCGTCGCCCACGCCAGCGACAGCCCATCGAACGTCGCCGTCCCTCGCCCCATCTCGTCCAGCAAAATCAGCGACCGTTCCGTCGCCGTATTCAGAATCGTCGCCGTCTCCGTCATCTCCACCATGAACGTCGACCGTCCGCGCGCCACATTGTCGCTCGCGCCGATCCGCGTATAAATCCGATCGACCAGCCCGAACCGCAAACTCTCAGCCGGAACAAAACTCCCCATCTGCGCCATCAGCACCAGCATCGCCGCTTGCCGCAGATACGTGCTCTTGCCGCCCATATTCGGCCCCGTCACCAGCAGCAAACTCGGCTGTGCCGCTGGCGCCGCCGCGCTTCCATCTCTTGGCGCAGAGCCGTTGTGAGCACACAGATAAAGATCGTTCGCAATGAACCGTCCCTCGCGCGTCTCCTCCAGCCACTGCTCGATCACCGGATGCCGCGCCGCCACAGCCTCCAGCACTGGCTCCTCAGTCAGCTTTGGCCTCGCGTAACGCCGCGCCGCGGCCAGATGCGCAAAGCACGCCAGCAGATCCGCCTCCGCCACCGCCGCCGAGCTTCTACGAATCCTGCCCGCTGCCGCCAATACACTCGTCCGAAGCAAAGAAAAAATCCGCTTCTCAATTTCTATGCACCGGTCGTGCGCCGAGAGAATCTTTCGCTCGTACTCCTTCAGTTCCGGCGTGGTAAACCGCTCCGCGTTCACCAACGTTTGTTTGCGCTCGTAGTCGGCAGGCGCCATCGCCAGATTGGCCTTCGTAATCTCGATGTAGTACCCGAAGACCGAGTTGTAGCGCACCTTGAGCGACCCGATCCCCGTGCGCTGCCGCTCGCGATCCTCGATGGCCGCGATCGCCTGCCGCCCGCTCGTCGAAATCGACCGCAGTTCGTCCAGCTCCGCGTCGACTCCCGCCGCAACGGCGCCACCGTCCACCAGCGTCAGAGGTGGCTCGGCCACCAGAGTCTTCACGATGCGCGCCGTCACGTCGTCGAGTGCATCCAGATTCCCTGCAACCGCCCGCCATCGCGGCGCCGTCATCGCGCCGAGCGCTGTCTTCACACCCGGCAGCCGTGCCAAACTCGTCGCCAGCCCCCGCACATCGCGCGGCCCGGCCGAGTCCAGTGAAATCCGCGCAAGCAGCCGCTCCAGATCCAGAATTCCGCCAAACGCCCTTCGAATCTCCTCGCGTTTCAGCAGATCGCCCAGCGCTTCAGCCACTGCCTCGTACCGAGCTTCAATCTCCGGCGCGTCATTCAGCGGCCGCAGAATCGTCGCCCGCAGCAGCCGTTTGCCCATCGGCGTCAGGCACGCATCGAGAGCCCGGAACAGTGTTGCCCGATCGTCCTGCCCTGAAAAAAGCGGCTCCACCAATTCGAGATTCCGCACCGTCACCTGGTCCAGCTCCAGCGCCGTCGAGTGCTCTTCGAATTTCAGGCTGTCAATGTGCAGCGCGTCGTTCTTCTGTGTCGAGCGCACGTAGTGCAGTACCGCGCCTGCCGCAATCGCCGCAGGCTCATGCCCATTCAGCCCGAAACCTTCGAGCGACCGCACATTCAGTTGCCGCTCCACCAGCGGCACCGCGTACTCCGGCGTCCACACCCAATCCTCAACCCGCGTCCGCGCCGGAATTCGCTCCAGCAGCGCCGGTGCCTCCGCGCTCGCCGCCATCAGCACCTCGCTCGGCCCCGCCAGCAGCAGCGCATCCATCGCCAGCGCCCGCGCATGTTCTCCGCGAAACTCCATCGTCCGAAACTCGCCCGTCGAAACATCCAGCAGCGCCACCCCACAAACGCGATCCGGGCGCCCCACCCTCGCGGCTGTCATCCTGAGCGAGTCACGCGTAGCGGGGCGAGTCGAAGGATCTGCATCTGCGTCTTTTGAATTATCGAGCGACGCCGGCTCCCATAGCGCCGCCAGAAAATTGTTCCGCTCCTGCCCCAGCCCCGCGTCCAGCGCCGTCCCGGGCGTCAGCACCCGCGTCACCTCGCGCTTCACCAGCTTCTTGGTGAGCTTCGGGTCCTCCATCTGGTCGCACAGTGCAATCCTGAATCCCTTGCGCAGCAGCCTTGCCACATACTGCTCCACGGCGTGATACGGTACTCCGCACATCGGAATGTTGCGTTCCTTGTCTCGCGCTGTCAGCGTCAGTTGCAGCTCGCGGCTGGCCACGGCCGCGTCATCATAGAACAGCTCGTAAAAATCGCCCATCCTGAAGAACACCAGCGCATCCGGATTCTGGTGCTTGGCTGCGGCCCACTGCCGCATAAATGGAGTCAGTTCAGGCGCGCCCTTCTCGGCAGGCGCCCGCACCGCCGGTGAAGAAGTCAGTACAAACTCTTCTGGCGCGTTGCTCTCGTCCAAAAGAGGAGAGCGCGGAGCCCCGGGCTGTGAGTCTTCCTTGATCACGTTGCCTTCAAGACTATCGTGACCCCTCGCCGCCGCGATACCGGAGTACCGTCCCGAAATTCCACCGTTCCCGCTCCTCAATCCCGCGCTTCACGGTGTCGCCCAACCAAGACGGCTCACTGCTATACATAACGATTCATCCGCACAGGCACCACAGAGCCCTCCGGCCGCGCCGCCATCTCCGTTGCAGCCAGGCACTCACGCCAACTGCCGCCCTTTCAGATCTCTACATGGGCCCCAGTCCGCCGCCTTTCACCGCAACAGACCCAGCGCCCGGCTCAATCTCGCCAACTTGCGAATCGAGTGACTCACATCACATCTATCAGGCCATCTTCAGGGCAAACTGGCTTCCTCGAACGCAAAACTTCGAAGGGCCACGTCTCATGAACTGCACAGTTCTGCTCCGCAAACTCATTGCCATCGAACGGATGGTCGGCAAGGCCGACAACAACACGCTCCGCAGCCTGGTTTACGACGCAGAGGACTACCTCATCCAGATGCAAAGTGCACAGGCAAAGAGCTTTCTGGCAGAAGCATGGCGCGACGGCATCGCTCCATCGCAGTTGCTCTCCCGGGCCTCGGATACCTCAACTCCGTAACCTCGCCCGCAATGATCCGAAAGCAGCAGGGATCCTTCAGCCCTCAGAATGACTCAGGCGGAAGCGCCTTGGAACAAAGACGCGGCTCGTAGGTCGTGGATTCATCCCCGACGCCGCAATGTTCGCAGACTGATCCGGGCCTTGCTGCCTGCGCAAAAACTCAGTCGGCACGGTAGGTCGGGGTTTTAACCCCGACATCAATGGCACGAAAACAAAGAGGGCCTTTAAGCCCTGAGGTATTTTGTTCGGACGATTCGCGCCAGATTCTCTCTTCTTCCGCAGCTTGTGCGGCCCCTGAGCGGATGTTCTTCATCTCCTGCGCAATTTTATTCCGCAGCCCCTATTCTCACCTTGAGAGACAGATTCCCTGAGCCCATCCTCCCCTTAGCCTCTCATGGTGATTTGCATCACAGTTATACTGAAGAGTTACGCCTTAACGTAAAACCTGCCATGTATCTGCTTTGGCTACGAGTTGCGGCCATTCTCTATGCCGGCGGATGTGTCGCCGTCTTCCCGGCGGTGCTCTATCAATCCATCCCCTGGCGGAAGACCTGCGTCCACCTGAGCGGGCTGGCATTCTTCTTTCATTTTGTTTCCGTGATTGAAATGCTCGTCCTCGCGCATCGCTGGATGCCCGTCGGCGTTCGCGAGATCGAATCCATCCTCGGCTTCCTGGTTGCCGGCCTCTTTTTTCTGGTCTGGTGGCTCTATGACGCCATCTCGCTCGGCCTCTTCGCCCTCCCGGTCACATTTTTCCTCGTCTTTATTCCCGCGCTCGGGTCCGCAAACTATCGCTTTCCGTCGCAACGCGTCTGGATGAGCTGGCTGGTCGCGCACATCATCGCGCTCCTCTTGGCCTACGCCGCGCTCGGTTTCAGCTTGCTCTCCTCCATGCTCTACCTGGTGCAGGAGCGGCGCATCAAATCCAAGCCCCGGCCCGGACAATCTACGCGCTTTGCCCCGCTCAACTGGCTGCCGCCGCTTGACACGCTTGAGCGCATGGCCCTCGCTACCCTTGAGTTTGGTTTCCCCTGCATGACCGTCGGTCTGCTGATGGGATTCGTTCTGGTGCAGGAATCCTCGATCGGCGCCTCCTATTTTCTCGATCCCAACATCCTGGCCTCGTTCGCCATGTGGATCATCTACGTCACGCTCCTGCTGCTCCGCCGTGGCGTGGGAATTCGTGGTCGAAAGGCCGCCTACTTCTCCGGCGCGGCGCTGGTGGTCATGATGGCTGTCTGGGCCGTCAACTTCTTCAGCCAGGTGCACAGGTTCGGTCCCCAATGACGCTCACTCTCATTGGCGTGAACCATAAAACCGCGCCCATTGCGCTGCGCGAGAAAGTTGCCATCGGCCGCGACGAGCTCGCCGACACAACACGCGCTCTCGCAGCCACCCCAGGAGTCACTGAGTGCATGATCGTCTCCACATGCAATCGCGTGGAGCTCATCTCGGTCGTCGAAACCGACGGTGCTCCCGTCGCATCGTTTCTTTCGCAACAATTCGGCATTGAAGCCTCCGTTCTCGCGCCCCACCTCTACGAGTACCGCGACAAAGAAGCCGTCAGCCATCTCTTCCGCATGGCCGCCAGCCTCGATTCCATGGTCGTCGGCGAGCCGCAGATTCTCGGCCAGGTCAAAGAAGCCTTCGCCGTCGCGCGCGCCGCGGGCACCGTTTCCGGCCAGCTTGAACATCTGATGCAGAGCGCATTCGCCGCCGCCAAAAAAGCGCGCAGCGAAACCGGCATCGGCTCCAGCTCCGTCTCCATCGCCTCCGTCGCCGTCGATCTCGCACGCAAGATCTTCGGCTCGCTCGAGGGCCGCACCGTCTTCCTCGTCGGCGCAGGCAAAATGAGCGAGATCGCGGCGCGCCACCTCGTCGCGCAGGGCGCCGGCGCCATCCTCGTCTCCAATCGCACCGCCGAGCGCGCCCGCCGCATGGCCGCTGAACTTGAGGGCGGAATCGTCCCCGAAGTCATCGACTACGCCCAGCTCTACGACGCTGCCAGCCGCGCCGATATCGTCATCAGCTCCACCGGCGCGCCTCATCCCATCTTCCGCCCCGAGCATGGCCAGGCATTCCTCCATAAGCGCCGCAATCGCCCCATGTTCTTTATCGATATCGCCGTCCCCCGCGACGTCGATCCGTTGATGAACAAGCTCGATGGCATCTTCGTCTACGACATCGACGACCTGCAGCAAGTAGCCGCCTCTCACATGGATGAGCGCAGCCGTGAAGCCATCGACGCTGAGGCGCTTATCGCCTCAGAAGTCGAACGCTTCCATCAGCGCCTGCGCACCGTCAACGTCGCGCCCGCAATTGTTGCTCTGCAAAAGCGAGCCGAAGAGATTCGCATCGCTGAAATCGAGCGTATTCACTCGCGACTCGGAACGCTCACGGCCGAGCAACTCGCTGCCGTCGAGGCGCTCACACGCGGCCTCGTCAACAAATTTCTCCATCAGCCCATGGCGGCGCTCAAGCAGGCCGCCCGCGAAGGCGACTCCGTCAAGCTCGACGCGCTCTGCGAGGAGTGGTCCGTCTCGCCGGCCGCGCCCGAGACGTCAACCTTGCCCATCGAATCTCCGCAAGCCGGATCGGGGCACTCCCCATCGGCCGAGCCCGACGAAGTGCTTCCCACGCCTGCGAAGACTGACAAAGCGTCAAAGAAAAGTCTGGAAAGAGTATCGTGATTTTTCGTCGCCACCATATCCGTGTGCCCGGTCCCTCGTCCGCCGTGGCGGAGGGACCTGGGATACTACGCGTTTTGCGGGTGCCCCAGGTCCCTTGCTTTTGGGGACCAGGGATACCACGACCCTTCGTTTCGCACCGCCCCGGAGGGAGTGGATAATTTCACGTGAACTTTGCTGAGTGTTTCGCACCGCCCCCTGAGAGAGCGGGAAATGTTGAATGAACCTTGTTGAGCGTTTCGCACCGCCCCGCCCCCGGAGGGGGCAAAGAAGTTAGCCCCGGGTGAAGTGAGCTCGCCGCGGCGAGCGAACGAAACCAGGGGAAAGCAACCCATAATGAGTCAGCCCCGTAGGGGCGAAAGAACATGAGCGCTACTGCTGTATGACAAAACGAAGAATCTGAGGAACTAGCGACCAAACTCGAACGCTATTCCTTTGTTGGGCGTCGCCGTTAGGCGGCGCCGGCGGAAGGAGCAGGGGCCTTCAGGCCCCTCAACCGATCGCAACAAATGCCGGGCCTTTAGGCGCGGGTCTTACGTAAACTTCAATCTATGCTCCGACTCATCCAGTTCGCTAACGAGGCCCGCCGATGAAACTCCGCATCGGCAGTCGCGGCTCGCAGCTCGCCCTCTGGCAGGCCAATCACATCGCCGGCCTGCTGCGCGCCCAGGGCCACGAAATCGAAATCGAGATCATCAAAACCACCGGCGACCGCCTTCAGGAAGTCACCTTCGCCGAGGTCGGCTCCAAGGGCATGTTCACCAAGGAAATCGAAGAGGCCCTCGCCGCACACCGCATCGATCTTGCCGTCCACTCTCTCAAGGACTTGCCCACCGAGCTGCCTGCCGGCTTCGCGCTCGCGGCCACGCCGTCCCGTGTCGATCCGCGCGACGTCTTTGTCTCCGTCAACTATGCCAGCCTCGCCGATCTGCCCCGCAACGCGCGTGTCGGCACTAGCAGCCAGCGCCGCCGCGCGCAACTGAAAGCCTTGCGCCGCGACATTGAAGCCGTCGAGTTTCGCGGCAACGTCGATACGCGCCTGCGCAAGCTCGCCGAGGGACAAGTCGACGCAATCCTCCTCGCCGCCGCCGGTCTCGACCGTCTCGGCAAAACCGATTCCGTGCGCGAACGCCTCGACCCTGCCGATTTTTGCCCAGCCGCAGGCCAGGGAGCGCTCGGCATCGAGATTCGCAAGGGCGACGTGGAAACCCTCGCCGCTGTCGCTTTCCTCGACCACGCCGACACGCGCTTTGCCATCACCGCGGAACGCACGGCCCTCGCCGCTCTCGGCGGCGGCTGCCAGGTTCCCATCGGCATTCACTGCCGCCCCTCGTTTGCGCAGGACATTCAGTCCGTTTCCTGGTGGGAGATCTTTGGCGTCGTCGCTTCGCCAGATTCGGGCCAGATCATCCGCGTTCATCTTCACGCCCCGCGCAAAAACACCGATCCCGCTTCGCTCGGCCGCGAGGCCGCCGAAATGTTGCTGGCCGAGGGAGCCGCACCATTGCTTGCATCCGTCACGAACACCGCTGGCGGAGCCGCATAATGAACACGTTGCCGCTCGCAGGCCGCCGCATTCTCGTTACGCGCGCTGCGCACCAGGCGGGCAAACTCAGTGAAGGTCTTCGCGCCCTCGGTGCCGAACCTGTTGAAGTTCCCGTCCTCGAGATCGTTCCGCCGGAGAGCTACGGTCCCCTCGATCGCGCGCTGCGCTCACTCCACTCCTACGATTGGCTCATCGTCACCAGCGCCAACACCGTTCGCGCCCTCGCCGATCGCGCCGCTGCACTCGGTTTTCACTTGACCAATACGGCTCGTCTCAACATTGCAACCATCGGCGATGCCACTGCAGAAGCCGCCCGTCACGCTGGCCTGTCCGTCACGCTGGTTCCGGATTCTTACGTCGCCGAAAGCCTCGTTGCCAAAATCCTTCAGCATGCGCACGAAGTGTCAGGGCACGAAACCGAGGCCCCCGGCGCAACTCTTTCGAGAAAGCACGAAGTGTCAGGGCACGAAACCGAAGCCCCCGGCGCAACTCTTTCGAGAAAGCGCGAAGTGTCAGGGCACGAAACCGAGGCCCCCGGCGCAACTCTTTCGAGAAAGCACGAAGTGTCAGGGCACGAAACCGAGGCCCCCGGCGTAACTCTTTCGATAAAGCACGAAGTGTCAGGGCACGAAACCGA
>Ga0335085_10015685_pt1 | contig 10982 bp, 7 predicted proteins | sample Lox_Sample_45_FD_206712 | JGI IMG/M metagenome (GOLD analysis project Ga0335085, IMG submission 206712) | Soil microbial communities from Loxahatchee National Wildlife Refuge, Florida, United States - Lox_Sample_4.5 | ecosystem: Environmental > Terrestrial > Soil > Wetlands | place: USA: Florida... | reverse complement strand
CCATTACGCCTGCTTTCAATATTTCTTCCGGTCATGTTGCCCAAAACCAAATCCTCGTTTGGCTCCAACGATTGCCAATCGGGATTGGCAATCCGCCATAGGTCGAGGAATGACAGATTTAAGGGCGGTACTGCAGTAATTTGCAGCTAGTTAGCGGAAAAGCCTTTGTGTTTTGAAAGGGTTACAGGTTTCAGACGGGCCGACTGAGCTGTCCCTCTTGCGGCTAAATCCATTGCGCAAAACCCGTCTGGGTGACGGCGAGGCGGCGTCGCGCGCAAATCTCCGCCGATCGATTATCAGACGTTCCGAGCGCGGACTTAATCTACATTGTCGCTCCATCGCACTGCGCCACAACCGCCTCTAATTCAATACTTCTCTGACAGCTCCATTTTAGACTTCGCGTGAAGCGGCCAAGTCCGTAGCCACTTCGCGGCGCGGCCATATGTTGGGCCGGCTTCGCTTCGACGAATGATGATAAGCGCGGCGAGCGACCCGACCTCTCGATCGACGTTCAGGAGTAAGTGAATTGGACATGACCCTACCAGCCCCGCAGAATTCCGCGGCGGATCAAATCAATCCAAACGATTGCCGCGGGGGCAGCGACGTCGATGTTGTAGTGCGCCGCACCGACTTTGTCAGCTTCGCCATCGGCGACGACCAATACGGCGTCGACATCATGGCGGTGCGCGAGATCAAGGGCTGGTCGGACATCGCGCATTTGCCGGAACAGCCGGACTACGTGCGCGGCGTACTCAACCTGCGCGGCGCCCTTGTGCCGATCATCGATCTGCGCCGCCGCTTCGGCCAAGGTCTGACCGAAACCACGCCGTTGCACATCGTGATCATTGTTCAGAGCAATGGCCGACAGGTCGGCCTGATCGGCGACCGCGTGCTCGATATCGTAGCGATCGATGCGAGCCAGATTCAGCCGGTACCGCGTACGCAGCAGATGACGACCTCGGATTTTCTTTCCGGATTGGTCACCCATGAGGACGGCATGATCGCGCTGATCGATCTGCCAAACCTCCTGGGCCATGAGACGCATGGAGATCCGGAGGCGTGCCGCAAACCCGTCGAAAAATCATAGCCCACCCACAAAACCCGCTCCAGGTAGCGTTGCAAGGAAACATTATCATGACCGCTGTTGCGTCGAAAATTCTGAGTGTTGCGTCGCTCCGCCTGCGCGGAAAGATTTTGTTTGTCTTTGGAATCGTCGCGTTCCTGTTGCTGTCTGCTGCGGCCGTCGGCCTCTGGCAGTTCGATGTCAGCCTGCGAGCTTTCGAAGAGGTCGGACTTGATCAGAATAGGGCTGTCAATGTCCAAGCTGCGGAAGCCGCATTTAAAAAGCAGGTCCAGGAGTGGAAGGACATGCTGCTGCGGGGAAAGAAGCCTGAGGCTTTGGACAAGTACTGGACCAATTTCCAGCAACGCGAAAGCGAGGTTCGCGGCTTGGCCGAGCAATTGAGCCGCGACATTTCCGATCCGGAAACCAAGCAGTTGGTGGCGCAGTTCGTGACCGCCCATAAGGGCATGGGGGACGGCTATCGGCGCGGACTCCAGGCTTTCAAGGACCATCAATTCGACAGTGCTTCCGGCGACGCGGCCGTCGCCGGCATAGACCGTGCCCCGACTGAGTTGCTGACCAAAGCGAAGGATCGCCTGGTGTCGCGGGCATCGGCGCGCGCAGCCGAAGCAAGGGATAGCGCGTATTCGGCGATGCGGGCGAGCATCTTGCTTCTCGCCGCGATGACGGCCATTGGCGTGGTGGTCTTTCTCGTCGTCATTCAAAAGAGCGTCTCCGGTCCGTTGGTGCGGCTGACTGGCGGCATGCGAGAGCTTGCGGCCGGCAATTTCGATGTTGCACTGCCGGGCCTTGGCCGCAAGGACGAGATCGGCGACATCGCGGGAGCGGTTGAGGAGTTTAAGGTCAAGGCCGCCGAGAAAGCTCGGCATGAAGCGGAAGAAAAGATCGAACAAGACAAACGGGCCGCTGCCGAACGCGACGCCGCGATGCAGAAAATGGCCGATGAATTCCAGGCAGCTGTTGGCGGCATCGTTACGGCTGCGGTCGCCGGCGATTTCAGCCAGCGTGTAGACCTCGAAGGCAAGACCGGACTCGTGCTCAATATCGGCACCGCGATCAATTCATTGTGCGAAAACGTAGCCAAGGCTCTCGATGATCTGATCAATATGCTCAATGCCTTGGCCGAGGGAAATCTCACCCAGCGCATCACGGCCCAGTACCAGGGCAACTTCGCGCTGCTAAAGGACAACGCCAACAAAACGGCGGACCGCATTGGGGCGACTATTTCGGAGATCAAGGCGTCGGCGGCCGAGGTGACTAATGCGTCGGCTGAAATATCGACCAGCACGACGGATCTTTCGCAGCGGACCGAAGAGCAGGCAGCCAGTCTGGAAGAAACCTCGGCTTCGATGGAGGAAATTTCGGCGACCGTAAAGAAAAACGCGGAGAACGCGCAGGTCGCCAATCACTCGGCGGCCAACACGCGCGAGGTCGCCGAACGTGGCGGCCAGGTCGTCGCCAAAGCGGTCGAGGCGATGGCCAAGATTGAAGAATCCTCGCGCAAGATCTCCGACATCATCGGCGTCATCGACGAGATCGCGCGCCAGACGAATTTGCTCGCGCTCAATGCTGCAGTGGAAGCTGCCCGTGCCGGAGAAGCGGGCCGCGGCTTCGCCGTGGTGGCGTCTGAAGTGCGCAGCCTCGCGCAACGTGCTTCGCAAGCCGCCAAAGACATTAAAGACCTGATCATCAATTCGAACGGTCAGGTTAAAGAAGGCGTCGATCTCGTGAATAAAGCTGGGGCTTCCCTCAGCGAAATCGTGGACTCGATCAAGAAGGTGGCGAGCATTGTTTCCGACATCGCCAATGCCACTTCCGAGCAGGCGAGCGGCATCGAGCAAGTCGGTAAAGCTTTGACGCAGATGGACGAGGTGACCCAGCAGAACTCGGCGCTCGTCGAGGAGAACGCGGCCACCGCGAAAACGTTGGAACACCAGGCCCAAGCGATGGACCAGCGCGTGGCGTTCTTCCAGATCGGCGACGGCGCTGGCGCCGTGCAATCGACCCCACCGGTGGAATCGCGCGACAGGCGCTCAGCTGCGCCGGTTTCGCTGCGCAGCCCTGCAGCTGCGACGAGGCAGGCCGCCGCCGCCGCGCCGAAACGTTCCGGAGCCAACGGCAGCGGCGGATCGGTCGGCCGCATGCAGATGGCGATCGCCACCGCCGTCAACGACGAGCCAGGCTGGAAGGAATTTTAGAAGTCGGTGGTTTCCGGTTGCCCTGCAGCGATTGTGGCATGACGGCGGTGTCCGCCAGCAGCGAACACCGCGGTCGCCCAGCCGCGGCTGGCCTTGTGTCTCACGCAAATAGCTGGGCTTCCCGAGCTTGGCAGAACCAATCACCTTGTTTCCTTGGACAGCCCCCTGGCGGCGAGATCTCGCATCAGCCGGTCGACGATGGTCGGCGCAAAGATGTATTTTTCGAGCTCCCTGCGCGGATTGTCACGCCACGTGCTGCGCAGGACGACGAGCTTGTTCCAGTAGGTTTGCGCCTTGTCCTTGTCGCCGTTGATCGCCGCCATCAGCGCGCGCGCAAAAAGGCCGTGAGTATAAGTATCCGTGGTCATCTCATCGGCTTCGTGGGTTGCCTCGGGCAGCTTGTCCAACAGGTAATAGCCTAGAAAAAAATAGAAATGATGCCACGATGGGCGCACGCCGCCCTCGCCAGCTGCGCTTTGCAGCACGCTCATTCCTCGCTCGATCTCGCCATTGGTGATCAGTCGACCGCCGTATTCCCCGACGATGATCAGGTCATTTTTGTTGAGCGCCACGGCCTTTTCAACGGCGGCGAATGCCGGCGCGATGTCATGTCGGCTGAACAGCACCGTGCTCAGCACTTGCCAGGCACGCGCGCTGTTTGGATTGATCTCAATACCGCGTCGCGCCAATTGCAGCGCGCGGTCGAGCGTCCGTGGATCGTCGGCGCCCTGGCCAAAACCATAGACAAATTCCCGATTATTGAGGGCGGCCAAGTAGGAGAAGCCGTCGCCGAAGCCAGGATCGATCTCGGTCAATGCTTCCAGGCAAGAACGGGCGCGTGTGCTCTCTTTCGGGTCGAATGACCGGAATGAATCTGCAGCGAGGAGTAGACATCGGTAGCGCGGATCGCCGTTTCCCCCGGCCAGAAATTTTGAACGATCACGCGACTTGATTACGCCGAAGGGCTGCAACAGGGCGATCGCTACGCTTGCGCTGATCGAGTTCTCAACTGCTGTCCAATCTTCAGATGCCGCTATGTGCTCAAAGCTCTTTGACCACACAACCGCTCCGTCTGCGACGTCGGTAAGATCGAAACGTACATCCGCGGTGCCGTCATCGAGATATTCAATCAAACCGCCAAATCGATAATCAATCTTACCGTGTACCTGGTCTTTGGCGTCAACGACATTTATTCCGTCGAAACGCGAGAAGGTATTGATGATCTTGCCAAACAGCGCGGATGCCGAGAAGGAGTTCGCAGCCGTCGCGCCTGTGGTGTCAAAGTTTTTGATGATCAAAATCGGCATGCCGTTGCCGGGTGGCAACGCACGCAGGCCTTTGGAGGTTTGCAGGAATCCCGGAATTCTTACCTGGTCTGGTCTGACGGCGAATAAGATCGAGGCCGCGATGACGATGGCTACGAGAGCAAAAGCTCCGGATATGAGAAGCCACCGGGGAACGTGTGTTTCTTTGATGGGCGGCTGGTCCGGATCCGTCAGTATCTCTGCGCGGTAGGTGAAAGTGGGCACATAGGAGCCGCGCGGCAGATCAATGATCACCGTATCGTTCGAACCAGGATCGGCGTAATAGCGCGCCATCGCTCGGCGCAGTCGCGTCGCCTCCACGCGCACGATTGGATCGAGTCGTGGGTCAAATTTCGTGTCGCGCCGGAGGACTTCTATGCCAATCGTGTAGCCCTTGATGCGGTCGCTTTTGCCATGAAGTACGGCTTCGACGACGAAGCTCAAAAAGGAAGCGAGCTGAGGCGATGAACGGAAGACATCGCTGACCACGATACGGTCAAGCGCTGCGCGCACCTCGTCTGGTGTGGGTATGGCGATAATTGGATCAGGCTTCGACATCTAGACTTAGCCATGCCACGTCTAGGTGGTGCTAAATTACCGGGAGCTACACGATACATAAGCTACCGATTGTAACGACTATAGCCGGATTCGGTCGCATCCAATAATTCAATGAGGATTGTTTCTGCCTGCCGGGCTCGTTCCGCTCGTAACGATGTCGCATATGGGTCAAATGGCGACATGCGCAGCGCACGCGCCAATGTCTGTTTCGTGCCAATAGTGTCCGTTTCGCTGCAACGCCCGAACGGTTGAAAAGTGCCAACTGCAGAAGCAGGGCCAAGAATGGGGGGCGGGCTGAGTTATCTACTTTCGCTTCCCTGTCGATCGCGCCTGAAGCAAAAGTCGAAGTTGAGCCATATAAGCAATAACGGCCGTGAACATGATCATGGTCACACCGGCCGCAAAGTAGCCCGGAACCGGTTCAAGAATTGTCCCAGATGCGATCGCGAGCAAGAAAATCGCGGTCAGCATTTGCAAAAGAAAGTTTACCCGAAACGCTTTCGAATATGGCGTGTCCGACGCCGCACGCCTTTCCGCGTACCATGTCAAAGTGAATAGGATCAGCAGAAGACCTGTAATCAGACTGGATACGCGCCAAATTATAGAAGGAGAAATTTCGAACAATGCCAGCAATGAGGGAAGCATGCTGCAGCCAGCGGCCATGAAGCTGCGCAATAAGGTACTGCGAATGAAAAACATGTCGAAGTCCGACAGTCGACCTCCGATCATTTGGCGAAAGACCGCGACAAGCACGGCGAATCCCCCAAACGTTACAGAAAACAAAGCGAGCGTCTGAAAATAGCCGGACCCAGGTAACTCCATAAAATATCTCGACCGTTTCAGATAAAGGGCAACTCGTGTCGCGCAGACAGTTGCTGCCGTGATCTTAGATGCCTGATGTCTGCAAAATCAACACTCGATTACACTGGCCGAATGTCCGCTATGGGTCATTAGCGGACAAGCCGACAGGTCGGCGCGGTGTCTGCTTTACCCCAAATAGCGGACAAACTCAGGCGCGGCTGGCGTGTCCGCTAAGTGCCAATAGCGGACATTTTCCAAATGACAGCCCCCGGTAAATATAGCGGGCTACCCAGTAATCAGCGCCAAATCGCGTTGGCAAGCTTTACGACCAACGCCAATTTTGCGCGTTCATCCTCTTCTGTGAGCGGATTGCCGGCGACGGTAAGTGCGCCTGTTCTAGACGACCGGTTGCACGGGAGGCTTGGTCGCCCAAACTAATTTGGCGCGAAAATTGAAGCACGAATGCGGCTCGCGTCGAGAACAAAACCAGTCGATTTGTCGAAATGAGAGCCTGCCACGTTGTCGAAATGGCGCCTAAGAAATCGGCCAAGTCGTTGAATTGACTGGTGGGCGCACCAGGGCTCGAACCTGGGACCCGCTGATTAAGAGTCAGCTGCTCTACCAACTGAGCTATGCGCCCGGATTACCGCTGGCGGAGAACCCCGCCGAGGCGGGGTTCGCTTAGCAAAGGTGGGCGGGGGTGTCCAGCCGCGCAAGCCCCCCGTCCACCTCGCAAAGAAAAAGCCACCGGACGCCCGGCGGCTCGGAATACGGCAGCCTTTGCGTCTCGGAGACAACGCTGCGGCTGCCGCACCCGGCTTCCTGCCGCGCCGGCCTATTGCGGCCGCGGCTCGCCATCGGGACCCATCGGACCGCGCCCGAAACCGCCCGGCCCGCGATGCATCCAGCCACGCTGTCCGTGCATACCGCGTTCGCCGACATGCGACCGGTCGAGGCGCGCCAGCACCATAAAGCGGTGCTTCTGCGCTTCGTCGAGACTCTTGTAGAGTGGCCCGGCCGCGTCGGCGACCTTTTTGAGCGCGGCGCCGCGCTGTGCCAGCACATCCGCGCGCAGCGCAAGGCGTTCGATCGGATCCTTCGGGCGATCGGCGCTGGCGCGCGCGGCAAAGCGCTCGGAGCGCTGCTTAGCAAGCTCGCGTAGCGCACTTTCCATCGCCGGCCAATTCTTCTCCTGTTCTGCGGTAAGCTGTAGTCCGGCATGCAATGCGGCGATGCGCGCGTCGCCGAACGCCGTGATGTCAGCAGCGTTTGGTCGCCAACGCGGCGCGAAGTCGCGGTTGGCAGGCCCTTGCTGCGCGTAGGCAAGCGTCGCGCCGACGATCGCAAGCGCGGTCGATCCGGCAAGAACAGTCTTCCACATGAGCTTCCTCCAATGGCATTTCCGATGACGCCAATAGTGGAGTTGTGCCACGGCTTTTCAAGTTAAAGTCAGGCAATGTAGATGTACGCGCGTTCAGCAAAATATCGCGCAGGATATGGCTGCGTCATTCGTTCCCGCGCGTCGCTCACATCATGCCGAGCGCGCGCGGCAGCCAAATCGACAGACCGGGCCAATAGGTCACGACGACCAGGAAGCACAACATCGCCAGTAACCACGGCCAAACCGCGATGGTTAATTCGGTGATGCCCATCTTGGCGATACCCGACGCGACGTACAGGTTCAGGCCGACCGGCGGGTGGCACAAGCCGACTTCCAGGTTGACCGTCATCAGAATACCGAAGTGGATGGGATCGATGCCGAGCTTGATCGCAACCGGAAACAGAATTGGCGCCATGATCAGGATGATCGACGACGCCTCCATCACGTTGCCGGCCAGCAGCAGCAGAACGTTGACCACCAGCAGGAACGAGACCCAGCCGAGACCCTGGGCGGTCATCCACTCCGCCAGATGCTGCGGAATATTCTCGTAGGTGAGCAGGAACGAGAACAGCACCGCATTGGTGATGATGTAGAGCAGCATCGCGCTCAAATTGGCGGCCGACAGCAACACGCGCGGCACGTCGCGCAATTTGAGGTCCTTGTAGACGAATACGGCGACGACGAAAGCGTAGACCGCGCTCATGGCGGCCGCTTCGGTCGGCGTGAAGACGCCGGAATAGATGCCGCCGATCACGATGAAGATCAGAAGAAGACCCCAGACAGACTCGCGGAACGTGTGCAGGCGCTCGCCGAAGGACGCCTTCTGCATGCGCGGATAGTTGTTGCGCCAGGCGCGGTAAAACGTGACCGCGCCAAGGGTCGTCGCCAACGCAACGCCGGGGACGATACCGGCGATGAACAGCTTTCCAACCGAAGTATTGGTGGCGACGGCGTAGAGCACCATCGGGATAGATGGCGGAATCAAGATCCCCAAGGAACCGGACGTGGTGATCACACCGGCGCCGAAGCGCTTGGGGAAGCCCTGCGCCACCATCGCCGGGAGAATGACCGAGCCGATGGCGACCACGGTCGCCGGAGACGAGCCGGACACCGCAGCAAACAGTGCACAGGCAAGAACGCCCGCGAGCGCCAGGCCGCCATACCAATGCCCGACCATCGCGGTCGCGAAGCTGATCATGCGCCGCGCGACCCCGCCATGCGTGAGGAAGCCGCCGGCCAGGATGAAGAACGGGATCGCCATGATCTCGAAGCTTTCCAGGCCGGTGAACAGCTTGAGCGCCACCGATTCCGTGCGCACGTCGGTCAGCGTGAACATGAACGTCAGCACGGTCAGGCCGAGCGAGATGGATACCGGCATGCCGGTCAGCATCAGCGCGAGCAGCAGAACAAACATGATGACCGCGCGCATGCCCTGCGGCAGCACAATGAAACCGGTGGCATGCGCGACACAGATCGCCACGATCAAAAGCGGCGCCAGGATCAAAATAACGCCGAGCGGACTGCTTTCACTGTCCCGCTTCTCGCGCCGGGCAATGTCGGCGGGATGCAGGGCATCGGCCTCGATGCCGTCGACATGGGCTGCGTCGTGGTGCGGTAGTTGGCCGGTCCAGTAAAACCACCAGGCGACTTGCAGGAAGCGGAAGCACATCAGCCCCGAGCCGAGCGGCAGCGTCAGGTAGATTACCCACATCGGCCATTCGAGATCGTTCGACCGCTGGCCGGTCTTGAGCATTTGCTCGACGAACGAGCCGCCGAACACGGCGACGATGCCGGTGAACAACGCGCCACAGAGCAGGCTGAACACGATCACCCGCTTGCGCGACGCCGCCGGAAGCATGTTGACGAAGACGTCGACGCCGACATGGATGCCGGTCCGCACGCCGTAAGCGGCGCCGAACTTGGCCATCCAGATGAACATGTAAATGCAGAGCTCCTGCGCCCAGGACAAATCCAGGGACGCGAGCCAGAGATAAATGTCCTTGAGGACCCAGGGCACGATGGGCACGCCATGCGCGTCTGCCCATTTCGACACGTTGATCGAAATGCCGGTGCCATAGCGATGCAGCACGGCGACGAAAATCAACAGTGTCGCCGCACCAATTAGCGTGGCGATAAGCCACTCTTCCAAATGGTCGAGCGCTCGATTGAGCCGCTTGAGCACGCGCGATTTCCCCCAGTCTGGAACCAATGCGGCCGGGAGTTTGAGCCCCCGGCCGTTCTTGTTATTTTTTGCTGACGAAGCCGGCCGTCAGTTCATCTTGATGTCCAGTTCCTTGGCCAACAGGTCGAGGACTTCCTGGCCGACGCGGCCTTTGGCCCACGTGTAGGTCGGCTGCATCGCTTTTTGCCAAGCCAACTTTTGCTCGGGCGTCAGATAGTGCAGCGTCGTCTTGCCGGAGGCCTTGATCGCCTCCAGCGCGTCGGCGTTCTCCTTCTGCGCGATCGAATTGGTATAATCGGTGGCCTCCGCCATCGCCTTGTCGAGCTCCTTGCGGATTTCCGGCGGCAGGCCGTTCCAGAACTTGCTGTTCACGATCACCGCATACTGCAGATGGGCGTGATAGGAGACGGTGATGTGCTTCTGCACCTCGTGGAACTTTTGCGTCAGATAATTCGATGGAGTGTTTTCGCAGCCGTCGACCACGCCGGTCTGCAGCGCCTGGTAGACTTCCGAGAACGCCATGATCTGCGGGATCGCGCCGACGTCGCGGAAATACCGGTCGGCGATTTTGGATCCGGAGATGCGCATCTTGATGCCCTGGAAATCCGCCGGATTGATCAACGGCCGGTTGGCCGACACCATGTGGAAGCCGTTGTCCCAATAAGCGAGGCCGGAGATACCTTTGCTCTCGAGCTTCTGGAACAGCCACTTGCCGACCGGGCCCTTCATCGCCTTGTCGTAGGTCGCGTCGTCCTTGAACAGCCACGGCAGATCGAGCGCTTCGAATTCCTTGGCGCCGAGCGGAGCGAACTTCGCGGTCGAAGGCGCCAACATCTGCACCGAGCCGAGCTGCAAGGCTTCGATCTCTTCCTTGTCTTTGAACAAAGACGAGTTCGGATAGACTTCGACCTTGACCTTGCCGTTGGTATATTTCTCGGCGAGCTCCTTGAACTTGAGCGCGCCCTTGCCCTTCGGGGTGTCGTTGGCCACGACATGGCTGAATTTGATGATGATCGGGTTTTGTGCGAGCACCGTGCCGGGTGCCGCAAACACGGCGATAGCTGCCGCCGCGAGAAGCCATTTACGCATTGAATTGTCCTCCGCTAGAGTTCCGCAAATTGAGTATTTTTCTTTTTTTTCGATGGGTTACCCTGACATTTAACAGCCGAAACGGCAAGTGGCGCCGTTCACATGCGCCGCTGATCCTTAACGCTAGGCGCGGTCACAGGCCGAGATAAGCTTGGCGGATTTCCGGCCTGGCGGCGACCTCCGCGCTCGGCCCTTCCAGGAACGACCGGCCCTCGGCGATCACATAGGCATAGTCACTCAGTGCTAGCGCAAGATGCAAATTCTGTTCGACCAGCAGCACCGTCACTCCCCCGGCCTTGAGGGCTTTCAGCGTTTCGGCCAGTTGCTGCACCACGACCGGCGCGAGACCGAGCGACAACTCGTCGATAATCAGGATTTCCGGCAT
>Ga0335085_10015684_pt1 | contig 10983 bp, 8 predicted proteins | sample Lox_Sample_45_FD_206712 | JGI IMG/M metagenome (GOLD analysis project Ga0335085, IMG submission 206712) | Soil microbial communities from Loxahatchee National Wildlife Refuge, Florida, United States - Lox_Sample_4.5 | ecosystem: Environmental > Terrestrial > Soil > Wetlands | place: USA: Florida... | reverse complement strand
GCCTTCGATGCGCAGCTCGAGGACCAGCCAGTTCGGCAGGTTGACCAGATCCTCGTTGAGGACTGGCAGGCCGCCCATCATCGTCGTCTCGCGGTTGTAGCCTCCGTGCGCATAAGTGCCCGGGTAGTGCACGCCGTCGGCATCTTCCCACTCCGCCGCGCCACGCGTGCACAGGTACCCGTTGCCGGTGGAGGTCAGCGCCTCCCGAAGTCCCTCGGCCCCCGGGTCGAAGCCGTCATAAGCGAGCAAGAAACCGTCCACAACGCCCCCATCCCTGCCGTTCATGCTCCTGGACGGTATGGTCCAGGGCCGTAAGTGGCACGGATCTGCCGCTCCGTTTCCTCTCGCGACAGGTAGACGTTCAGGTCCGTACCGGGTCCGGTACAGCGCTGAGCGCCCATTGCGTTCCCGTACTGACAGGCCACGACATAGTCCCGGTATGCGAGGTAGCCGTAAGCCAGTCCCGCGGCGAACGAGTCGCCAGCACCTGTCGTGTCCACGACGTGCTCCACCTGGACGGGATCAACGAACTCCTCGGTGACCCCGCCTGAGCCGTCCCCGCAGAAAGACACGCAGCCATGCTCGTCGAGAGTCACGCACACCGCCCCGACACCGCAGTCCAGGCAATGGCGCGCCAGGTCGCGCAATTCCTGGGTAATCTGCTTCTCCTCGGTAATCTGCTTCGGCGGATCAGCCGTCATCTCCGCAGACTCACCGATCCACATTGAGCGCGCTTCATCCAGGTTCATCTTCAGGATGTCAACGTAGGGAAGCCAGATGTCCTGGTCGGCCCACACCCTTGGCTGACGCTCGCCACTGCGGATCAGCGTCGTCGTCGGGCCATGGGCATCCAGCACAATGGTCGCATCGCTGTGTTCCCTGATGTGTCGCAGCGTCGCCTGCCCCACCTCGTAGTCCGTGATCGGTACACAGACAAACAAGTCCGCGTCAAGCACCGCGGCGACGTCGGCCGGCAGGATCGGGTTCATGAAGCTCGTCTGCCGCTCGACGCGCCGGTTTTGGCCGATGTACCGCAGCTCGACACCGTCCCCTTGGTCGGCCGACGATGTAATACCGGAGGTGTCGATATTCGGGAAGGATGCGAGGATCTGCTTGATCGGACCCTCGTCTTTGCGGCGAACGTGTGATACCGGGACGATCGTGTCGCCAGCATCCAGGAGCGCGGAGAGGGCAACCGCCGTATACAACGCGCATCCATACTTCTCGAAGCGCTCGCCGTCATCGGTGACGATCAGGTCGCGAGGCATCGGCCCTAGCACCGCAACCTTGCGACTCTTCTGGCTCTTGGTGACCGTCGTCATGAACGCCTCCCGCTCTCGTCGCCATCGCCTGCGGGGGGTCACAACACTACAGGGTCTGGTCCCCGGCGTCTGGGGCAGGGGAACGCCCGGGGACCGACGCGTGGTAGTTGTTCAGCCTCAGCGCGCCTGCCGGTCTCATCGGCGAAGAGCTTGTCTTGGTGTGCGTTGCGGTGCTGGTAGATCAGCGAGTCGAGGCGGTTATCGTGCCTTGATTGCACCACGAAGAATAGACAGTTCTTCCACGTCTGGTTGACGCTGGGACCTGCTAAACTGCGTGCACTTAAATCTTCCGCCAGCAAGTGGATAATCGCCGCATCCAGGTTGTCGATGCTGCCCCTGAGCTCAAGCAACTGCTCATGCGGCCCGTTCCCGGCGGCCTGTTCGCTCGTCACGCGCGTAGGGTATCGCGCTGCTTGTCCGTGCATCCCGGAAGGTCGGCATGACCTCGCTCGCCCAGCGGGGCGGGACGGCCGGCGACTTCCCGGAAGAACATATACCGCGTTTGGGGCATCTCGCAGCTTCATTTGTCCCGGTTTGTCCCACCGAAAATCGGTATATGTCACGTGGCGTTGTGCGGAAATTCCGATTACGGCGGAAACTAAATACGCGCATGGAGGCTGTCGGGTGACTCTGAACGGGCTTTTGCCTCCACGGCAGGTTAGTGCTGGTGGCGGTGTTTTCTGCCGTGTTTCGGGGGCGGGCGGGCTGGCGGGGCGTTTCGGGGGCATGGGTGAGGCCCGGCTGCCTGTGGATAAGTTTCGGGCGGCCGGGCTGCGGGTGCCGGGGTCAGGCGGCGGCCAGGGTGGCCGTGGCGGGCTGGCGGGCGGCGGGTTTCGCGCGGGCGGTGATGGCCTTGAGGATGTTGTGGCTGGCGGCCCACAGGGCGAGCTCGGCGTCGGCGAGGTCGCCGCGGTAGCTGAGGGTGCGGCCGAGGCGGGCGGTGAGCTGGGCGAAGACGGGCTCGATGGTGGCGGAGCGCTGCTTGTAGAGCTTCTTTCCCTCGGGGGTGTCAAGGCGGGCGGTCATGTCCTGCCAGCTGGGCAGGAGCGTGGAGGGGCCGCGGCCTTTGCCGTCGCGGGCGGCCTGGCGGCCTTCGCGGGTGACGGCGACGTAGAGGGTCTCGGGGACGGCGGCGGTGAAGTTGGCGTCGCTGGCGTACCCCGTGTCGAACAGGGCGGCCAGGATGGGGCTGGTGATGCCGGCGGCGGCCAGGACGCGGCGGGCCTCGGCGAGCAGGGGCAGGAGCGCCTGGGCGTCGGCGGGGTTGTCGTGGCGGGTGACGGCGAGGATGACCTGGGTGCCGGCGGTGGCGAGGGCCTGGACGTTGAACAGCTGGTCGTAGCCGCCTTTTTTCAGGGGCATGACGCGGCTGGAGGGGTCGGAGGGGTTCACCTTGAGGTCGTCTTCGGTTTTCGGCTTCCGCCGCGCGCTTGCCTCCGTCTCGGGCCTGGCCTCCGTGCCGGCCTTCTTCTTCCTGTTCAGCGGAGCCAGGGTGCCGGCGAGGGCCTGCTCGTGGCGGGCGCGGGCGCGGGCGACGGCGAGGGCCTGGCGGCTGCGGATGACCTCCCGGTCCTGGCCGGCGGGGAGCGGGACGGCGCCGCGCAGGTCGCGCCCGGCGGCGACCTTGGCGGCGCGGGCCTCCACCCGGGCCAGGGCGGCGCCCTCGTGCCTGCGGACGGCGGCTTCCTTGGACTTGACCCGGGCGAGCTCCGCGACCCGGGCGGAGCTCACCGCCCGGGTGGCGCCCCGGCGGGCCTCCAGCCGGCCGCGGGCCTCGAGCCGGCTCTCCAGCACCTGCTGCGCCCGGGGCGGCTTCTGCTTCCACTTCTTCTTCGCCCCGTCACCGCCTGCGGGGCTGCCGCCGCTGCCGCCGTCATCGCCGCCGGGCGGGGGCGCGCCGTCGTCGCCCAGGATGTCCCGGACCCAGTCGCGCAGTTCCGCCGCGATCCAGCCTTCCAGCTCGCTGACCTGCGCGTCGAGCTGCTCGAGGGTGAGGTTCGCGGCCATCGCGGCGTTCGCCTTGAGCTTCGTGCCGTCGCCGGCGACCACGCTCAGGTCCACCAGGCCCTCGCGGGCGCAGGCCTTCACCGACTGCGGCAGCAGCCCCAGCACCGCGCCCGCGTTGCGGCGGACGAACTCCGCGACCGTGGAGTGGTCGGGGTGCAGCCCGCCGCAGATGACCCGGGCGCCGACGTCGTCGAACGTGGCCTCCTCGACCTGCCGGCTGTTAGACGGCACGAGCGGCGGCCCCGGCAGTAGCAGTACAGCAGCAGCGTCGCCATCATCCGCGGGTCGTACGGGCGGCCGCCCTGCCCGTCGGGCCGGTAGCCCGCCCCGAACCCGGACAGGTCCATCTCGTCGGCCAGCTCCAGCACCTTCCACGCCAGGTGCCGGGCCGGGAGCCACTCGCGCGGGTCGGCCGGCATCAGCATGACCTCGTCCGGGCCGTGCCCGGACTTGTACTTACGCCCCATAAGCATATTATCGCACGTAAAGCATGATAAATTACGCGAATAGCAACGATAGATTCGCTAATGCCGTATATGCGACTTACCGGAAACGGGTTGACAGGAATCACGGAAAAGTCACCCGACAGCCTCCATGGCGTCCGGAATTTCCGTCGGGACCGGAGTTTCCGCGATCATCGCGGGGCGCGCAGCCGTCTGGAACGCGCCTCCCACTAGAAGAGGTCGCCGCCGGTTAGGACGTAGAGGAAGGGGACCAGCGGGATCAGGCCGAAGATCGCCCACGCTAGCTTGGCGCCTGTGGACAGGTCGCTGCGTGACAGCAGGTCGATCCACATGAGCACGACCGCCACCGGGTGGAGAAAGCAGAGCAGGAGCTCCACAAGCTTCTTCATGGCACCTCCAGGGTCAACACGTATCTGAGTGCCCAGGGACGAAGGGTGGAAACGGCCCGTACAGGCGGCCGTAACCGAGGCGTGCTGGGTCGGGTAGCCTCGGAGGCTGGTCGCAGGTTCTCGGAGCGATCATGGTGCGTTCGGGAGACCCGCACCCGTTGGGGAGAATAGATCTTGGCTTTCCCCTGTTTGCGATCTGGGACGCAGATCCGGAATGTCGCGCTGAGTAAGGAGTGCTGCCGCGGTGTCGGTGACAGATGTTGAGAATCGGCCCGCGGCCGGCGGAGCGCGCAGCGCTGAGGTGCGCAGTGAGGCCGGCAGGCGCCGGACCTTCGCGGTGATCAGCCACCCGGACGCGGGCAAGTCCACCCTGACGGAGGCGCTCGCGCTGCACGCGGCGGCGATCAACACGGCGGGAGCCGTGCACGGCAAGGCCGGGCGGCGCGGTGTCACCTCCGACTGGATGGCGATGGAGAAGGACCGCGGCATCTCCATCACCTCGGCTGTGCTCAAGTTCGACTACGACGGGCATGTGCTCAACCTGCTCGACACGCCCGGCCACGCGGACTTCTCCGAGGACACCTACCGGGTCCTGGAGGCCGTGGACTGCGCGATCATGCTGCTCGACTCGGCCAAGGGCCTCGAACCGCAGACGCTGAAGCTGTTCGACGTGTGCCGATCGCGGCACGTCCCCGTGGTGACCTTCGTGAACAAGTGGGACCGGCCGGGGCGTGAGCCGCTTGAGCTGCTCGACGAGATCGAGCAGCGGATCGGGCTGCGGCCGACCCCGGTGAACTGGCCGGTTGGCATCGCGGGCGACTTCCGCGGTCTTATCGAGCGGGCCACCGGCGAGTACACCGCCTACACCAGGCAGCCGGGCGGTGCGCAGAAGGCGCTCGAGGAAGTCTTCAAGGATCCGGAGGAGGCCAGGAACCGCGAGGGCGCCGCGTACGACGCCGCCGAGGAAGAGCTGGCGCTGCTCACGGAGATCGGCGCCGAGGTCGACATGCCGTCATTCCTCGCCGGCGAGTCGTCGCCTGTGCTGTTCGGCGCGGCGCTGCCGAACTTCGGCGTGCGCCGGCTGCTCGACGCCATGTGCGACCTGGCACCCGCGCCCAAGCCGCGCGCGGACGTCGAGGGCGATGAGCGGCCCGTCGAGGCGCCGTTCTCCGGGCTCGTGTTCAAGGTGCAGGCCAACATGGACCCGGCGCACCGGGACCGGGTGGCGTTCGTCCGGGTGTGCTCGGGGCGGTTCGAGCGCGGCATGGTGCTGACGCATGCCGCGACGGGGCGGCCGTTCGCGACCAAGTACGCGCAGGCGATGTTCGGCCAGGAGCGGGAGACGCTGGAGACCGCGTTCCCCGGTGACGTGATCGGCCTGGTGAACGCCACCGCGCTGCGGCCCGGCGACACGCTCTACGCCGACCAGCCGGTCTCCTACCCGCCGATTCCGTCGTTCGCGCCCGAGCACTTCGCCGTGGTGCGGTGCAGGGATGCGGGCAAGTACAAGCAGTTCCGGCGGGGTATCGACCAGCTCGACACCGAGGGCGTCGTCCAGGTGCTCTCCTCGGACCTGCGCGGCGACCAGGCGCCGGTGCTTGCCGCGGTGGGCCCGCTCCAGTTCGACGTGGTGATGCACCGCCTCGAGCACGAGTTCGGCGCCAAGTCGGAGCTGTCGCACCTGGACTACGAGCTCGCCAGGCTGACCGACGAGGCAGGCACGGAGGCGCTCAAGGGCGCCCGTGGCGCCGAGGTGCTGACCAGGCGGCTCGACGGCGCGCTGCTCGCCCTGTTCGCCGACAAGTGGCGGCTCAACGCCATCAAGCGGGACAACCCGTCGCTGCGGCTCGACCCGCTGCTGGCCGGCACAACCACCGAGTAACCCGGAGATCTTTTCGATCCAGTGCTGTCCCACCCCGCCAAGTGACGCGCGGGCCTGAAGTGCCCTTGAACGCTGACTACTTCATCCGCGCGGTGTTGATCTGGTCGAAGTCGCCAACCCCGTTGGTGAATCCGCCGCCGCCCGACCACTGCCACATCAGCGCGTACTTACTGGACGACGACTGTCCGCCGAAGAACTGCGCGCAGGTCGACGTGCCGCGCAGGCACCAGCCGTTCGGCGCGGCCGACAGGCTCCTGGTAGCGGGCAGGTAGGTCCACTCGTAGGTGTTCGGAATGCTGCCGTACTTGCTGCCGGTGCCGAAGATGGTGTTCCAGATCGAGGCCGCCGAGTAGACACCGACCTTGCGGCTGGAGTGCGAGGTGATGTAGGCCGCGAACCCGTTGAACTCGGCCCGGTCAACGGATGCCGGAACATAGGCCTGCTTGACCGTGCCGCTGCACGGCGAGGTGTAGACGCTGTTCCAGCCGTTGTCCAGTGCTGGCTTAATCCCAGGCAGCTCGATGTCGGCCCAGATTACCGGGTAAGGAATGTACTTGCCCTTGATCGCGGCGAGGGCCCATGACGCCTGCACCTTGCCCCACTGGGCGGCTTCGGCGGCGGTGCCGTTGTAGTGCGGGTCGACCCCAGGGCCGCCCATGTACCAGTAGACGCCGGTGCCGACGCCCACGTGATACGTCCTGAAGTTGGCGTTCGCCTGCCCGGCGTTGACCGGGGTCCAGGCGAGCATGTTGCCGGTCTTGCAGCCCAGCTTGCGCGCCCAGTTCCCCGCCATGCCCATGTAGCCGCCGTAGCCGGAGCCGAGGACAGGCTCCTTGTACGGGCCAGTGCCGGTTACTGTCACGGGCCAGCTGTCCGTCCCGTAGGCGAATCCCGAGCCGGGCGATGCCGCAGCCGAAGCAGCCGACGCCGAAGTGGCCGCCACCGCCGGGACCGCGAGCGAGCCGACGGCCGCCGTCGTAGCCAGCAGGCCGGCACTCAGCATCTTGGTAACCATGCGCATATTGCCCCACAATCGTCGTCACGCTGGTCTCGCGCCACCTCATATGCCTCCGAGACGTAACGGAGGCGACACTGGGTAACGGAGGCGACACTGGTTGGCCATGATATGCGGGCGATTCCCCAGGCAAGGCACGCAACCACGCAAGAACGCCCAGCAAGACACGCAGGAGCACGCGAATATCAAGGCAAGGCGGGCAAGATCCAGGCAGCCGACTACTCGTGCTGCCCGTGCACTTCCTTGCCGGCGTCGCCGGGCACCGGGAGGTCAAGCTGGCTGATCGCCTGCCCGTAGGTGAGCGCGGCCAGCTTGGCGATGTTGCCGTGCGCGCCGATAGGCGCGGCGCACTCGGCGCCGACCGCGAGCGCGTTCAGGTCGCTCCTGGTGGCCTCGGGCCCGATGAAGCACGGGGCGATGGCCAGCCGGCTGACACCCATCTCCTTGAGCCGCAGCGCGCCCTCGTGCACCGACGGCGCGCTGTCCATGGACGCGGTGATGACCGGAAGCGCGAGCCGTGCCGCGAGCAGGACCGAGGTCACGTTGGCCGCGGCCGCCGCGTCGGGTCCGCCGACCGTGGCGATCAGCACGCCGTCGGCGGAAGTCATGATGCTGAACAGCCGGACGCGGTCCTGGCGGGCGAGACCGGCCTCGGCGAGCCGGATGTGCAGCGCCTCCGCGATCAGCGCGTTGGAGTTGATGAAGCCGCTGACGATCGCGTTGGTGCCGCTCGCCGCCACGGCCTCGCGCAGCCTGCGGACCACCGGCGGGTTGACGGTCGCGATAAGCGGGATCACCACGGCGCAGGGCGCGCTGCTATCGGTGCGCCGCTCGGCCGCGTCGGCGAGGACCGCGCGGAGGTCAGACGGGTCGTCGTAGCCGCCGCCGTCGATGCGCGCCGCGCGCACGTCCACCGCCGGGTTATCCACTCGGAGGATGGTGGTCAATTCGCCGACCGGGCCGCCGGCGAGGTCGGCACCCTGGCCGGGCACGGCGAGGATGAGGGCCGGCGCGCTCTGCGGCAGGCTGGCGGGCACGGGGCGGCGGTGACGGCCGCCCTCGGTCCGCCGTGGCGGGCGCAAGGTTGGCTGGCGGACAGGGAACGCCTCACGCTCAGGACCACGAGGCTCGAGACCACCACGCTCGGGAGCGCCGCGGGCGGGCAGCTCGCCGGGCGTGAAGCTCGCCCGCTGTTCGAAATTGCCGGCTCTAGGAGGCAGGTCCGCCGTGAACTGCCGAATGGGCAGCGCCACGCCCGGCGACGCCCCGCCCGGCTGCCGCGAGGGCATGCCGTCGCTAGGCTGCCGCGTGGGGAGGCCTCCCAAGGGGTCGCGAACATCCATCACGAGCAGGAAGCCTAGCCCCAAGACCTGCGTTCATGCCTCAAAAGTGCCGAAACAGGTGAAGAACGGAAGAGATCCGTTACCGATTCCTGACGGACTGTACGAGGATGTCCGGAAGCCGGCAGTGAGGGTCAGAAAAATAAGTCCCCCAGCGATCGCGCCATCTTGCTACTGGCGAGTAACATGTAACCAGGCACCGACCATGCGGAGCGTTACATGAGCCACTACAAGAGCAATCTCCGGGACATCGAGTTCAACCTCTTCGAGGTACTCGGCCGACGGGAAATCCTGGGCACCGGGCCGTTCGCCGAGGTGGACGAGGACACCGCGCGGGACATGCTGGCCGAGGTCAACAGGCTCGCCCTGGGGCCGGTCGCCGAGTCGTTCACGGACGCCGACCGCAATCCGCCGGTTTTCGACCCGGCGACGAGCAGCGTGACGCTGCCCGAGCCGTTCAAGAAGTCGTTCCGCGCGCTGATGGACGCGGAGTGGTGGCGGCTCTCCGTGCCGCCGGAGCTCGGCGGCACCGTTGCGCCGCGGTCGCTCCAGTGGGCGCTCGCGAGCTGCATCCTCGGCGCCAACCCGGCGCTGTGGATGTACTACAACGGGCCGACGTTCGCCGCGATCCTGTGGCACCTCGGCACCCCGGAGCAGAAGCGCTTCGCCGAGCTCGCCATCGAGCGCGAGTGGGGTGCGACCATGGTGCTCACCGAGCCCGACGCGGGCTCTGACGTCGGCGCCGGCCGGACCAAGGCGGTGCAGCAGCGCGACGGCACCTGGCACATCGAGGGCGTCAAGCGCTTCATCACCGGCGGCGAGCACGACATGGCGGAGAACATCTTCCACCTGGTGCTCGCCAGGCCGGAGGGCGCGGCTGGCGGCACCAAGGGCCTGTCCATGTTCCTCGTGCCGAAGTACCTGGTGAACCCGGACGGCTCGCTCGGCGAGCGCAACGGCGTCAAGGTCACCAACGTCGAGCACAAGATGGGCCTGAAGGTCTCCACGACCTGCGAGCTGACTTTCGGCGGCGACCCGGGCCTGCCCGCGGTCGGCACCCTGATCGGCGGCGTGCACGACGGCATCAGGCAGATGTTCATGGTCATCGAGCATGCGCGGATGATGGTCGGCAGCAAGGCCATCGAGACCCTGTCGACCGGCTACCTCAACGCGCTTGACTACGCCAAGAACCGGGTGCAGGGTCCCGACCTGACCAGGCAGCTAGACAAGACCTCGCCGCGGGTGACGATCATCCACCACCCCGACGTCCGGCGGATGCTCATGCTGCAGAAGGCCTACGCGGAGGGCCTGCGCGCGCTCGTCCTCTACACGGCCACCCAGCAGGACGCCGTGCAGCTCGCCACCGCGAGCGGCGCCGCGGACGAGGCGGCGGCGGCCCGCAACGACCTGCTGCTCCCCGTCGTCAAGGGCGTCGGCTCCGAGCGGGCGTACGAGATGCTCACGCTCTCCCTGCAGACGCTCGGCGGCTCGGGGTTCCTCCAGGACTACCCGATCGAGCAGTACATCAGGGACGCCAAGATCGACTCCCTGTACGAGGGCACGACCGGCATCCAGTCGCTCGACTTCTTCTACCGCAAGCTGGTCCGCGACCAGGGTGCCGCGGTCAGGTCGCTGCTCGGCGAGATCGCGGCCTTCGCCGCGGCGAGCGACGCGGCGACCAGCGGCAGCGGGGCGGGCGACGGCCAGCTCAAGGCCGAGCGCGCGGCGCTCGCCGACGGCGTTGCCCAGGTCGAGGCGATGCTCAACGCGATGACCGGCTTCGTGATCGGCTCGTTCGAGCGCCCTGAGGAGGCCTACAAGGTCGGCCAGCAGTCCGTGCGGCTGCTGCTCGCCTTCGGCGACCTGATCATCGGCTGGCTGCTCGCCAGGCAGGCCGAGGTCGCCGGCCGAGCGCTGGACAACGCTGAACTCGACGACGCGGGTGCGCTGCCCGAGACCGACCGCGACTTCTACGCAGGCAAGCTCGCCGTGGCCCGGTTCTTCGCCGCCACGGTGCTGCCCCGCCTGGAGAGCGACAGGAAGATCATCGAGGCGACGACCAACGACCTCATGGACGTCCCCGAGGGCGCGTTCTAAGTCAGAACCTGAACTGGACTGCCACCCGCTGCGCCATGATCGGCGCGATGGCGCGGCTGATGATGTCGCGGTGCGCGGGATCGTCGCGGTAGGCGAAGAACCCGGCCTCGTCGTCGAAGTCCGCTGTCACGGCGAAGTCGAAGTTGCCTGTGGCCACGCCGGCGTCAGGGCCGAGCGCGAACGCGCGGATCGACGGAACGATCGGCGGGAGCGCGGCGAGTTCGGCCAGGACGGCTGCCTTCTGCTCGTCGGTCGCCTCGGTGGTCCACTTGAACAGCACGGTGTGACGGATCATGGGCAGAGCCTAGAACCCCTGCTCCTTCAGCTCTCGCAGCAGGTCGTCGACGCTCTTGCCGCCGGGCGGCGTCGGGGGTGCGGGCCGCTGTAGGGGGGGCCGGGGGGGCGCCGCCACCCGGGGGGGCCACACCCCCCCGGCGGGGCGGGCCCCCCCCCCGGCCCCCCCGGGG
>Ga0335085_10015683_pt1 | contig 10983 bp, 7 predicted proteins | sample Lox_Sample_45_FD_206712 | JGI IMG/M metagenome (GOLD analysis project Ga0335085, IMG submission 206712) | Soil microbial communities from Loxahatchee National Wildlife Refuge, Florida, United States - Lox_Sample_4.5 | ecosystem: Environmental > Terrestrial > Soil > Wetlands | place: USA: Florida... | reverse complement strand
TGCGATCCGGTACACGAACGGGCGAAACCCGACGCCCTGGACGATACCGCGCGCGCGTATCCGCCTCCGCACCATCGCACGGCTATTATATGTGGGACAGCGCCCTGCGCTGTCGCGGTTCTACTGCTCGATTGGCTTGCCCGCTTCGAGCGTTTTGATCATGCCCTCCAGCCCGGCCTTGTTCAGCGGATCGGGCGCCTGCGTCAATGCCTTCTTTGCGTGATCCAGCGCCTGCTTCAAATCGCCCTGCGCCGAGTACGCCCGCGCCAGTCCGACCTCCACCGGCCACGCGTCGCCGTTCTTTTCCGCATTGAACTTGAATATCTTGATTGCCTCATCCGTTTTTTTTGCACCCTGCAACTGCCGCCCGTACTGGTGGATCTCCGTCGGCGTCGTGCCCGGCAGCCGCAGCGCCTCCTGCATCACCGCGTCGGCATCGCTGTCCTTGCCCATCTTCTGCAACACCAGTGCCTTCGTGCTGAGCGTGGCGAAAGTCTTCTTGCCGATGAACAGACGGCTAATCGCCGCATCGGCCCACTCCAGCCCCTGCTCGAGGTGCGTGTTGTTCTGCACACAGAACTGCGCCGCAGCATCGAAGCCGTCCGGCAGGAAGCCCGGCGTGTTGTCGAGCTCATACTTCAGCTTCGATATATAGATGTCGTTGGCGTTGTCCACCTTGATGGTCCACGGGATGGCCAGGTCTTCCCACTGCAGCTCGACCGTCGCCTCTGTTGGCTTCCGCACCGTGAACTCGTAGGCGAGCCACTCGTGATAGTCGTTCTTGTGCGCTTTCGTCGTAACCCGCAATACGTCGTCGGCCGGATTGTAGAAAAAGCTGCCCCACGCGCCGGCGTTCTTCGAGAAGATGATGGTCCACTCGTCCTCGCCCGGAATCATGTGCAGGCCATAGCGCCCCGCCGGAAGCGGTTTGCCCTGCACCGTGACGTCGTTGGAAACGGCAAATACCGTGTTCTCATTGGCCCCCGCGCGCCACGGGCTCTCCTTCGCCGTGCCGAAACCGAGGTTCTGCATGCCGTACGGCACCAGCTTGCCCCAGATCTGCCCGCGGCGGTCCTTGCCGTCGGGCCCGTGCACCGCGGGAGCTGAATAGTCGATGGTGACCTTCACCGGGCCGATCGCCTGGATGACGGTGGAGCGTTGATTGTTGCCGCTGGGCGGGAGAGTCAGTCCCGGAAACTGCGCGAACGCGACGGTAGCCGCGCCGATCGCGAGCGAGAAACGAAGAAGCGATCTCATAGGTGGCCTGCCAGTGTGCAACCGGCTGGCCATGGACCTAACGCGCCATCCCGCTGATTCCGATGAGAGCTAACAGGTGGCGCGGCGTCGCTTTGTTCAATGATGGGACACGTTTCGTCCCATGGACGGACAGTGGGGATATCGCCCGATCGAACGTCCCCGGTCCCGTCCCGGACACCACGTCCGCGCCTTGACGGCAGCCCGGCCAGCGCGGATCTCCAGGATTACAGAAAAATGACTCCGTCAGGCCACTATCTTGTGCACCACGAAAATGAGCCACGTTCTTCGCGCTCTCCAGCACGCAGGTTCATCCTATGAGATGGACGAGGCCGCCTACAAAGAGCTGCTGTCTACCGCCTCCCAGATGGAGCGTCTGGCCGAGTGCATCGCCGAATTCGAACCCTCCTCCTCCGGCCCCATCGGTGTAACCGCCGCAAGCGCCATGGACGAAGAAACATACAGGCAGGAACTGTATGCCATCGCCCAGAACGTGCTCTGGGAGACAAGAGTCGAGGCATCCCGGCGTGCTCGTATCGAACTCGCCATCCGGTGTCAATCGGACACTGAAGAGTCCCAGGCTGCAGCGTAGGCCCGAAGGGACGGGGTTTCGGAGCCGCGTGTGGTAGGGCCGTCTTACCGTGCAGACGCGCCTTTCGAGACTGCGTACGGGTTCACTGTCAGCCAGGCGCGCGCCCTGTTTCTTCGCCTGAAAACCGGGCGTCACCTGAAGCTTACATTCATTGCGGACGATCACGACACATCGCATCTGCCTTCCTGGGTGAAAACAGCAAGGCAGACTACGGATGGACACCTCGCCGAGCTGGCGCGGGCGCACGGCGCGATCCTAGCGACGCTGGACAAGAAGGTTCCCGGGGCGTTCCTGATCCCACAAGCCGACAGCGCGTGGCGCTGTCCTACGGAAACACGACGGCCCGCGACATCGTCTGCCGCGGGCCGCGATTTCAAACCAAAGCGAGTAAGCCTTACAGGCCCTTCTTCGCCAGGAACTCCACCAGATCGACAACGCGCATCGAGTAGCCCCACTCGTTGTCGTACCAGGCGAGCACCTTCAGCAGATTGCCGTCCAGCACCTTGGTCATCTGCGCGTCCACGATAGAGCTGTTGTTGTTGTGCAGCATATCGGTGGAGACCACCGGGTCTTCGGTGTAGCCCAGAATGCCCTTCATCGGCCCTTCGGCCGCGGCCTTCAGAGCAGCGTTCACCTCCTCATTCGTCGCGTTCTTCTTGATGATGCAGACGAAGTCGACGGCAGAAACATCAGGGGTCGGGACGCGCATGGAGTAGCCGTCCAGCTTGCCCTTCAGTTCCGGCATCACCAGACCGATCGCCTTAGCGGCGCCAGTGGAGGTGGGAATCATGTTGAGCGCAGCGGCGCGAGCGCGGCGGAGGTCCTTGTGCGGGAAGTCGAGCACGTTCTGGTCGTTGGTGTAGCTGTGAATCGTCGTCATCGAACCCTTCTCGATGCCAAACGTGTCATGCAGAACCTTCACCACGGGAGCCAGACAGTTCGTTGTGCACGACGCGTTGGAAATCACGTTGTGCTTTGCCGGGTCGTAGGCAGCATCGTTGACACCCAGCACGATGGTGACGTCCTCATTCTTCGCCGGAGCGGAGATGATGACCTTCTTCACCGTGCCCTTCTTGTGCTTCACTGCCTGCGTGGCGTCGGTGAATTTGCCGGTGGATTCCACGACGACCTGGGCGCCGAGAGAGCTCCAATCGAGCTCCGCCGGATCCTTGATCGCAAAAATCTTGATGCGCTTTCCGCCGACGATGATCGCATCGCCGTCCGCCTTCACGTCCTCGCTGAAAGGTCCGAGAATGGAGTCGTACTTGAGCAGGTGAGCCAGAGTTTTCGTATCGGTCAGGTCGTTGGCGGCAACGAACTCAATGTTCGGATTATGAAAGCCCGCGCGCACAACATTCCGTCCGATACGGCCGAAACCGTTGATACCAACTTTGATTGCCATATGCCCCTATTCTATCAGCGGCTCTGCTGCCGCGGGTATCCAACCCGCCCCTGTCACGACGAACTTGCCCCTTCTTTTCAACGCCCTCCGTAATTCCCATCCCTGCACCGTGCTAGCCTCGTCTTCCTGAGCGTGGATCTCGGAGAATGCACTGGGGGAATCGGGCGGCACGCAATATCAAAAATTAACCAATCGAACCGCCGGAAACCTACCGCGGAGCCGTTGTCCCGCCCAGATCGGCATACGCTTCCTTCACCTTGACGACCTTCGAGTTGGCGAACGTCACGAACGTAATCTTGCCCGGGGCGTCGCCGTAAACCCAGTCCTCGGTTTCCAGACCGTCGGCGTCCGTCTCGCGGGACTTCAGACGGGGACGACCAACGGCAAGTAACACCGCGTCTTTGCTCATTCCGACGATGACGCGATTCTCCTTGACAGCCTTCTGCTGCTCCGGCGGCAGGGTGTCGATGAAGTTCTGGGTGACGGTCTGCTTGTCGAAGTCGAGGACGGGCGCAAGCATCTTCTTGATTTCGTCGCTGCGGAGCGGCGGCAGGGGCTTGTGGAATTCGAGAGCGATATATGTGCCGCTGGGTGCATTGGCGTCAGTGTTGTTGCCGCCTACCGGCGTGGTGTTATTGCCCATGCCGATCTGGATGTGCTGATACCACTTGCCCTTTTTCTGGCCGCCATTGATTTCCAGCACGATCTTGTCGCTGTCGAAGCTGACCCTGGTGACCTGAACCAGATCGCCAACACGCGCGGCGGGGCCGAGCATGTCCTTGGAGAGATCGGCCCACTTCTCCTTGTCAAACTGGCCATCGGTGTCTACCGGGAGCTGGTGCTTGGAGCGCGGGATCACCACTTTGGCCTTGGCATACTCGGCATCCAAGCCGCGAATGATCTCAACGCGGTCTTCGTCGGTGATGCGCGGCTCAGAGGCGAGCAATGGCAGCGCGGCCAGCAGCGCGGCAGCGAGCAGGCGCCGGTTCATACAAAGGGCTCGAGCGGGCGCGTCCGAATGAGGAACGGGCGCTGGGTGGAGAAGGGCGCTTTCCACAGATAGGCCGCCAGGATGAACACAACAATCGTCGTGAGGACCCCGCCTTCCGGTCCGTATTCCCCGCCACTCCATAGCCAGCCCGAGTTCCATCTTAGCGCCCAGGGCACACCGATCCCATCGGCGAAGATCCCGCTCAGGTTGGCGCCCAGCATGGGGAGGGCGAGATTCCAGCCGTAGTGGAGTCCGATAGGAAGCCACAGGTCGCCGCTGCGCAGGAACGAGAAACCGAGCAGGATGCCCCAGAGAAACGTATTGACGAAACCGAGGGGGCTGATGCCGGGGTTGAGTCCGTGCATGAGGCTGAAGATGAAGCTGACAGGCAGGATGGTAGCGAAGATCCCGGTTTCGGTGAGCAGCACCTGGAAGGCGTAGCCCCGGAACATGATTTCTTCGCCCATGGCGCCGAACAAAAGCACCACGGAGACGAATACAACGGACCGCCAGTTGCCCGCGGAATGCGCCGGCACGAAGCTGGCCGCGTGAAAGAGGACGGCAGGCAGGATGACGAGCAGGCCGCCAATGATTCCGCCGCCCAGACCCAGCGTGAGGTTGCGCTGCGAGGCGCGATTCCACTCGAGGCCGATATCCTCGATGCGCGCGCGTTCGTAGATCCGCATGGCCACCGCAGTGGCGATGGCAGCGGCGGCGAAGTTGGCGAGCGCGGCATTGACAAGGCCTTTATCGCCAGTCAGGACGCGGATAAGCGTTGATGCAAAGATGAGCGTGACAAGAATGACGAGGATGAAGATGCCGATGCGGAGAAGGAAACCGAAGCGGGCGCGCGGTGGCGCGGCAGAAGGCGTGGTCTCTGTGGGCTTCGGGTCGGGCGGCATTACCTCAAGTATATGGAGGCGGACTCCGGTCTTCAGCCCATCACGGCGACGATTTCGTTGATCGACCCCGCCGGCTGCGGCGGGATGGGACCGGTGCAAGGCTGGCCGTTGAGCGTAAGCGAGTGGAGGTGGTGCTCGATGCCGTCCGGATTCGTAACGGTGATGTTGTAGGTGGCTCCGCGCCATTGGCGGGTGACTTTGAAGCCGGGCCAGGCGGCGGGAATGCAGGGGTCGATAATGAGGCCGTCGAAGGTGAGGCGGATGCCGAGAATCCAGCGGGTGACGGCGGTATAGTTCCAGCCGGCGCTGCCGGTGAGCCAGGGGTGACGAGCGCGGCCGAAAGCGGTATGGTCGCGGCCCATGACGAACTGGCAGTAGGAATAGGGCTCGGCTTCGCGGGTTTCGATGATGTCGTTCTGGTTGGCGGGCAGCAGCGCGTCATAGAACTTCATCGCGCGGTCGCCGCGGCCGAGTTTGCATTCGGCGATGACGGCCCAGGGATTCGGGTGGCTGAAGATGGCCGCGTTTTCCTTGATGCCTTTGTAGACGCGGGTGACGAAGCCGACGTCGTCGTCGGGCTTTGAGAAGGCCGGCCAGAGCAGATGGATGCCGTAGGGCGAGTAGAGGTGGCGATCGACAGCGTCCATGGCGGCACGGGCGCGCTCGGGCGCGGCGGCATCAGAGACGACGGCCCAGGTGTTGCTCTCGATGAAGACTTTTCCTTCTTCATTCGCGCTGGTGCCGATGCGGCAGCCTTTGGCGGTGATGCCGCGGATGTACCACGCGCCGTCCCAGAGCTCGTGCTCGCAGGCGGCACGGACCCTGTCGGCGATGGCGGTGTAGTGTTGCGCGTCGGCGGTGCGGTTGAGGTGCGTGGCGGCTTCGATGAAGGCGCGGAGCGCCCAGTGGTGGAGGAAGGAGACCATGGCGCTTTCGCCGCCGCCGAGGTTGAGGCAGTCGTTCCAGTCGGCGCGCAGGCCGAGGCAGATGCCGGTCCGGCCGATCTGCGCAGCGGAGAAATCGAGGGAGCGCTTGAGGTGTTCGTAGACCGTCGCTTCTCCTTCGTCGGCGAAGGAGACGATTTCATCGAGCAGCGCTGTGTCGCCGGTTTCCTTCACGTACTCGCACACGGAGGCGACGATCCAGAGCGCGTCGTCGGAGCAAACATCTTCCATGCCGTGGATGAGGCTGGCACGCGGCTGCGTCCGAGTTACTGTGGGCGACTTGAAGGTCGGCGCGTCCTGTTTTGCGGGGTCGAACCAGTCGGGATCGAATAAGTGGAGGCCGTAACCCTGACTTACCTGGCCTCTTAGCAGCTCGATGATTCGCTGGCGGCATTTCGCCGGGTTGGTGTGGACCACGGCCATGAGGTCCTGCGAGGTGTCGCGGTATCCAAGGCCGGTGCGGCCCCCGACTTCGATGAACGAGGCGAAGCGGGACCAGACGACGCAGGTCTCGGCCTGGTAGAGGTTCCAGGTGTTGACCATGGTGTCGAGGGCATCGTGCGGGGTTTCGCAGCGGAATATGGCAGTTTTGCGGTCCCAGTACGCGTGGAGGGCGGCGAAGGCTTCGTCGATGGCGCTGGTGTCCGCGTACTTCGCGCGAATCTGCTGGGCGGTGGCGCGCGGGCCGACTCCGAGGAGGAAAGTGAGGCGGACCTCTGCGCCGGGGGCGATGGTGATGTTCTTGTGGAGGGCTCCGCAGTGGTTGCCGCCTAACTCGGCACTTCCGCTGCAGTGACCTTGTTCGACGCTGACGGGGTTGGTCTCGGTGCGGTAGTTACCGGCGAACTTGTCGCGCACGCAGTCGTACGTGTCGGGTTCGAAGTCACTCGTGAAGTAATGATAGGTCCAGGGCTCGTAGAAGAAGTCGTACTCGATGACTCCGTCTTTGTAACTCGAGCCCGCGGCGTAGAGGCTCATCTGGAAGTTCTGGTTGTCGATTTCGATGTGGTGGAAGGAGAACTCAACGTAGCCGAAGACGCCGAGGGCGCGCGGGGCTGAGCCGGTGTTGCGGATGCGGACGTCCCAGAGCTCGACGTCGTCTTCGAGGGGGATAAAGACGGTCTGGGTGGCCTGAATCTGCGAATAATCGCAGGAGAACTTCGAATACGACAGCCCGTGGCGTGTTTCGTACTTCGCCTGATCGAGCGCCTTGCCGACGGGCTGCCAGGAGAGGGACCAGTAGTCGCCTGTGGCGTTGTCACGCAGGTAGACGTAGTGGCCGGGGCGATCGAGCGGGACTCCGTTGGGGCGGAAGCGAGTTACCCGGCCATGCTCGGCGTGCTTGTAGAAGGAGTAACCTCCGGCGTTGTGCGAGATGACGGTGCAGAGGTCTCTTACTCCGAGATAATTCGTCCAGGAGACAGGCACGTCCGGACGTTCGATGACATACTCCCGGTTGTCGTTGTCGAAGTAACCGTAGCGCATAAGTGAGTTATCAGGAAGTTACAAACTGGCGGAGCCAGGCGATGAGTTCGGCGCACTTTTCGGGCGAGCCGGCTTCCACGGCGAGGCGCAGAACCGGCTCGGTGCCGGAGAAACGGAGCAGCGCCCAGTTGTCGTTCTCGAGAAGGATCTTCGTTCCGTCGAGGTGCGAGACACTGACGACGGGATACGGGCCGATCTTCGCGGTGGGGGCTTCCTTCATGCGGCGCGGCACGGCGACGCGCATTTCCGGGGTCGCGGGGACAGCCTCTTCCATGTCGTAGAGGCGACCGGTGAGGGCGTAGACGCGATCGAGGAGCTGGGCGATGCGCTGGCCGGTTTTCGCGAGCATCTCGACGATGAGGGCGGAGGCGAAGATGCCGTCCTTGCCGAGGATGTGGCCGCGGATGGTGAGGCCGCCGGAGGATTCGCCGCCGAGGAGCGCGTTGTGTTCGACTAATCCGGAGACGATGTGCTTGAAACCCACGGGTGTTTCGTACGCCTGCTCGCCGAGGCGATGGGCGAGGCGATCGAGTAAGTGGGACGTGGCCAGGTTGCGCACGACTCCTCCGCGCTCGCCCCGGACTTCGTGCAGATACCAGTAGAGAAGCAGCAGGATGTCGTTGACGGAGATGTACTGGCCGGTCTCGTCCACGATGGCGATGCGATCGGCGTCGCCGTCCATGGCGAGGCCAACGTCGTAGTGGTACTGCTGCATTTGCGAGCTGAGGGTGCGCAGGGCTTCGAGATTGGGCGCGGGCGAGCGGCCTCCGAACAAAGGGTTGTGGCGATCGTGAATGAAGGTCACGCGGCAGCGGGCTTCGGTGAGGACGGTGCCGAGGGTGAGCTGGCCGACGCCGTACATCGGATCGACAATGACGCGCAGCGCGGCTTTGCGGATGGCGTCGAGGTCGATGAGCTTTTCAACCGCGTCCACGTATTCGTTGGTGAAGTCGCCGTATTCGACGATGCCGGCTTCGAGGGCGATGTCCAGCTCGAGTTTTATGACGTCATCGGGGGTGAGGGCGTTGGTCTCGGCTTCGATCTGGCGGGTTTCGTGATCGAGCAGGAGCGAGCCGTCGCCGTGGAAGACCTTCAGCCCGTTCCACTCGGGCGGGTTGTGACTGGCCGTGAACGCGAGGCCGTAAGCCGAACCCTTTACCGCGGTCGCATAGGTGATCAGCGGCGTGGGCGCGTCTTCGGTGAGCAGGATGCTGGGGATGTTGTTGCCCGCGAAAACTTCGGCGGCGGCTTCGCCGGCCTGCTTCGAGAGAAAGCGGCGGTCATAGCCGACGATGACACCACGGCGCTCCTGACCCTGCCGGGTGATTTCGTTGGCCAGCGCCTGACAGAGACGGCGCACGTTGTGCAGCGTGAAGCCCTCGCCGATGATGGCGCGCCAGCCGCCCGTTCCGAAGGTCACGACGTTGCGTTCTTCCTGACGGCGCGGGCGGAACAGCCGTTTCTGCAGGATGGTCTCGGCGGTTTCGAGATCAGCGGGCGTGTTGATTCCCTGCACTTCGTCCTCGTCATAGAGGCGATAACTCTCCACACGGAGGCCGGAGCGGATGAGCTCGTGGACGCAGTCGGTGAGACGGTATTCGCCGTCGAGCGGGGAGGGACGGAGGTTGCGCAGCGCTGCGGAGAGCACGGCAGCATCGACGACGTATGCGCCGACGTTGAGCTCGCGGATGTCGCGGACCTCGGGCGTGGCGGCGGCTTCCTCGATGATGTCGATGATCTGGCCCGCGGCGTCGCGAATGATGCGGCCGTAGGGGAGCGGGCGATCGACGACGGCGGTGAGCAGCGTCATCTGCGCCTTGCGAAGACGGTGGCGATTGAGGAGCCCGCGGATGGAGGCGGGGCGGAAGAGCGGCGTGTCGCCGTAGAGAATGAGGACGGTGCTGGTGAAATCGCCGAGCGATTCTACGGCTTGCAGCACGGCGTGGCCAGTGCCGAGCGCTTCGTTCTGCGCGACGTAGTGGAACGTGAGGCCGAGCTGCGATTCCACGTCTTCGCGCCGGTAGCCAACGACGATGTGGACGTCTTCGGGCTGCACCACCTGGAGGGCGTTTTCGACCACGCATTCGAGGATGCTGCGGTCGCCAAGCTTCTGCAGCACGAGCGGGCTGCCGTCGGCGGTGATGGCCTGTTTGCCTGCAGCGAGGATGATTGCTTTGAGAGACATGAGTTACGCGGGCACCTGCTCAGCGGGTTCGGTGGCGGGCACGGCTGCGCCGCCACGGATGGGCACGAAGCGGGCGAGTACGAGGGACGGAATCGCGGAGATGAGCGCCCAGATGAAGAAACTGCGATAGCCGATGCGGGTCTGGATGAAGCCGCTGAGCGCGCCGGGGACGATGAGGCCGAGGTTCATGAGCGAATTCGCGAAGGCGTAGTGCGCGGTCTGATAGGGGCCGGGGGCGATCTCCTGCATCATGAGGAGAATCACGCCGACGAAGCCGAAGCCGTAGCCGAACATTTCGACGCTCATCGCGGTGGTGATGAGCGCTGGGTTCGTCGGCATCGCGACGCTGAGGTAGACGTAGGCGAGCATCGGCAGATTGAGGATGCAGATGAGCGGCATGAGCGCGCGCTTCAGGCCGAGCCACGAGGAGAAGTAGCCGCCGCAGACGCTGCCGAGGATGAACGCCGCGCTGCCGAAGGTGCCGTAGATGGTGCCGAACTGCTGCATGGTGAGGCCGAGTCCGCCGCCGATGCGGTCGGCTTGCAGGAAGAGCGGGCCGATTTTCGCGACCTGACCTTCGCCCGCGCGGTAGAGAAAGATGAAGACGAGCATCAGCGCGATGCCGGGCTTGCGGAAGAAGCTGACGACGACGTCGCGAAAGGTGTCGATCATGTGATGCAGGTCGCCAGCGACGCGGTCGTCACCTCCGGGCGGCAGCATGCGCGCGTGATATGCGCTGAGGGCGACGAGGAGCAGGCCGAGTCCGGCGAAGATGGCCATCCATGCGCGGACCATCGGCATGGTGACGTGAGCGCGGAGGAAGCGCTCCTGGAGCGCGCCCGCGAGGAAGATCAAGCCGCCGAGCGAGAAGACGCGCGCGACGTTGTAGAAGCCGCCCTGCCAACCTGCGTAGGCAGCCTGTTCCTTCGGAGAGAGGCTGGCGATGTAGAGGCCGTCGGCGGCGATGTCGTGCGTGGAGGAACAGAAGGCGATGAGGAAGAAAATGGCGATGGAGTAGCGGAAATAGCCTTCGAGCGGCAGGCAGAGCGCGAGCAGAACGAGGCTGAGTCCGCCGATGAACTGGCAGAGGACGACGAAGAACTTCTTCGTCTTCGACATTTCCAGCAGCGGGCTCCAGAGCGGCTTGAGGGTCCAGAGCCAGCCGAGCAGACTGATCACCAGCGCGTTCATGGCGTTGTCCACGCCCATGCGCTGGTAGAAGGTGAGG
>Ga0335085_10015682_pt1 | contig 10984 bp, 9 predicted proteins | sample Lox_Sample_45_FD_206712 | JGI IMG/M metagenome (GOLD analysis project Ga0335085, IMG submission 206712) | Soil microbial communities from Loxahatchee National Wildlife Refuge, Florida, United States - Lox_Sample_4.5 | ecosystem: Environmental > Terrestrial > Soil > Wetlands | place: USA: Florida... | reverse complement strand
GGTGTCGATCCGAATCTGCGGCCGCGACGTCGGACTTGTCATCGGCCGCGGGCTCCGAAATTGCGGCCCGGTGCGGAACCCATCACGCTAGAACCAGCTTTCGTCCAAGTCGACCGTCGTTCGGTCACCGCTGTCCAGGAGGTCGAACTGAGCCGTCGTCTTGGGCAGTTCGTGGTGGAAGAAGTACTGGGCGGCGATGCGCTTACCGTCATAGAAGTCTCCCGTCTTGCCGTACGCGGCCCGAGCCTGCTCGAGCCAGATCCAGGCGACCACGACATGGCCGACGGCTTCGAGGTACAACGTCGCGTTCGGCAGCGCGACCCCTGGATCACCGTCCTTCCACAGCATTCCGGTGGTGTGCTCGACCCGCCGCGCCGCCGATGCCAGCGCGCTTGCCCAGGTGGCCAACGGATCTCCCAGCGCCGAAGCTTGGTCGGTGGTGCGCCGGATCTTGTCGGCGAGCAGTCGCAGGCCGCGCCCACCGTCGATGAGCACCTTGCGGCCGAGCAGATCCAAAGCCTGAATGCCATGGGTGCCCTCGTGGATGGAATTGAGCCGATTGTCCCGGTACAGCTGTTCGACGTTGTAGTCGCGGGTATAACCGTATCCACCGTGGACCTGGATGGCCAGACTGTTGGCCTCCACACACCATTGCGAGGGCCAGCTCTTGGCGATCGGCGTCAACAGCTCCAGCAGCAGCCGCGCCTCGTCACGCTCGGCATCCGTTGGAGCCGAAAGAGTTTCGTCGATGAGGCGACCACAATACAGGCCGAGCCCAAGCGCACCCTCGACGTAACTCTTTTGTGCCAGCAGCATGCGGCGCACATCGTGATGCCCGATGATCGGGACGTCCTGGGCTCCGCGGCCACGCGAGAGGGACCTGCCCTGCACGCGGGTGCGGGCGTATGACAATGCCTGCAGATAGCCCGTGTAACCCAGTGCGGTTGCCGCCAGTCCGACGCCGACCCTGGCCTCATTCATCATGTGGAACATTTGCCGCAGCCCGTCGAACTCTTGGCCGACGAGGTAGCCGACCGCGCCGCTGCGGCCATCGGGCGTAATCGACTCGTCGCCGAAGTTCAACAGCGCGTTGGTCGTACCGCGATTGCCCATCTTGTGGTTGAGGCCGACCAGCACCACGGAGTTACGCGCCGAGGGTTGTCCGGCGTCGTCGACGAGGTACTTGGGAACGATGAATAGCGAGATTCCTTTGACTCCCGGCGGGCATCCGGGCGTCTTGGCCAACACGAGATGGACGATGTTGTCCGACATCTCGTGATCGCCACCACTGATCCACATCTTGGTTCCGGTGATGCGATATGTTCCGTCCTCGTCTTGGACGGCTCGTGTCGTGATGTCGGCTAACGACGACCCTGCCGCCGGCTCGGACAGGCACATCGTTCCCAGGTAGCGGCCGTCGAGCATCGGCCGCACCCAGGTGTCGATTTGTTCCTTATTGCCGTACGCGGCCAACAGGTGGGCATTGCCGAGCGTCAGACCCAAGTAGGCGGCGGTGCTGATGTTGGCTGCCTGCAGCCAGGCGAACGCCGCCCTCGACACCACATACGGGAGCTGATAACCGTCGACGTCGTGATCGAACTCGCCCGCCAGCAGTCCCGCGGCACCGACCGCCGACAGCGCCTCTTGCGTCTCGGCCAGGGTGGCAACGGTGCCGTCGGGATTGACGAACGGTTCCTGCGCGTCAGCCGCTTTGAAGTGCGGCACAAAGCGTTTGATCGCAATATCCGCGGCAAGGTCCAGAACGGAATCGAAGGATTCGATCGAGTGCTCGCTGTATCGCGGTCGCTCGCACAGCGCGGCGACGTCGAGCCATTCGTAAAGCAGGAAATCGATGTCGCGTGGGTTCAGCAGCGGGGGATGGCAGTCGGCGTAGAGGTGTTTCATCGGGCCTCACCAGCGAACGCGCCCACATCCGCCGCGGCGATAGCACCGACGGCGACCTCCTGGGTATTGGACGGACAGCTCACGCGAGTCATCGTCGGCCTCCTTAGCAGCCTGATCGGGTTCACACACTACCGAACCAGTAGCAGTTTGCAACTACAGAGAACGACGCAGTCGGGTGCGGTGGTGCGACCTACTCAGGGAATCTAATGATTATTCTGGCGGACCAATCTAGCTAGTAGTAGTTTGCTACTAGAATTTTCCGGCAAAGCAGCGCTCCGCGAGAGGACAATCAGATGTCGACGACCACCGTGCTGGACCGATTCCGCCTCGACGGCAAGGTCGCGATCGTGACCGGGGCAACCTCGGGCCTGGGGGTGGCATTCGCCACCGCGCTGGCCGAGGCGGGCGCGGACGTGGTGCTTGCCGGGCGACGCGCCGATCGCCTGGAGCAGACCCGCAAGCTGGTGACCGACCTGGGGCGCCGCGCCATTACGGTGACCGCCGACGTGAGCCTTCCTGAGGCCGCTCAAGGGGTGGTGGATACGGCGGTCAGCGAGTTGGGGAAGGTCGACGTGCTGGTCAACAACGCCGGCAAGGGCACCGCGGTGCCGGCCACCCGGGAGACACCCGAACAATTTCGCGAAGTGATCGATATCAATCTCAACGGGTGCTATTGGATGGCCCAGGCCTGTGGCCGGGTCATGACACCGGGCAGTGCGATCGTCAACATCTCCAGTGTCGTGGCGCTAACCAGTGGCGGGTTGCCCCAGGCAGCGTACTCGGCGAGTAAAGCCGCGTTGATCGGATTGACTCGCGACCTGGCGGTGCAATGGACCGGGCGCAAAGGCATCCGGGTCAACGCGCTCGCCCCGGGCTTCTTTCCGTCGGAGATGACCGACCAGTTTCCCGAGGGCTACATCGACAGCCAACTGCCGCGGCTGCCTGCCGGGCGCCCCGGCGAACCCGCGGAACTCGCCGCGGCAGTCGTGTTCTTGGCCAGCCCCGCCGCGGCCTACATCACGGGCACGACGCTCGTCGTCGACGGCGGTCTGACGGCATCCTGAGCTCGTGGTGAAATGCAACGGGCCGGACCGGTGACCGACCTCAGGATGAGGCCCTACGGTCCGCTGCGGGGCCGCGGGGACGCGCTGGCGAGGGCACTCAGCGTTGTGCGGCGCGCACAACGGCACAGCGCGAGCGGCGTCGTCCTGCTCTCGGGGGAGGCCGGCATCGGCAAAACGGCGCTGCTGTCCGAGATTTACCGTCATGCCGCACACTCGAGCCTGCTGGTTGCCAGAAGCAAATGCGACGAAATCGAGCAAGCCGCGCCCGGCGCACCGATGATCGGACTGCTCCGCAGCGGGCGGACACCGCTTCTTACCACCACCGAGTTCGAAGGGGTTGCCCGCGTCGCCGGCGAGCCGCTGTTGCTCGTCGATCGGATCGCTGATCACCTTGACCGGCTGGCAGCCGATCACCGACTGCTGCTCGCCGTCGACGATGTGCAGTGGGCCGACCGGGTCAGCCGATATGCGCTGCGCACCTTGATCTCTCGTGCAGCGGGGCGGCCAGTGGTGTGGGCGCTGGCCAGCCGCTCCGCCGCAGCCGGGTTGAGTGTCGGTGCCGCCGACGTCGTCGAGGTCGATCACATCCAACTGGGTCCGCTGGGGCAGCGCGAGATAGCCGAAATCGCACGCGATCGGCTCGGTTCAAGATTTGACCACCGCATTTCCGAGTTGCTGGCCGCCGCCGGTGGGAATCCCTTTGTCGCCACTCAGATTATCGACAGCGTCGCCCTGAGTGCGGATACCAGCGAGCAGATCCCGGCGCCGTTCCGGACGGCCGTCGCTAGGCGGCTGGCCGGCTTGTCCGCGACAGCGCGCCATCTCATCGACGCGATCGCCGCCGCCGGGAGCCCGGTGCCGATCCTCGAATCAGCGACGCTGTGTGGCGTGGCCGCGGGGCCGACGCACGATGCCGACGTCGACGCCGTACTGGCATCTGGCCTGGTCGTCTCGACCGGCACCGACCTGAGGTTCAGCCACGACCTGGCCATGGAGGCGGTCTATGACCTGATCGCCCCGGACCTACGACGCCGACTGCACACGCGGTTCGCCCAACACTTGCTGGCCACCACCGGGGATCCGGCGCTGGCCGCAGCCCATGCACGGGCAGCGATCACGATTGGCGACGACGCCAACGCCGCCATCATGCTTTCCGGCGCGGAGGCGATGGTCAACAGCAGCGCCGTCGACGCCGCCGGCCTTGCGCTGCAAGCGTTCCAGACACTACGTCCGCACCACGCGCACTGGCTGGAGTCAGGTGAGCGCGCGCTGGCAGTTCTGTCGCATACACAACACTGTGCCGACGCGATTGCCGTAGCCGACCTGTTGCTGGCCACCGTCGACGACCCCGACGTCATCAGCCGGATCGAAACACAGGCCGCGGAAGCGTTGTGGCTCAGCGGCCATTTCACCGAGCTGGCGCAGCGCGCGGACCGCGGCATCAGCCAGGCCGCACCGCGGCGTGATCTGGTTGCCCGCTTCCAAGCGGTAGGTGCGTTGGCCCGCACCCGTATCGTTCCTGCCGACCAGGCCACCGAACAGGCCGACATCGCGCTGGCCGAAGCCAGGTCCACCGGCGATCACGACGCGCTGGCGCTTGCCCTGCAAGCCGCCGGCGAAGCCGCCCACAACGAACGTCGTCATCAATTGGCGTTGAAGCATTTCCGGGAATTGCGCTCGGTCACCCGGGTGGCCTACCTCGCCGAAGAGATCATGGAGCTGCAACTGCTGGATCGCTACCATGACGCCCAGATGCTGCTGGATGCTGCAACCGACGACAGCCGGGCGGGCGCCGAGTCGCTGATCCCAACCGTGCTGTTCGCACAGGCCAAGCAGTATTACAACGTGGGCGAACTGCGCGCCGCCGATCAGACCGCGGCGGGCGTGGTCGAACTCGGAGAGGTGATCGGCAACACGGTTCATGTCGTCGAGGCCGCCCAGATACGCGCTTTCGTCGCATTGCTGCGCGGCGAGCCCGCGTTGGCCGGACAGCGACTGCGCCCACCGTTCGACGTCCGTAACGGCGCGGATACCGTCGAGCACCCTGGCGTGACCTTCACCCGAGGTTGGCTGACTGCTGCCCGGGGCCATCCCGACGATGCCTGTCGAATATTTGCCGAATTGCTGGCCGCACCCGAACGGTCGCGCAGTTACTGGGCGTGGTGGCCATGCTGGATGACGATATTCTTTGAAACCGGAATGGCCTGCGGCGCTTCTAAATTCACTGAGCAGGCGGTCGAGGTTGCCGAGGAAGGCGCACGACGCAATCCCGACGTCGCCACACTGACCGGGTTGGCGTTGAATCTGCGCGGCCTGCTCGACCACGACCTTGCCATGGTCGCCGAGTCGGCGAATATCCTCCAGCACAGTCCAAGACGGGTTTTGCGGGCGGCGGGTACGGAGGCGCACGGCATGATGCTGTTGGAGATCGGCGAACGAGATGCCGGGCTGGCCCGACTGGACGCCGCGTGGGACGAGTACAACAGCATGGGCGCCTCGGCCCGGCGCGCAGGTGTGCAGCGCACCATGCGCGCCGCCGGAGCCCGACGTAGCAAGTGGACACGTTCGCATGTCGACACATCAAGCGCAGTAGTGCTCTCGGATGCGGAGCGGCGCGTCGCACACCTCGTCGCGGTCGGCCATACCAACAAGGCCACCGCGAAATCGCTTGGTCTGTCTGTCAATACGGTGGGTACGCACCTGCGATCCATCTACGCCAAGCTCGGCGTGCGATCACGGGTGCAACTCAGCAATACACTGCGTCGGCTGGGCGAGTTGCAATGAGCCGCGCTTACGGAGTTCGAGAATAGGAGATCGGCCAGGTATGGAGTGGACGGGTGCGCGCTATGCGGATAAGCCGAACGTGGAAGTGCAGACGTGGATCGATGCGACCCCGCGCCGGGTGTGGGAGCTGGTGGCCGATGTCGAGTTGATGCCGTCCATGAGCCAAGAACTGCAGTCGGTCGAATGGCTGGACGAGGCCGCCAAAGGCACAGTGGGAGCCAGATTCGTGGGACACAGCAAGCACGATTCGTTGGGTAGCTGGTCCACAACCTCGATAGTGATCGAAGCGGAGCCCGAGCGGGTATTTGCCTGGGCCGTGGAGGATCCGGAGAACCCCACGGCGGTTTGGCGTTTCCGGCTCGAACCCAAAGACGGCGGCACGCAATTGACCCAGTGGATGCAGATCGGCCCGGCGCGCTCCGGGCTTTCGCTTGCCATCGATCGCATGCCCGAAAAAGAGGAGAAGATCGTGTTCGTGCGGATGCGGGAGTTCGAACAGAACATGACCGCCACCCTGGCCCACATCAAGAAACTCGCGGAAAGCTGATGCGCACCGCCACCACGGTCGAGGCTTCGGGCTTCGGCGACTGGTCCAAGCAGCGCGACTACGTCGTCGAGGCCGAAAGACTCGGACTGGACGTGTTGTGGGTCGCCGAAGCCTGGGGTTCGGACGCGCCGTCCGCCATCGGCTATTACGCCGCCTGCACCGACCGCATGCTGCTCGGCTCGGGTGTTATGCAAGTCGGCACACGAACGCCCGTCGCAGTTGCCCAAACCGCGATCACGCTGTCGAACCTCTCCGGAGGGCGCTTCCTGCTCGGGCTCGGCGCTTCAGGCCCACAGGTGATCGAGGGGTTGCACGGGATCTCGTTCAAGCGGCCGCTCCGCCGGCTGCGGGAGACGGTCGAGATCGTGCGCCGAGTGCTCGGTGGGGACAAGATCTCCCACTCCGGCAATGAGTTTCAGATTCCGCTTGCCGGCGGGGATGCGGTGCCGATGAGGTTGTCGATGCGCGCCGAGCACGACGTCCCGATCTACCTGGCGACCCTGTCGCCTGCCATGCTGCGCCTGACTGGCGAAATCGCCGACGGCTGGCTGGGCACCAGTTTCGTGCCCGAAGGTGCCGCGGACGCGTATTTCGCCTACCTCGCGGAAGGATTGGCCCGCAGCGGGCGTAACCGCACCGACCTCGATATCTGTCAGGGCGCCGAGGTGGCGTTCGCGCCCGACGAAGACGCCCTACGCGTGATGATCGGCAGCCGGAAGAAAGAGCTCGCATTCAGTCTGGGTGGCATGGGATCGGCATCGACCAACTTCTACAACCAGGCCTACAGCCGTCAGGGTTGGGCCGACGTCGCTGCCGAGGTGCGTAACCGCTGGCAGGCGAACGACCGGAACGGGGCCGCCGAACTGGTGACCGACGAGATGGTCCTGGCCACCACCCTCATCGGCACCGAATCCATGGTGCGACAACGTCTCTCGGTCTGGAAGGACGCCGGAGTCAACACCGTTCGGCTCTATCCTGCCGGAGACACCCTGGACGACCGGCTGACAACCATGGGCAGGGCGATCGAGATCGTGCGGGAGATCAGCAGCGCTCGATAATCTTATGAATCGAGTAGAGCAGTACCGCACGGCTCGCGCCAAGCGGGCCCGGGGAGGAAACCGGACCCGCGAGGATTAGCTGGCGGATGGTCGAGCGAGCTACCGCGGCAACCTGGTGCGGCTGCCGCGACCCGTCACGGCTTCGTAGAGCGCGATGAGCACTGCCGCAGCGGCGACGCCGATGAAGAACGGAATCCAGGCGACTCCGCCATTGGCATTGTGGTATCCGAAGTGGCTGGCCACCGCAGAGCCGACCAAGCCACCTACGGCACCGAGTAGAACAGTCATGATCATGCCGATGTTTTGCTTGCCCGGCATGACGAGACGCGCCACCAACCCGATGATCGCGCCCACGACGAGCGCGAGGATGATTGTTCCGATCATTTCAGCTCCTGCCTTAGCGGTGCCCCTGGTGGACACCCTCTTCGATCACGGGTTCCCCGAACCGACCGGCTTATAACGCACACGTGGAGCGGGTCAGCGCTCCCGGTAATCGTTGCAGCAGAACCGTTTAGATGGCGTGGGCCGGGGGTAGTCGAAAGAATCATTCGACACACGTCCACCAGGAGGTCGGAGCCAGTGACCACGGCTATCTGCCCCGCGTGCGGCTATCCCACGCTGGGCCCCGATCTATGCGCGTTCTGCCGCCCCGAAGTGCGCGCTGGCGACCAACCGATCGGGCAGATGCCGTCCGCGACCGAGCCGCGTCCCGGCTCCGGCGAGTGGGGGTACGGCACGCTGGCCAGCTGAAGCCGCTGTCGGCCAAGTGCCCGACCCGTCACAGCGGATCGGCTTATGCTGGCTGGACGATGCCCGCTCGCGGTGCTCATTGTGGCAAGGGGGCCGATTGACGTATGTGCTGACGCAGCCGCAGGTGATGGCGACGGCTGCTACCGATGTGGCGGCGATCGGTACGACCATCAATCAAGCCACGGCCGCCGCGGAGGGCAAGACAACCGGCATGGTCGCGGCGGCCGCCGATGAGGTGTCCAGCGCGATAACGACGCTGTTCAACGCATACGCCCGGGAGAGCCAGGCGATCATGGGCCGGGCGGCGGCTTTTCACACTGAGTTCGCTCGGGCGCTGGCCGCGGGCGGCAACGCCTACGCCGGCGCCGAAGCCGCCAGCCTGGGCCCGCTCGGCGCCTCCACGACCAGCCCAGTACTGGTGCCGGCAGACTCGTACGTCACCTTCGTCATGGACGGCAGCGGAACGCCGACACCTCCGCCGTCCTTTGTGGCCAACGTTGTCGGCAAATACGTCGCGACCAATTTTCCCGTCGGCCGTATTCAACCCCTGACCATGCCGGCGGGTGAATATCCAGACAGCGGTATCAAGGACTTGCCTCAGGACGTAGCGATATCCCGCGGCGTCACGATCCTCGACGCCCAGATCCAGCAGCAACTCCTGGCCGGTAACGCCGTCAACGTGGTGGGCTACTCGCAGGGCGCCAACATCGCCTCGCTGGAGATGCAGTCGTTGGACCCTGGCGGCACGCCGAGCTCACTACCGATAAACTTTGTGCTGCTTGGCAATTCGATGAATCCCAACGGGGGCTGGGACGCCCGCTTCCCGGGTCTGAGTCTGCCGACCCTGGGCTTTTCGACCCTCGGCCCGGCGCCCACCAATGACTTCGTGACCAAGTCCTACATCCTCGAATACGACGGCTGGGCCGATTTCCCGCAATACCCGATCGATGTCTTCTCCGACCTCAATGCCGTTGCCGGCATGGTTACCGTGCACGCGGACTATGACAGCCTCACGCCCACGCAGATTGATTCGGCGATAATCCTGCCGACGCACGAACACGTCTCCACGACGTACTACATGATTCCGACTCAGAATCTCCCCCTGCTAGATCCGGTGCGGTCCATCCCGTACCTCGGAAACCCGATCGCAGACTTGGTCCAGCCGGTACTGAAACCGCTCGTCAACTGGGGCTACGGCAACCCGGACTTCGGCTGGTCCACCGGGTACGCCGATGTGACTACCCCGTTCGGATTCCTGCCGCCGATCAGCGACACCGCCGCCCTGGGGCCGGCCCTGGCCAACGGGGTACATCAGGGAATCACCGCCGCGATCAGCGATCTTCACGCCGAGGGACCCCCACAGCTGCCGTCGCTGCAGGGCATATCGCAGGCGCTGACGTCATTCTCGGCGCCCGGCACACTGGCGTTGCCTCCGCTCGGCGACCTTCTCTCGGACCTGCAGGCGGCGAACACCCAGATCGTTGACACCGTGTCGACTGATTTGTCGACGGCCTACGCGACGCTGCTTCCGACGGCCGACATCGCAACCGCCGTCCTGATCTCATTGCCGTCCTATGACGTCAACCTGTTCCTGAATGGGACACTGCAAATGGTCAATGGCCAGCCCCTGGTGGGGCTCGTCAACGCGATCGGCGATCCGATCGCCGCCAACGTTGGATTGCTCACGCTCACAGGTGGTTTGGAGCTCACGGTCCTTGCAGAAGCAGCTGATTCGATCTTGAACGGGACGCCGTATCCGACTCCTTGACCGGGCAGCAACTCCTGGCGATATCGCTACGCTGCGGCTACTTTTGCGGCGATTTGGCGGGCGATGTTGATCGCGGCGTCGGACCGACTGGAATTGCACGCGATGATGTCAACGGCGACGTCGACGGCCACCGTCAGCGCCCGCTGACAGGTCCACCCGGCTACTTCTGTGCCGGTTCCGGTGGCGGCGGTTTCGGTGGCGCTCAGGGTGCCGTTGTTATTGGCAACAGGGCCCACGGTCCAAACTTGTGGACTGCCGACTGTGTCGGTGTACTGCCGGTTCGCGCACGCGAACCAGTGTGGGGTGACCCCTGTCAAGAATGCGGTCGAATCATGCGCGGAGCGAAACAACACCACACTCTGAAAGACCCGATAATTGGGCCGCCCGTCGAGGTACTGTGCGCGCTCGGCGGTCCACCCGCTGCCAGCGTAGACAGTGGAATCCGCCGCGGCATACAGCCTCAGGCAATCCTTGTCGGACACGTGGGGCGCGTCGTCATCCATCGCGGTTTGGTTATGGGTAACCGTCATCCCAGTGGCACCCATCGCGCTGTCGATTCGGTCGGGGCTGAGCAACAGTCCGTCCAGCGCGGCTCCCGCCACTGCGGGTGTCGACGAGGTCTGTGATGACGACGGGCCGGCGGTCTTCGACCGCGTCTCGGTATACAGCGCCACGCACCCGATGCCCGCTGCGATGGCAATGATGGCGACCGCGGCAATGATAAGTGCGATCTTGGTGCGTCGCTTGGGGCGTTGATTCGGAGACGCGTCTACAAACGACGACACTCCGCACCTCCGCAGAATCAGATCGACCCGGCAACCGGCCGCGCGGGGAGCGTATCGCGCTATCCGGCGGGGCGCATATCGATTTCAAATAAACTTCTCCCATGGTCGAATTTATCGACCCTCAAAAAGCGGTGATATAGAACGGGTTTCGCGGACCGTGTAGGCGACAACGCGCTCCCGTTGGCTCGGCTCGCCGCCGACGGCTACCGGACAGGGCGGCTATCGCGTTGGCCTACGACCTAATTGTCGTTGCGAAGAAGTTTCAGCACGGCGACGGCGGCAACGGGGGCGCCCCGCCCAGATAGCGGTGACCCGCACTCATT